>Ga0181517_10001825_pt1 | contig 22847 bp, 18 predicted proteins | sample PEATcosm2014_Bin_31_FD_119748 | JGI IMG/M metagenome (GOLD analysis project Ga0181517, IMG submission 119748) | Peatland microbial communities from MTU Mesocosm Facility, Houghton, MI, USA - PEATcosm2014_Bin01_30_metaG | ecosystem: Environmental > Terrestrial > Soil > Wetlands > Peat | place... | reverse complement strand
CTTTTTGATCCTGCGGCGCGATGTCGATGCTCAAAGGTGGACGACCCATACCTTCGAGTATGCGCCAAAACAATTCTACATAAAAATGGTCTTTACCAATTCTTCAAGCGGTCAAAGACCTAGTGGGCCGTCCCAGTGACAGAGTAACCATGAGGGACGGGGATTCGCCTTCCACTGCCGGCCGCGCGGCATGAACAACATCATCTCCGAGTGCCAAAAATGGACTCAACGGGGCGAGCACCTGCGTATACAGGCCGGGCAGGCGGGAGCGCTGGATCTCGGCGGTTTCGGATCTCGCCCGACGCCCGCGTCCCGGCGGGTGCGCGCAGCCGCTGTGCGGAAGAGCCGCGCCGGCTTCCGCGGCCAGCCGACGTGCGTGCCGCCCGAGCTGCGTCAGGCCGCCACTGCGCGAGCGCGTCGGCTGTGAACGGCCCCCGAATGACCTCAGAAAGACAGCAATGGTGATGAGTACCTGACAACAGGGCTTGTGTAGTAGTTTGGGTCCGCGAATTTCTCGGCAAAGATCCGTTCCCACCGGGCGCCCTCCAAACACTGGTGACATTGACCGCATTTGCAACGAACCCTCCGCCCTCTACTCACGCGCTGGGTGGTATCTTGGGCGCCATGGGGACGCTGAGTCCGGGTGGGATGTTCGTATGCTCTGACGAACGCACGAATCGATTCTTCGCTCGATAGTTCCATCGCTTCCTCCTCGGATAAGAACCGTCGCCTTGGGAGTTACAAACCTGACTTCTGCCATTCTTATCGACAAGACTTCCGGCATTTCGACTCAATCGGCGGGACGCGCGGCGAGGGGTGGATTTAGTATGGGTGGTTCATATCTAAGGATAGGCCGCCGCCCACTGGCGCAGTGCGTGGCGGGGCAGCGTGCGCACAGAGCGCACCACGTCGACCGTTCGGATCTTGCACGCCTCGCTGGTTCCCGCGGACGCGGGCGCACGGGGCGGCGTGGGGGTGCGCGTCGGCTTCCGCGGCTGGCCGCCGTCTGTGCCGAACCGGATCCAGCCGACCAAACCTATGATCCTAAATGGGTTACTATTTTTGACTAGATCTTAGCGGCCCTTCGATGTTCTTGACTCGTTTTTTGCGGCAAAGAACGGCAAATGAAGCGAGATTTGTTTGCACCGCATGAGCCGCCGGCCCACCCTCCCGCGTTGGTACAACCGCCGGCAGAAAACCTGGTTGGCATTGAAGCCATGCGCCCGGGCCACTCTGGCCACGGATGTCTGCGGCTGAAAGCTCTCCTCGACGATGCGTCACTTCTCCGCGACCGAATAGCGGCGACGCTTGGGCTGTGCTGGCGGTTCCGCTCCTGCTGGTCTCCCCAGCAAGGATGATCTACGACGCCCTGACAGATCTAGGGATACCCGAGACCGGACGCTGACCTTAATTGATAAGGTCAGCAATTTCATTCTTCGACCGCTTGGCCCCCGAAGTGCACAGGATGCTCCTCGGCACGACTGTGAGTACTGAGATCCCTCCGAAGCGGCACATCCTTACCGTTGCGCTGGAAGACTACTTTCAGGTTGGAGCCTTTAACCGTTTAATCCAGAGGGGCCAGTGGTACCGGTTTGAAACCCGCTTTGAGCAAAATACTCTGAGGGTACTGGACCTGCTAGATGAATATCAGATAACAGCGACCTTCTTTGTCCTTGGTTGGATTGCCGAAAGGCAGCCAGAAATTGTGAAAGAAGTGGCGCGGCGCGGTCACGAGATCGCAAATAGAGGCTATTACCATCGCAGCACGCGGGAAATGTCTCCCGCGGAATTCAAATACGACCTGTCGCGTACCCGCGATATTTTGGAGAATGCAACAGGCCGTCGGGTCGTTGGATACCGCGTGGCTCACCAGGTTATCGGTCCGCCTGATCTGTGGGCACTGGAAGTGTTGGCCGAGCAGGGTTATGCCTACGATTCCAGCATGATGCCCCTGCTCCGAAGCTTCCACGGCGAACCCTGGCGTCGGTTCGTGCATCGTTATAATTTCGGCAAACGAGTGCTTTGGGAGTACCCCTTGTCCACTTGCAACGTGCTCGGGTATAACATCCCGATTGCGGGTGGAAACTATATTCGCCAATTCCCGCATTCCGTCGTCAAACGGCTGGTGGACCGATGGGATCACACGTATGACGCTCCTTTCGTAATGTACTTCCATGTCTGGGAGCTGGATCCTGAGCAAGCAAGAATTAACGCAGGTTCGTGGCTGTCAAGAGTCCGCCAATATCGGAATCTGGACAAGATGGAAGAGATTTTGGCGGACTATTTTCGAAAATTCCGGTTCACGGGGATTGCCGAGCACCTGGGAATTAACCTGAGTCCCCCGGCCAAGCCTGAGAATTCTATCGCGAAATCGAACAACAACGTTGCCTGCGTTCGGCGTCCCGAAGTCCAGCCATCGACTGGGGAACCCAAAACGGCCAGCAGACTGCCTGTAACGATTGTGGTTCCTTGCTATAACGAAGAGCTTATTTTGCCGTACGTTGCGAACACGCTGCGGAGCGTGGAGTCCACACTGGGGCAGGATTACGACCTGCACTTTACCTTCGTGGACGACGGCAGCGTGGATAGCACGTGGCGGGCGCTGAAGGAGGCTTTTGGGGGAAAACAGAATTGTGCCATTCTTCGACATCCCAAAAACCTTGGGGTGGCTGCCAGCATTCTAACCGGAATCCGGAGCTCGTCAACGGAGATCGTCTGCTCCATCGATTGCGATTGCACGTATGACCCGCATGAACTTGAAAAGATGATCCCGCTCTTGGAGGATGGCATCGATATGGTGACGGCATCGCCTTACCATCCGCAAGGACGGGTATTGAACGTTCCGACATGGCGGCTGTGCTTGTCTAAGGGTTGCTCGGCCCTTTACAGACGCGTTCTGCGTCGGAACTGGTACACCTATACCAGTTGTTTACGCGTGTACCGGCGCAGTTCGGTAGCCGATCTCCAACTGAAGAGCGGTGGATTCTTGGGCATCGCGGAAATGCTGGGGCTGCTGGCGCTGCGGAACGCCGGAATTGTCGAATACCCTGCGACCCTGGAAGTGCGCATGTTGGGTCGCTCCAAAATGCGTACCTTGCGTACCATTGCCGGCCACTTCCGGTTGTTGATGCGCCTGCTCCTGATGCGAGCCTTTTCGTTTCGGGACGGCCGGGAATGCCAAACGGTCTTATCAAAAGGAGCCTTCCACAGTGGTGTCCATGTCGCTTCGAACATTGCCGTCGGACCAGGATGCGTCCGGCCGTACCCTCGGCGAGGAGGAAATCGCACTGCTCGCTGAAGCTATTCACAGCGGAACCCTAACCAGCACGAAGGGTAGCTTCGTAAAGAAACTGGAATCCGGCTTCGCCGCTGCTATCGGAGTCAGGCATGCGTATGCGTGTGCTTCCGGCTCAGCCGCCATCCATGTTGCGGTGGCAGCCATAGACCCTGAGCCCGGCGATGAAATCATAACCACCCCGATCACCGACATGGGCGCATTGACGCCCATCCTGTACCAGGGGGCCATCCCAGTCTTCGCCGACGTCGATGCCGAAACATACAATGTGACGGCCGAAACGATCGAGCGGGAGCTGAGCCCGCGGACGAAGGCAATCGTTGTCACGCACCTGTTCGGGAACCCGTGCAACATGACCGAGATCATGGAACTGGCTCGTGCACGGCGGATTCCCGTGATCGAGGATTCGGCTCAGGCCCTGATGGCGAAGCATGATGGCCAATTCGTCGGGAGTATTGGGCAGATCGGGTGTTTCAGCCTGCAGCAGGGTAAGCACATCACTACCGGCGAAGGCGGCCTGGTGACGACCAACGATGACGCGCTCGCGCGCCGGATGTATCTGTTCATCAACAAGGCTTGGGGGTACGGAGATCCCCGGCCGGACCACTATTTTCTGGCACTGAACTACCGCATGAGCGAGTTACAGGGAGCAGTGGCCGTCGCCCAATTGCTGAAACTCGACGCTGTGGCGCAGCGCCGTAATGCCTTGGCAGGCGATTTGACGGTCCGGCTGTCCGGCCTACCTGGCATCGGGCTCCCCAAAACGGATCCGCGGAATGTCCATACGTACTGGAAATATTGCCTGAGGGTGGATGGGACGATTCTGCGAGGCGGCGCCGTCGGCATGGGGCGGCTGCTAAAGGAAATGGGCATCGCGTCGGCACCCCGCTACATTCAGAAGCCGGCATTTATGTGCGAGATCTTCCGGGAGCAACGCACCTTCGGAAACAGCCGATTCCCGTTTACACTGGCGCGCCCGGGAGCAGTTGACTATGCTTGCGAACGCTTCCCCGGCACCTTTGACGCCTTGGAGCGCGTGCTGGTTCTCCCGTGGAATGAGCGTTACACACCAGAGCATATTGAATACATTGCCGCCGCAATTCAAGACGCGGTGCGTTCACTGAAGGGTTAGATGCGGTGCCAATGCAGAAGCTGAGGTTTGGGTTAATCGGAGCCGGCGCAATTGCAAATTCGTACGTGCAGGCTTTCAATGGCTTTACGCTTGGGGACATTGCGGCAGTCGCCGACATCCGCCGGGAAGCCGCGCAAGCGCTCGCAGAGACTCTACGCTGCAGGAGTTACGAATCATACCAGGCGATGGCCGCCGAAAATCATCTGGATGCGGTCATCGTGTGCACACCACCGGCAACGCACGCGGAAATCTGCGTTTACTTTGCCGAGCGCAAAATCCACGTACTGTGCGAGAAGCCTTTCACCATCGACACCAAGAGCGCGAAGACCATGCTGAGAGCGGCGAAAGCGTCCGGTGTCATTATGGCGATGGCGTCGAAGTTTCGTTATGCCGACGATGTGGTACGCGCCAAGAGCATCGTGACCTCGGGGATTCTGGGTGAGATCGTGCTCTTTGAGAACGCCTTCACCTCCAGAGTCGACATGTCCGAACGGTGGAATTCGAAACCGGCGCAGAGTGGGGGAGGCGTGCTGATCGACAACGGTACGCACTCGCTCGACATCGCACGCTATTTTCTGGGGCCGCTCGCCGAGGTGCAAGTGATCGAAGGCAAGAGGAGCCAGGGTCTCGGGGTCGACGAAACCGTCCACGTTTTCGTGCACAGCGCCAGTGGTGTGATCGCCAGTATCGATCTATCCTGGAGCATCAACAAGGAACTGGACAGCTACATCAATATTTACGGTTCCCAGGGTACCGTCTCAGTGGGCTGGAAAGAGTCGAGATACCGGCAGTCTGGTGGGCGTGACTGGGTTGTGTTCGGTCATGGTTACAACAAAGTCGATGCGTTTCGAAGCCAGATTTCGAATTTCGCGAAGGCGATCCCTGGAATTGAGCGGATGCTGATCACCCCCGAGGACGCGCTGGCGTCGGTTGAGGCGGTGGAGGCCGCTTACGCGTCGATCACGCGGAATCACTGGACGGCGGTCAACCGCGTTGCGGACAGCGCGGCCATGGAGACCGCGGCTCTCGTGGCGGGGGAGCCGGCATGACCTGCTATATTCACCCTACAGCACTGATCGAGGATGGCGTCGAGCTCGGCTCCGGAACGTCTGTCTGGGACAGCGTTCACATCCGCCACGGCGCACGGATTGGGGAGCGGTGCATTGTCGGCGAGAAAACCTACATTGCATACGATGTGCGGATAGGTAATCTGGTGAAGATCAATGCCATGGTATATATCTGTGCCGCGGTGACCATCGAGGACGGAGTTATGATCAGCGCGGGCACGGTCTTTACGAACGATCGCTTCCCCCGCGCCACAACTCCCGATCTGAAACAGCTCCGAGCTTCCGACGTCGATGAGCACACACTGCCCACGCTGGTACGCGAGGGCGCCACGATCGGAGCCGGGTGCACAATAGGCAACAACCTGACGATCGGCCGGTTCGCCATGGTCGGAATGGGGTCTCTGGTCAGCAAGTCGGTGCCGGACTTTCACCTGGCGATAGGCCATCCTGCCGTCTCAACGGGCGTTGTATGCCGCTGCGGTCAGTTGATACGTCGGTTCCGGGCGGGCGCCCTCGATTACTCCGATGGCGCTCAGTGTCCGGCCTGCGGGTTGGCTTACAATATCGCAGGAGACGTGGTGACCGAGCGCGGTCCCGGCATTTCTGCGGCGGTCTAGGATGGCGGAGCGCTGGGGCATTGTTGGTGGGGGCGTGCTAGGGTTAACGCTTGCGCATCGGCTCGCCAAGCTCGGACAAGATGTGACGCTGTTTGAGGCCGCGGACCGCATCGGAGGTCTAGCGAGTCCGTGGACCATAGGAGATCTCGTCTGGGATCGTCATTACCATGTGACGCTGCTTTCCGACACCTTTACTCGTTCGCTCCTGGCGCGCCTGGGCCTGGAACGCGAGATGGAATGGGTCCAGACGCGAACCGGCTTTTATACAGACGGGCACTTCTATTCGATGTCCAGTGCTCTGGAGTTCCTTGCATTCCCGCCGTTGGGGGCCCTGGAAAAGCTGCGGCTGGGCGCTACCATCTTTTACGCCTCTCGGATCAGGGACTGGAAAAGGCTCGAGGGAATATCGGTAAGTGACTGGCTTCTGCGGTGGTCGGGAAAGCGGACGTTCGAGAAGATCTGGCTGCCTCTATTGAGATCCAAGCTGGGTGAGAACTATACCACGACCAGCGCCGCTTTTATCTGGGCCACGATTGCCCGGATGTACAAGGCCCGCCGAACGGGCGTTAAGAAAGAGATGCTCGGCTACTTGCCCGGAGGATACGCCCGCGTCTTCGATGAGTTCGCCAAACTGCTTGCCCGAGACGGCGTGGATGTGAAGCTGAGCCACTCCGTGACGAAGATCCAGCCGACGAAGGGGGGCCTAAAACTGGAATTCCAGAACGGAGTCATTTCTTGTTTCGACCGGGCCGTTGTCACGTTGCCTGCTCCTGCCGCCGCGCAAGTGTGCCCCAGCTTCACGCAGGACGAAGTTTCGAGATTGCAGGCCATCCCGTATCAAGGAGTCGTTTGCGCCTCGCTGCTGCTGAAGCGACCGCTGGGGAATTTCTACATCACCAACATCACAGAGCCTGGGGTGCCCTTCACAGCGGTGATCGAGATGTCCGCCCTGGTGGACCCGATCCTCTATTTCGGAGGCAGGTCGCTCGTATACCTTCCCAAGTATCTCCCTTCCGGAGACCCGGCCTTTGGTATCTCCGATCAGGACCTGGAAGTTGAGTTTCTGGCCGCCCTGGAGCGCATGTATCCCCAGTTCACCAGCCGGGACGTGCTGTGCTTCCGGGTATCCAGAGTCCGCCATGTGCTTCCGATCCCCACGGTGAACTACTCGGATCTCTTGCCGCCCATGAAGACTTCTGTACCGGGCCTGTACATCGTAAACTCCTCCCAGATTGTCAACGGCACTCTCAATGTCAATGAGACCATCCAGCTCGCCGAAGCAGCCGCCCGGCAACTGGTCGTAAGCGACGTCCCCTGCGGCGTGTGCGCTCCGCGATCATGATGGAACGCAAACCAATAGCGAGCCTCTCGTTGGACCTCGACAATAAGTGGTCTTATATGAAGACGCATGGGGATGCCGGATGGCAGTCATTTCCCTCGTACTTCGACGTGCTCGTGCCGCGCGTGCTGGAGTTTCTGGACGGCCTGAGACTAACAATAACCTTCTTTGCCGTTGGTCAGGATGCCGCGCTGGAAAAGAACCGCGACGCTTTCCGAGCCATCGCCGCCGCCGGGCACGAGATCGGAAACCATTCCTTCAACCACGAGCCCTGGCTGAACCTGTACAGCGAACAGGAGATGGAAGAAGAGTTAAGCAAGGCCGAGGAGGCCATAGTGAAGGCTACCGGTCAGGCGCCGGTCGGTTTTCGCGGGCCCGGCTTCAGTCTTTCAGCGGTGAGCTTAGCCAGTTTAAGCCGCCGCGGGTACCTGTACGATGCGTCGACCTTTCCGACATACATTGGTCCACTGGCGCGGTTGTACTATTTCCTGACCTCCAACCTGAGCCCGGAGGAACGCCGGAAACGGCAGGCGCTATACGGCCGCGTGCGCGATGGTATGAAACCCGTTTGGCCCTACACATGGTCGATAAACGACCGCTCACTGCTGGAGATTCCAGTAACGACAATGCCGTTGTTCAAGTTTCCATTCCACGTCAGTTATCTGATCTATTTGAGAGCGTACTCTGAGACCCTGGCCCTTCTCTATTTCAGGACGGCACTTCTGCTCTGTGACCTGACCCACACCGGGCCTTCTCTGTTGATGCATCCCCTGGATTTTCTGGGCCGGGATGACGAGAGTGATCTGACTTTCTTCCCCGGCATGGGCCTGCCAGGGAAAACTAAGCTCGAGTTCGTTCGCAAAGTATTAGATCTGTTTCTGGACCGGTACACGGTGCTTCCCCTTCGCGAACATGCGATGGCTCTGGCAAATGGAAACCTTCAGGTCGCTCAGACGACGGCGCGGTGGTTCTAGGGGGCGGTGGAGTAACCGATCAAGGGCGGGTATGGAATGATCGAGCTGCTAATCAATGTTCCGTTCTGGTTGAGTGTTGCCGGCCTTATCGTCATTGTGTCGGGCGGGAGGCGTGCCCTGCGCGCAGGCTTGCCGGACGGTACAATCGCTTCTAGAATCGAACACGCATTCCGCCCGCGGCTGGTCGTGGCGTTATTGATCGCCGGAGCCCTGTCGAATGTTGGCCTGGCATTATGCTTTGGCTACGCCGCTCCCAGGGACATGATGCAGGATATCGTATCCGCGCAGCAGTTCTTGGAGGGCAAGCCCATGTATCCCTTTCCGATGACCGAGTTGATTCGGGAGGCGCTGGAGAAAGAGCCTGCAGCCGTATCTTTCGCTACATGGATTCCCGGGCTCAGGGCAAGAGAACAACGGGCATATGAGCAAGTTATAACTTCGCACTGGGTGCAGGCTCACCCTCCCACGATGACGTTGTGTACGGTTCCGTTCCTGGCGGCTTTCGGCATTCATGGGACGTTTCTCGTGCTCAGTCTGTTTTCTATACTGGCGTTGCTTCTGATAGCGGTGATGCTGAAACGTGGACCCCTATCCGGGGCGAAGCCGAAAGACATAGCGATTATCGCTTTAGGGGCGGCCGGATGGTATGCGTTGAGCGATATGTTGCGGCTTGGGCAGTCAGGATTGTTCCTTTCCGCCCTCTTGATCGCCGGCTGGTATCTGATTCGCGGAGGGCAGCCGGTCCTGGCCGGAATAGCTGTCGGAATGGCGACGTGCTTGAAGGTGTTTCCGGGGCTCGTCCTGGTTTATCTACTGATAAGGCATCGCAAGGCGGGCGTGGCCGGGTTGACGACCACGGTGGTTCTTGGCGTTGCAACCCTTGCCTGTGTCGGTATGGGAAATTGTCGGGACTACTTTGCCACCAGTCGGTTCGTCGTTCAAACATATAGGGCCTACGCTGAAAACCTGTCTCTCCTCTCTCCGTTCGCCATCGCCGAGCGTTGGTTACGGCTACCTGTCGGCTCGGCCTTCGTGGGATTCCTGGCGGCCGCCGCGATTGTTACCGCCTTATTGATGAGGCGCGGCAGGCGGCCGTACCGGGTCAGACGGAAAGAAGTCGAGTTTGATCTTGAGTATTCCCGAGTCCTGAGTGTGACTCTGTTGCTGACACCGATTTGCTGGGTGCATTACTTGCCGATTTTGATACTTCCGCTGGCTGTAATGGGCAGATGCGTGTTCGATGGCCGGGTAAGCTGGGGGATGTCGTGTAGTTATGCTGCCGTCCTGAGTGTGCTGTCCTTTCCCGAGAGTACTGTGATGGACGGGTGGGCGCTGCTGACGAGCACTTTTCATGGCGCACTGGGGATGGGGTCGGCTTTGCTGTGGCGGTCTGTGCCGACGTTGGCGATGCTGTCGCTGTTTTTATTACTAGACCGGGTGTATCGGGGCGGTGGCCGCGGGGATGGTGCGCCAGGTTCGCAGTCTCGATTGTTCGTCCACGACGCGTATAAGAACGGGTGACAAGCGCTCTATGACAGACGTCAGTCCGCCGCCGTGCGTAGTGTGTGGGAGCGGCACTCGACGCGTATTCAACGTGGAAAACTGCTGGATTCGTTTCTGCGTCGAGTGTGGCCACGAAAGGGCGGAACCGATTCCGGGGGACGGCCACGCCAAGCAGACCTACGGGGACATGTACTTCTTCGGTGGCGGCACTTTTGTAATACGCAGGGTCTATCCAGGCTCGCAACGCGCTTCAGGCCTTCACTTCGGTCTGTAAGAGCGGAGCGGCGCAGGCGCATGGCATTTGGGGGCATAATGGACGTGGACAGCGGTAAAAGGGCGAACGGAAGAGAGCGGATTGTGCCGTGGGAGATGTTCGCGGTTTTGCTAGCTGTGGTGTCGTTTCATCTCCTGACAAACGTCCCGAGCGAGCCATTTTTCAATGGGGACGAGACCCGCCATGTGATGACCGGTGCATTCTTCGCCGACATGATTCGGGATGGGGTCGCCGGTGGCGTTCGCGGGTACACGACTCAATATTACCTGCAGTATCCTGCCCTCGGAGTGCTGGTCTGGCCACCGCTATTTTACATAATTGAGGGGTTGTTCATGTTGGCCCTCGGCACGTCGGTGACAGTATCTAAAGGGCTTGAACTGCTCGCTCTGCTGATCGCCTGTGTGTACCTATATAGATTGGTGCGCTCCACTCACGGTCGCGTTTGTGGCGCACTCGCGTGCTGGCTGTTCGCTTTCAGCCCGCTGGTGCTCACGTTTTCCAGACAAGTGATGCTGGAAATCCCGACCGTGGCTTTCTGTATGGTCGCGCTATTTCATTATTTACGCTTTGTTGACGGCGAGCGGCGAGCAGACCTGATTATGGCCGCTGGCGCGGCCTGTGGCGCTGCTCTGACACGGTTCGATGGAGTCTTTCTTCTTGCGGTGTTTGTTCTTATTGCCCTCCAGTCCAGGAAGGCGCGGCTGTTCCGGCGCAGAGATGTCATGGTTGTCGCGGGGATCTCCGCAGCGCTGGTGTCTCCGTTCTATCTTCTTACCGCCTCGGAGTTCGGCTCGGTTCACGCAAAGTCGATTATCGGCGGGGCGGTTTCCAGTGCGACGGTTCTAAAGGCCCTGGTGTTTTACCCGCGATCGATCCCGGATCAGATCGGCTGGCTCGTGCTGGTGTTCGCTGTCATAGGCCTGATGCTAGGCGGCTTAGGCACTCGCACTTCAAAGCTATGGCCCTATGTGTGCCTAACGGTTGGCGTGTATGTGACTTTCACTCCCATAGCTAGCCGAGAATCTCGGCACGCGATCTACTGGGTTCCCGGAATTTGTGCAATGGCGGCGGAGGGGGTCGCGCAACTGAGCCGTAGGGCCGACCGGCGATGGGTGGCGCCAGCGTTGGGCGGTATTGTGGCAGTCGGAACGGTGATAACTGCGGCTCGCCAACCCACGGGGTTCGTTCACGGTTATGACAGAGCCGCGCGGTACGTGACGGCGAACATCGGTGAACAGGCCGTGTGCTTCTTCGACGGCTGGCTGGACGGAGACTTCATATATCAACTGCGTCGCCAAGATCCGCGGCGGCGAATCAGGGTGATCCGTGGCGACAAACTGCTTTACAGCATAATTAGCGGGATCCGAGAGGAGGGTTACTGGGAGTACAGCAGAACGGATGAGGAAATCCTTGACACTCTTTTCAAGTACGATCCGGCTCTGATTGTCGTTGAGTCGCGAGCTGCTCCCGAGTTGCCGGTAGCTTATGCGCTCAGAAGGGTACTGAGTAGTCATTTGGAACGCTTCCGCCTGGAAACTGTGATTCCGATTGATACGAATATGCCACGTTTGCGCGGCAGCAGCCTCGTAGTATATAGGAACGTGAGCCGCAACCCGAGCGCGGCAAAAACGCTGGAATTTGAGATGCCGGCCCTAGGCCGGAAGCTGACCGGTCCGTTGCGGTAACCCCGCAGAATGGGCCGGTTCTCGCCTCAGACTCCACGCGGCGACAATGAGTTGTGCCCGCATCGTCAGTGGGTTTGTTGGCGCCGGCCGGAAACGGCGCCATTTCAGCCGGTTCTGGCCGGAGCCGGCGGCGTCACTGCGACAAGCCGCCGGTCCTTACGTTCTGGTTTCCACGTCGTTGCTCCATATCAGAACGAGAGCCTTGCGCTCAACTGGAATTCGCGGCCGGGCGTGGAGGCTTCCGTGATGGTGCCGAATTGCGGAGTGTTGACGAAGCGGTTGGGCGTGTCCCAGTTAGAGTGGTTCAGCGAATTGAAGGACTCGCCGCGAAGCTCCATGTGCAGGCGCTCGGTTAGCGCGAACGAACGGACCAGCGCGAGATCCATCGTTTGCATACCGGGCCCGTAGACCGTATTCCGCCCGACGTTGCCGAAGGTGTACGCGGCCGGAGTGCTGAACGCGGCTGGATTGAACCATTCCGCCGTGGTTCGCGTGCCCGAGCCGAAAACCGCCTGCCCCGTGTAATTCGCGCGAATGGGATTCTCGCCCACGATGGTTCCCGCATTGGCGGTGTCGCCGAACACGGAAATCGTAAACGGGAGGCCGCTCTGCGCCTGGTAGATGGTGGAGAGCCGCCAGTTGCGCGTGAGCGCGCGCCGCCAGTCGGTGGTTCTTAAGGCGGGCAGTTCATATACGGCGCTCAGCGAGAGGCGCTGGCGCACGTCGCAGGCGGGACCTTTCTCCGCGTTGAGATCGTTATCGTTCTGTGGAATCGCGGATTCGGCCATGGGAGAGCGGAACTCCGGAGCGTCGCTCAGATTCTTCGCGAAGGTGTAATTGGCCAACAGGCTCAGCCCTCGCGAGTACCGCCGCCGCAAGCTGACGTAGCCGGCGTCGTACCAACTGCGGGCTCTGTTCTGGAGGTCGTTTACCGAGCTGACGGGGAAGGTGCCGCTCGCAACATCGATGGTGCTTGGGAAGACCGTGCCGGGCATGAAGGTGGCGGTGGCGTAGGGCCGGCGCGGCTGAATCGCGCCCGGTCCGGGCAGTGCGTTGTTGATCAGCACCGCTTGCTGCAGGTGCAAGCCGCGCTCGCCGTGATAACCGGCTTCGAGCGTCGTTCCGGGCCCCAGACTCTTCTCGAGCGAGCCGCTCCACTGCTGTACGTACTGCGCCTGCGCGTGGGGATCGAAGCCCGTGAAACTCACGACCGTGCTACCCAGCACGGGCTGCGGAAAGTTGAACCCGTTGATCTGCGGAGTGAAGTTATCGCTCTGCTGAGTGATGGGGAACAGAATGGGCACGTTGTGCAACTGGTTGCACCATGTGTTCATATCCACCGGCATGTAGAAGATGCCGTATGCGGCGCGGAAAACGATGCCGCTCGCCTGAAGGTGATGCGCAACGCCGACCCGCGGAGCGAAACGGAGCTTGGGGGGATACTGCAGGCCGCGCGGCATGCCGTCCTGGCCGCCGACGAATGCCACCAGCCGGCCATTCTCCTGCATGATGTTGCTCCACTGGCGCTGGATGTCCACCAGCGGCGTTTCGAACTCGTAACGCACGCCGGCATCGATCGTCGTGGAAGGCGTGATGCGCCAGGTGTCCTGCGCGTAGGCGTCCAGCGACCAGTTCCGCAGGTTCATGCTGGGCACGCCGGCCTGCAATTGCCGGGACGCGGGATCGCCCAGCAGGAAACTCGCCAGCGCCGATCCCGTGCCGTCGTTGGTCGCCGTCTGGGTGGTGAAACCCGGTGTGAATTGGTAGTATCCGCGGCTCTGCACCAGCGCCCACATAGGCCAGATCACCTTCCGGTAGGCGCCCCCGAACTTGAGGCTGTGGCGTCCTCTCTGCCATGACAGCGTTTCGCGTCCCTCGAAGGTCGTGCTCCATTGGTGCATCGGCGTAGCCTGCCAGGCATCGCCCAGCGGCGAATACCCCTGGACGTTGAAGTACGGCGCGCCCCATGCGGCCGGTCCGCCGAAATTCGCCCCGGTAATTCCCAGAGCGTCGACTATGTCGTTAACGCCGTTGTTCTCCGACCAGTGGTACATGGCTAGGCGGGAGACTCCCACGGAAGCTGTGTTCACGATGGCCGGTGAGAGGACGCGCGTCCAGATGATCGAGCCGTTCTGCGAAGCGTTATCGAAATTGAAGCCGTAACCGGGCAGGTTCTGCGGCGTGAATCCCTGCTCGTTGCCCGAGGAGAAACGACCGCTCAGCGTGCCGCTATTGCCCAGCGTGCGGTCGATGCGAACGGTGCCCTGATTGTTGCGCTGGAGCGCGTCGCGGACATCGAGCAGGTTATTGGAATCCATGCCGGCGCCGAACACCGCCGGTGTTCCATTCATCGTCATGCCGTAGCCCACGTCGCCCGCAGTGTTGGGGCGCGGCACGTAATTCTTCAGCATGAGGGCAGCCGCGGGATAGAGCCGCGAGACCGGAATCGCGTTGTTCGGGAACGCGGAGCGCAGCGTCTGGGGATTGGCGGTGGTCACCGGCAGCGCCGGGTTGTAATTCGGATTCGCGTAGGAGGTGGAGGGGTCGAAAATAGTGGCTCCGCTGGCGTTGAAGTTACCCACCGATTCGGCTTGTGTCGGTACCGTGTCCATCGCGGTCTGCGCCTGAGCCTGGTGGAAGCCCTCGTAGTTCGCGAAGAAGAACGTCTGTTTCCCGAAGAGCGGGCCGCCGAGCGAGCCGCCGTAGTTGTTCTGCACCAGGTGGCTGGTGCCGGGCATCTCGTTCCACGTGCGTGCGTCGAGCGCATTGTTCCGCAGAAACTCATAACCTGTCCCGTGGAACTGGCTGCCGCCCTGGCGGGTGACGATATTCACCTGGCCGCCGCCCGCGCCTCCGAGTTCCGCCGAGTAACTGCCGGTTTGCACTTGAAACTCCTCGACGGCATCAGGCGACAGGCTCAGATTCATGGTGTTGAATGTCGGATCCGTATTCGTGACGCCATCGAGCAGGTAATAATTCGAGTTGGCCCGGTTGCCGCCTATAGTAATGGCGGACCGCTGGCCGGGCCGCCAGTAGAGCGGGCTCATGTCGCCGGTCTGGGCTCCGTGGCCGACGTGCGCATCCGGCACGGTCAGTGCCAAGTCGATCAACATCCGGCCGTTCAGCGGCAGGTCCTGAATCGACTTCGGCTCCACCACCTCTCCAATGCTGGCGTCCTGCGTCTTCAAGATCTCGGCGGCGGCGACGACCGAAACGCTCTCGTGTTTCTCGCCCAGTTGGAGCGAGAAATCGAGACCCATGTGCTGGCCGACTTCGAGCACGATGTCGCGCTTCTGCTCCGCGAATCCGGTGGCGCTTACCTGCACCATATATTCGCCGGGCGTCAGATTCGGCAAATCGAAAAGACCGTCGTAGTTCGTCGCAGTCTGCCGGGTGGTCGCCGTAGCTTTGGCTGTGACCGTGACCCGCGCAGCGGAGACGGGCGTTTGCGCGGGGTCCTGAACTCTTCCACTCAACGTCGAGAAATTGCTCTGCGCGTACGTCGATGCGGACGCCGCGAGGAGAATCGCCAGAAGTTTGCTCGTGGTAGTCATTAAGTTTGGGAGTTTAGCGCCTCTTGGTCTTTTTATAAATAGTGCGAAAGCACTACCAGGAAGCCTGCGAATGCGAAGACCGAGTTCGACTAATAGTTTTCTACTATTCCGTTTACCGCTCGCCGCGAATTACAATTTCGGAGTGTCTAGTTCCATTTTTCGATGGGGCGCCTTGTTTCTCTGCCTGCGCTCCACTTATCCCGCATCGCTATTCTATTCGGGGTTATCTGTTTTCTCGTAAGATCTCAGACGAACACGTCCGTGCTACAAGGCCGGGTAGCCGACCCGACCGGAGCGGCCATCCGCGCCTGCACCGTCGAGTTGATCGGCTTGCAAACGGGCGTTACCCTGACCATGCAGACCAACCAGACGGGCACGTTCGTCGTCCCATCGGTTCCGGTGGGAAGCTATACGCTGAAAGTTACAAAGAAAGGCTTCAAGGTCCAACCAAAATTCAAGCGACATTTCCGGCTGTCTCGACTCGTCACGGACACCGACCGACGGGAACCTGCCCCCCAAGAACGAACTCGGTCACGGAGATGCCGTCGAAATTGGCCAGTTCCCGGATTACGCAGTTTAGCCCCAGCCTGCCGCGGATGAAATAGAGCAGCGGTTCCTCGGGCGCCGGTCCATGGAACATCGCCACCAGGAACCGCCCCGTCCGCCGAACCGCTTCGCTCCGCAAAAAAGCATCGACGCGCGCCGCTTCCTTCGGCGTGAACCGGTTCGCCAACGGGATCGAGGCCGCCCGCAGCGGATAAAACGCGACCTGCGAAAAATTGCCATTGTCTATCGGCGGCTCGAGCGGCATCGCATCCGACTCGACGTACTGGCTTCGGATCAGCACGGTGGCCCCGTCCCGGGCCGCGTTAGCGTCGATGAAGCGGATCGCCGCCCCCCAGTCTCCCAACCCCACCGTATGCCGAAATGAAGTCGGCGCGCCCATTGACACGACCGCCAGCAAGGCCATGACGCACATCGCCGCCGCGCGGATAACTCTCGGTTTCAACGAACCCGCGATCGCCCCGAAGCACATCGCCATCCCCGGACTGTACGACAGCAGATAGCGCGGCACAAACACGCGCGCGGGTGTGAATACAGAGATCCCGAACAGTACGATCGGCGGCGTCAGCGCCCATAGCAGGGCAAACATGCCGGCCTCCCGCTCGCCTCGCACCTCGATCGCCACACCCCGCCCCACCAGGCAAGCCGCGGCCACCAGCATTGCCACGCACACCCAAGTCGCCGGCATAAAACTTATGGCCCATTCGGTCCGGGATGGAGCGGCTGCGAACGAATGGGCCCCCGCGCTGGCGGTGAACTTCAAGTACTGGAGGGCCAGCGGCAGCGCGCCCGCTCCCAGCGCCGCCAATGCCGCGAACCAGTGCGGCGCGCGCACCGCCTCTCCGCGAGCCATCCGATATACCGCGAACGCTCCGTGCGCAACGAGGAGCGCTCCGAAGAGAATCTGAAAATGAAGCATCGCGGCCGACGCCAGACCGTAAGAAACCGCCATCCCGTAACCTGGCTTGTCGAGGAACCGCAGAAGCAGATCGCTCGCAAGAACCGCGAAGAAGAGCGCGATAGCGTAGGGCCGCGCATCGTCCGCTGCAAACCGGACGGTATCGAACGAAACGAAAGCCGCCGTTGCCATCCACGCCGCGTCGCGGCCGAACATGCGGCAGGTCATCCGAAATAGCGCGAACGCCGCCGCGCCGACGGCCAGCAGCGATGGCAGCCGGTACATCCACTCGCTCTGCGTGCCCAGGGATTTCATCACATAAAACAGGGCGCTGTACGCCATTGGATGAGGCCAGAGTGTACACCGTATGGCAATCTCACGCCAGCCCCGGTAGGATGTCCAGTAGCTCATCGTCTCGTCAAGCCAGAAGCGCGATGGAAGCCTCACCAGAACCCATAACACCGTAAGTGCGATGGTTAGAGCAGACCAAGCAGAAGGACTAGATAGCAGCCCGAATCCTCTTATGCCCACCCGATCCTGCGCACGTAACTTCGTCCTGATCACGTTTTGAGGATAAACCAGCGTGCCTTCGTTTGCGTACAAACGAGAGGCCCAGGCGTGCGGCGAAACACATGATAGCCTTGAAATGCGGCACCCGGGGTAAGGATAATCCTAGTAATGCAGCGCCCTTCCGTATCCTACGTACTTGCCGATCAGGATCGCATGACCGCGGCCAAGGCTTATTTCGCCTGGCAAAGCCGCCTTGTAACGCGCGAAATCGGACGCCGCGTAATTGAGATTGGGTGCGGCGTCGGGAATTTCACATCGATGCTTCTCGACCGGGACTTAGTAATCGCCCTCGATCTCGAGCCCAACTGCGTAGAACGCCTCAAGGAACGCTATCCCGACCGGCCTAACTTGCGCGCATTCTGCTGCGACGTCGGCGACCCGGATTTCGCCGCCTTCGGTCGATACAGCCCCGATTCTTGCGTCTGCCTCAACGTCCTCGAACATGTTAAGGACGACCGCCACGCCCTCGCCGCCATGGCTGGAGTCGTCTCGCCGGGAGGCGTCATCGTGCTGATCGTGCCCGCGTTCCAGGCACTCTACGGGCCTATCGACCGCAATCTGGGGCATTACCGCCGCTATGACCGCGCCATGGTCCGCCGCCTCGCCGCGGCTACCGGACTAAGGCTCCGCAAGGCGCATTATATGAACACGGTCGGTTTCTTCGGGTGGTGGGTCAACGCACGGGTGCTCCGCCGCGCAGCCCAGTCCGAGGGGCAGATCCGGATTTTCGACAAATACATCGTACCGCTGATGGCGCGGGCCGAGAGCATCGTGAAGCCTTTCTTCGGTCAGTCGCTTCTCGTCGTGCTGGAGAAGCCGACTGGTCGGGAATATGACTGGGCATGAAAATCTCGATCATTATTCCCGTCTACAATGAGTTTCCCAGCTTCGAGCAGGTGCTGGACCGCGTTTACCGGGCACCGCTACCCGCTGGGTGCTCTAAGGAGATCGTGGTTGTGGACGACGGCTCTACCGACGGCACCGCCCGACTTCTGAAGAAGCACCGCGACTCCGGTCTCGTGGTGGGCCACAGTTGCGTGCTGAACTTCGGCAAAGGCGCCGCGGTCCGCGTTGGAATCGCGCTGGCTACTGGCGACGTAATCATCGTTCAGGATGGCGATCTCGAGTACGACCCCGACGATTACGAGCGCATCCTCGAACCCATTGTCTCCGGCCGCTGCGACGTGGTCTACGGTTCCCGCTTTCTGGGAAAGCCCAGGGGGATGGCGCTGCCCAACCTGCTCGCGAACCGCGTTCTCACCGCCGCCGCCAACTTGCTCTACGGCGCGCGCATCACCGACGAAGCGACAGCTTACAAAGCCTTCCGCGCTTCGGTGCTGGCGGAGGTCGCGCTCGAATGCCGGGGGTTCGAGTTCTGTCCCGAAGTTACGGCCAAGGTCTGCCGGCTCGGATACCGGATTGCGGAAGTGCCGATCGCGTACAACGCGCGCCGCATTGCGAACGGCAAGAAGATCCGCGCGCGCCACGGTTTCGAAGCGCTATGGACGCTGGTCAAGTACCGGTTCGTTCCGCGGCGTCGCTTTCAGGTTCGGCAAGCGAAGCCGGTGGTGGTCACGGTTTAGGATCCTCGCCCTCGTGGCTACTGCCACCGACGCCATCGGTACCTCGGACCCGCAGTCGGTAGCCCTTCAGGCGCGCCGTCCGACCCTGGATCTTTCGGTACCCAGATTCACCTGGACCTAACCAATACGCCATGGAAGGGCAGGTCGCGTTGCGAGACGATCCGCGGGCGGCAGTGTCCGGCGCCCCGCCTGACACTGCTTCGAGTTCCCTTCTGTTCTCATCGAATACCTCCGGGTTATTGCAGCCGGATCACGGCTGCGTCTCTCTCACCTACGATCGTTTGTATCAGCGACCCGGCGACCTTCACGGGCTGCCCGCCCCACAGATCCTGTCCGTAATGGAAATTGCCGACCCGCGAGGCCATAGTGAGCCGCACCGGCGTCTGCGCCCGGGTTGGGTTGATCAGCCATAGATAGGTACCGCCGGGCCCGGTGTGCAGCCGCGCCTTGACCTGCGGCTGATCCGAATGCAGCCACCGTTCCTGTCCTGCCCACGGGAGGATCTCCTCGAAGAACACCCTGCTGGAGGGCGAGTGGTGCAGATAATAGCCGCCGCCCGGGAAGGTGCCGATCAACAAGGTCTTGCCTTTTCCGAAGTGGTTTTCGACTGCCGCCACTTTGCCGCTTTCATACCAGCCGACGGCGGTGCCTTCCGTGGGTACGTACTGCTGTACGAAGTAGCGGCCTTCGATTTCGCGCCCGCGTACCCGCAGCTTGAGGTCTTCCAGCAGGTGGGGAACGAATTCCACGTAGCGCTCCCGCGCGCCGAACAGCTTGTCGAGCCCGAGATTGGGCTGCACCGTACCCACGTGTGCGCGGTCGCCGAAATATCCGGGCGTGCCTTCGCTGATGAGCACGCCGCCGTTCTGCACGTATTGGATTAATTTGCGGGCAGTCGCTTCTTTCAACATCAAGGGAAAGGGCAGATAGACAGCGGGATAATCGCCGATGTCGTCGATATGGACGAAATCCGCCTGAATATTGGCATCGAAGAAAGCTTGATAAGCTCCCCGGGCCGCCTGGGAATAGAAATCCGTGTTTTTTTCCTGGACGTAATTGAAGATCTCCGATTCCGGCACGAACACAATGCCGATTTCCCCCTTCACCGGTCGTGCTTTCCAGATGTTCGGGTTCGCGTTGGCCCACTTGGCAACTTTGCCGGTCATCTCCGCGCGCGGCGTCACGGAACCGTCCATTCCGAATGGACCGTAGGCGCCGAACAGCGGCCCGTCCAGCAAGGGGCGCCAGCGCGGATACATGATCCCGGTTGCGCCGGCCGCCATGGACGTCAGATTCCACAGCCGGATATCCTCCGGCTCGGCGATGTGGCCCTCCTCGCGCTTCAGCTTGAGCATGCGCGAGTGGTACCAGTCCGGTCCGCCCTGCGCCTCGGCGTGCCAGAAGGGTTTTCCCTTGGAGCCTGCCCGCGCGACGTCGGCTGCCTCGAAATGCCGCCAGGGTTCGGGACCGTCATCGGCGGCATTGAACGTGAACCCCCACACCTGAACCAGCGGCGCGGCGCGCCATTCATTCAGACCGTGGTCGGGAAGGCCGATGAGGGTTTTGCCGACCCCATGCGCGGTGATGAGATTCTTCTTATCCAGGCTCCGGATGAGATCGGTCCGCCACTTCATCAGGCGGAAATGGTCGTCGAGCCGGAACTCCATCCAGTCCATCGATTCCGCGAACCCGCTCGTGTCGCGGGGCGGATGGATGGATTGCCAATCGATGTAGCTGTACCGGTTCCAGGATTTCTTGAGCGCATCGAGCGTCCCGTACTTGGCTTTCAGCCATTCGCGAAATTTCTGCTGGGTGGCATTGCAATAGCAGAACATGCGCTGGGCGTCGCCGCCGTAATACCAGCCTTCGTTAAGAACGTCGTAGCCCATCATGGCGGGATGGTCGCGGTAACGTTCGACGAGCGCGGTCAGGAACTTCTCGGCCAGCGCCTTAACGTCTTCGTTATCGAGACAAAGCCCCGGCTGGCCGCCGGTCTCGCTGCTGGCCGAGGTGGTGCTGTACGCGAGGCGATCGTCGCTGCCTTTGTACAGGGCATGAGGATATTGGTCGTACGCCCACTCCGGAGCAAAATTCAGCATCTCCGCGATGACGACCTTAATTCCGTTCTTCGCGGCCAAGTCCATCATGCGGTCGTAGTCGCGCCAGTCGAACTTGTCGGGCGCAACCTCGATTGCCGACCACATGAACCAGTGCCGGAACGTATTCATCCCGGTTTCCGCGGCGGTGCGATGATCTCGCTCCCAATCCTGTTCCGGCGGATTGGATTTGCGGAAGTAAACGGCTCCGTACGGAAAGACCGGATCGGCCGCCGGCACAAGGCCACAGAATACGACGGACACCGCAGCCACAACAAAAAGAATGCGCTTAAAGAGTGTCATCACGGGTTCTCTTGTTTCTTATTTCGCAAGCCCGGCCGCTACTGACTTCCTCGCATTGCCGGGCTTGCCTCGGTTGAAGTCAGAACAAAACCTTCAGGCCGAATTGTATCAACCCGGCCCACGACCAGGTGCCGCCAACTGCGGAGCCGGTCGAATCATACCTCGGCACGGCGGTTTACATCCGAGCTTGGAAAGTCAAGATATGGGTCCGGCGTCCCAGGCTGTGAATCCGTGTGCGCGCCTTGGGCTGCCGGACACCAATCGCTCTGCTCATATCGCCAGTAGGAGCCTGGACTCGGGCCTCACTGGCCCATTGGCGAAGCAGGCGCAGTTGCGCGCGATTGAGGACACCGGCGATCATCCTCGGCGTGCCGAATCGCATCGGTCCAACGTGCCGAAAATCCGCGCGGTGCCTGCCGGATCTATCACTACAACCCGGCGGCACGCTCGAACGGAGAGGGGGCTTTGAACCGTGGACCACTTTCAACAACGGCGCGTATCGTCAATTCCATGGACCGCGACGCTACCGCGAAATCGAGCCCGGCGCCAACCCGCCCGCAAGCGTAAACCCTGCGCCGACCGCTCCCACCACCGCGGTCGCGCGGGTCAGTCCCGTAAGCTGCCGCAACCGGTAAACCGCCTCTATTCCCGTGCAGTGCGCGCCGAGCAGGTTCTCCAGTCCAAACTCCTTGAGCTTCGCGCCCGTCCAGGCCAGCGTCTCATCGCTCGCCTGATATAGATGCAGGCCACCGATCACCGCATGCAGTGGCGCGTTGCGAATCTTCGTGCGCGCGTAGTCGCAGATGTTGACGATCCCGGCGTGACCGCACCCCGTGATCACAACGAGCCCTTTCGCGGTATCGATGACCAGCGACATGTCCTCGGGTAGATTGTCCTCAACCGTCTTGCCGCCGTCCAATACAAGCACCTCACTGCTAGTCCAGTTCCGCTCCGAATACTTCCGCGGCACGGGACCGGTCACCCACACACCCGGAAACAGCTCGTGCGGCGAGTCGTATTCGATGAACTGGCCGCCGGTCGCCTCGTAATCCCGTTTTACCGCGAAGATCTTCATCGACGGGCGGCCGTCCGCCTGTGTGCGATTTGCGAAGATCCCCTTGGCGACATGCGCGCGCGCGAGCGCCGACGGATTCGACTTCCCGATCTCGCGGCGGAGCGTGACGAGACCGGTGGTGTGGTCGGCGTGATGGTGGGTGAGGATCACGTCCGGAACGTCCGCCAGGCTCACCTTCAGCTCCGTCAGGTTCCGCAGCACGGTATCCTCATGTGCGCCCGTGTCGAGCAGGATACGGTGTCCATCGGCGACCACCAGGGCCGCGAATCCCCACTCGCCAAAACCGTCGTCGTCGGCAAGCATCGTCGAGAGGATTCG
>Ga0181517_10001822_pt1 | contig 22865 bp, 17 predicted proteins | sample PEATcosm2014_Bin_31_FD_119748 | JGI IMG/M metagenome (GOLD analysis project Ga0181517, IMG submission 119748) | Peatland microbial communities from MTU Mesocosm Facility, Houghton, MI, USA - PEATcosm2014_Bin01_30_metaG | ecosystem: Environmental > Terrestrial > Soil > Wetlands > Peat | place... | reverse complement strand
CCGGCCGAAAAGTTCCAGATTTCCGCGAAAGTATCGCCTCCAGGGTTAACAGGCGCCGTGCCCAGCACGGTAACACCATCGAGGAATTGGATTGTGCCGGTGGCCGGCGGCTGACCTGACAACTCCGCCGTAAGCAAAACGCGCGCTCCGCAGATTGACGGATTGGGGTTAGTGGACAGCGTGAGGCTGGTAGGCGCCCGGTTGACTGTCTGCGCGACAGCCGGGGATGTGCTGGTCAGGTAGTTCGCATCGCCGCTGTAAACCGCCGTGATCGAATGCGCACCAGCCGACAACGTGGTCAGCGACAAAGTCGCCGCCCCGTTGGAAACCGTCGCGGCACCAAGCACGGATGCGCCATCCAGGAACTGAACCGATCCGGTCGCCGTGCCCGGCGTAACCGCGGCGGAGAGCGCCACGGATTGCCCGAACGTCGACGGATTCGCCGCAGAAGCCAGTGCCACGCTCGATGCGATCTTGTTCACGGTCTGCGTCAGCACTACCGAAGTGCTGGTGGCGTCGTTGGCGTCGCCGCTGTAGACCGCCGTGATCGAATGCGTGCCTGCAGTTAAGCTGGACAGCGACAAGGCCGCCGAGCCGCCGCTGACAGCCACGGCGCCCAGCACGGTGGATCCATCCAGGAACTGGACGCCGCCGGTGGCCGTGCCAGGCGTAACCGTCGCCGAGAGCGTGACGGATTGCCCCAACGTCGAAGGATTCAATGAGGAGGCCAGCGCTACGCTAGCGACTGTTTTGTTCACGGTTTGGGTCAGTAAGACCGAGTTGCTGCCCGCATCGTTAGCGTCGCCGCTATAGGTTGCACCGATCAAATGCACGCCTGCCGCCAAGGTCGAGACCGGCAGGACTGCCGTGCCGCCGCTGATCGTCGCCGTGCCCAGCGCCGCAAGTGTGGATGTGTCCACGAATTGCACCGTGCCGGTGGCGGAGGCTGGCGCGACAAAGGCCGTCAGGGTGACGCTTTGTCCAAAGGTCGACGGATTCGCCGACGAAGTCAGCCCCACGCTGGAAACCGTCTTGTTGACGGCCTGGAGCAGGCTGGTCGAGGTGCTGGCCGCGTCGTTGGCGTCGCCGCTATAGGCGGCCGTGATCAGATGCGCACCGATCGACAGCGTGGAGACCGACAGCGCCGCCGTGCCGCCGCTGATGGTAACCGTCCCCAACAAGGTGGACCCATCCATGAAATTCACCGTGCCGGTTGCGGTGGCAGGAGAGACAACCGCCGTGAAGGTAACTGTTTGCCCTAGAGCGGCCGGGTCAAGCGAAGAAGTCAGCGTCACGCTCGAGGGCGGCGCCGGCTTCACCACCAGCGGCATGCCCCAGGACATGCTCTGGAAGTTTGCATCGCCGCTGTAGTTCGCACCCAGGTTATACGTGCCGGGTGCCAGGCTTGGGACCGTGAGCGTCGCCGTTCCGTTGGCCAGCGTCACGGTACCCCAGATGCCTACGGCCGGCGGCTGGTATTGCACGAATTGGACTGTGCCGGTGGCCGTTACCGGGGAGACCGTCGCGGTAAGGGTTATGGGCTGGTACGCCGTGGCCGGGTTGGGCGACGCAGTCATTGTCATGACGACGGGCGCCGTGGTTACGGTCTGCGCCACTGCCGCCGAGGTGCTGCTGAGATACGTAGCATCGCCGCTGTACACCGCGGTGAGCGAATTCGCGCCCACCGGCAATGTGGTGATCGACAATTGGCCCTGGCCGCTCGAAAGGGTCGCCGAGCCCAGCAGGGTGGCGCCGTTGAAGAACTGAACCGAGCCGGTTGCGGCGGAAGGCGATACCGCGGCCGTCAGAGTCACGGAACCGCCGTACACCGAAGGATTCGGCGCCGCGGTGAGGCTGGTGACGCTCGCCGTCCCCACCACCTGGCTCACAGCCGCCGAGGTGCTCGTGGCATAGTAAGAATTCCCTAAGTACTGCGCGGACATGGCCCACGTTCCCGCCGGCAGATACGAGACGTTGAAGGTCGCCACTCCGCCCGACAGGTTGGCGCTGTTGAGCAGTACCGATCCGCGCATCAGGTTGATCTGTCCGGTTGCCGCAGGCGGGTTGACCGTGACCGTGAACGTGACGTTCTGGCCCGGTGTGGACGGGTTCACGCTCGAGGTGATGGTGGTCGTGGTGGTCGTCAGCAGCAGGTTCTCCGTGATGGTCGCCAGACTCAGGTTGTCGTTCGGGTCACCGCCGTATACGGCTTTCAGTTGGTAGCTTGTGTACGCACCAATCGGCGCCGTCCAGGTGGTGGTCGCCACGCCATCGGTAAGCGGCACCGAAACCGGCGGCGTGCCGGCCGTGGGGCCGAGGTAGAACCGGACGCTGCCGGTCGCCGTAACCGGCGAGACCGTCGCCTGCAACGTGATTTCGCCGCCAGGCGCAACCGGATTTTGCGATGGAGTCAGTGTTGTGGTGGTGGGCGGAGTGAAAAAGATCTGGCGGAGATGTCCGCTATAGTCGGCAATCAACAGCCGGTCGGCAACCGGGTCCCATCCGAGTCCCATGACGCCTGCAAACACGGTCTGCGTGGCCAGAACATCGTCGGACCCGTCGCCGGTTGTGCCGGGGATGCCGGCGATGGTGTTAATGATTCCGGAGGTATTCACTTCGCGGACCGCGGTTCCTGTGTTGATGAACAGATTGCCCGCCCCATCCATCACGATCGACTCGGGCACCATGCCCGCCGACAGAGCCGGTCCGCCCTCGCTGCTGCTCGCATAGTAGGGACTGCCGTCTCCAGCAACCGTCGAGATGGTGCCCAAAGTAAGATCCACGCGCCGAACCCGGTCATTCCCCTGGTCGGCAATGTATATTCCGCCGTTGTAGTAGTAAAGCCCTTTCGGCTCGAGCAGCAGGGCGTTGATTGCCGGGCCGCCATCTCCGCTGAACCCCTCCCAGCCGGATGCCGATCCCGCAAAGATGGTAACCGCGCCGGTACCCGCGGCGATTTCATGGACGTAATTGCCGGCGAAGCTGGAGACGTAGAGATTGCCCGCCGCGTCAAACGCGACGCCATCGCCGCCGAGTCCCTGGGCGCCACCGGCCATGCTCTGGATCAAGCCCGAACTCAGATCGACACAGCGGATGGTATTGGCGATACCATCCCCAAAGCAAAGCTGCGTGCCTTGAAGGGCGATCTGTCCCATGATGACAAAGCTCGCGGCGAGAGCCGGTCCGCCATCGCCGGAGGAAGCGTAAGTGCCCGTTCCGGCGATCGTGGTCACGGTGCCACTCGGGCTCAGCATGCCGATTTGTTCGCCGGCGCTGAAATAGATATTGCCCGCGGTATCGACCACCGTGTTCGAGGCTACGCATACATTCGTCCCGGTTGGCTGGCTGCTACCGCCAGTTTGGTTGCAGGTTGCCAGCGTGGTGATGACCTCTTGCGCCATGATCGGGCAACAGACCATCGCCAGAGCGATCAGCAGGAGTGCTGGTTTCAGGAATGGTTGCAATGCGGCTCTGAATCTATGCACGGTGGTTTTCATCCTGGAAGATATTGAAGTCCACTACATGCCTTGGGTAGGGAAGTACTACAAGGCATGGAACTCAGGGTAACCTGGACAGTTGACTCCGAAATAGTCCCTTCAGTTAATATTGAGGGTTCTTTTCAGCGCGATTCGACCCGCGCCGTGGACGCCAGCGCGGCGAATCTCCAATGGATTGTGTACCTAAAGGCCAGCACCGAGGCCCATCCGGGGTTACCTGCTGGGGAAGTTACGCCTGTGCATGCGCATATAGATTGACGTTGTAGATGCCTGGATGTCCCCGCGTCACCGGTAGCGTGTTCTTTCTTCAGGCGAGCACACATTCGATGACACTGCGTAAGTCTGCCCGCGCCTTGCGCGCCCGCCAATCTGTGGATCCTATGAGGTCGTCTTAAGCGTGAGGATGGGCTACCGAATGGGCAGCTTCTTCATCTTTGTCGGCAAGACCTGCACCTGCAATGTGTTCCGACACAAACCAGACTTGCAGTTCATTCCTGCGAAGAACGTCGCTCACCGTGCGAAGGGCCCTTCAAGAACTCTCCCGGAGCGCCGGCATTGGCAAGTCACGTGCAGACAAGAAGCGCATGAGCAAGCAAGACGATGAAGGCATCCCAACGTACAGTGCCGCTTTGACCAGGCAAAAGGGCGGCGGTACGGATTCAGCCGGCCAGTCCGGGGACACTCAGGGACTGTCGGATGTTGCGGAGGCAGGCGGGGAGAGCGTCGAAGAATTGCTCGAGGAGGGGCAATCCTTCGAGGCCGAAGCCATCGGCGGCGTGGAAGATGCGCCCGACGCGGACGTGGCGGAGGTTCACACCAGACAGGTCGCGGAGGACGATGTGCCTTCCGAATACCTGGGGCCAGAGTAAGCCGGGGCCCGGGAGCGCTCAGACCTTGCCGATTAGGCGCTGGGATGTGCGGGAAACCTAAACCGTCTTAATTCAGGTTCGAATCCTCGCTGCCCCAGGTGGAGAAGCACCGAAACACCGCTACCTGAGGTTGCGCGAGGCGGAAAGGCGGTCACTGCGCCACGGGAATCATGGCTCCGGTGGGCGAGCTGTTGCCGTCGTAGGTCGCGAGCACCTGGTTGTCGCCGATAGCGGCATTCGATGGCACCACCGCGTTGATCTGGTACAGCCCCGGACTGATCAGCCCGGCGAATTGCACGGTAGCCGTGGCGCCGCCGATGGTGACCTGCGGCCAGGGCTTGGGCAGCGCGCCCGTCTCCACAGCAATGCGGTAAGAACAGATCCAGTTTGCCGTCGCCGTTCAGGTCCAACAGCAAGGGCGGACCGGTGCCGAAATCGTCGTCCATCAAGGGTCCGGCCTGGAAGGTACCATCGCCGTTGCCCAGCATCACCGCGAGTTTGAAGGTGGCGTCGGCATTCACGTAGGCGACCACCAGGTCCGCGTGGCCGTCGCCATTCACGTCGCCGATTGCGAATCCCTGCGGTGTAATCCCACTCTCGGCGAACGTCACGTTGATGGGCGCCTGCAGCGTGCCGTCTCCTTTGTTCAGGAAAACCAGCACACCGCCGCCTTGCCCATCCGGGTTCGCCACGGCGGCAACCACGTCGGGTTTGCCGTCGCCGTTCAAGTCGGCTGCGTGGACCTGAAGCACGGGAAACTGCCCCGATGAGTAACTCGCGGCTGCGCCGAACGTGCCATCGCCTTTGCCAAGCAGGATGGAAACTCCACCGCCCGCGCCCGACTGGGAATCCCCGCCGTCACCCACGACCGCGTCGAGTTTGCCGTCCCCGTTGAAATCCGCGAGCTCCACCGACACGGGCCGCAGGCCGGCAGGATAAGTCTGGAACGCGCCCAACGTTCCGTCCCCCTTGCCGAGGAGCACCGAGAGGGTGCCCGGCTGCCCTGGCGTGGAACCCGAGCTCGCGGCCACCACATCCGGCTTCCCGTCGCCGTTCAGGTCTCCCACCGCCACGCCGGCCGGGGAATCGCCCGCGAGGGACGCCGCGTAAGTCTTAGGCTGGTCGAGTGTAGCGCCCCCAAGCGCCACAACCACGCCGCCGCCGCCGGCGCCGCGCCGGTCTGCGCCAATCACGTCGGGTATGCCGTCCCCGTTCAGGTCCGCAAGGGCCACGCCGGCGATTTGATTGCCCAGCGGATGGACAACGCGCCCGCTGAGGCTGCCTTTGATGCCGATGAACACACGCACCTGTTGGGTGAGGTCGTCGGCCGCCACAAGGGCATACCCGTTCGCCGCCGGCAGCAACGCGATGCTCGCGGGCGCCGTCCCGACGGCAAATTCTCGTTCCAATTGAAAGGAGCCGTCTCCCTGGCCGAGAAGAAACGTCACCGTGTTTCGATTGTAGTCTGCCACGGCCAAGTCGAGTTTGCCGTCCCCATTCAGATCGGCATACGCCAGGAACGGACTGAACCAGACCAACGCTGTTGAGGTCACCGCCTGCCGCATGGTGCCGTCGCCGTTGCCGAGCAGCGCCGATACGGTGCCGTTCACCGCACTGGTTGTGACGATATCCGGTCTGCCATCTCCGTTGAAATCGGCCACGACCATCGACACCGGGTACTGGTCGACGGGGTACGCCACCGGCGGCTGAAACGTGCCATCGCCATTCCCCAGCAGGATCGACACTTCGGAGTTGCCGACGTTGGCCACGGCGAGATCCACCTTGCCGTCGCCGTTGAAGTCGGCCGCGGCGATGCTTTGCGGGTATGGCCCGGCCGAGAGCGTCGTGGCGGGCTTGAAGGTACCATCGCCGTTATTCAGCAGAAGGTAAACGGCCCCGAGATCGGTCGCGGTGGTTCCGCCGGCATTGCTGACGATGATGTCCGGTTTACCGTCGCCGTTGACGTCGGCCACGATCACTTGGCTGCCCGCTCCGCCGATCGGGTACATAGTGTGCGCGTTCCAGCCGGAGGGACTCAAGCCCAGGTTGACGTAGACGGCGCTCCCGCTGAGGCGAACGGCATCGAGCACGCCGTCGCCATTGAGGTCCGCAACGGCAACCGGGCCGGCGCTCTGGCCGTGCCGCAAAGCCGGCGCCCCGGACGCGGCGGACGAGAGAGGCCCTTCCAACAAATCCACGAACAGGTGCTCCAACGTGTCGCCGCGCGCGTGCCACATCACCGGCAATTGTCCTGGCTTTACGGTCCCGAGTACCAGGTCACCCGCGGACGATGCCGCGGCCGCACGGTTTCTCACCAGATTCGGAAGCCCTTCATTGAAGATGTCGTACCCCGGGTCGAGGATCCACGGGGCATTCGACACAGAGGGGTCGAATGGTATCAAGGTCACCACCGGGAAGGTCGGGCGGAGGGTCGGGGAGACCGTCAAACGGATCGTCGAAAGGAGCCGGAGGAAGCGGAATATCCTCGAAAGGATCATCTGGAGGAAACGGAACATCAAACGGGTCGGGCGGCTCCGGGATGTCCCAGGGGTCAAATTGGAACTCGTCCGGGTCTGGAGGAAAAGCAGCGTCGGGATTCTGCAACGCCTGGTGTGCGGGCTGGCCCGTGGCAGGCGCGGACTGAGGCGAAAGGGCGCGCCCGGCTGCGTGTCTGCGCGCGTTGGGCGGCGCACTCTGCGCGTTAGGCCCGCGGACAGACAAAAAGAGTATGACGGCGAACGTCAGGCAGCGTCTCATTGTTCCCCTCACGAGCTTTCGGCGCCCCTTCCAGCAGCTTTCCGTCCGCCGCTCGCTCACACCACAGGGGTAGACGCGACAGAGAGAGGTCCTGGAACAAAACACAGAAGCGGAAACAGCATCGGGTTACCCAGCCCGCCACAGCATACTACATGCGGACGGCCCGGTTCTTTGCCACGGATTGTTGTGATGTTGTGAGAACGAGGAGCTCTGCCGGACGGCGGGTGCTCGGCTCAACGCTGCCACAGAATGCGCGCGGCTTCCAGCGGAACGGCTACGCCGGCGCCATTCGGTATCAGTCGCGCCGTATAGTCGGTAGCCGGGCGTGTGGCGGGCAGCAGTGCGCGATAAGCGTAGCCTCGGGACGCGCCGGCCAATTGGCGAACGCGCTCCATCTGTTGCCGCACTACGCCTTCCCCGCTGCCGCCATCGGCATAAAGCTCCACTCGCACCGCGTTCGGGTCCAGATCTCCTAGGAAGACCTCAACCTCAAACGCGTGCTGCCCCGCGTTGGTCTCGATCTTTATCTCACCGAAGCGAAGCGCGGGCCAGGCCTTTTCGATCGCGTGTTGCCAATCCACCATTTGCTGGCCCAAGGCACCCTTACCGGCCGCACGCTCACGCCAGCCTGCCGCAGCCTGGAGGTAATGTTGCTCCGTGTATTCGCGCACAGCGCGGCCCGCCGAGAAGTGCGGCGTCAAGCTCGCCATGCTCTTTCGCATCCTCGCCACCCAGGCCGTGGGGACGCCCTGCCCGTCGCGCGCATAGAACTCAGGGATTACGTCGCGTTCGAGTAAGTCGTAGAGCGCTTCGGCTTCGGCGTCGTCCCAGGCCGGATCGTCGTGATGTTCCTTCCCATCGCCCAGCGCCCAGCCGACTTCCGGCGTGTACGCTTCCGCCCACCAGCCGTCCAACTCGGAAAGGTTGAGGCCGCCATTGACGAGCACCTTCATGCCGCTGGTCCCGCAAGCTTCCCAGGGCCGCCGCGGCGTGTTGATCCAGACGTCCACGCCTTGCACCAGATTCTCCGTCAGGAGCATGTCGTAATCGCTGAGGAAGATCGCATGGGGACGCACCTCGGGCTGCCGGATGAACTGCACCCATTGCCGGATCATGGCTTGCCCAGCCTGATCGGCCGGATGCGCCTTGCCGGCGATGATGAGTTGCACCGGGCGCTGCGCGTCGGTCAAGATACGCAGCAGCCGGGCCGGATCATGAAGGAGTAAGTTGGGTCGCTTGTAAGTCGCGAAGCGGCGCGCAAAGCCGAGCGTGAGGATGTTGGGATCGAAGAGACGGCTCGCGGCTTCGACTTCAGTGGGCGGCGCGCCGGCCCCGGCCAGATCCCGCGACAATCGCCCACGAGCATACTCTACAAGAGCCTTGCTGGCAGCGCTGCGAAACTCCCAGAGCCTGGCGTCGGGAACCTGGTGCATGTCCTGTTCCAAGGATTCCGACCCGTCCAGCCAGCGGTCCTTTCCACAGGTCTCCTGCCAAAGACTGTCGGCGGCGGCCGAGTCCCAGGTGGGCACGTGGACTCCGTTGGTCACGTATCCGATCGGGACCCCTTCTTCGGGCCAGCGCGGAAACAACGGCAGAAAGAGGCGCCGGCTCACTTCTCCATGCAGCCGGCTCACGCCATTCACCGCCCCGCTTCCGCGGATGGCGAGATACGCCATGTTGAAAGGCTCCGAGGAGTCGTCCGGGTTCTGGCGGCCGAGTGCGAGCAATTCGGAAAACGCAATGCCGAGCTTCTGTTCGGCATATTTGCCCAGGTATTGCTCGACGAGAGAGGGAGCGAAACGGTCAAAACCGGCGGCCACCGCCGTATGGGTGGTGAAGAGATTGCCGGCTCGAGTCGCGGCGAGCGCCACTTCGAAGGGCTGGCCGGTCTCATCCATAAAGCTGCGCGCGCGCTCCAGCACCGCGAAGGCCGCGTGCCCTTCATTCAGATGACACACGTCCGGCTGGATCCCCAGCGCATGCAGCAGCCGCCATCCGCCGATCCCGAGCAGCATTTCCTGTTTGAGGCGCAGCTCTTGCCCGCCGCCATAGAGTTCGGTGGTGATTCCCCGATGAACGGGGTAGTTCGCCGCGTCGTTGCTGTCCAACAGGTAAAGCTTCACGCGGCCCACCTTCGCCTGCCACGCGCGCAGCCAGACCGAGTATCCGGGCAACGCGATCTCGAGGCGCAGCCACTCGCCCGTAGGCTGGCGGACAGGCGTAATCGGCAATTGTCCGGGATCGTTAAACGGGTAGAGGGCCTGTTGCCCTCCGTCCTTGTCGATCTCCTGGCGAAAATAACCTTGCTGGTAGAGCAATCCCACGCCGGTCACCGGCACACCCAGATCGCTGGCGGCTTTGAGTTGATCGCCCGCCACATTCCCCAGCCCGCCCGAGTAAATGGGCAATGCTTCGCTCAACATAAACTCCATGCTGAAATACGCGACCGATGTCAGAGGAGCGCCGGCATGATTCTTCTGAAACCACGCGGGCGCTTCCACCGCCTGCCGGCGGGCTTCGACCAGATCATCCACGTCCTTCCGGAATGCGGGATCGGCCAACACGCATTCGATCCGGTCGCGTGAGACCGTCTGCAGAACCACCCAGGGGTTATGTGTGATCTCCCACAGTTTGGGATCGAGCTGCCGCCACACTGCGTCGGTCGAATGATTCCACGACCAGTGCATATCCAAGGCAAGTCCGGCGAGGGAATCGAACCCTTCGATTTCCGTGGGCAGGAGATTGTATGCGGGGTGACTGACTCGTGTGTGTTCGCTCATGATCGTTTCCGGAATTCCCCATTGTTGCTGCGGATTCTGAATTCATGATGACAGATTCCGCGCGTGCCTTCGCGGGCAGCTTCTGTGGCACGCCGCACCCCTGCGCGCCGCGGCGAGACTCCTCTCAAAGATAGAAAAGCACAACCGGCGGCAAAGACCGCCGGCGCTACGAAGAAACGCAGCGCCGTAGCGCCGGCGGTCTTTGCCGCCGGTTCCTTGCGAGCGACGATCGTGCGCTAAGCAGAAGGAAATGTCGGCACGACTGCCGACACAGCAGGCTCAAGCCCGCGCCACGGCGCTATCGCGCGGCGAGGTCTTCCAGGAAGATGCGGCGGCCTTCCTTGTAATCGGCCGAAAGCATGGGCCCGAGTTTGGCGGCCGCTTCCGCATCGGCGCGCTCGGCGGCGAACAGGCTCATCGCCGAATCGAACGCTCCGCGGCAGGCTTCGGTCATCGCGCCGTCATAGCGGTGCGCTTCGTCGATCAGCGCATTAGTCGCCAGCAGGATGTTCTCGGCCGCGTGCGCGCGCTCCGCCGCCGTCTCCAGCAGCGCGGCCGCTCGCGTCTGGGCCAGGTGCGGGCCGAAGCTCGCAAGCAGCGCGTCCCAGCGGTCGAGCACGATCAGCGCGCTGTAGCGGTGCTGGTCGAGCGCGATTTCGTGGACGAATGCCGAGCCTTTGGCTTGCCCCTCCAGCCGCCGCAATGCGGCCGCCGCAGCGTTGAACTCTCCGCTGAGCGAATCGACAAATGCGGCCATGCAGCCGCGGAACTGGTCGTCACTCAAGCTGGGAAAACGGAGAATGTGCAAGCGCCCTCAGCCCGCCGCGTGGTCGCCCAGCGCGCGCTCCACTTCCTGCGGCTCCAGTTGCTCGCCATTGTTCAACCGCGTGAGGAGGGATTCGATGATCTGCTTGGCTTCATCCTTTTTGTAGTTCTTGATGAAGCCGTCGTAGAAGTGCTCGCCGGCGAGCGCGTGATTGATTTCGCTCTCCTTGTTGTGGTCCTGCAACTCCGTGAAATAGACCACGCGATACCGCCCCGTGTATTCGGTCTCACGGTAAATCTCGAACATCACCTTGTCCGCCTCGAAAAGCATGAGTTTTGAGATTATCACAGGCGGAGGGGGGAATCGGTGCGCGTTCGGCGTGGGGCAGCTTGGCAAGCTGCGGGCCGATTGGCAATCGGCCCACGCGGCGATTATCAATCGCCGCGCAGGATGGCATCCTGCCCCACAAGCAAGGTGGACGAGGTCACTAGGCGGTAGGATTAAAGGCGATGAGGCCTGCACTCCAGGCCGTTATGGCCCTCGGTCTCGCCGTGCCATTCGGCAGCGCATACGCACAGGCTGGCAAGACGGAACAGCCTCAAAGCGACTCAGGCGCGGCTTGCATCGAGCGACTGGAAATTCCGACCTACCCGCCCCTCGCGAGTCGGGCCCGCATCCACGGTACAGTTACCACCTTCGTGCTGCTGTCGTCAGAGGGGTCGATGCAGTCGATCAAGACTAAAGTGAAACCGGACGACGCAACGAGGGCGCCCATCTTCGTCAGGCCTGTTGAAGCCGCCGTTCGGCAGGCGACGTTTCGGCCCGCGTGCGGCGGGCAGACGGTGGTGATTGTATTCCATTTCGAGCTAGGCGAAAAGCTGAAGCAGTCCGTGATGTTCGGTTATCCGAATACGTTTTGGATTTTGGCGGAATCGCACACAGCTATGCCATAGATCGCAGGAGTCCTATGCCAATACCCCGCCGCAAGACGCCATCTACTCCGCCCGACTCCACCTTCCCCATTAAGCCCCGCAAGGCTATCCCGCATGAGTTCGTGCTCGACGCGCTCGCTACGGTGTCGCCACGGACTAACCCTATGTTCGGCTGCCTCGCGGTTTACGTGGGGAATAAGATTGTTCTCATCTTGCGCGATAAGCGCCAGCCGGATGCGGACAACGGGGTGTGGCTCGCCACTAGCGAAGAGCATCACGAGAGCCTGCGCCGCGAGTTTCCGAACATGCGGTCCGTTCAGGTCTTCCGCAAAAAGGTGACGGGCTGGCAGGTGCTTCCGGTGGATGCGCCGGATTTCGAGGAGGCTGCGCTACGTGCGTGCGAGCTCATCGTCGCCAGAGATCCTCGCATCGGCAAGGTGCCCAAGCCGAGGCGTGCCTCAGGATCGCGGGCGACCGCTCCCTCGAGAAGCGTGAAGAAACCACTACGAGCCACGGATGAACACAGATAGGCAAGGAGTCCTATCGGTATCCACCGGTTCTCGTCGGTGGCTCGCCGGAGCACGAATAGGAAGCCACGGGCAAGAGCAAGTAACGCACTTCCCTATGCAGCTTCTGCACTCCTCGTAGCTACATTCCCGGCGCGTCAACCCCGTACCAGCCAAGAGGACGCGACGGAATCGTATACTTAAGGCCAGCGCCAACCTCCTGCGAAACGGCAATCAAAGTGCCTAACCCCTCAGTGAAGACCGTGATGGGCGTGAGCCCTGACAGTACGAAGGAGATCTCCATGTTTCTAGCGTTGTTTTTTGTTTTGCTCGTGTTGTGGCTGATGGGATTTTTCGCGTTTCATGTTGCCGGCGGGCTGATTCATCTGCTGTTGATCGTTGCGCTGATCGCTTTGATCGTGCATCTTTTCAGGGGTCGCAGCACGGCTTAACGGCAGGGCCGCGTTTGGCGGCGCCGAAGCTTCGACGGACCGGTGCCGGACGGAACCTTGCACGAACGGAAGAAGCCCGGCCGCGCGTGCCGGCAGCGGCGTTTCCAAATGAAGCGTCGAATCGAGTAGACTGTGCCCTATGCCTGCCGATTTTGCCGCCGTGTTTGCCGTGCTGAAACCTGTACTCGGGAGATATGCCGCTCGCCTGGCCGTGAAGGCGGACAACTCCATCGAGTACACGCTGGTCACGAAAACCGCGTCGCCTTTCCACCAGCATAAGGGGCAGCCCTTGTACTTCGGCTCCGTGCGCCTGGGCAAGGCGTACGTGAGCTTTCATCTGATGCCGCTCTACATGTGTCCGGTCCTCACGAAGAGCATCTCGCCCGCGTTGAAGAAACGCATGCAAGGCAAGACGTGCTTCAACTTCAAGACCGAGCCCGAACCGGAACTGATCGCCGACCTGAAGCGGTTGGCGGAGGCTGGATTCCAGCAGTGGCGCGAGCAGAAGTGGGTGTGAGCCGCGACCGCTTGGGGCCGGTAATCGAGGGAACGCCGCCCGCGTCAATGCATGGTCGCGGCGATGATCCAGCACAGGCCTAGGGCTACCGCGCCGGCGAGAATCGCGACGGCGACGTTGCGGTCCTGCACGACCTCTTTCCACAGATGGAAGGGCGCGAGCTTGACGAGAATGGCGAACGCCGCCACAAAGGCCGCCACGCCGAGCGCCGTGTAGAGGATGGCATTCAGGATACCGGATTCGGTCATACGCGCCTTCCTTACTGTAGGCGGAGCGCGCGGCGCGGGGCAACTGCGGCCGCGGCGCCGATGAACCTGGTAGCGCTCCCGATCACAGGGGCGGCGGCGGCGAAGCTGCGGCGGCGAGTTGGCGCAAAAACAGGCCGAACAGCACCAGCGCCGCAACGGGTGACACCGAAGTCCAGATGTAGAGCGTGGCGGGCGAGGCGGCCGACCAGCCCGCGTACCGCGCGTGGTAATCGAACAGGACCTCGACCGGAATCCGGTAGAGCAGCGCGCCCAACACCACCGCACACGCTCCGACCAGCCACTTGCGCTGCCTCACCGCATAGCACAACAGCAGGGCCAGTCCCGGGTATTGCAGGATCTGGTAGTGGCTCCAGGAAACCGGCGACACCGCCACGCTGAGCGAGATCAATGCCGCCGAGGCCCAGGGCGCCTGGGGAGCGTTGAGTCTGCCGCGGCACACGATTATCAGCGCAGCCAGTCCCGCCAGCAGCAGCCCCGCGCCAATGCCGGCCGACAACCGCTGCTGATCGCGCGGCAGACGAAGCCTCCGTGTCAGATTGCCGAACTCCCAGTTGTAGGGCACACGGGCCGGCGAGACCGGCGGATCGGCCACGCGTAGCGCGATCGCCGGGATCGACCAGTTCAGCACCGCCGGCGAACCCATCCAATAGTCGGCATGGCCGGGAAAAGCCGGTCCCGAATGCCAGTGCGCGATCACCGCGGCCGGAACCAGGATCAGCGCAGCCGTCACCGCAATCAGCGTCGCGATGGCGCGCCAATCGCGGCGCAGAAGCGGAACGATCGAGAGAATGCCGGGAAGCAACTTGAGACAGAACCCCGCCGCCAGCGCGGCGCCCTGCGTTGCCGCCGCTCGCCAGTACGCCAGAACCAGCAGAAGCACGAGGAGGGGGCCGAGTTGTCCCAGGAAGAGATTCTCCGCGGACGCACCGGCCAGCGCCCAAACGCAAGCCACGCAGCACGCCCCCGTCCGGCCCCGGCCGAGCGCGCGCCAGGTGAGGTACGCCGCCAGCAGCAGGAACGCCTGGGAGCACCAGAACCAGATGCGCCGCGCGGTCACGTAATCGGTGGATGCCAGCGGTGTAAGCAGAAACGCGAGGGTGGGAGGGTAGATGTGTTCCGCATCCGTATAGGGGCTCTTGGCCGCCAGAACGCAGCGCGCGACGCCGTAATAGTGCGTGAAATCGCTGAGCCCATCCCCGATGCTGGGCAGCAGATCCGCCACATTCACTTTGAGATAGTAAACCGAACAGTAGAGCAAGCACACGAGCATCGCGTACTGTTTGAGGCGCGCCACTCCCAGATTATAGGACATCGACGCAGCCGGCCCGCTGAATCATTGCCGCGGCGGCGAAGCTTCGGTGAGCTGGCGCAAAAGCACGCCGAACAGCAGCAGCGTCACAACGGGTGTCACCGAAGTCCAGATGTAGAGTGTGGCCGGCGAGGCTGCCGTCCAGCCCGAAAACCGAATATAGTAATCGAGCATGACTCCCCACGGAATGGGATAGAGAAACGCTCCCAATAAAACGGCACAAACTCCGAGCAACCACTTGCGCCGGTTCACCGCGTGGCATATCAGCAGGGCCAGTCCCGGATATTGCAGGACCTGGTAGTGGCTCCAGGCAATCGGCGAAGCCGCCACGCTGAGCGAGATCAACGCCGCCGCGGCCCAGGGCACTTGAGCCTGGTTGAGTCTGCCGCGGCAGGCCGTCACCAGCGCGGCCAGCCCCGCCAGCAGGACCGCAGCGGCAATGCCGACCGACAACCATTGCTGGGAACGCGGCAGATGGGTACCTTCCGGAACGTTGCCGAACCGCCAGTTGTGGGGTAGCTGGGGCAGCGAGACGGGCGGATCGGCGATGCGCAGCGCGACCGCGGGAACCGACCAGTTCAGCAGCGCGGGCGTACCCATCCAGAAACTGGTGGGAGGCGGTCCCGACCCCCAGTGTGAGACCACAACGGCCGGAAGCAGGAGGAGGGCGACCGTCACCGCGATCATCGCCGCTACGGCGCGCCAATCGCGGCGCAGAACTGGAACAATCGCGAGGATGCCGGGAAGCAACTTGAGAGAAAAACCCGCCGCTACTGCCGCGCCCTGCGCTGCCGAACCGCCCCAGTACGCCAGAACGAGCAACAGCACCAGCAGCGGTCCCATCTGTCCCAGGGCGAAGTTCACCTCGGCCGCGCCGCCCAGTGCCCAGACGCCAGCTACCGAGCAGGCAGCCGTCAGATTGTGGCCAAGCCCGCGCCAGGTCAGGAACGCCGCCAGCAGCAGGAACGCTTGCGAGCACCAGAACCAGATGCGCCGCGCGGTCAGATAGTCGGTCAACGCTACCGGCGTGAGCAGGAACGCGAGGGCCGGTGGGTAGGTGTACTGCGTTCCCACGTAGGGGCTCTGCGCCGCAAGCACGCAACGGGCGGCCGAATAGTAGCACGAGAAGTCGGTGGGCGCATTCGTGATAAAGGGGAGTCGATTGCCGACATTCACTTTGAGATAGTAGAGCGCGCAGAAAACCAGAAGCAGAATCATCGCGGGCTGTTTCAGGCGCGCCACCCCCAGATTATAGGACATCGACGCAGGCTGTTCGCGCAGCGATCGCGAACCCGGGAATCGTTTCCCGGATAAGAATGATGCGCTAAGCTGGTGTACTTGGAATTCAACACACCCACTTCCGAGCGTGCCGCCGAACTGTCGAAGTGGGCCAGGCGCGTCTGGCCGCACGTTTGGCCGCCCCTGCTGGTGGTAGCCGGCGTGATCGCGGTTTTCTGGAAACTTGTTCTCACCAAGCAGTACACGTTTCTGGGCAGTCCCGACCTGGCCAACCAGGTGATGCCGTGGCTGGGGGCGCAGGTGTATGCCATTCGCCACTTCTCGATCCTGCTATGGAGTCCGTACGAGTGGTTCGGCCAGTCGCTGGTCGGCCAGGTGCAACCGGGAGTGACCAGCCCGTTCACTTTTTTGCTGGCGCTGGCGCCGCTGCACAACGGCCAGATCCAGATCTTTTATGTGCACGTCTGGTACGTCCTGATCCACTGCGCGGCAGGACTGTTCGCTTATTGGTTCTTCGCCGATCTGGGCTGCGCCGCCGGGCCGGCAGTGCTGGGGGCCATTTTCTATGCGACCGGCGGCTTCTGCGGCAACACCGAATGGCCGCAGCACCTGGCGCCGGCGATTTGGGCGCCGCTGGTGTTCCTGTTTCTGCTGCGGTCGCTGCGCGGCCGGGCGCCGCTCCGCAACGCCGCATGGGCCGGCGCGGCGCTGGGCATGTCCTGGCTCTGCGGCCATCACGCGCCGGCGATGATGTTGACCTACGCCGTGGCCGGCGTGGGCGCGGCCGCCCTGTTCCGCCGCGGCGCCCGCGGCCAGGCGGCATTGCGCCTGGGAGTGCTGTTCGGAGTGATGGCGCTGGTGGCCGCGGTGCAGGCGCTGCCCGCCGCCGAGTACGGCAAGCTGGCCAAGCGCTGGACCTCGACCGGCGCGCTGACCTGGAAAGACAGGGTGGAATACCCCGAGCACGAAGACAGCGGCCTGCGCCCCACCGATCTGCTGCACCTGGTGATGCCCGGCGGCGGCGGCTTGCGCTCCGACCCGTTCACCGGCACGGTGGCGCTCAGCCTGGCTGGCGTAGCGGTCTGGAGCTCGTTTCGCCGGCGCGAGGTGCGGATGTTCCTGCTGCTGGCCATCTTCGCGCTGCTGCTGGCCTTGTCCAAGTTCGATCCTCTATACGGGATTCTGTACGCGCTGGGGCCGATGGTCGAGAAATCGCGCGCGCCGATCGTGATTCTTTCGGTGTTTCATTTCGCCGTGGCGTCGCTGGCGGCTCTCGGCGCCAACGCCCTGATTTCCGGCGGCGCCGCGCAGTGCCGCGCGATCGCGAAGGCGCTGCTCTGGTTCGGCGGCATCACGTTCGGACTTTTCATGCTGATGACTTACCTCAAGCCGGCGGTGGCCAGCGTGATCGTGGATGGCGATCCGCGCCCGGGCATGATCGGCCTGGTGGCGCTGCTGGCTGCGGCGCTTTATCACGCCTGGTTCCGCGGCTTTCTGCGCCGCCAATGGCTGCTGGTGTTCGCCGCGCTGCTGATCGTTATCGAACAGGGGAACGAGGTCGGCTGGGGCTGGGCGCACGTCCGCGACGCCAACCACATGGAGTTGATCAACGCCCTGTACGACACTCGCGACCTGGCGGTTTATCTGCGCTCGGTGCCCGGCGAGAAGCGCCTGGAGATCAACGATAAGGACGTGCACTTCAGCTTCGGCGACTGGTATCGCATTCCTGCCGGCCATGCCATGACGGCCAGCATGTTGACCGCGACCTCGGAGCTCGGCGGCTGGTGGGACGATCGCCTGCTGCGCATGTACGGCATGAACTACGCCGTCAGCCGTAACCCCACGCGCGGCGGCCAGCAGGAGGCATTCGCCGGCAAGAGCGGCATCAAAATCTGGCACACGGCGGACACGTTTCCGCGCGCCTGGACGGTGCACCAGACGGTCACCGCGCCCAACGAAAGCGCTGGCGGCGACACGGTCCGCGATCCTGCGCTCGATCTGCGCAAGACGGCCGTGATGCTGAAAACCCGGCCCGCCCTGGCACAGTGCGGCGGCGAGGATCGCGTGAGCGGCTTCAACGAGAAGCCTTCCCAGGTCTGGGTGAATGTCGAGATGGCGTGCAAGGGGATGCTCATCGTCAGCGACAACTGGTACCCCGGCTGGCGCGCCGAGGTGGATGGCCACCCGGCCGAGATTTGGAAGGTCAACACGGTGATCCGCGGCGTGGTGGTGAATGCGGGCAAGCATTCGGTGGCGATGCGGTATCGCCCGCTTTCCGTCTACTTCGGCTTCGCGTTGACGCTGGTGGGGCTGGCGGCGGCCGTGGTGCTGCATAGACGCCGGGAGACGGACGGAGAGGACACGCTCGGCGGCGCATTGCCAAGAGAGTGACCAGATCTTGCCGCGCGCCAGGGCCGTGGCAAGACTTTGGCCCAACCAGCCGAAGCTACCGCGTTGATCTTGCGTAACTTCCCGAGCGGCACCCAAGCTGCAAATGCAGTCCGCATGAGCATCGGTTCGCTTTCCAACATCGCCAGTAGTTATGTCGAGTCGCTGGTTGGCAACGTCCTGGCCAACCAGTCTACAGGCAAGACCACCAGCAGCGGCGCTTCGTCCGTCTCCCAGACAACGGATGTCAACCAGCTTTCCCCCTTCGCGGAGCTGCTGAGCACTTTGCAGCAGCTTCAGCAGTCGAACCCGACCCAGTACCAGCAGGTGACGCAACAAATCGCCACCAATCTCACGACGGCCGCCAATACCGCGACCGCGAACGGCAACAGCACGGCCGCCAGCACGCTCAACCAATTGGCTACGGACTTCACCAACGCCTCGCAGAACAAGACGCTTCCGAATATCCAGGATCTGGCGCAGGCCGCGCAACACCATGGCCACCACGGACACCACTGTCACGGCGGCTCCGCCGGCACGGATCCGACCGACCCATCTTCCAGCAGCTCGACGAGCAGCTCAGCGAGCAGCGATCTGATCAGCCAACTGATCGCCAGTTACCAGTCCAACGCCGCGAATCTCAGCCAAACGACGGACCCGATGGCTATCATTACCAGCACCCTGGCCAGCGCGGGAATCGACCTGTAAGTTCGCCCGGATTGAGGCCCATCGTCCGGCGCCGCACGCTACAATTACTTCGGAGTGCAGGGCCGGTTATGCCGAGGCGTCTCGCCAGGAAGCTGATGCTCTCGATCACGGTGATCGTGATCATTGTGGCGGCGGTTTCCGGGCTGGTGAACATCAAGACCGAGGAGCGGCAGCTTCTCAACACCATGATCCTGGGGGCGGAACAGCTTTCCAAGGGAATCTCCAGCGCGATGTGGCACGCCATGCTGGACGATCACCGGGAGGCCGCTTACCAGGTGATGCAGACCATCGCCGAAAAGCAGGGCATCGACCGTATCCGCATGTTCAACCGCAGCGGCCAGGTGACGTACTCGACGCGCCGTAACGACCCGAGCGTGGGCTCGATCAGCCCCATCGACCTCACCTCGCACGTAAAAATAACCGGCGAGGACATAGGCCATCGGCGGCTGGAGATGGTGACGCCGATTTACAACGAGCGTTCTTGCAGCGAAGCGGCGTGCCACGCGCACCCGGCCGGTGTCAAGGTGCTGGGAGTGCTCGATGTTGCGCTCACTCTGGAGAGCGTGGACCGCGAAGTGGACGGCATGAAGCTGCGTGTGCTAGTGGTCACGGGCGTCGAAATCGGGCTGATCAGCCTGTTCATTATTCTATTCACGCGGCGGTTCCTGAGCCGGCCGATCGAGGCGCTGGTGGAAGGAACCAAGGCGGTGAGCCAGATGGAGCTCGACCGGCCGCTCGAAATCGTCGGCTCCAGCGAGGAACTGGACGAACTGGCGCGAAGCTTCGAGGTGATGCGCGAGCGGCTGCGCACGGCGCTCGGCGAAATCAACCAGTTTACGCAGAAGCTGGAAACCAAGGTGGAGGAGCGCACCGAGCAGCTCAAGGCGGCGCAAAAGAAGCTGGTGCAAAGCGACCGGCTGGCCTCGCTGGGCCAGCTTTCCGCCAGCGTGGCGCACGAAATCAACAACCCCGTTTCCGGGGTGCTGAACCTGTCGATGCTGATGCAGCGGATGCTCACCGACGACGGCATCCCGCCCAACCGGCTGGTGGAGTTTCGCCGTTATCTTTCGCAGGTGATCAACGAGACATCGCGGGTGGGTCACATTGTCAGCGACCTGCTGGCTTTTTCGCGGCGCGGCAAGCCGCAGCGCGCGCCCGCCGACCTGAACCGGATCGTCCGCATGACGCTATCGCTGGTGCAGCACAAGCTGAAGCTGAGCAATGTGCAGGTGGAAGCGGACCTGCGCGAGGGGCTGCCGCCGGTGCTCTGCGACCCGTCGCAAATCCAGCAGGTGGTGCTGAACCTGGTGCTCAACGCCGCGGAAGCCACGCAGAGCAAGGGCGTGGACAAGCGCCAGGGCCGCGTTTCGATCACTACATACACCGCCGACGGCATGGAGATGCTGACGGTGTCGGACAACGGCGAAGGCATTCCGCCGGAGAACCTGGCCAAGATCTTCGATCCCTTCTTCACCACCAAGTCGGAAGGAAAAGGAGTGGGGCTGGGACTGGCGGTATCTTACGGCATTATTCAGGCGCATGGAGGCGATATCGAAGTCAAGAGCGCGGCGGGGGCCGGCGCCACCTTCACGGTGTCGCTGCCGCTGGAGCAACCGGCACAGGGCGGCGGCGAGGCGCCGGCGGCGCTGGCCGGAAAAGGATGAAGTATTTCTACGTGGGCGCCACGCCGGAAGTGGACCGGGAAGCGCTCATGGCTATCGCCGAGCGCGCTAGGGCCGAGTTCGGCGCGCCGGTTCGGGAGATCGACTTGCCCGAGCTCGATTTCGCGTTTGACGCGGTGCGCGGCCAGTACGGCTCGATTCCGGTGCTGGAGATGTTGGTGCGGCTATGTCCCGGCGACGCGCTCAAGTTGCTGGGGCTGACGGAACGGGATCTGTTCATCCCCGTGCTGACCTTCGTCTTCGGCCACGCGCAACTGGGCGGCCGCGCGGGGGTGGTTTCGCTCGCCCGCCTGCGGCAGGAATTCTACGGGCTGGAGCCGAATCGCGAGGTGTTCTTGGAGCGCGCGGAGAAAGAAGCGTTGCACGAGTGCGGCCATTTGTTCGGGCTGGTGCATTGCCCGGACGGCAATTGTGCCATGTCGCTGGCGACCGGGGTGCGGCAGATCGATTTCAAGCGGGCGGCGTTCTGCGCCCGTTGCGCGGCGCGGATCGAACGGAAACCGAAGGGGTGACGGCAATGAAGACCCACTGGCAGATCCTGGTAGTGGACGACGAAGAAGTGATGGCCGAATCGCTGGCCGCCTGGCTGCGCGAGGACGGGTACGCGGTGGATACCGCCAACTCGGGACGCGAAGCGGTGGAGAAGGCCGCGCAGCGCGACTATGCCATCTACTTCGTGGATCTCAAGATGCCCGGCGGCATGGACGGGATCGAGACCATGATGCAGGTGCGCCGGCTGCACGCCGAGGCCTCGATCATCATCATCACCGCCTACGCCACGGTGGATACCGCCATCACCGCCATGAAAGAAGGGGCGCAGGAGTACATTGTCAAACCCTGCAACCCGGAAGAGATTTCGCTGCTGGTGAGCCGCATCATCAAAGTGAAAAACCTGCAACGCGAGAACAGCATTTTGCGCAAGAAACTGTCGCGGCAATACCGTTTCGGCGACGTGATCAGCAAGAGCGCGCGGATGCAGGACATCCTCAAGCTGGCGCAGGAAGTCTCCAGCCTGCGCAGCACGGTGCTGATCCAGGGGGAAAGCGGCACCGGCAAGGAGTTGATCGCGCGGGCGATTCACAATTCGGGCGACCGCGCAGGGAAGCCGTTCGTGGCCGTCTCCTGCGCCGCGCTGGCGGAAACGCTGCTCGAAAGCGAGCTGTTTGGCCACGAAAGAGGCGCCTTCACCGGCGCCAACCAGCAGAGGCAGGGTAAGTTCGAGATGGCCGAGGGCGGCACGATTTTCCTCGACGAAATCGGCGACATTTCACCCAAGCTGCAGGTGGATCTGCTGCGCGTGCTGCAAGAGCGCCGCTTCTATCGCGTGGGCGGTTCGGAAGAAGTGACGGTGGATGTGCGGGTGATCGCGGCCACGCACGTCAATCTGCAACAGGCCGTGGCGGAGGGCAAGTTTCGCGACGACCTTTTCTACCGGCTGAACGTGATCGAGATTCGCATCCCGCCGCTGCGCGAGCGGCGCGAAGACATACCGCTGCTGGCGCAGCACTTCCTGGAACGGATCTCGCACGAGTTGGGCAAGGATGTGGGCGGTATCTCCGAAGGCGGTTTGAAGGTGCTGCTGGACCACAACTGGCCGGGCAATGTGCGGGAACTGGAAAACGCCATCGAGCGGGCCATGGTTACCTGCCGCGGCGCGGAGCTTACGGAAGACGATTTCGCGTTTGTGGCGCAAAACGGTCAGGCCGGAAAAGAGGGCTGGGCGCCGCCCGCGGGCATCACCATCGACGAAATGGAAAAACTGCTTATTGCAGCGACTTTGCAGCGGACCAGCGGCAACATCAAGGAAGCCGCCGGGGTGTTGGGCATCGACCGTTCGACGCTCTACGAGAAGATCAAGCGGTACGAGATACCGCGGTAAGTCAGGAGTCAGGAGTCAGAAGTCGGAAGCCAGAATTGGGCCAGATAGCATCGCCGGTCAACGAGAACTGGATTCTCGTTGCGGGCCCGCGTAAACGGTCTACAGGTACTTAGCCACTTACTTACTTACCTACTTACTTACTTCCGTTCTTTTTTGTTCTCCGGCGCCGCGGCACTCAGAAGACACCGCCTTGCCGGGACTGGAGGAACCGGTTCCTTTCTCCTCTCGAGGAGGAGTACAAGCCACTATGGCCGCCTTATGAACGTTGCACGGCGTGACCCGGTTTCAAGTTGCCCCCTGCAGGGAGGACCGCGG
>Ga0181517_10001820_pt1 | contig 22875 bp, 18 predicted proteins | sample PEATcosm2014_Bin_31_FD_119748 | JGI IMG/M metagenome (GOLD analysis project Ga0181517, IMG submission 119748) | Peatland microbial communities from MTU Mesocosm Facility, Houghton, MI, USA - PEATcosm2014_Bin01_30_metaG | ecosystem: Environmental > Terrestrial > Soil > Wetlands > Peat | place... | reverse complement strand
GGGGCGGTCACATCTCTGTTTGTCCGCGGAGGCAACTCGGACGCCAACAAAATTCTGCTGGATGGAGTGAGCGTGGACGACATGGGCGGGAATTTTGACTTGGGCCCGCTCTCGGCGACGGCCATTGAAAGAGCAGAAGTTTATCGCGGACCCGACTCAAGCCTTTACGGTGCCGATGCCGGCAGCAGCGTGGTTTACCTCACCACTCCGCGCGGAACGACCAGCTTTCCTTCGTTTCTATTCCAGGGAGACGCCGGCGATTTCAACTATTCTCGCGAAGAAATGGAGCTGGCCGGAGCCCACAAAAAACTGGATTATCTGGCCGCCTTCAGCTGGCTGCAAACCAGCAACGATTTGCCCAACGACGAGTACCACGTGGCTACGACGGCCGGCAACTTTGGCTGGCAGCCCAACGGGAGCACGCAGCTTCGCGGGACGCTGCATTATGGCGTGGACGCCACCGGCGTTCCGAATGCCTGGGATTTCTACCAGATCGCAGACAACGCCACGCAAAAGGATCAGGACCTATTCATTACCGGGTCGGCGGAGAACCAGACCACGGTCGCTTTCCACAATTCGGTGCGCTTTGGCCTGAGCCACAAGCGGGAGCAGTACAACCAGTGGGAACAGGTGGGCAGCGGATTCTTCGATCCCTATGGAGACAGCCTGGGCGACCTGGTGACCATTACCGGCGCCAACGGCTACTCGGTGACCGGGCGCGCGATTCTGGACTATGCCGGAACCTATCCCAGCGGCTATTGGCAGGTTTCCAACAGCAACCAGGTTGCCTACCAGGGCGATTACCGGTTTACGCCGCATATTGTGGCGCTGATCGGCTTCAATTTCGAGCAGGAGCCGGGAAGGTTCGTTGACCCGCTTTACTTCGAAGATGAGCAGGTGAAGCGCACCAACTACGACTACCTGGCCGGGGTGCACGGCGACTACAAGGGACGATTCTTCTACACCCTGGGCGGGAGCCTCGAAAAGTACTCGCTGTTCGGCGTCCAGACCACTCCGCACGCGGGACTGGCTTACACTGCGGTGAAGCCGCGCAAGGGCGTGCTGAGCGGAACCCGCGTGCTTTTCAACTTTGGGGATGGCGTACGCGAACCAAAACTGCCTGAAGAAGTCGGCTCGCTCTATTACCTCCTCAACTGCCCTACCTGCGGCTCTGACCTCGCCGCCATTTCACAGCAACTTGGTATAGGTTCACTTGCTGCGCCAACCACCCGCAGCTACGAGGGCGGCGTTGAGCAGAGTTTCTTCAGCAGCCGGCTTGTCTTCCGCGCCAGCTACTTCCACAACCAGTTTGGCAAGGAGATTGAATCGGTAGGCGCCAAACTGCTGCCCAACATTATTCCCGGCCTGACGCCTACGCAAAAAGCGGAACTCATCAACGCGCTTGGCTCCTACTACACACACAACTCCGGAGTGTACGTGAATACCGAGAACTTCCGAGCGCAAGGCATCGAGACCACGGTGGAAAGCGGCATTGGGCGTTCTATCTTTTTGCGCGGCGGCTACACCTACCTGGACGCGGTGGTGCAGACCTCACTGAGCAGCGACAACGTAGCTCTGCTTGGCGGCTATGCACCAACCTATCCCAACGGCTGCACGCTCGGCACTCCAAACTGCATTCCCATCGGCGCCTACTCGCCGCTGGTGGGCGCGCGGCCGTTTCGCCGTCCGCCGCACACGGGGTTCTTTACCGGCACCTACGCAAAGAGCAAGATGACTGGAGTGCTGACTGCCGCTTTCGTTAGCCGCAGCGACGACTCAACCTATCTGCTTGACGGCGACTATGGGAGCACCTTGCTTTTGCCCAATCGCAATCTGGATTATGGCTACGCCAAGATGGATCTGGGCGGCAGCTACAAGCTGTTTTCGTGGATGAGCATTTACGGGCAGGCAGAGAATTTGACCGACTCAAAGCGGATGGCGCCGATTGGCTACCCCAGCCTGCCTTTCAACGTTCGCTTCGGCCTCAGGTTTGAATTGGGGAAGGGGAGCGGCAGATAAGAAAAGCGCGAACCCATGGGGCATCGTGGTGCATTGCCGGCGAGAGGGGGATTCAAGGTAGAATCCTCCTCCCCAGAGGGCCATCGCTCCCCGTGGATTCTTGCAAAAAAATGGCGTTGCCTCACGATATTTTTGTTAAATATATTTTGATACAGTGAAATCGAAAATACAGGCATTTGAGAAAAATCGGGAAATGTGTTCAAAACTGGACATTTGTTATTGAAAGAGTACATATCCGCCAGTTACATTTGATTTTCCACAGGTTTTGTTGGACTTGCGGTTCTTGCAGACATCCTTTTCCAGAGGTGCGTTGTGTCCTGCCCAAAGTGCAATTCAGAGGCTCTCACCATTGTTCCGGCAGAAATACGGCTTTATCGCAATCGGCCCCGTACGCTCAGTCACCCACCCATGAATCCCCCGCCCGATGTTCTTGTCTGCCTCGATTGCGGCTGGTCGGAGTTCTCGATTCCGCGTTCCTGGCTGGCGGCTGGATGGCTGAGGGACCGTGCGCCCGCCGTGCCGAGTGTTGCCGCCATCCACGCAGCGAATGTGGCCGCCGCTTCGTAGTGAGGGATTGACCATCGCCAACGCCTGACCGGCAAATGGCTCTGGTGCGTGGCGCGAGGCCGCGGTCGCGCATCCGAGTGTCTGCAAAAGACTCAAGATCATGTGCAAAAAGCCCCCCTGCCGAAGCAGGAGGGCTTTTGGTTCTGCGCTGAACTGCGGTTTTAGTACATGCCGTCCATGCCGCCGCCGTGGCCGCCGCCGGCCGGGGCCGACTTGGGTTCCGGAATCTCGACAACCAGGGCTTCGGTGGTCAGAAGCAGTCCGGCGATCGAAGCTGCGTTCTGCAGCGCGGTGCGGGTAACTTTGGTGGGGTCGATGACGCCGGCCTTGACCAGGTCTTCAAAGGCGCCGGTGGCTGCGTTGTAGCCGTAGTGCGGGTCCTTGGACTCGGCAACCTTGGCCACCACGACTGCACCCTCTTCGCCGGCATTGGCGACGATCTGGCGCAGGGGCTCTTCGAGCGAGCGGAGAACGATCTGGGCGCCGATCTTCTCGTCGCCTTCAAGCGTCTTGATGAGGGCCGCCACCGCGGGCATGGCGCGAACCAGTGCCACGCCGCCGCCGGGGACGATGCCTTCTTCCACAGCTGCGCGAGTTGCATGCAGCGCATCTTCAACGCGAGCCTTCTTCTCCTTCAGCTCGGTCTCGGTTGCCGCACCGACCTTGATGATGGCCACGCCGCCGACCAGCTTGGCGAGCCGTTCCTGGAGCTTCTCCTTGTCGTAGTCCGAGGTAGTCTTCTCGATCTGCGAACGAATCTCCTTGACGCGGCCGTCAATGTCCGAGGACTTGCCGGAGCCGTCAACGATGGTGGTGTTGTCCTTGTCGATGGTGATCCTCTTGGCCTTGCCCAGATCCTCGAGCTTCACGCCTTCCAGCTTGATGCCCAGGTCCTCGGTGATGGCCTTGCCGCCGGTGAGGATGGCAATGTCGCCCAGGATCGCCTTGCGGCGATCGCCGAAGCCGGGAGCCTTGACGGCAGCCACGTTCAAGGTGCCGCGCAGCTTGTTCACAACCAGGGTCGCAAGCGCTTCGCCTTCGACGTCCTCGGCAATGATCAGGAGGGGTTTGCCGCCGCGAGCAACCTGCTCGAGCAAGGGCAGAAGGTCCTTCATGGCGCTGATCTTCTTCTCGTAGATCAGGATGTAGGGCTCTTCGAGAACCACTTCAAGCCGCTCGGCGTCGGTGACGAAGTAGGGGCTCAGATAGCCGCGGTCAAACTGCATGCCGTCGACTGTTTCCAGGCCGGTGTGCATGGTCTTGGACTCTTCGATGGTGATGACGCCATCCTTGCCCACTACCTTGACTGCCTCGGCGATGATGTCGCCGATCTCCTGGTCGCCGTTAGCGGAGATGGCGCCCACCTGGGCGACCGATCCCTCGTTGACGGGCTTGGAGAGCTTGCCAAGTGCGCCGCCCTCGGTCCACTTTCCGTCCTTGTCGCGGATGCCGATGATCGCAGCCACCGCCTTGTCGATGCCGCGCTTCAATGCTGTCGGGTTGGCGCCAGCGGCCACCGTCTTCACGCCTTCGCGGAAGATGGACTGGGCCAATACTGTAGCCGTGGTCGTTCCGTCGCCGGCCACGTCACTGGTCTTGGAGGCAACTTCGCGGACCAGCTGCGCGCCCACATTCTCCATCGGGTCTTTCAGGTCGATCTCTTTGGCCACCGTCACGCCGTCCTTGGTGATGGTGGGCGAACCGAACTTCTTCTCGATTACAACGTTCCGGCCTTTGGGCCCGAGCGTCGCCTTCACAGCGTCCGCGAGAATGTTCACTCCCCGGAGGATCGCCTGACGGGATTCTTCACCGTGCAGAATTTGCTTTGCCATTGTCTTTAAATCTCCTAAAGTCAGCTTCTAGCCACTAGCTTCTAGCCAATAGCTCGAAAGCCCTGGTTTTTGCTTCGAATTCAGATCGCGTTCGTACAGCTAGCAGCTAGAAGCTAGCGGCTAGAAGCTGCACTCAGCTACTTCTTTACGATTCCGAGGACTTCTTCCTCGCGCATGATCAGGAACTCTTCGCCATCGAGCTTGATCTCGGTGCCGGAGTACTTGCCGAAGAGCACGCGGTCGCCAGCCTTAACGTCCAGGGGGAAGACCTTGCCTTCGTCGTTCGACTTGCCCTTGCCCACGGAGATGACTTCGCCTTCCTGGGGCTTTTCCTTGGCGCTGTCGGGGATGATGATTCCACCACGGACCGTTTCGCCCTCTTCCAAACGGCGGACGAGGATGCGGTCGTGGAGCGGGGTGAAGGTGGTGGTAACAGTTGTTGCTGCCATTGCTTTGCTTCTCCTTCACACGCGGACAGGGTTGAGCCCCGGCCACGGGTTCATAGTGGTGTTCAGAAAAAAGCTGCGGGGAAATACGGGAGGCTGTCCTACAAAATGGAGCGCCTGACCCGGCCGAGCAGTTCAGCCAACAGCGCGTTAGCACTCTCGGCTTCCAATTGCTAACGATAGGGAAGGAGGTTGCTGCTTGTCAAGTACCCGAAGGATAAATATGAGTGAAATGCGCTCACATAAATCTACTGCGCCCTAAGCGAGATAGAGTCTAGCCCTGACGAAGCCATTTGAATAGCACAAATAGCTCATTCAAGACGAAAAGCGTCCCGAATATGGTCTTGTTCCAAGGCGCTAGCCACGCCGGAAGGTAGATATCGAAGGCGTCCCGCCGGTCATCGGTATACTTTGCGGCAATGTTGGTCAGCGGACACCTGCCGTGATTCAAGGCCAGTGCACCGCACTCGAGAAGGATCAGCCCGGTGAGGATAAGCGCCCAGTCAAAGCGGCGCAAGGCTCCAGCAAGGGGCAGCAACAGGATGCAGGCGGCGAAGAAAGCCCAGGCAATGGTATGCACCAGCTTGATGGTTCGGAGCGTTCGGGCCTGTTGCGTTGCTCTTTCAACGAGTGAATCTGTCATGGCATCCCGCCAATCGCCGCAACAAGTCTGGATGGAACTCGAACTCAATGATATACAGCAGACGATCGGGCTCGATGACAATATGGCCGGCACGATAGAATGGAATCCATGTCGCGTCGCACGATACTCCGTTTCGCATTCCTGATGGCCGGGCTTGGCCTGGTCCTCTCGTCGCTTGCCGCCAATGCTCAGAGCACTGACAAACGCGGCCGCAAATACAAGGCTCCGCCACCGACTGCACGCATTGAAGTTTTGGTGGTGCGCGACAGTAGCGGAAAACCCATCGAAAATGCTGCGGTTGTCTTTCACCCTATGGAAGGGGAGAGAGACAAGGGCAACATGGAGCTGAAGACCAACGACGACGGCAAGACCATCATCGATGTGCTGCCCATCGGCGATACGGTCCGGATGCAGGTGATCGCCAAGGGTTTTCAAACCTTCGGCGAGGACTACAAGGTGGACAAGGCCGAGATGGCCATCGAAATCCGCATGAAGCGGCCCGGCGAGCAGTACTCCATCTATAAGAAAAATGAGGGCGCGAAGGATGCCGCTCCGAAAACGAGTCAGCCGGAAGACTCCGCCAAGCCGAGCACTCCGAGCCAGCCACCTCCCAAGTAGCACTGGAGGGGCCACGCAAATCTCAATCTGGCGGTACCCCTTCGATGCTTAATGACTCGCTTCGCGGCAAAACGGCCCTGGTCACCGGGGGAGCGCGGCGCATTGGCCGCCGGATTGCGTTGGCACTGGCGGAGGCGGGTGCCAACGTGGCCATCACCTACAGGAACTCCGCAGATGAGGCAGTTGAAACGGCCCGTCTGATCGAAGCGACAGGCTGCCGGACTCTGGCCATCGAGTGCGACGTGCGCTCGGAATCCTCAGTGCGTGCTGCCGTGGCCGCTACCGCCGTTCAATTTGGCCAACTCGATCTGCTGGTGAACAACGCCGCCGTGTTCGAGTCCGCGCCTTTGGAAAGCATCAGTCTTGATCAGTGGGACCTGGTCTTCGAGACCAATGCGCGCGGGCCCTTCCTGGTGGCGCGGGAGGCTCTGCCCCATTTGCGCGCCGCCGAGGGAAGGATCATCAACATGGGCTCGCTGGGTGGGTTGCACGCCTGGGCGGGCCATGCCCATTACTGCGCCTCCAAGGCGGCTCTGCACATGCTTACCCAGGCCATGGCCAAAGCCTTTGCGCCTCAAGTGAGCGTCAACTGTGTTGCGCCAGGCTGGATTGACCTGGACGGCCAACCTGCGAAGCAGGCTGTGCATTTTGCAGCAAAAACACCGATGGGGCGGAACGGGTCGGCTGAGGACATTGCAGCAGCGGTGCTCTTTTTTGCCACCGGGCCGCATTTTATTACCGGGCAGATTCTGGTGGTGGACGGCGGCTTGGGGCTTGTCTAGGCGGCAATACCGCTTACTCAACGTTCGGCTTTAAGTTGAGCGGACCTGAGGTCTCCCACCCTAGCCGCAAAAACAAAGACGCGGCGAGGGCGGGGCACCCAGGAAGATCGGCGAAGTCACCGAAGGCCGGGCGCTACCGGGCAAAGAGGCGGCTCCAGAGGCTCTTTGCCCGCGGATTGCGCGGTTCCTTCGGGGCCTTTTTGGTCGCGGGCGGAGGAGCATCCTGGTGCTTCCTCAAGTTGAACTTCAAAGGCACATTCTCCCAAAGGCCCACCGGGTCTGGCTGTGCAGGCCATTTGGCGCCCTGCACGGCGGCCGCCGGATTGGTGACGCACAGCCGGCGCGCAGTCTCTTCGCCCACCTTCTTCGCCACATACTCGTAGCCCTTTTTCAAGTGCGGTGGGCGCCAGGTCGGGTTGTGCGCATCGGTGGCCAGAAAGTGGATCCAATTGCGTTCCAGAAGCTCGTTGGAGAGGGCCTCAGCCGCCTTTCCGAAGCGGCCATAAAGCGAACTCGATGTGACCTGGACCAGGCAGCCCTTGCGCATGAAGTCGGCCAGCATTTCGGGGTGCACCTGCAAGGCTGGATACCGCTCAGGGTGGGTGATGATCAGGGTATAACCCGCTGATTGCAGCCGGTACAGGGCATCGAGCATCTGCGGAGGAATGGCGGTATTTCCAAACTCGATCAGCAGGTAGCCCTTGCCGTCGATGGAGTAGCGAAGAGGATTTTCAATCGCTTCGAAGACGTTCTCGGCGGTCATGTGGAAGTCGCATGCCAGGCTCAGCTCAATGACGCCGCTCAGTTGCTCGCGCAGCTCTGAAAGCCTCTCGTTTACCAGCGCAGTCTGGAATGGATATTCGTCGCTGGCGTGCGGGGTGCAGACAATGCGCGTCACACCTTCCTGAGCGGACTCGCGTGCCATGGCCAACGACGTCTTCAGGTCCGGCGACCCGTCGTCTACCCCGTAGATCAGATGATGGTGAATATCAATCAATGGGTTTCGGTTTCCAAACCGTGCGACAGATTCTCTAGCGTGTTGCCAGGGCCTCAATCATTGAGGCAATGATCTTCCAGCCGTCGGACGATCCGAGGATCGCCTCGCTTGAGCGGTCGGGATGGGGCATCATGCCCAATACGTTTCTTCCCGGGTTCAGAATGCCGGCGATGTTGGAGAGCGACCCGTTCGGATTCGCCTCCGGCGTGATCTCTCCGGCGGGGGTGGCATACCGGAAGGCAATTCGGTCTTCGGATTCGAGCCGTTCGAGTTCGTCCGCCGTGCAGAAGTAGTTGCCCTCCATGTGCCCGATGGGAATCTCGAGCACCTGCCCCTTGGTGAGCTGATTGGTGAAAGGACTGTCGGCGGTTTCCACGCGCAGGTGAACCTGCTTGCAGATGTATTTGAGTCCGGCGTTGCGCATCAGCGCGCCGGGCAGCAAGCCAGATTCGGTGAGAATCTGGAAGCCGTTGCAGATGCCCAGCACCAGCCCACCGCCCGCAGCAAACCTCTGTACGGCCTGCATCACCGGAGAAAATCGCGCAATGGCCCCGGTGCGTAGGTAGTCGCCATAGGCAAAACCGCCGGGAACCAGCACCGCATCGACGCCTTGAAGATCGTCGGAATCGTGCCAGAGAAAGGTGACAGGCTGGTGGGCCACTTCCGCAATCACGTTGAACGTGTCGTGGTCGCAATTGGAGCCAGGAAAGACCAAAACCCCGAATTTCATGCTTCTAGGGTATCAGTTTCCTGCCTTCCGGACGCGCCGTTTCCTCTTGAAAAGAGGGCTAAGTCGCCGCCGGGCGGGGATAGCCGGATACACCGTCGAATACAGCCGCTCGGTGGTATACTCACAGGGTTAGGCGCGTGCCGCGCCAGCACTCTCGACCACCATTGAGGTTCCCATGTCCGGCCATTCAAAGTGGGCCACGATCAAGCATAAGAAGGGCGCGCTGGATGCCAAGCGCGGCAAGATATTCACCCGCCTCATCAGGGAAATTACCATCTCCGCCAAGGGCGGCGGTGGAGACCCTGACGGCAACCCCCGTCTGCGCACTGCCATTCTGGCAGCCAAAGCGGAAAACATGCCGCAGGAGAACATCAAGCGCGCCATCCAGCGCGGCACCGGCGAGCTTGAAGGGGTCAACTACGAAGAGATCAAGTTTGAGGGCTACGGTCCTGGCGGCGTGGCCATTATCGTCGACGTGCTGACCGACAACCGTAACCGCGCGGTCAGCGAGATTCGTCATTCTTTCTCAAAGAATGGCGGCAACCTCGGCGAGTCCGGTTCGGTCCGCTTCATGTTCCACAAGAAGGGGCTCATTGCTGTCGAAAAGTCCGCTGCCACTGAAGATCAGCTGATGGAAATCGTGCTGGAACACGGCGGCGAAGACTTGAACGACGAAGGCGACACCTGGGAGATTATTACCGATCCGGCCTCTTACGAGACCGTTGCCGCGGCAGTGAAGGCTGCCGGCATCGCTACGGTGATGAGCGAGGTGACCATGGTCGCCTCAACTTACACCAAGCTCGAGGGCAAGGAAGCCGCCCAGATGGTTCGGCTGCTTGAGGCCCTTGAAGACTGCGACGACACCCAGAACGTCTATTCCAACTTCGACATGGACGCCGAGCAGATGGAACAGATGGCCGAGTAAGCTTTCTAAACTGGCATCATCGAAAAAGGCCGCCCGTACGTGGCGGCCTTTTTTGAGTAACGCAGATTTGAGCATGCAGCATTCCATCCAGAGAAGGGAAGACCGTTGAACCAAATCGCAAGATCTCTCTCGTTTTTCGTGATGGCAGGGACGATGTTTGCCGCTGCCCAGACGCCGGATGGCGCCGCACAGAGCGGCAAAGCGATCAACGACAACCCGGCGGCCCGGGTTCGGCAGGACAAAAGTTGGGAGTATGGGCCGTTTGCCTTCTACGGAAACGGCATCGGCGACCGGTCCAGCTATAAGTTCTTTGCGGTTGGCGGTCAGGCGGGCAAACCGCTTACACGGGTTCTGCATGCGGGAATTTTGAGCGGCCAATTCGAGTATGGCTTTAACGTCATGCCTTTTTGGCAGGCATACACGCCGGCGCCGCATCAGCAAGCGTCCTCGTGCGAAGATAATGGCCAAACTGTTGCCTGCGAACTGTCGTTTGGTGGCGGCACTTTCACTGGCGTCAGCCTGACGCCGGTGATCTTGCGCTGGAACTTTCTTACCCAGTCACGACGCTTTCAGCCCTGGTTTCAGGGTGCGGGCGGGCTTATTTACACCACCCACAAGTTCCCACCGGATTATCTAACCACGCAGACCATTAACGGCCAAACGATGAACATCGACTCTGGCACCAGCGTGTGGAATTTCTCTCCGCAGGGCGGCATCGGGTTCCATTACTTTACCCAGCCCAAGCGGTCGATTGATGTGGGCGTGAATGCCGTGCACATCTCCTCGGCTTCACTGGGAGACCGCAATCCAGGCGTGAACGCCAGCATACAGGTCCAGGTGGGTTACACCTTCTGGAAGTAGCTACAAACGCCGGTGGCAAGATTTCGATCTCGGTGGAGCAGACATGAGCGGGCAGGTTGTCGAATGCGTTCCCAACTTCTCAGAGGGCACAGATGCCCGGCGGGTCAAGGCCATTGTGGCCGCGATGCGCATGGAGGGGGTGCATCTTCTCGACTGGTCGATGGACGCCGACCATAACCGTTCCGTTGTGACCGTCGTAGGCGAGCCCGCGGCGGTGGTGGAAGCCGCGGTGCGCGCCGCCGGCAAAGCAGTCGAGCTGATTGACCTGACCCGCCAGCAGGGGGCACATCCGCGCATCGGCGCGGCTGACGTGATTCCCTTTGTTCCCATCTCCGGAATCAAGCTGGAGCAGTGCGTCCTGCTGGCCCGCCAGGCGGGCCTGGAAATCTGGCGGCGCTTTGGCGTGCCGGTCTTTTTCTATGAGGCGGCGGCCGCGCGGCCTGATCGGGCAAATCTGGAGGATGTGCGCCGCGGACAGTTCGAGGGATTGCGCGACGCGGTGCGCAAGGAGACCTCTCGCCGGCCAGACCTGGGCGGACCCGGCCTGCACCCTACCGGCGGCGCTTGTGCCGTGGGCGCCCGCAGGTTCATGGTGGAGTACAACATCAATTTCGACTCGACCGACGTGGCCATGGTCCGGGCGATTGCGCGTGAGCTTCGCGCCGCCTCGGGCGGCCTCAAGGGAGTCAAAGCCATGGGGATTCTTGCCCACGGGCAGGCACAACTCTCCATGAACATCACCGATTTCCAAGTGACGCCCGTTTCCCAGGTATTTCGCAAGGTCTGTGAACTGGCGCTCAAGCACAAGACGGCTCCAGTCCAGGGAGAGGTGATCGGCCTCATTCCCGAGGCTGCCTGTGAGCGGGACAGTGCGTGGATGCGTCAATTAACTGGATTCGATGCGCAGACAAAGATCCTGGAGCGCCGCTTGGAATCTCCTCTGCCATGGCCGAACGAGGAGTGAGTGGCGGTGTGAGTTTGTGCCCGGCCAAGTTCGGGCGAGAGAATGATTAGAGCGGTGCGGAGGTTTTGCTTCGCATGTTGTGATTCGGAATGAGCAGACGTCGCCTTTGCGAATTCCATACTATTCACTCGGCGTCAGTCGCAGTCCTGGAGGACATGAATTGTTGAAAGCAATCTTAAAGATTTCGATTCCGGCCGTGTTGATGGCCATGGCGCCATGGGTACCCGCGGCGCAGTTGTCAACGGATGCCCGCACCGCAGTTCCGCACGACGTGCAGCAGTTGGTTGTGGTTGATTACAGGGCAATGCAGAATTCGACCGCGGCCATGAATCTCAAAGAGCGCGTCATGCCGCCGGAACTCAAGCAGTTCGACGAGGCATTGACCAAGTCCGGGTTGAACGACAACCATGACGTAGACCAGTTGGCTTTTGTCCTGTTCCGCCCCAAGGCCACCGGCGACGACCTGGTCACGGTCGGTATTGCTCAGGGTCAGTTTTCAACTGCGGAGATGCTGGCGAACTTCCGTAAACAGCGGGTCAAGGCAACCCTGATTCGGACCAACAGGATATACCCATTGCCCAAGACGGGCCTGGTGCTTTGCTTTGTCGATCCCTCGACCATGGTCTTCGGCTCAATTGAAGCGGTGACCAAGGCTCTGGAGGCTCGCGATGGATTGGCTCCCAGCCTGCTGACCAATGCCTCGATTATGGACGCGATGAGGAGCGTTGACTCTGAGCCGCTGTGGAGCATCCTTGACCAGAAGGGCACCCAGGTGATGATGAAGCAACTTCTGGGCGAGGCCGGATCCGTGGCCGACTTCGAGACGGTGAAGAAGCGTCTGGTGGCCTCGTGGTACTCCATGAACTTCCAGCACGGCGTCAAGTTCGACCTCACCATCTCCACCGGTGACGCGTTTGCGGCCGCCACCATCTCTTCGCTTCTGAATGCAGCGTTGGTTTACCGCAAGATGAGCGGTTCCGACTCAGAGAAACAAGCGTTGGCGGCCACCGACATTGGCTCAAATTCCGGCAAGCTCTCGGTGCATTTTGCCACCTCCGATTCGGAGTTCAGCAGCCTGTTGCAGTCACCGCTCTTCCAAAGCATGGTGCATTGAGAACTGAGTCACGTAGTAGAGAAGGAACGGGGCGGCTTTTGCATGGATGCAAAGGCCGCCCCCATTTATATGCGGTGAGAATGAAGCCGCTCAAGCCGATTTGTTGACGGTCCCCAACGCCGCCCTGCCCGCGCCCAATTCTGCGCACCGCGAGTTGCCATTGCATACCCGGTTGCGACCGCCGTGCTTGGCTTTGTAAAGTGCCTCGTCCGCAAGTTGGATCAGCGAAACAGGGTGACCTCCGAGGCAGGGAACGATGGTGGCGCAGCCGATCGAGACGGTGACGATTCCGGCGGGATTGGCGCAGTGTGCGAGTTTGCGGCTGTTCAACGCTTCGCATATCTGTTTGGCAATCTGCATGGCCCCTTCGTTTCCGGTATTCGGAAGGATGACAGCGAATTCCTCTCCGCCGAATCGGGTCACCAGGTCGCCCGGCCTCAACACTACATCCATCGCAGCTTCCGCAATCTGCTTGAGGCAAATGTCGCCCCGCAGATGACCGTATTCATCGTTGTAGGACTTGAAGAGATCAACGTCGATCATCAACAGGGAAAGAGGCATTTGGCCCCGCAGTTCCCGGCGCCACTCGATGGCAAGGTATTGATCGAAGCGACGGCGGTTCGCCAACCCTGTCAGCGGGTCTCTGAGGGCAAGCGCTTCGACGGCCTGGTAGGCAACCTGGAGTCTTTTTTCGGCGCTTTTGCGCTCCGATATATCCCTGACAACCTGAAGAATGCCAACCGGGGCGCCTGTTTCCGGGTTGTGGACAGCTCTCAGGCTGCCCTCCACCCATACGAATCCTCCGCTCCGCTTCCGCACGCGATACTCAATTCTGCCGGTCTCGTCTCGTTCCTTCACTTTGCATATCATCGCTTCTATCCGGTTAAGGTCGTCCGGGTGAGCCACCTCTGTGAAGCCGCGCTGCATGGTCTCATCGGGGGTCCATCCGGTTAGTGTGGTTACCGCGGGCGATATGTAACGAGGGAAGCCGTCGAAGTCGGCAAGCAGAATAATGTCTCTCGAGTTTTCAGTGACCAGGTTGTGCAAGGACACGGTCTCTCGCAACTGCCGCTCCGTCGACCTAAGGTTTGCCAGAACCACCGACACGCAGTAGATCATGGCCATTGCCGAGGCAACGGACATTTGCAGCATCAAGCTCGACAGGAGTGGGTTCACTGTCCCCGCCGCCCAGAACGGGCCCGAGCCGTGAATCGTAAACCAGCCGGCGATGATGGCAACGATGAGCATGAACAGCGACGCGTGACCGAGTCCCAGGCGCACCGTGACCAGAACCAGGAGTGGATAAATCAGGTAAACCAGTGGCACGGTATTCTGCGTGAATGCGGCCAGGGAGATCACCAGCAGTACCGCGGGATAAAGCCAGTTCTGTCCCCAGTTCACCCGATTTCTGAAGCGGGTTTGGAAGACCGCCACAAAGGCTGGCGTGCCGATTATCGTGCCCAGGCTGTCTGAAGCCATCCAATTCACAAATGGATGTGGATGGAGGGAAAGCTTCATCGTGTGGTTGGTCAGCGCGAAAATTCCGGCCGCCAGCGCTGGGGCGGCCAGTCCGGCGTAGCCGACGAACCGTACCAGGTAAGCGCGCTCGGTGAAGCGCGGAAGCAGTCTGGAACGGGGACGCAGCAGCAGCGCGGCAACCGCGACCTCGAGAATATCGAGAAGGTTGTAGAGCAGGAACTCCCTCCACCTGTCGGGCAAGAAAAGCAGTCGGACCGAGAGGGCAAGGAAACCAACCGCCAGGTAGGCAGGCCATCGCCTGCGGGGCGCCAGGAGAAGATAGGCCAGCAACAGCCCGTTCGCCACCCAGAACATGCTTCCTTCCGGCCTCCATTTTTCGAAGACCTCGATAACAGAGGTAGCGCTTGCGACTGCAAGGAAGCAGGCCGCAAGGCGCAAGGTTGCCCCATTCCGGCGCGACCACCTGGCCCAGGGACGGCTACCGATTGATGCCCGCTTTCCGCGCACGCCCATCCTCCCACTACCGTTATCGGAAGGGGATGGGGCTTTGGAGAGCTTTATCGGTCCTTTTGGCTGTTGATTTCTATAACTTTAGTGGGATTGGCAACGCGCCGAAAGCGTTTGCGGCGCGTTGCCTAAGCAGGAACCCATTTTGGCTCTTCTCAGGGTTTGGTGTCTCCACTGGTGTTTGAAGCCCGATCCCGCCCGGCTCGCTTGGCAGAGTAAAGCGCGCGGTCTGCGAGTTCGATGAGGGCGGATGTGGCCTGGCCGGGCCTGGGCATCATGGTGCCGCATCCGACTGAAACTGTCACTAATCCTGTCCCATTGCCCTGATGGGGCAAATTGCATCTGCGAATGCTCTTACATATCTCATTTGCCACGCGCAGCGCGCCCTCGCTGCTGGTATCCGCCAGGATCACAGTGAACTCGTCGCCGCCGAAACGGGCGACAAGGTCGCCTGCCCGCCGCACTGATTCCAGTGCCGCGTCGGCCACCTGCTTGAGGCAAAAGTCCCCGCATAGATGCCCATAGGTGTCGTTGTAGGACTTGAAGTGATCCACGTCCACCAGCAGCAAAGAGATCGGTTTGCCTTCTCGAATGGCCCGGCGCCACTCCAGGCCGAGGTAGTCGTCGAAACGCCGGCGATTGGCCAATCCCGTCACCGGGTCCATCGCAGACAGCGCTTCAACCAACTGGTAGGCGTCCTGGAGCTTCTGCTCGGCCCTCTTTCTTTCCGAAATGTCGGTGAAGAACCATACCCGCCCCAGATACTGCCCCCCCTCACTTCGCAAACCGGCGGAATAGCGCTCGAGGGTCCGGCCATCTTTCAATTCGATCTCGCTGTCATCGTTTTCATCTGGATTGGCGTAAAGTTCCTGAACACGCTTGAGAAACGCTTCAGGCTCCCTCGTGCGGTGAATGCACTCGGCCAGTATTTGCTCATCGGAGGTTACTACCCTGTCGTGCAGGCTCACCGGCATTTCAGGAGTAGTGATTCCCCAGACCTCTGCGAATCTCTTGTTGATCGAGACCACATTGCCATCTTCGTTGACCACCAGAATTCCGGCGAGAGATACCTCATGGATTGCGCGTACGAGAGAATTATGGAATTCGCGCGATTGCTCGGATCGTTTGCGTTCGGAGATGTCGCGCACGATGTTCAAAATTCCGGAGGGACTGCCGGTTGCCTTGTCTCGCACCACGCGCAGGCTTCCCTCCGCCCAGAGATACTCCCCGTTGCTCTTTCTGAAACGCACCTCGAGCGTTGCGCCTTCGGCTCCGGAGCGTATTGCGCGAACCACCGCCGCGGCTTTGGGCCTGTCCGCGGGGTGGACCAGTTCGATGGTTTGGTACTTGGCCAGTTCCTCCGGTTTCCATCCCGTGATGTTCTCCATGGCGGGAGAGACGAACTTTCGATTGCCTGCGAAATCGGCAATTATGATGACATCGCGCGAGTTCTCGGTAACCAGGGAGTGCAAAGAGACGATTTCCTGGAGTCGCTGTTCTGTCTTCTTTTGGCTCTCCATGACCACCGATACGGCGTAAGCCATGAACATGCCGGCCGCAAGAAAGGCTTGCATCCTTATGCCAGCTTCGCCCGGGAATGCCGTGTTGATCACCGCGAACGGACCCAGGCCGGCCAGGGTCAGCCTGGTCCCCACGCCCGCGGCATAGAGAATGCCGATGGCGGCCCACGCCAGTCCCATACGCATAAGAACGAGCATAAGCAAGGGATAAAAAAGGAACAGTAGCGGCGCCTTGGTCTGTGCAAAGCCCGCCGTGGCTACGGCGCAAAGCAGCACCGGATAATACCAGTTCTTTCTCCAGTTCACCGTGCTTCCAAAGCGGGTGGTGAAAATGGCCACAAATGCCGGGGTCGTGATCGCCGCGCCCAAGCCCCCGCAGATACACCAGAGCTCAAATGAGCGCAGGGGCGAGGTGTCAATCCATCTGGTCGAGAGGAGTGCAAAGATCACCCCCGACGCCACCGGAGCAGCCAGTACGGCAAAGGCGAGGAAACGCAAAAGATAAGTGCGGTCGGTAAAGCGGGGCAGTTTGTCGGAGCGTGGCCGCATGAAGTGAGCGCTCATGAATACCGCGGCAATGTTGAGCGCGCTGATGCAGGCACTGACGATGAAATTCGGGTTGACTAGTTGGCAGCCAAACAATTGTGCAAAAAAGCCGACGCATAAATATGCCGGCCAGCGCCAGCGAGGGGCGAGAAGAAGATAAGAGAGCAACAGCCCGTTGGCGATCCAGATCAGGGCGTTCTGAGCCTTGAACCCAACAAACGCGGTGGCAAATGTAACAAAGACAAAGCACGCTCCCAGCTGGATCGCGAAGGCGTACTTCCGACCCAAGCGCATCCACAATCGTCTGCCGGCTACTTCGGAGCTTTTCGGGATACCTATCATCAGGTGAGTTCTACTTTAGTCTTTTCACCGTAAAATCTCGCCCTCATGCAGGGCGGAGGTTGGGAAGAATTCGGCAATCGAACTCCAATCGGCAATGACTCAAGGTTGCGGCGTCAGCTGTGGGTGAAACTCCGCTTTGCCTCCGGGCAGCAACACGATCTGAAGCCGGCCCTCCTGCCGTTCGGCAACCGTGGGTCCGTCTATCTCCGTGAGCAAGCCCTGGCGGCTGTCGCCGGCCGTATATTGCACCTTCAGAGGCCCGCTGCCGCGCAATTGAATCCGATAGTGAAAATCCGCGCCGGATGCCAGCGAGTCCGCCCCGAAGCTGGCGCTGGGATATTCCACTTCGAGCAGCTGGATGGCCCCGCCAGTGCGGTTCTCTACTGTGGTTTCAATGTGATAGGAGTGGCAACCGCAGGCCGCAAATAGCAGCGGCGCCGCAATTGCGAGCAACGAACTGGCACGGGCTTTCATTATTTCTTCTCGCTTTCGTCTTGCACTGGTTCCGGCGGGGATTGGGCTGCGACCTTCTTCTCAAGCCTGTCAAGCCGCTTCAGAAGTTCCGGAAGCCGCTGAAAGATGGTGACGGCGCGCAGCCAGACGCGATTGTCGAAGCCTGGAGAGCCGGAGATCATCTTTCCTGCCGGAACGTCGTGCGAGACAGCCGATTGCGCGGTCAGAATCACGCCGTCGCCCACCGTGCAATGGCCGGCAATGCCTACCTGGCCAGCGAGAATTACGTTGTTGCCGATCACCGAGGAGCCGGCCAGCCCAGTCTGCGAACAGAGCAGGGAATTCTCGCCAACTTTGGAGCCGTGTCCCACCTGGACCAAATTATCGACTTTAGTCCCGTCGCCTATTTCCGTCGCGCCCACGGTGGCCCGGTCGATGCAGGCATTGGCCTGCACATCCACGCGGTCGCCCAGCCGCACCGGCCCGGATTGGGGAATCTTCTCCCAATGGCCGGCCTCGTTTTTGGCGAACCCGAATCCATCCGCCCCGATGATGACGCCGTTTTCGAGGGTGACATGGTCGCCCAGTTGGCAGTTCTCGCGCACCACGGCATGGGCATGGGCAAAGAAGTGGCTGCCGGTCTTTACGCCGGGGTAAAGCACAACGTGAGGCAGCAGCGTGGCGTGCGCGCCCAGTTGCACATGGGGACCCACCACGACGTAGGCTCCAATGTGCGCTCCTTCGCCGATTTCGGCGGTGGGATGGATTGCTGCCGTGGGGTGAATGCCGGGATCATAAGCGGGTGGCTGATAGAAAAGGCCCAGCGTGCGGGAGAAAGCCAGGTAGGGGTTGTTGATGCGTAGCGTGGCTGTCGCGATTTCAGGAAACGTCGGCTCTACCAGCACCGCCGCGGCCCTGGTGGTGCGGGCCAGCGACGAGTAACGAGGATTGGCCACGAAGGTCACCTCGGTGGGTCCGGCTTCCTCTATGCCCTTGACGCCGGTGACTTCAACGTTCGCATCTCCGCGCAACTCCGCGCCCAGCTTGCTTGCCAACTCGCCTAGCTTCATCGAAGAGATTGTACCGGAATCACCCCGGGCCTGTTGCCGTCTAAATCGTATCTTCTTCTGTAGGGAATAGCTCCGGCTGCTCAAGGGCCTGCCTTGAGGCCTTGGCGCGGTCTGCTGTTCCGGCGCGATTTGCGCCGCCAATCAGGCTCACGACTTCGAGCGACTGAATGGCCTGGCGGGGTACGTAAATCCTCTGCGTGTTCGAGCGCGTGTCTGGCGGCGTCAGCAGCAGGCCGGCACCCTCAACCAAGGAGAGGTCGTTGGCCGCCAAGCCCTCCAGTTCCTCTCCATCGGTCAAGGTCATCCGCAGCCACAGGCCCGCAGTGCGGGGCCGGACGGCAAAGCGCTTGTGCATCAGCCGCTCTGGATTCACCTGGTCGCTGGATGGAGGCAGATCGCGCACGTAGCAGACCCACTTGACCTGGTCCCAGGCGATACGGAGCACTTTACCCCCGGGCTCCAGAATCTCAAGTTCTGTCGAGTCCTGGCCGAAGCGCGTTCCTGCATAGCCGGCGCACCAGTCCCGGGAGAATTTTCGTACGATCACCGGCTTTCGTGCTGAGGCCATCGATTTGGATTGTCGCATGGCAAACAAGAAGATGCGAAGACGGATAGCAGCGAATCGGGTGCATTTTGACCTTTCCAAGTGCGCCAAATTGTGTTAAGGTACTGGTTTGCCAACCCTTCCGAATCGTCCTGTAAGAGTAACAACATCAGGCACTTGGACAGAGGAAAACAACGGCGGAAGCAGGGAACGGAATGCCCGATTACATTTACCTTTTGGAAAACCGGCTATCGGCCGACCAGCAGAACGCCTTGCACCAGATGCGCGAGGCGGCCCGGGAAGCTTCAATGCTCTTGTTCCTGACCGGGGACGCGGTTCGCGATCTGACCAGCGGCCACGCCGCCCGCGGCCTTGAAGTTTCGGTTCATGGAAACGCTCTCAAGCTGAAGAAAATAATCGAGAAACTTGGGGGTTCCGTGTGGGGCGAAGATGAAGCCTCCCGCTCGCTCTACCTGTGTTTTCCGGGGACCGTGCGGCTGGACGTGGTCAGCGCCCACCGGAACGAATACCCCAAGCCGGGCAAGCCGGTCTTGCATCCGGCATCCATTCAGGAAGATCTGCGTCGCCGCGATTTCACGGTCAATGCGATGGCCATCTCGCTGAACGAAGGGTCGTTTGGCCTGCTGATGGACCCTCTGAACGGGGCGGCGGATATCGAGACCCGTACGCTGCGGCTGGCGTCCAATTACGGCTTTATCGAGGAGCCCGCGCTGCTGATTCGCGCCACTCGCTATATCGCGCGGCTTGGCTGGGAGATGGACCAGAAGACCCAGACACGCTATGAGAACGCCAAGGGCGACGGGGTGATTGAGTACCTGTCAGAGCACGCGCGCAGCGAGGAACTGGAGCAGATTGGCCACGAGGAAGAAGCACTGAAGGTGCTGCAGGCGCTGGATGCGGAAGGCTGGACAAAGGTACTTTTCCCGGCCTGGACCCCGGCCAAGGTCGATGAAGAAAAACTCAAGGCTCTGCATGAATTGGCGGTGGAACTGCTAATGCAGGGGGTCCATGCAGATATGTCGGCTGCGCAGATGCAGTTGCTTACTGCCAGGCTGAGCCCGAAGGAACTGGCGGCTCTGAAGAAGCAAATGCTGCGCCCGGGGTTTGTCGAGGAGTGGGACAACCTGGACTCGATGGCCGCGGGATTTGCCAAGGTGCTGCTGGCCAAGGAGAACGCCACCCCCTCGGCATGCTTCAAGTTGTTTACAACTTACGATCCGGAAGCGATTCTCTGGCTTGGGTTTACCAGCAAGAGTGCGGCTGTGCTGGAGCGCTTTAACCTCTTCCTGAAGGTGTGGCCTGAGGCTCGGCAGCGCATTCCTCATGCCCTGATGCAAGAGATGCGGATTACGCCCGAACTGGCTGGTTATCACGATATCGTGCACTCCATCTTCCTGGAGCTGATTGATGGCAGGCTTGCAACTCCGGAAGAGATGCGCACCTTCCTTGAGCCGCATTCGCCCCCGGCACCGCCTCCGCAGGTGACCATCAAGAGGCCGCGCGCCAAGCGTGGCGCTGAAGCCAAGGTCAAGGACCACTTCGACGACGATGAAGAAGCCGAAGATGGCTTGGACGACGATGAGGATCTGGACGATATCGGGGGCGACGAGGACGACCTCGGCCTGGGGATGGGTATTCCGAAGATTCCGCTGGACGGGAGTCTGTCAGTGGATGATGAGCCCGGCGACGATGAGGATGAAGAAGAGATCGTGAAGGCTGAGCCCGCTGCTCCCAAGCACGGCTCCAGGCCGCCCGCCCCACCAAAGGCAGAAAAGACAATTCTTACGTCGGTGACGGCTACGGCACATACCGCCAAGCCCGCCGTTGAACCGGCGGAGGCAAAGCTCGCGAAGGCGGCCGTACCCCAACCCGCGCCCAAGGCGAAGATTGAAGCCAAGCAGGAAGTGAAGCCTCCGGCAACGGTGGCAAAGGCCGCAGCACCTGCGGAAAAGGCAAAGCCGACACCTGCTCAAGTCCAGAAAACTGCTCCGCCGGCCCCTGTTGCGGCCAAACCGTCGATCGGCGCCAAGCCGAAAGCGGCGGCTAAACCCGCTCCCAAGAAAGCTCCCGTGAAGGCTCCCGTCAAGGCACCAGTCAAGAAGCCTGCCAAGCCGATCATGAAATCTGCTTCCAAGAGTTCTGCAGCCAGTGTTTCGCTTTCAAAAGGGAAGCCCACGAAGACCGCAGCGGTGAAGGCGTCCAAGCCGGCTAAGCCTGCCGACAAGAAGCCCGCGAAAAAGCGCTAACCTGCACTTGTCACGGCTGCTTAACCTGGTAGCACTGGTTTGCCGCTCGGTCGCCGCCGTCGAGCGAAAAGAACGGTAAGGTAGCGGCAGGGTCAGACTGCCGCAGGCATGGGAACGGAGCCTGCGGCTTCTACCATGTCGTGGATCGCATCGATCACCAGGCCGGGTTCGTCCAGGTGAATCCAGTGCGCACTGGCGGGGGCAATCACCTGCTGAACGTTGTCGCCGATGCGGTCAAGCTGCTGGGCCGAAAGCGGGATGGATTTCCCCGGGGTCAATACCAGGACGGGGATGTTGCGGATAGGCTCGGCATCCTGCATCTCTCTCACCGTGTCCGCAACTGCGTCGACATGGCTCCTCATGCCGGCGTAAGACCCGGGCCGCGACCAATGCGCCGCGACTGCTGGCCAGGTCTCACGGGGCATCTTTCCCACTTCTTCCGTAACCCTTCCGAGGACGTGGCGCCCGCCTGCTCCTGCAGCGCCGGCAAGCTGCCCTGACAGCCGGCCCGAGCGACAAAGCGCCGAAGTGACGGCAAGGCGGGCCAGCCCCAGGCGCGCAACCGGAATCGCGACCCGGAAGAGCTTTTTGCCTAGATCGATCTGGGATTGCTTGCTGGGGTCCATCGGAGGCCACTCTTCGCAGCGCATCGGATCGACCAGCAGTACGCTGAGTACTTCTTCGGGATACAGCAGCGCGTAGCGCCGCATCACCAAGCCGCCAAACGAATGGCCGACCAGAATATAAGGCGGCTTGACCTGTGCACCCTCAAGCATGGCATGCAGCTCAACCGCGATGTTGGTGGGGGTGCGCGCAGTGCGGCAGGGGCTGCTCCAGCCGAGGCCGCCGCGATCGTAAGAGGCCGTGTATGTGAAACCTGAGACGGACTCCTGAATGCGACACCAGTTCAGGTTGGTGGCCGCGATGCCGGCTTCAAAAAGCACGGTTGGACCACCCGATCCTTTTTCAAGCAGGTAAAGCCTGCGACCGCGCCCAATCTCTATCCACCGGCCCTCCCCTGTGTAACGGCGCCGGTCGCGGCGCCCGCCGACCAATTGATAGAGATATCCCGCAGTTGCAAGGGCTGATAGGATCAAAAGAATCGAGAGAAGCGGAATCATGGCCCGTCCTGGAAATGAGAGATTTGTGCCGTGCTGAAATCCTTGAGGCCCAGATTTGCCTTTGCGCTTCCGCGATCAATAATCAGCAGCGTCGAACCGTCCTTGCCGCGGACTTTGGCTTCCACTTGGGTTGCAGACCAGACGCCGCCGTTGTGGCGAATCCCAAGGTAGGTGAACTCCTTTAGCGCGCCTGTGCCTTTCATGGTCTTTTCCGCGTAGACCGGAAAGCCGATGGTCTGATCAAGCCAGGTGCGGATCTCAGCATAGTGCGTCTTGTCCGCTGCTCCAGGGGTGCTCTTCACCACTTCGCATTTGCGGCTGCCACGCAGGGTCGTCTCAAGCACGGCTTGCCCTGGCCAGAAATACTGCGGCTCCAGGAAATCCTCGTAGCTGAACCCAGCGCCGAGCGGGCCGTCGCTCCACTTTTCAAACGGCAGGATAACCGGGGCCTTGTCTCCCGGATGTACAATTTCGACCACATTTTGCCCGTTTGGGCGCATTTCCAGCAGGATGTGGATGGGAATGTGT
>Ga0181517_10001813_pt1 | contig 22952 bp, 21 predicted proteins | sample PEATcosm2014_Bin_31_FD_119748 | JGI IMG/M metagenome (GOLD analysis project Ga0181517, IMG submission 119748) | Peatland microbial communities from MTU Mesocosm Facility, Houghton, MI, USA - PEATcosm2014_Bin01_30_metaG | ecosystem: Environmental > Terrestrial > Soil > Wetlands > Peat | place... | reverse complement strand
GGCTCCCGCCCGGCCGGTGAACCGGCCCCTCGTCAGTGCCGGCGGTGAGACCATCCTCATCGAGGGTCGCGCTGATGGGCACCAGGGGCAGGCGCATGCTGAACAGCGCCCCCCCGCCCGGGGCGTTCGCGGCGGCGACGTCCCCCGAGTGCTCGGCGGCCACGGCGGCCACGATGGCCAGTCCAAGGCCGGCGCCGATGCCCGCACGCGACCGGTCCTTTTGCCAGAACCGGTCGAAGGCGTGGGCCAGGGCCTCGCCGTCGAGCCCGGGCCCGTGGTCGCGCACCTCGACCACCGCGCACCCTTGCCGGAGCCCGACCGCGACCTCAATGGGCGAGCCCTGCGGTGTGTGGCGCAAAGCGTTGGAGACGAGGTTGGCCAGAGCTTGGCGCAGGTGGGCGGAGTCGCCTAGGACGACGATGGGCTGGGGAGCGGCCAAGGTGACGGGCCGGTCGGGGTCGGCGGCTATCGCGTCGCTACAGGCATCTGCAGCCAGCACGGACAGGTCGACCGGTGCTCTCTCGCTGCGGCGCACCTGGTCCAGCCGGGCCAGTAGCAACAGGTCCTCGACCAACCCTTTCATCCGGGCCGACTCTTCTTCTATCCGTCTCATGATCGTGGCCGTGCTGACCCGGGGGTCGTCGCGGCCGAGGCGGAAGAGCTCCGCAAAGCCCTGGATAGACGTTAGAGGTGTGCGTAGCTCGTGAGAGGCGTCAGCCAGGAACTGGCGCAGGCGCGCCTCGGTGGCGTCCCTTTGTACGAAAGCCCGCTGGATCTGGTCGAGCATGGTGTTGAACGCCGCCGCCAGTTGGTCGACCTCGGTGCCTTGGGCGCCGACCTGCACGCGCTGGGCCAGGTCACCGCCGGCGATCTCTTTAGCCGTGTCGGCCATTTGCTCGAGTGGGGAGAGGCCCCGTCGCAACACCAGCCCCGCCCCCATCGAAAGGACCACCAGCAGCCCCACCGCCCCCAACAACTCGATCAGTACCAGCCGGTTGAGCGAGCCGGTGACGCCGCTGGTCGGCAGAGCGACGACGACCCGGTCCCCGTTGCTCAGCCGGGGCCCGATGTAGGTCAGCCAGCCCGCGCTACCTTTCTCGGAGCCAAGACGTAATGTTCTGGCCCGGCTAGTGGCCAACGGCGACGCGTTCAGATCGGGCCCGGAGGCCTGGGCGGGCAAACGGATGCTGCTCAGTACGCTGCCCGATTTGTTGAGGAGCTCTCCATAGGTCCCCGGCGGGACGAGGACCATCGGGCCTCCGGGCCCGCCCTCTCCCCCAGGCGACGGGCCGCCCCTGGCGCCCTCACCGGGTGGAGGCTGTTGTTCGCCCGAATGACCGTGGCCGTCGGTGGGCCCGTTCGGTAACGGCAGATCGACGTCGGCGGCCTGGGCCAGTTCCTCGGTCACGAGGGGCACGGAGCTTTGCAGGTCGGAATTGAGCTGGCGGTATTGCGACCGGGAGTACAGCTCGTAGGTCGTGAAACCGAAAATGGCCAGGCCCACGGCCATAAGCGCCACCAGCCCCGCCACGAGGCGGAGCCGGAGCGTCATCGAGCGCACTCCACGGCGGCAACGCTAGGCCGGATCATCGTCGGCCGGGCGGCCGCCGTGGGGACCGTCACTTCGTTGTCGGGGCCGTCAGGTTGTAAACCGTCTCCCCGCCTAAGGTCTCGGCGGAGAAGTGGGACTCGACCCATGCCGTTATGGAACTGGACGAGCTCCCGCCTCCGGGCCCGCCACCGTTGGCGCCGCCGGACATGTAGTAGTGGATGTCGCCCTCCTCGACGTAGCGCTCGAAGGAGGACAGGCTGAGGTTGCCACCCTGGTTGTTGAACCCACCGATAGCCATCACCGGGTCACCCCCGGTCGCGAGTTCGAGCGATGCGGCGCTCTGCGAGCCGTCGGTGGCCGCCACCCAGCGATAATGTCCGGCGTTCACCTGGAGCGCCTTGACCAGCGCCGCCGGCACGCTGGCGCCCCCTGCTCCACCGCCGCCGGGCCCGCTCGTCCCGCGGCCGGCTGAAGGCGCTCCGAAGGCGACGCGCCCTGTCCGCCCTGATTGACCAGCCGCGCCCGGTTGACCGGCCGCGCCCGGTTGACCAGCAGCGCCCGGTTGACCCGCCCCTCCCGTCCCGGGACCGGCCCTTCCACTGGGCCCGCCACTACCACTGGGCCCGCCGGTGCCCCCGGCCCCTCGGCCCCCCAGACCGGTGCCCCCTCCCGGGCCGGGCTGGCCGATGAGTGTGCCGCCATAGGAGGAGCTCGGCCCGGCACTTGGGACAGAGCCTGTATGAGCGGTCCCGATGGTCTGCAGGGTGAAAACGAGCGGCCCCGCTAGGCACGCCACCGTGCCGGCGGCCAGGGCGCTCAGGGCGGCCCCGCGTTGCCAGGCCCGGCGCCGGAGGTCAAGGGTCGAAGCCAGGACGAGGCCGAGGATGGCCAGCGCGCCGGCGCCGGCGATCACTGGGCGCAACCAGGGTTCCCAGCTCGGAGAGCGGTCCAGGAGGACCACCGCCCAGGTCGCGGTCAGGGCGATGAGGGTTCCGGTGGCACACCGGGCCCAGAGGGTGTGGCGTTGCTTCCACAGCTGCGATGCCCCGATGCCTATGAGCGCGGCTATGGGCGGGGCCAGGGCCACGGTGTAGTAGGTGTGGATCACTCCCTGGCTGAAACTGAAGACCGCCCCGGCCACGACGAGCCATCCTCCCCAGGCGACCAGTGCCGCCCTGGTGCGGTCCGTGCGGGGCGCCTTCAACGTGAGCCAGAGGCCGCCGATCAGTAGGGCCAGCGCCGTCGGGAGCAGCCACGAGGCCTGGCCTCCCATCAGGGAGTTGAACAGGCGGAAGGCCCCGGTGGTGCCCGAGAAATTGCCTCCCCCAGCACCGCCACCGTTGCCCGTCAGGCGGCCGAGGCCGTTGTAATCGAGGATCAGGTTCAAGATGCTGTTCGTGGGGGAACCGTCGATCATAGGCCGGGAGCCGGTTGGCCACACGGCCACGGTCAGCACCCACCAGCCGGCGCTGACCACCATGGCCGCGCCGGCCCCGAGAAGTTGCAGCACGCGGCGGCGTGGCCCTGTGGGCGCGGCTAGCAGGTAGGCGCAGGCGAAGGCTGGGACCACCAGCAAGGCCTCGCCCATCTTGGCCAAAAAGCCGAAGCCGATCATCACCCCAAGCGCGACCAACCAACGGGTACTGGCCCTTTCCAAGGCCCTGGTGAGGCAGTAGGCCCCCGCCGTCAGGAGCAGGACCAGCAAGGCGTCGGGGTTATTGAAGCGGAACATGAGCGCGGCAACGGGCGTGGTGGCCATCACTGCACCGGCTACTAGTGCCGGCCCGGGCCCGAACCAGCGCCGCAGGGCGCTGTAAACCAGAGCGACCGTCGCCACCCCCATCAGCGCTTCGGGTATGAGCATGCTGAGAGAGCTGAAGCCGAACAGGCGGCCGGACAGTTCCATCACCCACAGGGACCCCGGCGGCTTGTCGACCGTTATGAAATTGGACGAGTCCAGGGACCCGAAGAAGAAGGCCTTCCAGCTCTTGGTGCCGGCCTGCACGGCCGCGGCGTAAAAGGAGTTGGCATAACCGGAGGCCGACAGGTCCCAGAGATAGGCCGCCGCGGTGGTCAGCAGCAAGACGGCCAGGGCGACCAGCTCGCCGGCGCTTCGCCTGGGCTGGTCAGCGAGGCTGCTCTGAAGGCGCGGCAGATGGACGCTACGGCGCCCCGTCTGGCCCCCCCGAGCGCCCGGCTGCCCATGGGGGGCTGATGGTGGACCGTCAGGCGGGGCCGGGGGCGGGGCTGTCGGTCTGGGCGTGATGGCGAGGGTCATGGGCCTACTCTCGGGCCCGACCCTCCAGCTCGATTGGCAGAAAGCCGAGTTTTTGCTGGGAACGCCTACTGGCCGAGGATCCAGCCGCTCTGGCCGGCCAGGGCCCGGGCTTCTTCGGGGCCCCATGACCCGCGGCGGTACGGGACGGGTTCGGGCTTGTTCTTGAGCAGGCCTCCGGCCACCTCCCAAACGTGGCGCAGGCCGTCTGGGCGCGTAAAGAGAGAGCGGTCCCCGATGAGCACATCGTGGATGAGCCGGGAGTAGGCCGGGAGCGGGGCCGAGTCGAAAGCGGTGCCCAAAGGCAGCACGGCGGAGCCCACGGCCGCCTCCATGGTGGGCCCGGGCTTCTTGGTCACCAGCGATAGCGCGATCTCGCCGTCGCCCGACAGCTCGAAGCTCAGCGTGTTGCCATCGCACGGTAGGTCCGGGAGCGTCTTGGCCGGCATCCTGAAACGGATGCTGACCCGCTGGTGACTTTCCGCCAAGCACTTGCCCGTCCGCAACAGGAACGGGACTCCCTGCCAACGGTCGTTGTCCACCCACAGGCGGGCGGCGACGAAGGTCTCGGTACGCGAACCAGCGGGCACGCCCTTGATGCGCCGGTAACCCTGGTACTGGCCCACGACCACCTCCTTGCGGGCCAGGGGCCGGAAGCTGCCGATGACGGCCTCGCGTGCCGCGCCGATGTGCTCGGGACCGAGGGACCTCGGGGTCTCCATGGCGACCTCGGCTGCCAACTGGAACAGGTGCGTCTCGAGCATGTCGAGGATGGCGCCGGTCGAGTCGTAGAACGCGGCGCGCATCCCCACGTCGAGGGTCTCGGGGACGTCGATCTGCACGCTTTCGATGTGGTGGCGGTCCCAGGTGCCCGAGAACAGGCCGTTGCCGAAACGGGCCACATGGATGGCCTGGGTGGCTTCCTTGCCGAGGAAATGGTCGATCCGGTAGATCTGGTTTTCCTTGAACATGGCGCGAGCGATCTTGTCCAGTCCCTCGAACGTCTCCATCGAGGTACCGAAGGGCTTTTCGTAGACGACCCGGGAGCGATCGGCCAGGCCGTGCTGGCCGATCGCTCCGGTGAGCTTGGCGAACGCCGATGGCGGCACGGCGAGGTAGTGGACGCGCTGGGCCCTGCCCCCGAGCTCCTTCTCGGCCTCTTCGAGGACCTCCAAAAGGCGCCCGGGGTCGGAGGCCTCGAACCCCCCGCCGGCGAAGCGCAGGCGCGACGAGAACTCCTTCCAAGGGCCCTCCGATGGCTTCGGCCCGAACTCCTCCAGGCTCTCTCGGACCCTCTGGCGGAAGTTCTCGTGCGAAATGTCGCCACGGCCGTTGCCGACCAGACGCCAGTCATCGGGTAGTAAGCCGTCCTGGGCCAGCTGGAAAAAAGCAGGCAGGACCAGCCGGTGGGCAAGATCCCCGGTGGCGCCGAAGAGCACGAACACCGTCGGTCCGGGTACCAATCGGTTGTCGGGCATGGGCCCTCCAGGGTTATAGGGGCGGACACGCGCTCAGCTGGTCCCCATCGGTCTTACCACGGATCCGCCCGGGTGCCGCACAGGGCCTCCGTCACCGGGGCTACCCGCTACCTGAAGTTGACCGGGGCCCAGTGCCGGCCGCCGTCCCGGGTGAAAAGCATGGTACCGGGGTGGCCCGGCGCACCAAGGACGATCGCCACGCCCTGGGCCGGGGTGGTGAACCCGAGCTCCGACCAGCCCGACCCGGCGTGACGGTAAACGGACTGCCACGAGGCACCGTTGTCGAAGCTCATCTCGAGGGCGACGTCCGCCGAGTTGCTGCCGTTTACTTGGGCGCCGACCGCCACCGTGGACGTGCCGGTGGCCGCGGCCAGGTCTGCCGACGCCACGGGGACGAGACGGCTGGGGCCAAAGCTGGCCCCTCCGTTTGTGGACCTCAACAGGTCGACGCTCGTCCTTTGGCCCGTCCACACACCTTCCGTGCAGACGGCGTCGACTTGAGAGGCGGTCGGGGCCGCCACTAGTACCGGGCCACCGGCCGACGAGCAGGGCGGCCGCCAGCTGGCCCAGGCGCCTGACGGCTCGTCGCGACCGCCGCTCACGACCACCCTGTCGTTCTGGACGAACCATCCCGAGCGCCCCTGGAGGGTGATCTCGCCCGACGGGACCGGGCCTGCGCCCAGCTCGTAGGGGCCTCCGACGCGGTGCCAGGCGTTGGCGCCGACCGGGGAGGAAAAGATCTCGACCTCGTCGCCCACCTGTACGGCGACGTCTACCACCCCGGCCGCCGCCTCGAGGTCCTCGATGCCAACGGAGCCGGGGTTCCTCACCGGGAAGGAAAGCGCCGCCCAGTGCCGGCCACCATTGTGCGTCGACCAAGCCTGCACCTTGGCCTGCCCGGGTAGGGAGGAGAAGATCCATCCGTCGTCCGGGTCGGCGAAGCGCACCTTGAGCGGCGGGCCGCCCGGCCCCCCCGGGCCGGCCGGGGGCACCGGCACCGATGACCAGCTGGCACCGTCGTTCGTCGTGCGCAAAAGCCGGAGGCACTGGCTGGGGCCGCAAGCGACCGTGCCCAGGGCCCACCCCTCCGACGGCGAGACATAGGTCACCGACACGGGGGAGAAGCCTGACGGGACGGCGGGGCCTGCACCTGCGGCCGGGCCGGCCAGGGCGACCGGCAGAGGACCGGCTGCCATTACTGCGGTGAGCAGGACGGCGGCGATGGGCAGCTTGCGGGCCGGGGCCAACCTTTTTCTCTTCGTCATGCCGTTCCAACCTCCCGGGGGCGGCTCTCGTTGCATCAGGCGGCCACGGCCGCAACGGCTTCAACGCGCACCGCTCGGCCGGCGACGACAGCAACGGCCATCAGCCCTGTCCAGAGCCAGTCGAGAGGTGTCCCGGCCGTGAAGCGTAGCCCGGAGACCAGTGCGACCGGCACCATGGCCACAACCGCTCCGGCCTCAGCTCGGCGCGACCACCTGACGTCGTGGTACGGCGCGTGCCCGGGGAGAAGAGGCCGCCATTTCCACCCATCTTCCGATGGCCAAGGTCCACGGTGGCGGCGCCGGTTTACACCTCATGATCACATTTGACGACGAGCTGAAAGACACCGAACTGGCCCACGCCGCGTTCGAAAAAAGCGTAAGGTACATTCCCTTTCCTGGCACCGCCAACGTCCGTCAAAGCCCGGCCTTGGAGACTATGAGCCCGGCCCCGATGGCCATTATGGCCAGGCCGCCCGTTGCTCCGACTAAGCTTTACAGCACATGGCCTTAGAGCCGCCGGTACTCAGGAGGGCGCCTGGTGCGAGACGAACCAACAACGTCTGAGAAGGAGTTCTACCGAGAAAATGGTTTTCTCCCCGTAGCGGAGTTCCTTCAGCATGACGAGCTTGAGGAGTGGAGGGCGAAAGTAGACGCGGCAGTGATGAGGCGGGGCGATCAGCGGCTGTCGTTTGCCACTGAAGATGCCACCAACATTGCGAGCCAGACGTCGAGCAAGGAAGAGCAACAGTACTACAACCGTGTTTTTACTCAGAGGCTCAACCTTTGGCAGACGGATAAAGCATTTAAGGAGCTTCTCCTTCAGGACGCCCTGGGGTCATTTGTCGCTAAGCTAGCCGGAGTTGACGGGCTCCGTGTGTGGCATGACCAAGCGCTAATTAAGGAGGCATACGCCAATCCCACGTCATTCCACCTCGATGTCCCGTACTGGTCATTTACATCAGCCGACGCAATAACCATCTGGATAGCTCTTGACGATGCTACGCTAGAAAATGGCTGCCTGTTTTATCTGCCAGGGAGCCACAAGGCGAGGAAGTTTGATAACGTCGCCATCGGTGCGAGCATTGGTGCGCTGTTTGATATTTATCCGGATTGGCGTGATGTCAGGGCCATACCCTGCCCTGTTCCCGCCGGAGGTGCCGTGCTCCACAACGGGCTGACTTTCCACGGGGCCGGAGCCAATATGACCCCTGGGCGGCGTCGAGCGATCACCTGCGCGTATATGCCCGATGGCGCCACTTTCAATGGGCAACGCAATGTGCTGTCCGCCGAGTACCTCGCCACGCTCAGTGTGGGAGACGTGCTCGACAACGAAGCCCAAAATCCGCTCGTCTATGGACGCCATCCTCATTAGCCGGGCCATGACCGCGATGAGGGACCACTGCGTTTGGCCCAAAGCCCCCAACTCTTGGTTACCTGGCAACGGTTCTTGCCGCGCCGGCGATTAACGAGGGGAGTCGTAAGTGACGACGCGGGACCGAGAACATGCCACCCTCTCGTTCGGCGACGTAGGCGCAAGGGGCGCGGTCGAGGAGACCTTCTACCCTTGGGACCTCACGGTCCGCCGGTTCCTTGGCGATGGGCTCCCGAAGGAGATCGGCGAGAAGATCCTGGAAGCCAACGCCGGAGCCAACCGGCGCACCCCCGAGGTCGGCGCCCAAGTCGATCTGCCCGCACCGACCATCGAGGAAGAGAAATACTTTCAGGCGGCGGTGTTCGAAGGCGTGTTCGATTATGAGAGATGGCTCGGGTTCGACCCTGTGAGGAGAGTGGGTTTCATCTTACCGCTGCGGGGCCTCGAGATGGAGGTGTTTGAAGACACCCCTGAGCACAGGCTTTTCCGGGACGAAACGGGACGGGTAATAGATCTCCACAAGTTGACCGGCGTCGAAGTTAACGAGAAGTACGCCGTCGTCCGTCCCGAGGATTGGACCGAGCTGGAGGAGCTGGCCCGAAAGGAAGAGGCGACTTACTTCAGTCAAGAACTTATCGAGAAGGTTTATGGGCCGCTTCGAGACGCTCACGCCCGGGGCGAGTACTCGATAAGGCTAAACATCGAGGGCTTCTTCTGGACACCCAGGGAGCTCATGGGCACTGCGGGCGTATCATACGCGTTTTATGACATGCCAGACCTTATCCATAGGATGAACGGGTTCTCATTGGATATCTTCACGCGATATCTGCCCGTTCTACTGGATATATTGCCTGCGGACGTCCTGTATGTCCAGGAGGACGTCAGTGGCGTAAACGGGCCTCTGATATCTCCTCGGATGTTCGACGAGTTCATCGCCCCGTATTATCTGCAGTTGGTCCCGATGCTGCGGAGCAAGGGAGTCGGACATGTCTTCGTAGATACGGACGGTGACTTCCGGCGTCTGATCCCTAACTTCAGGAAGGTGGGGGTCGACGGGTTCCTGCCCGTGGATGTCAATGCCGGGGTTGACATCGTAGCCGTGCGCGAGAAGCACCCGGACGTGCCGTTCATGGGTGGTTTCAACAAGTTGTGCATTGCCGACGGACATGAAGCCATTGACCGGGAATTCCAGCGTCTCTTGCCGGTGATCCGTCAGGGTGGGTACTTGCCGGGAGCTGACCACCAGGTCGCACCCAGCACGCCGCTCGAGTACTACAAGTATTATATCGGCCGGCTAAAGGAGGTCATGACGGAAGCTGGGCGCGACGCACCCACAAGGCACGCCAGCTGCTAGCCGAGCTTCGTTCCGGCGCCCTGGGGCACGAAGCGCAGGCCCGAACCAGGCTCGGTGATGAAGTAGCGCGGGTGACCCAAGATCGGGGTGCTGAGGGCCAGCAACCCGAGGAAGAACAGGATTTCAAGCCAACTGGCCGTAGACACGCTGCCACCTCGTGGCAATCGAGCGCGGCGTCATCTCGCTGGAGCTCGTCGAGCGCGGGGTCGTCGGGCCCGATGATCCTGTCGCAGCCGACGACAAAGAGCGCGGCCACAACCACGAACACGATCATCATAAATATGTAGAACACGTCGTCCACGGTGTCCTCCTCATCCGAGCCTGGTGCTCGGCACACGAAGAGGTATAACGGTTTGTAACAGCGCCAGCCAGCTTTCCGCGAGTCGGGTGGTGACCGCTGCGCCGTAACGGGCGGGACCACTGTCCTATCGGACCACATCGTGGTCAAGATCACCTCAAAGCCGGGCGAGACCTTCCTCGACCGCATGATCGCCCTGGTGGAAGGGGCGAGCAGGCAAAAGACGCCCAATGAGATCGCCCTCAACATCCTGCTGTGCGGCCTCACCCTGGTCCTGCTGGTGGCCGTCGTGACCCTACAGCCGATGGCGGTCTACTCCAAGGCTGTCCAATCCACCGCCGTGCTCGTAGCACTGTTCGTGTGCCTCGCCCCCACCACCATCGGCGGCCTGTTGTCGGCCATCGGCATCGCCGGTATGGACCGGCTCGTGCAGCGCAACGTGCTGGCTATGTCGGGCCGGGCCGTCGAGGCCGCCGGGGACTGCTCGACCCTGCTTCTCGACAAGACCGGCACCATCACCTACGGCAACCGGATGGCGTCCGAGGTCCTGGGTGTCGGCGACGTCACCGAAAGCAAGCTGGCGGAAGCCGTCCTGCTGTCGAGCCTGGCCGACGAGACGCCAGAGGGCCGCTCCATCGTGGACCTGGTGACCGCCCGCTACGGGCTGGACCGTCCCGGCGCCGACTTGAACGGTGCCGACCTCATCCCCTTTTCGGCCCAGACACGTATGAGCGGGATCGACCTCGGTGGCCGCATGGTCCGCAAAGGCGCCGCCGATTCGGTCCGCCGTTGGGTCGAAGGGCAGGGTGGCACCATCCCCGGTGACCTGCCCCCGCTGGTGGAGCGGGTCGCCAAAAGCGGAGGGACACCCCTGGTTGTGGCCGACGGGCCACAGGTGCTCGGCGTTGTCCACCTGAAGGACACCGTCAAGCAGGGCATGGCCGAACGGTTCGAGCAACTCCGTGAGATGGGCATCCGCACCGTCATGATCACCGGGGACAACCCGCTCACGGCGGCCGCCATCGCGAAGGAGGCGGGCCTCGACGACTTCTTGGCCGAGGCCACGCCCGAGGACAAAATGGCGCTCATCAGGCGCGAGCAGCGCGGCGGCCACATGGTGGCGATGACCGGTGACGGCACCAACGACGCGCCGGCCTTGGCACAGGCCGACGTGGGCCTGGCCATGAACAGCGGCACGCAAGCGGCCAAAGAAGCGGGGGCGGGATAATTGCCCCGTTCATTTTCATCAAGTTGATCGACCTTGTCTTAAGTGCCTTGGGGTTGCACTGACATGCGCCGGCACATTCTTTCCAGCGTCGTGATGCTCGCCGTCCTGACGGTCGTGCTCGGCTTCGGCTATCCCCTTGTCGTCACCGGGATCTCGGCGCTCGCCTTCGACCACCAGGCGAAGGGCTCGCTCGTCTACCGCAATGGCCGGCTCGTTGGCTCTTCGCTGCTCGGCCAAAACTTTACGAACAGCAGTGGGGCCCCGCTGCCCCAGTACTTCCAGCCCCGACCGTCCGCCGCCGGGGCCGGCTATGACGGCACGGCGTCGGGCGCCACCAACCTCGGGCCGTCCAACCCCCTTCTCATCGGTTTCGTTGCCGGGGTGAACACCGTCGGATTGGACGGCCGGCGCTCGCCCACCAACCCGTTCGCTACCAAGGCGGGCCCGGCGTGCGTGCCCGTAAACTTGAAGGGGGGCCCGGTGGCGAGCCCGGCACCGGGCCAGCGCTACGCCCGTGGCCCCAGCGGCTCTTACGTCTGTGACCCGGCCACGGTCCCCGAACGCGCCATTGCTTACCGGCTGTTCAACGGGCTGGCACCGAACACCCCCGTTCCCATCGACGCCGTGACGGCTTCGGGTTCAGGTCTCGATCCCGACATCTCGATAGCCAACGCGCTAGATCAGGCGGGACGTGTCGCTCGCGCCCGCCATCTGCCCCTGGTGGACGTCGTCGACCTCGTGCACCGCTATACGACAGGACGCCAGTGGGGGTTCTTGGGGGAACCTACCGTCAACGTACTCGAGCTCAACCTCGCCTTGGACCGGGCCTCATGACTACTTCGGGATGGGAGCAGCTCGCCTTCGTCGCCGCTGTCACCGCGGTGGCCGCACCCCTTCTCGGTCGCTACCTGGCGGCGACGTTCCGAGGCGGCCCGGCCCCGGGGGACCGAGTCTTTCTCCCTATCGAACGGCTGGCCTACCGGGCCATCGCCACCGACCCCGGTTCCAGTTGGCCTTGGCAGTCGTACGCCCTCGCCGTGCTTGCCTTCGGCCTAATCTCGACCCTGCTTCTGTACGGGATAATGCGGTTGCAGGCAGTGCTCCCGTTCAACCCGACCCACGCCCCGGCGATGTCCTCGTGGCTGTCGTTCAACACCGCCATCAGCTTCGTCACGGGTACCAACTGGCAGGCCTACTCCGGCGAGACCCAAGCCAGCTACCTGGCTCAGATGGCCGGGCTCGTCGTGGCCCAGTTCGTCGCCGCCGCTGTCGGGCTGTCGGTGGCGCTGGCCGTCGTCCGTGGAATTGCCGGCAACGCCCGTACGATCGGCAATTTCTGGGCCGACCTCATCCGTAGCCTGGTGCGCGTTTTCGTCCCTCTATCCGTCCTGGGGGCGCTGGTCATGGTGAGCCAGGGTGCCGTGCAAAACTTCAACGGTTTCTTGACCGCCCACACGCTGGCCGGTGGTACCCAGAGCATCCCGGGGGGCCCCGTCGCCTCAATGGAGGCCATCAAGCTGCTGGGCACTAATGGCGGCAGCTTCTACGGCGTGGGGGGCGCCCACCCCTTCGAGAACCCGACCGGGTTCACCAATATGTTCGACCTCCTGTTCGTCATCGTGCTGCCGTTCGCCATTGCCCTGATGTTCGGCCGGCTGATCGGCAAGCGCCGGCAGGGGCACGCACTGGTCGCCGTCATGGCGCTGCTCTTCCTAGCCCACACGATGGTCTCCATGCAGGCCGAGGCCCATGGCAACAGCCTGCTGCCGACGACGGTCTCCCAAGTCGCCCGCGCCGACAACCCTGGTGGGAACATTGAAGGCAAGGAGGTCCGCTTCGGCGCGGACGGGTCGGCCCTGATGACCGTTGGGACGATGGGGACCACGGCCGGGGCGACCGATTCGGCCCTCGACAGCTATACACCCGTCGGCGGAGCGGGGGCGTTCGTCGGCATCCTGCTCGGCGAGGTCAGCCCGGGCGGGGAGGGCGGCGGCCTCTACAGCATGCTCGTGTTCGCGCTGCTCGCCGTCTTCGTAGCCGGCCTGATGGTGGGCAGGACACCCGAGTTCCTCGGCAAGAAGATCCGGGGGCCGCAAATGATGCTCGTCGTCACGTACGTGCTCGCCATCCCGACGATCACGCTGGTGCTCGGCAGCCTCTCCCTCGTGGTCAGTTCGGGCACCAGCTCGATCCTCAACCCGGGCTTTCACGGCTTGAGCGAGATTACATACGCGTTCGCTTCCGCCGCCAACAACAACGGTTCGGCCTTCGGTGGCCTGGCGGCCAATACGACCTATTACAACTCGCTTCTCGCCTTAGCCATGCTGGTGGGGCGCTTTGTGCCCATCGTGCTCGCCCTTGCCATCTCCGGCTCCCTGGCTGGCGTCCGGGTCCACGCCCGCACCAGGGCGACCCTCGACACCACCGGTCCTACCTTTGTCGTCTTTCTGATCGGGGTGATCGTGATCGTAGGTGGTCTTATCTATCTTCCAATGCTCATCCTGGGCCCGATCGGCGAACGCATCGTAGGCTGACGCCGGTCCCGAAGCCTCAGACCTCTACGGAAGAGCACTTGGGCCCTATAGTCGTTCGGCTGTGCCGTAGTAAGAACCCCGTTTGGGACCAAAGTCGGAGGCTCAACAGGCGACCAGGGGCGGTCCGCCTGGGGAAGTGGTGCGGCCGCCTGAACGCACTTAGCCGTTGGGCAGTACTCGCACAGAAAGACGACGTGAACGAGTGAGGGAGGACTGAGTGATGATGACATCACGGGAGCGGGTGCAGGAGGCGCTTGATCACCGCCAAGCCGATCAGGTCCCGCTCGACCTCGGCGCTAGTGATGTGACCGGGATGCACGTGGATTCTGTCTACAGGCTACGCCAGGCGCTGCAACTGGATCCCCCTGCGCTGGTCCCTGGGATGGACCTCAAGCACCCCAAAGGCATCCGGGCAGTCGACGAGTAGTACGTGAGCACCAGTCTGCGCCGCGATCACGTCTACGAGATCTTTGAGCGCCAATGCGAGATCGCGCTTCGGAACCTTGAGAAGATCCACGCCGTGGTTGGGGAGCGGGTGACGGCGACGTTTGTAACCGGTACCGACTTCGGGGCGCAACGCGGCCCATTCATTTCGCCCAAGTCGTACCGGAGCCTCTTTAAGCCCTTCCACATCAAGGTCAATGAGTGGGTTCATACACACACAAGTTGGAAGACATTTATCCATTGTTGTGGGTCGATCTGGCTCCTTTTGGATGACATCGTGGATGCGGGGTTTGATTGTTTAAATCCGGTGCAGACATCCGCGACAGGCATGGGCCCTGAGGCTTTGAAGGCCAAATATGGGGCTCGGGTCTCATTTTGGGGAGGAGGGATTGATACGCAGAAGGTGCTGCCGTTCGGCACTCCGGAGGAAATAAAGGATATGGTCCGCCAGCGGATGGCTATCTTCGGGGCCGGAGGTGGCTTCGTCTTCAACACGATCCACAATGTTCAGGCCGGCATCCCTGCAGACAACCTGCTCGCGCTCTACGAGGCCGTTGGTAAGTACCGCTCTTATCATGCCGCCTAACCGATTGTGTTGGCATGCTCAGAATGTGCCGTCCTGTAATTCGCCACGGTCACTGTGGCGAGCTACGGGAACCTTGGCGTGAGCTCGGATGGTACGGTGTACGCTCAGGCGATACGGATGTTGGTGAGTGACCTGCGAGTTTGCGATTGTGCGCAGGCCACCTATGGTGAAGAGAGGTGATTACAGCTTGAGCGTCCTACGCAATTGGGAACTGAGCATTGACGTCGACCGGGTGCTGCGAGCCCAGGGCGCCGACCCTGAGGTTGTACGCGCACGCCAATCGGCCGCTTTAGGTATTGCCGAGGAGGCCATAAGCCTAGGTTCGGGCCTACTCGAGCCGGCCGTGTCGTCGGCCACGTTCGTGGTGACGGAGTTCCGTCACCAGCAGCTGAGCCTGGTCGGGGGAGGCCATCTGGCTGGCCCCCTCATCGCCGAGCACTTTCGGGCTGCGAAGTCCGTCGTGGTCGCCCTTTGCACGATCGGGCCCGCTCTGGAGGCGGCCGTGGCTGGCTGCTTCGCCGAGGACCCCGCTATGAGTGTGGCCCTCGATGCCGTCGGCTCGGCCGCCGTCGACCTGCTTGCTACGGCGGTGTGCCAGCAGGTAGACGAGCAAGCGGAAGCGGATGGCCTGCGGACCACCATCCCCCTTAGCCCCGGTCTGGTGGGCTGGCCCCTGGCCAACGGCCAGCGCCAGCTCTTTGCCTTGCTGGACGCGGGCTCGGTGGGTGTCAGCTTGACCGAGAGCTCCTTGATGATGCCTCAGAAGTCGACGTCGTTAGCGATCGGCATAGGTCCGGACGTGGAGCACGCTGGCGAAGCCTGCGATTACTGCAGCATGGCCGCCACCTGCCGGTACCGGCAAGATCACATCGCCCACGGTGCCTGAGACGGCCAAGGTCCACCTAGGCCCGCTGCCCGCTGACCGGGGACGGATTGGGCATGGGAGGCTTCGACGCGTCCAGCATTGCCTGACAAGCCCGACCAGCCGGTGGCGACGCACAGAGCGCCTGTCTGCTCCGTAGGAGACGGCTACTCAGCCAGATCGTCATCGGTGTCGTCCTGCTTGACGAGGGGCTCGTCAAGAACCCAACCGTCCTTGTCCTCGGGCCGAAGCCGTGAGTGCAGCGGCCGCTCGCCGGAACCGTCGGGGTCATCGATCCCTCCCTCAAGGGTCGCCATCGACTCAGGGTCGTCGAATTCCGCGCCCGCCTCCTCGATCTCCCGCTCGTCGACCAAGAGCGTGGGGTCCAGCGAGGGGTCTTGTTCCAGTCTCTCCACGAACTCCGGGTCGATCCGCGATTGCTCGTCAAGGGCCTCGTCGCCCTGGTCGAACACCTCAGTGCCCGAACCCTCGTCGGGTGACCAACTCTCTTCCTGGCTCATAACTTCGTCTCCGTTCTATCTAGGTGCGAACCGCTCCCGGAACATTGGCGGGCCGTACCGGACCGGTGCCACCAGCTGAGAAGGTTAGAGGAGAGGGTCGTCCTCGGGACTGTCGAAGTCATCCTTGGTGGCAACGAAGTTCGGCACGACGTTCATCTTGGGCTCGAAGCGGGAAGACCCTCGTTCCGGAACGTTCCCGGGTGCCCGGTAGAACATCTCGTTCAGTTCGGCCCGGCACGTTGCGCACGGGCCGTAGGACCGCTCCGTCACGGGAAGGTGGCAGCGAGGACAATCGAACTGAAGGAGCCCATTGACGATCGGGATCTGTGGCACGCTCACGCAAGGAGGTTACTCGTCGCAACGCCCCGGTCCTGGTACCGTCCCTTGGTTACTCAGCCAAGCCCTGACCTTAACACGGAGGACAAGGCTCGACGCGGTGTGGCTAGCCAAGCTGGCCGAGCGGTCGATGGTCTCGCCCAGCTTCGTGCCCGCCGAGGCGATGCGCCACGTTCGGGATCTGGCCCGGGCCCGTTTCGATCTGGTCGAGGACCGCACCAGGGTCAAGCAGCGAGTCGAGAAGCTGCTAGAAGACAGCCTGGTCAAGATCTCCTCGGTGCTCACCGATATACATGGGCTGTCGGGGCGGGCCGTGATGGAGGCTCTCATCGTCGGCGAACGCGACCCTAAGAGGCTCGCCGGGCTGGCCAAAGGAAAGGCCCGGGCCCGCCTGGGCGCCTTGGAAGAAGCCGCCGATGGCCATTTCACCGACCACCACGCCCGACTGGCCCGCCTGCTGCTGGACCAAATCGATGACTTGAGCCGGCGTATCACACCCGCGTATCACAACAGTCACCAGCCTGCTCGACGAGGCCATCACAACTCTGCCCCAGCTCGCTCCTGACGACCGCACCTCCGTCGAGAAAGCCACCGTCGATGCTGCCACCGGCGAGATCACCACCGCCGGGGCCCGGTTCTCTACGGCCGTCGAGCGGATCTCGGCCATACCGGGCGGCGGGCCCGACAGCGCCCGGGCCGTCATCGGCGAGATCGGCTTGGACATGACCGTCTTTGGGACCGCCGGGCGGCTGTGCTCATGGGCCAAGGTGTCACCGCGTACCGTGCAGTCGGGCCGCAAGACTGGCCGAGGAGCCACCGGCAAGGGCAACCCCTACCTCAAAGCGGCGCTCGGACAGATGGCCACAGGAGCGGCCAAAACCGACACCTTCTTGGGCCAACGCTACCGCCGGCTGATCAGGCGCATGCCCAAAGCCAAAGCCCTCGCCGCCATCGAGCGCTCCGTCCTGGTCATCATCTTCCACCTCCTCGCCGACCCCACCACCACCTTCAACGACCTCGGCCCCGACTACTACACCAAACGCCTCGACATGCAAAGACGCACCCGCAACCTCGTCAATCAACTCGAAGCCCTCGGCCACCACGTCACCCTGACCCCCGCCGCATAAGCCGCCACTCCCGACCAACGCGCTGGTCGGCAAGCCCAGCGGGCCTCTACCCGCACCCCCACCTGGCGGGCTAGACCGTCGCGCTCACCTCACCCCAGGGATTTTCCGGTCAGGACCGACCCTCGCCGTCGTTATCCCCAGCGGGCCCTTTCGGGGGACCGCCACGGACGGCCCTATTCTGAGGCACACACCTGCGCATGGAAAAACTGCGGTCCCGACCCGCGTACAGCATCGTGGCGGTACTCCGATCCACTGCGCTCCAGCGCGTCGCCACCAACGCCCTCGTCCACCACCGCGTCACTAGACGTCCCGTCGTCCTGTACCTGTCCGCTAAAACCCCCAGGAAAATCAGAGGCTTAAACCTTCGCGCTCCCAAACGAGCCAAATGGGGGACTTGACAGGCTGTTCCACAGCATTCGACGGGTCGGCGCTCGCCAGTCTTGGTGCAGATCTGCGCCAGCGCGACGCCGCTGGGCCGGCACAACGCCTCACTGTTCCTGCGGGAGTACTGGAGGCGCCCGAGCTGCTGGACGCACGTGGATCCGGGCTTCGATTAGGCTGGTGCCATGAGGTTTGCACCGGGCACCCGTGGCCTCGCCTTGTCTATAACGGTCGGTCTGAGCGTCTTTACGGCGACGCCTGTGGCGGCGGCGCCAATGGCCAAGATGTCGCCTCGACCAGGTCTCCAGGCGACGGGCGGAGCCAGGACCGGCGTCGGCCAGACGATTGCCGACCCCACTTTGGGCGTCACCTGGCTCGCCGACGCCAACTTGGCCAGGAAAGACACATTCAAGGTCGCCGGGATCAATGAGGACGGCTCGATGAGCTACCAGACGGCGGTCAACTGGGTGGCCGCCATGAACGCGGACGACTATCTGGGCCGCGACACCTGGGTGCTCCCGGCGACGCCGTCCTATGACCCGGGGTGCTCGAGCCACAACACGAGCACTTTCGGGTACGGGTGCTCGCAAAGCGCAATGGGGTCGCTGTACTACACGACGTTGGGTTTGGACGATCCCGGCACCGCCGTCCCCGTCCATCGTGGCAGGGCCGGGCCGTTCAACAACTTCCAGCCGTACCTTTACTGGACCAGCACCATCGCAGCCGATCCGACCCAGGGTTACCGGACCTTTTCGTTCAACACGGGGTGGCAAGGTACCAACGTCGCTAAGCACAACATGTACGCGCTGCCGATGGTCCCGGGCAACCCGTTCGGCAGTGCCATCAAGGCCGGTCAGGCACTGGACGCCAGCACGGATGGCCAGACTGTCTATGACCCGGCCACCAATGTGACGTGGCTCGCCAATGCCGACCTGGCCAAGACGCACAGATTCGGGGTGGCCGGCATCAACCGCGACGGCTCGATGCAGCAGCAGACGGCAACCAGTTGGGTCGCGGCCATGAACAGCGCGGCCTGGCTGGGTGCCACAGATTGGCAGCTTCCCACCAGCGATACCTGCGGCAGCTTCGACTGCAAAGCCAGCCTCTTGGGTGAGCTCTACTACGACGCGCTGGGTTACAGCGAGGGCGATCCTGTGGTGGCCACGCCCAACACCAACACCGGCGGGTTCCACGACCTCCAGCCGTACCTCTATTGGTCGTGTTCCACAATCAGCGTGCCCTGCAGCGGCTCCCAGCCGACAGGGTCCGCTTGGAGCTTCTCGTTCGGCAACGGCTTTGAGGGAACTGACCTGATCCAGAACGACCTTTACGTGATGGTCTATTACCCCACGCCGCCATCGCCACCACCGACCAAGCCGGTCCCGCCTCACTGTCACGCCAGCACCTGTAGGTGAAGTCGCCGCCTCGTGAAAACGGCTCACAGTAGGCCGGGCCCCGTACCGGCTGGGCCATCCGGCGCTCAGGATCAGGGCCTTCGCCCTCACTTGCGGGCCCCATATCGAAACGAACGAAGTGGTCCGACGCCGGGCGGGTCCCTTCGTTCGCGCCTCGCTCCAAGGCGAGGGTCCCGACTTGTTCCCCTCAGCGAGATAGCCCCCCTCGCGCAAACAATTGGCCCCTAGACCTTCGACACTCACCTGCTGGCGCTGCGCTTATTTGGGCGACCTAACCCGGCGAAGCGCGGTGCGTGCGCCAGGTTGACCGCTGAGGGGTTGGCCGTGGCTGTGACTTGTGCCGTTTGTGCCTGCACCGTGGCCTGTGATCGGTGGGGTGGGAGAGGGCCGCGAGCATGACCTGTCGGCCCGCCCAGAGGATCGGGCGCGACAACCCGCTTTGGCTCGGGCTCGATCACCTCCACCAAACGGTTCAGGTAGGCCCCGGCCGTGTCGACGCCCGCCCAATCTGTGACTTCGTCGCGCACCTTCCTAACGCGCATTAATGGATGAATTGGTGGCCACTTTGGCGCCGTTATTTAGGAGCCCCCGAACGGGCCTCCCCCTCGGGGGCTCGGGAGGGCTACCCGTGTGCCCCGCGACGTTTGCGCCGGTATCCTCGCCTTATTCCCTCGTTGGCCAGCCCCGACGTCGCTCAACCCCAGACGTCGGCCAGCCCCGGCCACCGCGTGGTGGGCCGGGGCATGACCGGGGCTCGGGTGGGTTGAGGCTGAGTTAGCGAAGGTCTAGCCGCCGATGCGGGTGAGCGTGTTCGTTTCTCCCACCCCGGCGTAGCTGTCCTTCATGGCGTCGCCTTGGCACGTCCAGGTCCCTGAGAAGGTCACACCGGGGTCAAAGGGGAGGGGTTTCGTTGTCGACTTACCACCTATGGTTGTGGTGGCAATAACGCTTCCCGAAACGGCCTTTCCCGTCCACGTCCCTGAACTGGCGTTCATCTCGGCTGGCGGTATCGAGAGTGTGTCTATTTCTACCCCCGAGTACTGCACGGTCAACCCTAACGAAGGATTTGCCAAGGGTGCCGAACCGTTGTGGTCTACCGTGACTGTCGCATCAGCGGGATTGGCCCCGTCGGGGACGACGGCCCAGGTGGCCCCGGCGCCTCCCCTTAAGCCGACCAAAGTGACGGTCTCATTGACGACCCGCCACGTCCCGTCGACGCACGGGCATGAGCTTTGCGACTTCTCGTGCCCGGACGGCATGGGTAGCAGTCCGTGCCGCCGTCGGCCACCTAAGGGTCCAGGCCCACTATGGCCAGCGCGTCCGCGTGGTCGAAGCCGAACTGGGGACCTATACAGCGCAACATCCGCAGTGGCCCCTAACGGTCCTCGCCACGCTCCCGTGGTGGGCAAGCAGGAGGCGACCATCGCCGTCCCGATCTGCCGCAAGACGGACAGCTAAGCACCGAGGTCGCCAGAGTAGGCGGTAGCACCGGACTTTGCCATTCACCGGGTGACCAACAGGCCCTCGACACCGAACAGCGTCAGGGCTGCGTCTGTAGCGGTGCGAACTGGCGACGGCGCTCGGCGGGGACGAACATGGGGTGGGCGCGCAGCCACTGGTACTTGAGCTCCAGGTACGGGACGTGCTTGTTGTGAGCGTCCCAATAGGCGTACTTGAGGGCGGCTGAGTCGCCCTCAGTGACGCCGAACCGGGCCAGTTCGGTCCGGTTGCCCCCCAGTTCGGACCAGCCAATGCGCAGGGCGCTGGCATGGATCTGGGACAAGTCTCGGCGCATCAGCACCACGAAGATCCCGGGTGGGGGATCGTCGACCAGGTCTTTCAACATGTGAGGGGCCTGTACGACGACGCGGTCGCGTGCTAGGGCCCGGTGGAACCGGACGGTATCGGTGATTAGGAAGTCAACCTCGTCGACGAGCTCATGACCGGTGTCCGAGGCGATCATTTGGCTGGCGATCCGCGTGCCTGAGCGCTGCGGGCCCGTGACGACGATTTTCGAGTGGACCGCCAGGTGCTCGAACATGATGACTTCCTTTGTATGCCTGGGTCTTTGGCCCGCAGAGCTGATCGGGGCGACGCTGGGTGCCTTAGCCTGAACCTGAAGAAAGAACTGGGGCCGCAGTCCACCACATGGGAACCGGCTGTTGTCTAAGGACCGACTACGAGGTCGGCGCACAAAGGTAACTCTTTTCGCGGTGGTTGCAGCCGATGATTGCTCGTTTTGTTGGTGGAAACTGGTCAATTTTCTTATGTACTATCGGTGGCAGAGCTGAAACAAACCTTAACCATTAGTAAGACTTCCAGCGAAAGCTGCTAAGAGATGTGCCGACCATCGCCGGCGCACGGTCACCCGAGCTGCTGCTGAGCCTGGCGTGGTGGTTGTTGCTGACAAGGCCCACAATTATGGCGGTGGGACGTTGGTGCCGCTATTCGACGACCCAGCCTTGGTGGCCAAGGCGGGACGTTATGTCGAGCCGGAGAAGGTGCCAACATGGCCCGAAGCGATGTCGGCGGCGGAGGGCAGGTGCTTCCATACGTAGCTGATGTAGGGGTCCTGGCTCTGTAGCGGGGCCTGGCCGACCAGCCAGCCGACCCAAGCCACCAGTTGGGCTTGGTCCTGTGGGGTCCCCGGCGGGGACGCAGGGTTTTCGGGGTCGACGATTATCTCTTGGATGTCCAGCGATTTGATCTCTTGAGCCGCCTGCTGCCTGACCGCTGTCGTCATGGGCGGCATGGGCACGGTCGGGTTGCCCACCGTGAACAGCACTCCCTGGCCCGGTACGTCCCCGCTGTTGGTGCCCGTCATGCCCGTGTCGCTCGGCATGACAAAACAGAACTTGGACTCGGCTTGCCAGCGCAGGTCGAGCTCGTTCACGACGGGCAGGACGAGGGCCACCGGAGGGTGCGAACTTCCCGGGGCCTTAAGCGGGCACGAAAAGCCGGTGTAGAACGCCTTGTAGAGGGCGCTGTCCGAGTTCGGGTAATGGACGGTGGGGATGATGGCCACCAAGCCCACCCCGGCTAAGGCCAAGCCGCCAGCGATAGCCGGAGGCCGCAGGCGCTTGAGCTCGTCCAGGCCCAAGGCGACGAGCAACCCCACACCGAGGGTCATCGTCGATGCGAACCGGTCGGGTAGGAGGTTGTGGAAGAAGGGCAGTTTCTGGAGCACGTAGTCGGGTAGGTAAAGACGGCTCACGTGGCCTAGGACATGCACCGTCGGGCCCATGGACAGCAGACCGGCGCCCGCGGCCACCGCCAGTGCTACCCAAGTGACCGTGTGCCGACGGGCCAGGACCAGGGAAACGATGATGAACAAGGCGAGCGGGATGCCTACGTAGGCACCCTGCTCGGAGGCGTTGCCGGTGAAATGGGCGCTGACACGCAGCGCCGACGCCGGGGCGAGCTGGGTTAGGTGCGTGGGGACAAAGAAGTTCAAAAAGTCGCTCACGTAGGCATTGCGGGGGTGCACGTCTTGGACCCGGTACGGCCCTAGGAACTGGACGGCCAGGAACGGTGCCGAGAGCACGGCGAACAGCGCCGCGGCGAAGACTGAGCCCCGCAGGGCGTAGGCAAGGTGCCGTCCAACCTCTCGGCGGGTAACGGCGTAAAGCACGGCCACGGCGATGGCGCCCGTCACTGCCTCGATGGCCAGTACCTCCTCTCCAGTGACGAGCTGCGCCCACGCCAATAGGCCCAGGAGCAGGCCGTCCAGCCACGCTTTACCCGACTGGACGACCAAGAGGCGGTCCAGGACTATGAGCATCAGGGGCACGCTCATGATGAGGACCTGGGCCAAGTGCCCCACGGATTGGGAGACCATGTAGGGCGAGAACCCGAACACGAGGGCGCCTCCGAGCGCCGGTAGCGGGCGCGTCCAACGCCGGAAGGCAACGAAGGCGAAGGTGG
>Ga0181517_10001811_pt1 | contig 22956 bp, 19 predicted proteins | sample PEATcosm2014_Bin_31_FD_119748 | JGI IMG/M metagenome (GOLD analysis project Ga0181517, IMG submission 119748) | Peatland microbial communities from MTU Mesocosm Facility, Houghton, MI, USA - PEATcosm2014_Bin01_30_metaG | ecosystem: Environmental > Terrestrial > Soil > Wetlands > Peat | place... | reverse complement strand
GGGGTGGTCGACGCGCATGATGCCTATGTTGGCGCCGCGCCGCGTGCCGCCCTGCTTGATGGTCTCGGTGGCGGCGTCGAAGACGTTCATGAAGGAGAGCGGCCCCGACGAGACGCCGGCGGTCGAGAGCACGACGTCGTTCTTGGGCCGCACGCGCGAGAACGAAAAGCCGGTGCCGCCACCGCTCTTGTGGATGAGCGCCGTGTGCTTGATGGCCTCGAAGATGGAGTCCATGGAGTCGCCGACGGGCAGCACGAAACAGGCCGAGAGCTGACCGAGCTCGCGACCGGCGTTCATGAGCGTGGGGCTGTTGGGCATGAACTCGAGGGTCGACATGAGCTGGTAGAAGGTCTCTTCGACCTGCTCGACCGGGGCGCTGGGGTTGTGCAGCCGCTCGGCCTGGGCGATCGCGCGGGCCACGCGACGGAACATCTGCTCGGGCGTCTCTTGCAGCTCGCCGTTCTCGCCCTTCTTGAGGTAGCGACGTTGCAGCACTTTGAGTGCGTTGGCCGACAGCTCTATCACGTCGCTCCCCGTCTCAGTCATGAATCATGCCCCCTGCTCTGTTCGATGTGATCAGCGCCGGCTGGTCGAGCGGCGCGTCGTCTGACGATGCGGTGGTAAGCGGCCCGTCGGCCGCCCGGTCGTGTGGCTTGTCGGCCGCCTGGTCGCGCGGCCCCTGAGCCGGAACCGGTTCGTCGAGGCGCGCGAGCTCGCTTTGGAACTCGTCGATGTCGTCGAACTGGCGGTATACGGAAGCGAAGCGGATGTAGGCCACGTGGTCGAGGTCGCGCAGGTAGCGCAGCGCGCGCTCGCCGATCTCGACCGAGGTGACCCGCTGCACCGACTCGCGGCGCAACTCGCCTTCGATCTCGTCGGAGATGCGTTCGATGCGTTCGAGCGAGATGTGGCGCTTTTCGCAGGCGCGCAGCAAACCGTTCAGCAGCTTGGCGCGCGCGAAGACCTCTTCGGCGCCGCTACGCTTGACGACCAGCAGTGGCGCTTCTTCGACGCGCTCATAGGTGGTGTAGCGCCGTCCGCAATGGCCGCATTCGCGGCGCCGGCGGATGGTGTCGCCCGACTCGGAATCGCGCGAATCGACCACACGGCTGTCTTCGTCACCACAGAAAGGACAATGCACGGAACGTGGACTCCTGCTAGGAGGACTACAAGATGTAGTGCCTGAGGGGTTGGCTCGTCACAATATAGCGGGTTTCGCTGCCGTTGCAACGGCTCCTTGCCGTTCCGACGACATCTTTTCGTAGTGGTAAGGGTTATTCTCACCTTGAGGGTGAGATTTGGCCTCTTGCCTTCTAGTGTAGCGCACCCCTGGGACGGCTACTCGGCGCGCGGGACGCGGAGGTCGCGCGGGGGTCGCGCGGAGTCGCGCGGGGGTCGCGCGGGAGTGCGCGGAGGTCGCGCGGGGACCGTGGCGGGCCTGCGGCGCGGCCGCGTGCGACGCAGCCGCGTCGCACGATCCAGCCCCGGCGCGCTCTCCTGTAGCAGGTATACTTGGCGTCATGAACACCATCGTGCTTCCCACCTACAACGAGCGCGACAACCTGCGCCACGCTCTTGAGCGCATCCGCGAGGTCGCCGAGGGCAACCACCTGCCGCTCCACACGCTGATCGTCGACGACGACTCGCCCGACGGCACCGGCGAGCTTGCCGACCGTCTCGCCGGCGAGTACCCCGACGTCGAGGTGCTGCACCGCGCCGGCAAAGAGGGCCTGGGCAAGGCCTACATCGCCGGCTTTCGCCACGCCTTGGCAAACGGCGCCGACCTGATCTTCGAGATGGACGCCGACCTCTCGCACGACGCCAGCTACCTGCCCCACTTCGTGCGCCTGATCGAGCAGGGCGCCGACGTCGTGCTGGGTTCGCGCTACGTGCGCGGCGGCCGCGTCGAGAACTGGACGCTGTCGCGGCGCGCCATCAGCCGCGGCGGGTGCCTGTACGCCCAGACCATCCTCTGCCTGCCCTACCGCGACCTCACCGGCGGCTTCAAGTGCTTTCGGCGCGACGTGCTCGAGGGCATCGACCTAGACGCCGTCGACGCCCGCGGCTACGGCTTTCAGATCGAGATGACCTACCGCGCGCACAAGCTCGGCTTCAAGGTCGTAGAGCTGCCCATCACCTTCGTCGACCGTCAGGTGGGCGAGTCCAAGATGTCCAACGACATCGTGGTCGAAGCCATGCTCGGCGTCTGGCGCCTGCGGTTCGGCCGCGCGCGCCAAGCCTGACGGCGACCGTGAGCGCCGCCCGACCGTGAGCGCCGCAACCCCCCGACCATGACCGCCTCCGGCCGCCTGCTGGCCCTCGACGTGGGCACGGGGACCACCGACATCCTCGTCTTCGCCCCCGAGGTGCGCCCCGAGAACTCGGTGAAGCTCGTCGTGCCCTCGGCCACGCAGGTCGCCGCCGCCCAGGTCCGCGACGCCACGCGACGCGGGCTTGCGGTGGTCTTTGCCGGGTCGACCATGGGCGGCGGCCCCGTCCTGCGCGCCGCACTCGCGCACCTGGCTGCGGGCCTTGCCTTTCAGGCTACCGCCACGGCCGCCCTCACCTTCGACGACAGCCTGAAGGACGTCACTGCCCGCGGCGTGCAGCTGGTCTCAGACGACGAGGTCGCGAGGCTCGTGGGCGGCGGCGCGGTGCTGGTGCGCAGCGGCGACGCCGACCTGCCCGCGCTGCTGCGCGCGCTGGCCGGCTTCGGCGTGCCGACCGACTTTGCCGGCGGCTGCGTGGCCGCCCAGGACCACGGCTTCGACCCGCACGGCTCCAACCGCATCTTCCGCTTCGCCTTCTGGGAGCGCGCCCTGGCGGCGCGCAGGCCGCTCGACGAGCTGTTCTACGCGGCCGGCGGCGACGCCGACGAGGTGCCGCCTGAGTTCACGCGCTTGCGGGCAGCGGCCGGCGAGCTCGCGGCTCTGCCGCGAGTCACGGCCGCCGACACCGGCCCCGCCGCCCTGCTGGGCGCCCTCGGCGACCAACCCGGCGGCGCGCGCACCGACGCCGTGCTGGTCAACGTGGGCAACGGCCACACGATCTGCGCGATCGCTCTCGAGGGCCGCCTGGCCGGCATCTACGAAGACCACACCCACCGCCTCGACGGCCCTCTGCTCGACACCCTGCTGCGGCGCTTCCTGGCCGGCGAGCTGCCCAGCGACGAGGTACGGCAGGCCGGCGGGCACGGAGCGGCGCTGACCGACGAGCTGCGCGCCGGCGTGCCCGCCGGCCTGCCCGTGCTCGTCACCGGACCGAACCGCCACCTGCTCGCCGGCAGCTCCCTGCCCGTGCGCCTTCCGGCACCCTGCGGCGACATGATGATGACCGGCCCGGCCGGGCTGATCGCCGCGCACCGCCGGCGCTACGGCGACTGACTCTCGCGACGCGCACCGCCCGCGCTACGGCCGCTAAGCCTCGGGCCGCGTGGCGCCGCTCAGGGCGTGCTTGAAGGCGGCCTCGCCGACTTCGCCGTAGGCGCAGAACACGATGCGCCGCAGGCTGGTGGGCCGCTCGGCAAGGTAGGCACGCACGCGCTCGATCATGATCTCGGCGCAGGAGTAGATGGGAAACCCGCCCACCCCGGTGCCGAAGGCCGGCAGTCCGAGCGAGCGCGCGCCCAGTCGATCGGCGACCTCGAGAGTGCGCGTGGTGGCCGCCGCGATCAGGTCGGCGCTGGTGCTCAGGTCGTGGCCCATGACAGCCGCGTGAATGACCCAGGTCGCCCGCAGCGCACCGGCGGCGGTGGCCACCGCGTCGCCGACCGCGATCGGTCCCCGGCGCATGGCTTCGTGCTCGATCTCGACGCCGCCGACCCGTTTGATGGCGCCGGCCACACCGGCGCCCATCCAGAGCTCGTTGTTGGCGGCGTTGGCGATGGCCGCGACGTCGAGGGCGGCGATGTCGCCGGTGACCACTTCGAGGACGGTCTTTCCCACGGTAGTCTTCACCGGCTGCCGGCGCCCCTACTTGCGTCGACCGAACAGGCGCCGTCGCACGGCCGCGCCCTTGAGCCACTGGATGCCATCTGTCGGGTTGAGCTCCTTGGGGCAGGCCTCGACGCAGTTGGTGATGGTGTGACAGCGATAGACGCCGCGCTCGTTGTCGAACTCGGGCAGGCGGGCGCGGCGGGCGTCGTCGCGCGAGTCGACCTCGAACCGGTAGGCCTTGAGCAGGGCCGCCGGCCCCAGATAGTTCTCTTCGCCCCACACCGACGGGCACGAGCTGTAGCAGCAGCCGCAGAGGATGCAGTCGATCGGCATGTCGAGCTTGCGGCGCGCCTTGGGCGACTGCGGGATCTCGCACTCGGGGTCGTCGGCCTCGTCGCGAATGAGCCAGGGCTTGATGTACTCGTACTTGGCGAAGAAGTCGGTCATATCGCAGACCAGGTCTTTGACGAGCGGCAGGTGCGGCATGGGCTCGACCGTGACATCGCCGGCAGGCAGCTGGGCGACGTTGGTCTGGCAGGCCAGGCGGTAGCGCCCGTTGATGTACATGGCGCACGACCCGCAGACCGCGGCGCGACAGCAGTAGCGAAAGGCCAGCGAGCCGTCCTGACGCTCCTGCACCGAGAAGAGGCCCTCGAGCACCGTGAGGCTGTTCTCGTAGGGCACCACGTAGGTCTCGTAGCGCGGCGCCGCGTCGGCGGCCGGGTCGAACCGCTTTATGCGAAAGCGAGCCTCGCTCATCAGTACTTGCGCTCCTGTGGTTCGAACATGCCAAGGGCGACCGGCGCGCTTTGCAGCTCGGGCGGTCCGTCGGGCCGGTAGAGGGCGAGGGTGTGCTCGAGCCAGCGCGTGTCGTCGCGGTTGGGGTAGTCGGTACGCGCGTGCGAGCCGCGCGACTCGGTGCGCTTGAAGGCGCCGACCGCCGTCGCTATGGCCACGTCGAGCATGCCCTCGAGCTCGATCGTGCGGATCATGTCCAAGTTGAAGGCGCCGCCCGTGTGGCGCAGGCCTATGCGCGGCAGGCGTTCCTTGAGGGCCAGCAGCTTGTCGACGCCCTCCTGCATCTGGCGCGCCTCGCGGAAGATGCCGAAGTTGAGCTTCATGGTGTCGACCATCTCGGCGCGGATGTCGTAGGCGTCTTCGGCGGCGTCGGCGCGCGCCAGCCGGTCGACGCGCCCCTGCACCGCCGCCAGCGCCTCGTGGGCGCCGGCGTCAGGCGCCGTGCGCGCGTCGGCGCCGCTCAGGTACTCGACCACGGCCCTGCCGGCGCGCCGCCCGAAGACGATGGTCTCGAGCAGCGAGTTGCCGCCCAGGCGGTTGGCGCCGTGCACGCTCACGCAGGCGCACTCGCCGGCGGCGTACAGGCCGGGCACCGCGGTGAGCCCGTTCATGTCGGTGTCGATGCCGCCCATGGTGTAGTGCTGGCTGGGCACGATCGGCACCGGGTCGTGCACGGGGTCGACGCCCTCGAAGTGGATCGACAGGTCGCGCACGCCGGGCAGCCTCTCGGCGATCTTCTGCTCGCCCAGGTGACGCAGGTCGAGGTAGACGAAATCTTTGCCGCCGATGCCGCGCCCCTCGAGGATCTCGGTCCAGATGGAACGCGCTGTGATGTCGCGCGGGGCGAGCTCCATGACCTTGGGCGCGTAGCGCGACATGAAGCGCTCGCCCAAGTCGTTGACCAGGTAGGCGCCCTCGCCGCGACAGCCCTCGGTCATGAGGATGTTCGTGGTGTAGAGGCCCGTGGGGTGGAACTGCACGAACTCCATGTCTTTGAGCGCCACGCCAGCGTGGTAGGCCATGGCCGCCCCGTAGCCGGTCGAGATGATGGCGTTGGTGGTGTTCGAGTAGGTGCGTCCGGCGCCGCCCGTGGCGATGATCACGGCGTCGGCGACGTAGGCTTCGAAACCGCCGCGGATCATGTCGTAGGCGACCACGCCGCGGCACTCGCCGTCGACCATGATCAGGCTGGTCACGAACTGCTCGATGTACATGGCCACCTGGCGGCGGTAGGCCTGTTCGACCAGGGTGTGCAGCAGGTAGTGGCCGGTCTTGTCGGCGCCGTAGCAGGTGCGCGGGTAGCCGGCGCCGCCGAAGGGGCGCTGGGCGATGCGGCCGTCGTCGTAGCGGCTGAAGGGGCAGCCCCAGTGCTCCATCTCGAAGATCGTGTCGGGAGCGTCGCTCGTCATCTGCAGCACGGCGTCCTGGTCGGCCAGGTAATCGGAGCCCTTGACGGTGTCGAAGGCGTGCTTTTGCGGGGTGTCGTCGTGGCCCTCGGGGTTGTTGGCGAGGGCCGCGTTGATACCGCCCTGGGCCGCGCCCGAGTGGCTGCGGCCGGGGTGGACCTGCGAGAGGATGGCGACGTCGATGCCCGCGCCCTTGGCTTCCACGGCGGCGCGCAAGCCGGCCAGACCGCCGCCCACGATGACGAGCTGATGCTTGATCATGGCCGGTCCCTCACTTTGAGATCCAGGGCCACAGCGCCCACATGCCGTACACGAAGGTGACAGAGCCGAACAGCCAGAGCGCGATCGCCAGCGCGCGGCGGGCGGCCACCGACTGCAGCCAGTAGTCGAGCACCACCATGCGTGCCCCGTTCAGGCCGTGGAAGATCGAGGCGGCCAGCAGACTGACGTCGATGATCACGAAGAAGGGCGAACCCAGGCGGTCGCCGATGTTCAGGAAGCTCAGGTGACCGAGGTTGATGATGTGAGTGGCGATCAGGTGCGTCATCAGCCCCACGATGAGGACCACGGCGGTGACGCGCTGGAACAGCCAGGCCCACATGCCGCCCCTGCTGCCGTCGATCACCCCGCGGCGCATGCGGCCCCCGGGCGCCGCGGCACCACGTGCGGGCGCCGGCGCCGGTGGCGCCTGCGGCGGGGTCTGCGTGACCTGTGCGGTCATACGAGTCCTCCCAGGCCGCCGGCGTGGTGCGCCGCGATGTACGAGAAGGCCTTGAAGGCAAAGAAGCAGAGGCTGATCACGGCCACCGCCATGCAGGCCACGAAGACCAGCTTGTGACGGTGGATGCCCAGGCCGAAGTCCATGAGCACGATGCGCACGCCGTTCAGGGCGTGGAACAGCACCGCCCACACGAGCAGCAGGTCGAGCAGCACGAACAGGGGGTGGTCGAACAGGGTGAAGGCGCTGTTCAGGGTGGAGTGGCCGCTCCAGCGGGCGCTCGAGATGACGACGATGTGCGCGAACAGGTAGACGACGAGGACGATGCCGGCGATGCGAAAAAGCAGCCACGCCCACATGCCGAGGCCCTTCCAGTTACCGGCGCCCACGTTGGTGGTGGCGTCGACCGGGCTCATCGCCCCCCTCCCCTCGCCTTGCGTTCGGGCTGTGCTCGCTCATCGTAGCCCTCGATGCGCCGCCGACGCAATCGATGGACCCGTCGCGCGAACTGTGCCGGCCGCCGGCCGCCGCGGCACGCCGGCCGCCGCGGCACGCCGGGCTCGAGCGGTCCCGCCGAGTGTCCCACGCCGAAGCGCGCGAACGACGCACCGCAGCCGTGGCGATTCGGGTAGACTACGAGAGGTTCGTGGAGCGCCGGGAAGTCTGGTCGGCACCGGCGCTACGCATGCACGAAGGCGCCGGATCGCCAGAGACGCTCCGGCGCCTTCGTTTGCGTCGGGGCACAGACGGGCGCACGCGTTCGCAGGTCGCAGGTCGCAGGTCGCGCAAGCGGACGATGGCAAAAGGAGGCGGCAGTGGCAAGTCGAGCGCAGGTGGTCGCGGACGGGCGACGCTTCAGCCTGGTGCGACCCCGCGAGCGCTTCTACAACAACTTCTGGTTCATCCCGGCGGCGTTCCTGGTCGGAGCGCTGCTGCTGGCCGTCGTCACCCGCCAGATCGACCAGAGCCTGGCGCCGGTCAGATCTGGCACCGCACCGTGGATCGTGAGCGCCGGCGACGCCGGCGTCGTTCTGTCAACGCTGGCGACCGCGATGCTCACGTTCCTGGGCGTGGTCTTCTCGATCGGCCTCGTCGCCTTGCAGCTCGCCAGTCAGCAGTTCTCGCCGCGCGTGCTGCGCAACTACGTGCGCACCACGACCACCAAGGTCGCCCTGGGCACGTTCATCGCGACCTTCATCTATCCGCTCTTCAGCCTGGGTTACCTCGAAGAGCTCTCGCGCGGCGGACACGCCGACGTCTCGACGGTCTCGGTCGTGGTGGCCATGATCCTCGCCATCGCCAGCATCGCCGTGTTCATCGCCTACGTCACCCTGACGATCCGCGGCATGCGCATCGCCTACGCGATCAGCACGGTGGCCGTCGAGACGAGCCGAGCGCTCGACCAGATGTTCCCGCCGCCCGAGCGCTACGCCCCCGTGACCGAGCCGGCGCTTGGCGCGCCGGACAGGGTCATCGCCTACCGCGCCGGCCCCTTTGCTCTGGGCGTGCACCTCGACCAGGGCATGCTGCAGGCCGTCGACATCGCCGCCTGTGTGCGCCTCGCCAGACAGCACGACTGCGTGGTGCGCCTCACGCCGCAGGTGGGCCAGTACGTGGGCAGCGGTGAGCCGCTGTTCGAGCTCTTCGCGGGGCCCGACGGGCCCGCCACGCTGCCCGCCGACGCCGACTTTCTGCGCACGGTCGACATAGGCCCGGAACGCACCGTCTACCGCGACCCCTTCTACGGCGTGCGCGCCCTGGTCGACGTCGCGGCGCAGGCGCTGTCGCCGGCAGTGAACGCTCCCACGACTGCCGTACAGGTGCTCGACCGTCTTCAGGACTTCCTGCGGCAGATGTCGACGCGCACCTGGCCCACCGGCCTGTTTGCCGACCGCAACGGTACCGTGCGTCTCGTGATGCAGGTACGCAGCTGGGACCAGCTCGTCGACCTCGCCCTCACCGAGATCACCGAGTTCGGCGCCGGCTCGCCGCAGGTGACCCGGCGCCTCGCCGCCCTGATCGATGCGCTCAAGGACACCGTGCCCGACGAACGACGGGCCGTCCTCATCCGTCACCAGACTCTGTTGAGCGAGGCGGTCGACCAGCGTTTCGAGTCGCATCGCGTGCTCGTCGAGGTCGCCCTCGAGCCCGATGCACGGGGGCTCGGCTAGCAGGCCGCGTGCGCTGTCCTTCAACGACGAGGCGGGCGTCGGGGCCGTCGGGCCCCGGCGCCCGCCCGCCGGCCGTCACACGGCTCGACGAACCTCGGTCTTCGGGCCGTCACGCGGCTCGACCGACCTCGGTCTTCCAGGCCGTCACGCGGCTCGACGAACCTCGGTCTCGTTGCGGGTGACCACCGACGAGGGCACTTGCGCGACACGGCGGCGGCGCATCGCGGCCGCCACGCCCACGCCGCCGATCGCCGCCGTGATCAGGCCGATGGCACTGAACAGCAGGTAGTAACCGGCGTATGTGCCGGTGGCCGCGCTCGCACTCGTGAGCGGGCTCAAAGCCGTCGACGGCAGGCCGATGGCCGACCGTACGGCCGCACCGCTGTTCAGGCCAAAGCCGAGCAGCCCGGCGACGCCGATGGCGCTCAGCACGGTCATCGAGGCGACGCTCACGCCCCAGGTCACCACGGCATGCGACAGGCCGTCGGACACGGTCCGTGAGTTGGAGAGCGCCGCGGCGACGATGCCGCCGATGAGCAGCGCGACGGCGGCCCACACGCCTGTCCAGACGGCGATGGTCGTCGCCGAGCCGGTGACCGAGCCGATGCTCGTGATCTTGCCGAACCCGAAGTTGCCCCAGATGCTCATGGCAGTGAGGGCGAACTGGAGCGCCACGACCACGAACGTGGCGGCGAGCACGCTGCCCCAACTGATCCTCGTGATCCAGCTCGGCACCATGCCCGACCGAGGCAGGTCAGCCGCGTCCGTCAGAGTCGGCGAGCCCGACGGACGGTCGTTCTCTACGGGTCTGTCAGCCCGTTGCTCGTACATCTAGACACCTCCAGATGTCTGAGAGGATTTCTCGTTTTTGCAGGGGAACCGTCGTGCGACCCCATAGCTCAAGGGTTACCGATCGGTACGATTCGTAACAGGCCGATCATCTGGGCGGCGACGCAAGGCGCAGGCCACACAGCGGCGGGGCGGTGGCGCAAAGAAAGGACTGGGCGGCGAAGTGGGCGGCGCAAACAGAAACGGGGCGGCCGGCCCATCGGGCCGGCCGCCCCGCCGCGAGCTCGCGCGCTAGGAGACCGAGTCGGCGGCGCGGTCGGCGACCGCGCCGGCGAGCGCCGGCGGGCGGCGCCCGGTGCGGCGACCGGTGAGCTTGAGACCCATGGCGGCCTTCCAGACCTGCTCGACACGATCGACGGGCACGAAGGTCATGCCCTTGCGCAGCTCTTCGGGCACGTCTTCGAGATCGGCTTCGTTGCGGGCCGGCATGATGACCGTGGTGATGCCGGCGCGCTGCGCGGCCAGGGTCTTCTCTTTGAGCCCGCCGATGGGCAGCACCTGGCCGGTGAGGGTGACCTCACCGGTCATGGCCACGTCGGCGCTCACCGGCGTGCCTGTGACGAGCGAGGCGACCGCGGTCGCCATGGTCACGCCGGCGCTGGGCCCGTCTTTGGGGGTGGCTCCGGCGGGCACGTGGATGTGCAGGTCGTGCTTGGCGAAGTAGTCGTCGGGCAGACCGAGCTCGCCGGAGTGGGCGCGCACGTAGCTCACCGCCGCCTGGGCCGACTCTTTCATGACGTCGCCGAGCTGACCGGTCACTGTGAGGTGCCCGCTGCCCGGCATGGCGCTGGCTTCGACGAAGAGGATGTCGCCGCCCACCGAGGTGACCGCAAGGCCGGTCGCCACACCGGCGTCGGCCGTGCGGCGCTTGGTCTCGGCGAACACCCGGGGCCGCCCGAGCAGCTCGCGCACGCGCTTGGGCCCCACCTTGAAGCGACGCCGGCCGGTGCCGTTCTCGGCGACCATACGGGCCAGCTTGCGGCAGATCGAGCCGAGCTCGCGCTCGAGGTTACGCACGCCGGCTTCGACCGTGTACGAGGTGATGACCTCGCGGATGGCGGCGTCGTCGAAGGTGACCTGGCTGGGCCGCAAGCCGTTGGCCACGACCTGTTTGGGCACCAGGTAGTTGCGCGCGATGTGCAGCTTCTCTTCGATCGTGTAGCCGGCCAGCGAGATGATCTCCATGCGGTCGCGCAGCGGCCCGGGGACCGGTTCGAGCTGGTTGGCGGTGGTGATGAACATGACCTTCGACAAGTCGAACGGCAGGTCGAGGTAGTGGTCGCGGAACGTGTTGTTCTGCTCGGGGTCGAGCACCTCGAGCATGGCGCTCGAGGGGTCGCCGCGCCAGTCGGCCCCCATCTTGTCGATCTCGTCGATCATGAACAGCGGGTTGTCGGTGCCGGCGTCGCGCATGGCGCGCAGGATGATGCCCGGCATGGCGCCGACGTAGGTGCGCCGGTGACCGCGGATCTCGGCCTCGTCGCGCACGCCGCCCACGCTGATGCGCTCGAACTTGCGTCCCATCGCCTCGGCGATCGAGCGCCCCAGCGAGGTCTTGCCCACGCCGGGAGGTCCGACGAAGCACAGGATGGGGCCGCGCAGATCGCTCTTGAGGCTGCGCACGGCGAGGTACTCGAGAATGCGGTCCTTGACCTTTTCGAGGTCGTAGTGGTCGCGGTCGAGGATCTCGCGGGCGTGCTTGATGTCGAGGTTGTCGTCGCTCGAGATGTTCCAGGGCAGCGTGACGATCCAGTCGAGGTAGGTGCGGATGACCGGGTACTCGGCGCTGGCCGACTGGATCTGCGAGAGCCGCTCGAGCTCGTGCTCGGCCGACTTGCGCACCTCGTCGGGCAGCGTGAGCTGATCGAGCTTGGTGCGCAGCTCGTTGACCTCGGCCTCTTGCTCGTTGGTCTCGCCGAGCTCCTGCTGGATGGCTTTGAGCTGCTGGCGCAGGAAGTACTCGCGCTGCGTCTTGTCGATCTCGGAGCGCACGTCGGACTGGATCTTGGAACCGAGCTCGAGCACCTCGAGCTCGCGCGCCAGGATGCGGGTGAGCTTGCGCAGCCGCTGTTCGACGTCGGCCTCTTCGAGGAGCTCCTGCTTGTCTTCGGTCTTGATGCGCATGGTGCTCGCCACGAGGAACGCGAGCGCGCCGGGCTCTTCGACGTTGGCCGCGGCCATCTCGAGCTCTTCGGGCAGATAGGGCACGAGCGAGACGATGCGCGAGAAGACCGACAGCAGGTTGGCGCGCAGGGCGTCGACCTCTTTGGACTCGACGACCACGTCTTCGAGCTTTTCGATGGTGGCCCGCAGATACGGCTCCTCAGAGGTATAGCCCGTGATCTTCACGCGCTGCAGGCCCTGCACCAGGATGCGCATGGTGTTGTCGGGCAGCTTGACCATCTTGTGGGCCAGTGCCACCGTGCCGATCTGGTGGAGCAGGTCGGGCCCGGGGGTCTCGACCTCGGCATCTTTGGAGGCCACCAGCACGAGCAGGCGGTCGGCCGCCAGCACCTCGTCGATGAGCTTGATGGAGCGCTCCTGGCCGACCGTGAGCGGGATCATCGTGTCGGGAAACACGACCGTGTCGCGCAGCGGCAGCACGGGCAGCTCGCTGGGCAGCTCGTTTTCGTCGGGCACTTTGACCTGGATCTCGTCGGGGTCGGTCACGACTCACCGCCTATCTTGATCTCGATGCGCTGCTTGCGGGGATCGTGGGCGACCAGCGGCAGGCGCACTTCGAGCACGCCGGCCTCGTAGGTGGCCTGCGTGGTATCGACATCGACGTCGACCGCCAGACGGATCTGGCGCTCGAAGTCGCCGTAGTCCATTTCGACCTGCTGGTAGACGCGGTGCTCGCCGCCCAGAAACGTGCGGCGTCCGTGTACGACCACCTTGCGCGGCTCGACTTCGAGCTGGATGTCTTCGCGCGTCAGCCCCGGCAGCTCGAAACGCACCACGAGCTCGCGGGATTTCTCTTCGAAATAGACGTCGGAGAGCGGGACGAACCCGGCCCTGCTCGAGTACTGCGCGCTGCGACTGATGCAGGCGTTGTCGAACGTGCGCAGCACTTCACGGTGCAACTTGTCTCGGTCCACGAAACGACTCCTTCGGCACGGCGATGCGGCCGGGATCTCCGGCGCGGTTCACATCTACCCGCGCCCGCCGCGAGCCTAACGGCCGGCGGCGAGGCGGGCGGCCACCGAAGTCTATAGGACGTCAACGACGCGGCCGCCGCGAGAGCGCGCGTGTGCCGTCGCGAGCGAGCGTGCCGCCGGCGCCGGCGCGAAAGCACGGCGGCCCACCATGCCGTCAGCCGGTGGCGCTCACCGGCTCGTCGTGGGCCAGCGTAAGGCACTCGCTGAGCTTCCAGAACGCCGCCCGCAGCTCGCGGTTGTAGCTGGCCGGCGACGATGTCGTGCGGCGCTCGTCGACGAAGTAGCCGCCGGTGACGCCCTCGACGTCGGGCGATGCGGCCAGATAGACGGCGGTGCGGGCGCCTTCGGCGGGAGTGGCGCCACCGGACGAGCGAAAACCGGCGTGCAGCAGTTTGGTCGACACGGCGCCGGGGTGCAGGGCGTTCACGGTGACGCCGGTGCCGCTCAGGCGCTCGGCGAGCTCGTAGGCGAACAGCAGGTCGCCGAGCTTGGAGAGGCCGTAGGCCGAGTAGCCGTCGTAGCGCCGGGCGCCCTGCAGGTCGTTCAGGTCGATCGGGGCGCGCTGGTGCACGGCCGAGCTCACCACGACCACCCGCGCCGGCGCCGCGGCGAGCAGCGGCTCGAGCAGCAGGTTGGTGAGCAGGAACGGCGCCAGGTGGTTGACCTGGAAGGTGGTCTCGAGGCCGTCTTCGGTCAAGTGGCGGCGCTCCTGGTAGACGCCGGCGTTGTCGACCAGCACGTGCAGCCGGTCGGTGAGCGCGCGCACCTGAGCCGCCAGCGCCCGCACCTGAGCCAGCGAGGTGAAGTCGGCGAGCACCACCTGCACGTCGTCGTTACCGGTGGTCGCGCAGATGTCGCGCCGGGCGGCGGCGGCGCGGCCGGGGTCGCGGCCGTGCAGCAGCAGCCGGGCGCCGCGGCCCGCGAGCTGGCGGGCCGTCTCTTTGCCGATGCCGTCGGTCGCGCCCGTGACCATGACGGTGCGGCCCGCGAGCGTGCGCTGCGTGATCATGCGACGCCCCTTTCTGTGCGGGCGCCGCCGGGGCGCGCGACCCGCTGCCGTTGCCTTTTGCCACGAGCGCTTGCTTGCCCCGCTCGCCCACGCCACAAACGAGTGTGACGCCGTGCCCCGCGGCCCCTCCGCCCGCCCCCTGCCAACCTTGTGACATGTGCCGCGAAGCACTCCGGCGCGACGACCGCGAGCGCGGTGTCGCCCCAGCGCAAAGTCAAGCACGGCCGGGAGACGGCAGACAGGGGCCGCCCGCCCGGCGCGGCTCACCATGGCGGTTCACTGCGGTAGACGTTGCCGGCTGGCATTGCGCTCGAGACGCGCTACGATAGGTCGGTGCAACTAGCCTTCACGACCGTCGACGAGCTGGTCGCTCTTCTTGAGCAGGCCGGCGAACCGCTTGATTACCGCGAGGTCTGGCCCCGGCTGTTTCCCGTGGCCAACTGCCCGCCCGAGCTCATGCGCACGCTCGTCTCCGACATCGTGCGCGACGACGAGCGCGTCGTGTGGGACGGGCCGTTCCACGTGGGTCTCGAGCAATGGCGCGCGCAGCGCCGCGACTTGTCGAGCGTTGCTTTCACGGTCGTCGACCTCGAGACCACGGGCGGCACGCCGGGCTTCACCAAGATCACCGAGATCGGCGCCGTGCGCATCGAAGGCGGCGTGCAGGTCGCGACCTTCTCACAGCTCGTCGACCCCCGCCAGCCCATACCGGCCAAGATCACCGAGATCACCGGCATAAGCCCCGCCATGCTGGTCGGTTGCCCGCCGATCGAAGAGGTCCTGCCGCGGTTCCTCGAGTTCTCGGCCGACTCGGTCCTCGTGGCCCACAACGCGCGCTTCGACCTGGGATTCCTCGACTACGAGCTGAGCATGCTGATGAGCCGCACCTTCCCGCGGCCCACGCTCGACACGCTGCGCCTCGCACGCCGCCTGCTGACGCCGCAGCGCTGCTCGCTGGCGGCGCTCGCCGAACGTTTCGACACGACCGTCAAGCCCAGTCACCGGGCACTCGACGACGCGCTCGCCACGGGTGAGATCCTGCTGATACTGCTCGCCCGCGTGCAGGAGCAGGGGGTGACCACCCTCGAAGAGGTCGTGCGTCTCTGCGAGCCGGGGGCGCGGCGCAACTACCACAAGATCGTGCTCGCCGAGGGTCTGCCCACCCGCCCCGGGGTGTACATCATGCGCGACACCCGGGGCCACGAGCTCTACATCGGCAAGGCCGAGAACCTGCGGCGCCGGACGCGCGACCACTTTCTGCAGCGCCAGGCCTACGGCGCCCGCCAGGCGCTCGAGCTGCTCGACCGCTTCGACGTGCTGGAGACCGGGTCCGAGTTCGCCGCGCTCCTGCTCGAGTCGCGGCTGATCGCCAAGCACCGGCCGCCGTACAACCAGCACGGCACGCGCGTGTCGAGCTACCACTACATCAAGCTCACCACCGAGCAATTCCCGCGCCTCTACGCCACGCCCAACAGGCGCGACGACGGCGCCCTCTACGCCGGCCCGTTCCGGCGAGCGAGCTTCGCGCGACGCCTGGTCGACCTGTTAAACGCGGTCTATCCGCTGCGCACCTGCGTGCGCCTGCGCAACGCCGACGCCGACGGCGAGCACGCCTGCCTGCGGCTCGACATCGGCGCCTGCCTCGCGCCCTGTCGGGGCGCCATGAACGGCGAGTACCACGACGTCGTCGCCAGGGTCAGCCGGGTGCTGAACGGCAACGGCCGCGAGCTCGATCGCGAGCTCGAAGGCCGGCAGAGCGCGCTCATCGCCGAGCTCGCCTTCGAGCAGGCGGCGCGGCTGCAGTCGTGGCGCGAGACGCTCGACCAGGCGCTGCGCACGGTCGCCAAGCTGCATAACGCCTGCCACACGTGGGCCCTGCTGATCTACCCCGCGCGCCAGGCCGGCCGGGCGACGATCTACAGTGTCGCCGGCGGCAGCATCGTCGACGAACGCTCGGTGCGGCCCGGCGACCTCTCGCTCGAAGCCTCGCTGGAGCTCGTCCACGCCCTCTACGAGGCGACGCCTCCGGCGCCGCCGCTGCCCGTCGACACCATCGACGAGATCCTGCTGGTGTCGAGCTGGCTGCGCCACCACCGCGAAGCGGTCAACGTCGTCAAGCTGCCGACCCCCGAAGGGCCCGCCGAGCTGCGCAAGACGGCCGCCGCCGAGCTCGTGCGCCGCCTGCCGCTCTGCGTGGGCACGACCACCGTGGCCGACCCCACGACCGGCGTGGCCGCGCCCGCCGGCCAGAACGCGCTGCCCGTCGACCAAGGACCCATCAGCTCCCCGAGACAGCCGTAGTCCCCAGCGGGCGCAGCGCTAACCACACGTAAACGACAGGGGCCCTTGACACGAACATCTGTTCGTTCTACGCTGCGTCCCCGCCCGGCTGCGCGCCGGCTCAGAGATCACGAGAAAGCGCCGCATGGCTCAAGGTCTGCCCGTCCCCATCACCGTCGTCTGGCGCCCGCTGGCCCACGCCCCCAGGGCCTTCGTGTGGCGCGAGCATCGCTTCCGGGTCGAACGCGTGTTGCAGCGCTGGTCTATCGACACCGGCTGGTGGAGCGACGACGTACGCGTCGACCGCCGCTACCTGCGCGTCGTCGCCGACGGCCGGGTCTTCGACCTCTACCTCGATCGCGCCCAGCGTCGCTGGTTTCTCGAAAGGGCGCTGTAGAACAAGCCGCCGGCGAGCGCCGGCGCGACGGCGCTCGCCGCGGCGTCTGGTCGACATGCTGGCGCGCGTCTGAGGCGCCGCGCCGCTCGGGGTGAAGCCCGGCCTAACGATCCAGGCGCGCCGCGACGCGCCACGCGATGCCGGCGGCGACCAGCGCCATCGCCCCAAGCGCGATGACGGCGTTCTGGTCGACGATGCGCCGGAAGCGCGCGCCGGTAGGGGTCATCTCGATGAACCCTACCGGCGTGATCTGCACGCCGCCGCCACCGCCACCGCCCCATCCCGCCGCGTCGCGACCCTCGATCGGACGGCTTTCAGCGCGCTCCTGAGGCGCCGGAGCTGCAGCCGCCCGACCGCCGTCGTCGCCGCGCCTGACGCGACCCGGGCGGCGGCCACCGCCCGGTCCGCCGTCGCCGCCGCCGAAGCCCCAGCGCGCCTTGGCGACGGGGATCACGGTGACGCCGTCGCGCCCCACGGCCTCGCCGAACACGGCCGCGGCCCGTGCCGACGAGCCGATCTTCTCGGCCAGCCGCTCGACCAGCCGCTCGGTCGGCGGTGATGGCGGCGCCTGCATGAGGTGACTGGTTGCATCCATGCTGCCTCCCTTCCCTTGTCGTCAAGGGTCTTCTGCCAGAGGATGGACCGGGGCGATGCTCGCTGAAGCCGTTGGTTTTCGCAAGGCCCCGAACCGGCAAGACTACGGGCTCCACGACCGCTCAGGAGGCTGTTCTGTCCACCCAGTCCCACGTGACCATCGAGGCGGCGCGCTTTTCCGCCGTCGTGTTCGACATGGACGGCGTCGTCACCCAGACGGCCACCGTGCACGCCGCCGCCTGGAAGGCGCTCTTCGACGCCTTCCTCAAAGAGCGCGCGGCCGCGAGCGGCGAGCCGTTCCGGCCCTTCGACCCCGAGAGCGACTACCTGTCGTACGTCGACGGCAAGGCACGCTACGACGGCGTGCGCGACTTTCTGGCCTCGCGCGGCGTCACGCTGCCATGGGGCAGCCCCTCCGACCCGCCCGACGCCGAGACGGTCTGCGGCCTGGGCAACCGCAAGAACGACTATTTCGTGCGCGTGGTCGAACGCGAAGGGGTCAAGCCGTTCGCCACCACGGTCGCCCTCATCCACGCCTTGCAGAACGCCGGGCTCGGCACGGCCATCATCTCGGCCAGCAAGAACGCGAGCGCCATCCTCGCCGCGGCCGGGGTCGCGGGTCTCTTCGCGGCGCAGGTCGACGGCACCGTGGCCGAGCAGCTCGGCCTGCCAGGCAAGCCCGATCCGGCGGTGTTCGTCGAGGCGGCGCGCCGCCTGGGCTTCACGCCGCCCCAGGCCGTGGTGGTCGAAGACGCCGAGGCCGGGGTCGAAGCCGGCCGGCGCGGCGGCTTTGGTCTCGTCATCGGCGTCGACCGCTCCGACCACGCTCAGGCCCTCAAGGACCACGGCGCCGACGTGGTCGTCAAAGACCTGGGCGAGGTGACGGTCGCCCCGCGCTAAGGCGTCGCGCTCTCACGTCTGACGCTCGCGCGGCCTGCGGCTAGCGCCCTGGTCTGTCGCTCCCGCTCGCGAGGCATCCCGCCCGGCGCGGTCGCGGCTTGCGCCCTCGTCTGTCGCTCCCGCGGTCTGCCACCCGCCCCAACACGCCCTTCACCTCCTGACACGCCGCCCCCGTCCCTCCATGTTTGCCTTGCTTGACATCGTGAAAAGATGTGTCACGATATATCGCGTAACAGCGTTATCGATACAATGGAGGCACGGATGTCGTTCCAAGATCCCCGCTCGGGCTTCGGCCCGAGCGAAGGCGCCGGGCGCTGGTCCTACGGCCACTCGTCCGAGCGTCGGTTCCACGAAGAAGAGGGAGAAGGCGAAGGCCCGCACCGCGGCCACGGCCCGCACGGCGGACGCGGCCACTGCGGACCACACGGCTTCGGCCCGCACGGCTTCGGCCCGCACGGCCGCGCCCGCCGCGGCAACGTCAAGGCCGCCATCCTCGCCGTCCTGGCCGAGCAGCCCATGCACGGCTACGAGGTCATGCAGCAGCTCGAGTCGCGCAGCGGCGGCATGTGGAAGCCCAGCCCGGGCTCCATCTACCCCACGCTGCAGCTGCTCGAAGACCAGGGCCTCGTGAAGAGCGCAGAGGTCGACGGCCGCCGCGTGTTCTCGCTGACCGACGAGGGCAAGGTCGAAGCCGAGACCATCACCAGCCAGGGCTCGCCGTGGGCGACCTCAGAGACCGGCCCCGCGGGCTCGCGCTTCAAGCTGCGCGGCGCCACGATGCAGCTCCTGGCGGCCGTCAAGCAAGTCGGCATGGCAGGCTCGCAAGAGCAGATCGACAAGACTCTCGAGATCCTCGCCGAGGCGCGCAAGCGCGTTTACGGGCTGTTGGCCGAGAGCGACTAGCGCCACCGCTTCCCGCCGCTCATCCAGCCGCCCTGGCCACGTGCAGCCGGGGCCTTCGAGCCCGGCTGCGGCGGGGCGGCTCGGCGGGGGCGGCGGCTCGGGGGCATGCCTCGCGAATCAGAGACCAGGGGACCCCGCGGCTGCGCCGCGGGGTAGGGCTCACGCTCGGAAATGCCCCCTCCGCCGCCACCCCCGCCTCACCGCCCGCCCGAGCCGAGCTTGAGGCCGGGGCAGCGCGGGACGGGCCGGCGGAACGGACAGGCGAGGCGTCGGTGCGCGGCTGCGCCGCGCACGGGACTGCGCCCGGCGCGCCACCGGGCGGCTGCAAGGATCCAAGGGTTGCCGAGTCGGCTCCGCTCGCCACTCCGGAAAGGCGGCGGAAGCGCAGGCGTCGTCGCGAGGCCCCGCTAGAAGATCGCCACCCAGATCGTCACTTGGGCGCCGCGCGGCAGCAGGGCATTGGCGGCGGGGACCTGTTTGACCACGTTGCCCGGGAACGCGCCCAGGCCGAGCGTGTTCTTGACCTGCACCGCGAACCCCGCCGTCTTGAGCGCGTCGGTGGCGTTGCCCTCGGAGACGCCGACCACGTAGGGCACGGGGACCTTCGGCGGGCCGCTGCTCACCCAGTAGCTCACGACGCTGCCGCGCAGGGTCGCGGTGCCCGGCGCCGGGCTCTGACGGATGACCTTTCCCTTGGGCACGCTGCTCGAGTGCTGCGACAGGCGCGTGGGCACGAAGCTCTGCGCCCGCAGGGCGGCGGCCGCGGCGGCCGAACTCTGGCCTACGACGCTCACGACCGCCGGATGCAGCAGGCCGCGGCTCACGACCAGGCGGATCTTCTGGCCCTTCTTCAGCGACGAGCCCGGCACAGGGCGCTGCGCCATGACGACGCCCCGCGCGTAAGCGTCCGAGTAGCCGCCGGACGTGTGCACAACGAAGCCCTTGGCGCGCAGCGGCCCAGCCGCGTGCGCCTCGGTCATGCCCACCACGTAGGGCATGGCGACAGGGCGGTCGGCCGAGGCGCGGTAGACAACGTAGCCCGCGAGCGCGGCCGCGATCGCGATGAGGACGATCAGCACCGTCCACAGGCGGCGGCGCTTGCGCGAGGCCCGCCGGGCGCGCCCGGCGGGCGCGACCACGCGAGTGACGGCCGTCTCAGCCGCGGCGGCGGGGGCGGCGGGGGCGGCCCTGGTGACGGCCTGCGCGGCGACCATCCTGGTGGCCGCAGTCTCGCCGAGCGCGCCGGCGGCGCCGGCCTCGGCGGCAAGGCCGCTCGCCGCGACGCCACTCGCCACAACGCTCGCCGCGACGACCCGAGTCGCGGCAGTGCCATCTGCGGCGGCCGCGGTCGCGGCAGGCAGCGGCGCATGGCGGCCGGCACCCAGCTCGAGGGCGTTCAGCGCCGCGGTGAACTCGTGGGCCGTCTGGAAGCGCTCACCGGGGTCTTTGCGCAGCGCGCGACCGACGATCTCGTCGAACTGCGGCGACAGCCCGGGTTCAAGGGAGCTCGGCGCCGGGGCCGGCTCGCTGGCGTGGCGCAGGGCGATGGCCAGGTCGTTGTCGCCCTCGAAGGGCAGGCGGCCGGTCAGCATCTCGAACAGCACGACGCCCGCCGAATACACGTCGGAACGCTTGTCGGTGGGCTCGCCGCGGGCCTGCTCGGGCGAGAGGTAGCGCGAGGTGCCCATCACGACGCCCGTCGAGGTGAGCGCCGACGAGCCGAAGTGCGCGATGCCGAAGTCGGCCACCTTCACGCGGCCGTCGCTGGTGAGCAGCACATTCTGGGCGGTCACGTCGCGGTGCACGATGCCGCGGTCGTGGGCTGCCTGCAGGGCGTCCAGCAGGTCGCACTCGACGGTGCGCGCCGCGGCCGGCGAGAGCCGGCCTTCTCGCCGTATGCGCTCCTTGAGCGTCTCGCCCGGCACGTACTCCATCACGATGTACGAGGATCCCGCCGAGCCGCCGCGGTCGTGGATGGCGATCACATTGGGGTGGTTCAGGGCGGCGGCGGCTCGCGCCTCGCGGTGAAAGCGCGCCACGAACTCCTGGTCGTCGGCGAAGCGCTCGCGCAGGACCTTGACCGCCACCAGGCGGTCCAGGGTGGTGTCGCGCGCCAGGAAGACCTCGGCCATGCCGCCGCCTCCCAGGCGCCGCACCACGCGGTAGCGCCCGGCGATCAGCCTGCCATCGGCGGCGGCGGCGGCGGCGTCGGCCGCGTCGGCCGCGTATGGATCGTCAGGGATCAAACGAAAGTACCTCGCCCGGTAGCCGTCGTTGACGCATGGTAGCGCCCGCCGCCGTGCGGCGCTTTTCAGCCCGCGCGGCGCCCAGGGCGCCTGTTGGCAGTGTAGGCCATGGGCGCCCCGGCCGTCTCCCCCGCAGCCGTTCCGGCACTGTGTCTTACCGTCTTGACACGAACATATGTTCGTTTATACTTGGGCCGTCCGGGGGAAAGTCGAGCGCAGAACAGGCGGCCGGCTTAGCCCGCGTCCGCGTCGTCGCACGCAGCTTCCGACGGCGCCCGACCCTCAGGCGGCGCGCCCCACGGCGTCTTCGCTCGCCTCTTCCCCATCGCCGGCTCGTTTGGTGCCCGCATGAGTTTCGTCCACCTGCACGTTCACACCAATTTCTCACTCGGCGACGGCGCTGGGCGCATCGACGAGCTCGTCGACGCCGCCCGCACCTCCGGCATGCCGGCCCTGGCGGTCACCGACCACGACGGCCTCTACGGCGCCGTGCGCTTCTACCAGGCCTGCAAGGCCGCCGGCATCAAGCCCATCGTCGGCGTCGAGATCAGCGTCGAATCCGTGCTCGACGCCCCCGATCCCCTCACCCCCGACTTCCCTACCCCTGGCTTCCCTACCCCTGGCTTCCCCACCCCCGATCGTGAAGCGCCAGACGAAGCGGCGTGCGCGGCGCCCAGCGCGCCCGCGGCCACGGCGCGAGGCGCGGCGTGCGACATTGCGCCCCCGGCAGCCGGCGCTGCGGCGCCAGCCGCAGCCGCCGGCGACGACGCCGCAGCTCGAGCGGTGCCAGAGCCGGCGAAGGCGGGGTCGGCGGTGAGGGCGAACTCTGAGCGTGAGTCCTACCCGCGGCGCGAGCCGCGGGTGCCGTACTCTGCTTCGCGAAGCGCGAGCCCGATCGCCGACCCCGCCGCAGCCGGCGCCGTGGCGACAGCCGGCGTGGCGACAGCCGCTGCGACCCACGAGGCGACAGCCGCCGCGGCAACGGCCGCCGCCGGCGCTGCGGCGCAAGCCGCAGTCGCCGGCGGCGCCGGGCCCGCCGACGACACCGCTGCCGCCCGCGTGCCGCGCGTCTCCACGACCGACCTCTCCCCCTCGCCGCCGCGCGGCCAGTTCGCCGCGACGGGCTACCACCTCGTCCTGCTGGCCCGCGACTACCAGGGCTGGTCACAACTCTGCCGTATCATCAGCGCCGCCCACCTCGAACACCGCGGCGAGGCGCCGCAGGCGCGTGTCGCCACGATCGCCGCCAACCACGACCACCTGATCGCCCTGTCGGGCTGCCGGCGCGGCGAGGTGGGCGCCCGCCTCGTGGCCGGCGACAAGGCGGGCGCCCGGGCGGCCGCGACCGCCTGGGCGCGGCTCTTCGGCCGCCACGACTTCTACATCGAGCTGATCGACGAACAGCTCCCCGGCTCCGCCCGCTACGTGCAGCAACTCGACCTGCTGGCCCGCGAACTGCGTCTGCCCACAGTCGCCACTAACGACGTCCACTACACCACCGCGGCCGACGCGCCGCTGCACGACATCCTCGCCGCCGAAGCCGCCAACCAGCCGCTGCCCAACCCGCTCGGGCGGCGCAACAGCGAGCTCTT
>Ga0181517_10001808_pt1 | contig 22976 bp, 37 predicted proteins | sample PEATcosm2014_Bin_31_FD_119748 | JGI IMG/M metagenome (GOLD analysis project Ga0181517, IMG submission 119748) | Peatland microbial communities from MTU Mesocosm Facility, Houghton, MI, USA - PEATcosm2014_Bin01_30_metaG | ecosystem: Environmental > Terrestrial > Soil > Wetlands > Peat | place... | reverse complement strand
TTATCGGCCGGACCTTCGACCTGATGCAGATCGCGGAGGAGGAGATTCTCGCCGCGGGCGGGCGCCGCGGTACGCCGCTCTGGGGGACGTTCATGCTGATGCAGCCCGGCGTCCTGGTGCGCTACGGCGATGCGCTCTACCGCTCACACTGCCGTGAGCTTCTCGCCCGCGCGGCGACGGAGAAGGACACCCGGCCGGGGACCGACGCGGAGCTCTGCGCGTGCTTCTGCGAGACCTCCCTCGCGACCCCCCTCCAGCGCGACTACGTGCTCGCCTACGAGGAGGCGTTCTCTCGCGTGATGGGTACGCCGCTCGAAAGGGTCGAGCGCGAGTACTCCTACACGAGCGCCGGGGACGAGATTGTGGCCGACATGCGCCGACGGCTCGCGCAGGGCTGGCGGACCTTCCCGTGAGTACGCTCGATTGCTGGGGCCGCTTTGACGGCGTGCGGATTTGTAGCTCAGACGGCGTGACGTTCGTGACGTTCAATCCGCCGTGGTATGCGCTCCACCGCTGGTGCTGGTGGCTCTGGCAGGTACTCATTCATCGACGAGGACGCGGAACGGTTATCCTCACAAAATACACGCAGCCGTATGAACAGCGCGTGGTGCGCATCCTCACTTCGTCTCTAAAGAGGCATCCTTGAGGTCGACCTCAAGCCCGCCGCCGTCCTCACGGCCTGAGGAGTTCGCTGTCGCCGGTCTGGACCTCTCGCTCACCGGACCGGCGCTCTGCGTCCTGCCCGCGGGCTGGGCGCCCGGAGACTGGCGCGCCGTGCAGCACCTCCGGGTCGACGTTCCGCAAGACCTCCGCGGCGTCGTCCGCGTCGAGCTCATCGTTGAGCAGCTCTACAAGACGCTCGTCGAGCGTCACCTCGTTCAGCGTGTCTTCATCGAGCAGTACGCGTTCGCCTTCGCGCAGAACGCCATCACGAACATCGCCGAGCTTGTCGGCGCCGTCCGCTACCGCTTCTGGTCCAGCGCCGGCGTCGCCATCCTCCCGCTCGTCGCTTCCTCCTCCCGCAAGCTGCTCTTTGGCAAGCAGCCGCGCATGGATCGTAAGACCTGGAAGCGCTTCATCGAGCAGCAGCTCCGCGTCATGGGCGCAGAGCTCCCGGATGACGACACCCGGGACGCTTTCGTCGTCGCGAACCATGGCCGGCACTCGCTCGGGCTCCCCTGCCTCTCTGTCGGCGCGTGACGCGGCGGCGCGCTCGGCGCGCGCCTGAGTAAACTGCGCTCTCGTCCGCTTTCGCGTACGCTCCGCGCTCGGAGAAGGAGACGAGGCGCATGCGCGAGACGGCGTCGTGAGGACGAACGCCCCGGAGCAGATCCGGGAGGATCTTCAGCTTTCCGTCGACGCGTTCTGTACGCGCCTCGGCGTCGCGCCGGAGGACTACGCCGTGTTCATCGCGGCGGACGACCTAAGCAACTTCCCTCCGCGCGCCATGACGCGGCTCTGCCCGAGTAACTGCAAGCTCGCGGAGACGAACCGGACGCTCGAGGAGATGTTCGGCGCGCCGCCGATGCACGAGAACTTCATCGGTTAGGAGACGAGAGGATGAAGACGAAACGGAAGAAGCCGGTTCTTCGGGTCGTGAAGCCGGTGCCGGAGAAGAAGACGGAGGTTGAGCATCGGCACGTAACGGAGTGGGTCGGCATCGCGTCGCTTACGCCACATCCGCGGAACTATAGGAAGCACCCGGAGGACCAGATCGGGCACCTGATGCAGAGCCTCCGAGAGCACGGCTACTACCGGAACGTCGTGACGGCGCGCGACGGCACGATCCTGGCGGGGCACGGCGTCATCGAGGCGGCGACGAAGCTCGGGCTCATCCAGGCGCCCATCTTCCGCATGAACCTCGCCCCGAACGATCCGCGGGCGCTGAAGATCCTTGCGAGTGATAACGAGCTTCCGCGGTTCTCCGACAACGACGACCGGCAGCTCTCGACCCTTCTCGCCGAGATCATGAAGCAGGACGAGACCGGGCTACTCGGGACCGGGTACGACGAGAAGAGCCTCGCGGCGCTCCTTCTCGTGACCCGGCCGGCGAGCGAGATCAGGGACCACGATGCGGCGCTCGAGTTGGTCGGGATGCCGGAGTACGACCCGGGGGGGAAGTCGCTGAAGCTCATCGTGTCGTTCGAGACGGAGGACGCGCGCAAGAAGTTCGTGAAGCTCACGCGGCTCGACGGCGTGACGTACAAGGGCACGACCTGGAGTGCGCGCTGGCCGCCGGCGCTGCGCTTCGACGTCTCGGATACGAGAAGCTGACGACGTATCTCTGGAACAACCGACCGGCGTATTGGCAACGAAAGGCGTAGGACACGTGAAGGACGGAACGACGGCTGTCACGAGGTACATCAAGCACGCGCTTGAGAAGCACCTCGGCACGTTCGCTGAGGGACCAGAGCCCCCGAGGCGCTTCCGAGAGCTTGTCGAAGCGTTCGCCGTCGCCTCTCCGCACGCGACCGTCGCCGACTGGGTCGAGTTCGCTGCCCGGCACGCGGCGAGCGCCTACCAGCAGGGCTACGTGCGGGGCTACCAGCACGTCGAGCGCCTCGGCCCGGACTGGGCCGACCCGGACGAAGCCGCGGCGTTCATCGAGCAGGCGAACGCGGAGCCGAAGTACAACCCGGCGATCGTCGTTCCGGTAGAGGGCGTCAGCCAGGAGTACGCGGCGCGGCACGTACTCGAGGTGAGCAACGCGTACGCGGACGCGAGCGGGCAGCGCCGGGGTCCTCGGCGCTGAGGTCGACCTCAAGCTCTGATGCGGCATGATGCTCCGGCATGGAACCGAAGGATCTAGTCGGGAAGGTTGTCTATGACGTCGAGCGCAACCTCTGCGGCCGTGTGAAAGCGTTCTACGCCCCGGGCGAGTACGTCTCGTCGCACAACGGGGCGCCGGTCGACGCCCCGGTGCTCGAGTTCGAGGGCGGCGAGTCCTTCGTCGCGAAGCCGGAGGCGCTGAAGCGCTGGACCGTCATCGAGGACTCGCGCCACGACGCGTTCCAGCGCGACGTCGTCGCTGCGGTCGGGCAGATCATCAAGGCGCTCTGCCAGGCGGCGCACGGGTTCGACATGCCGCCGAAGCTCGCCTTCCTGATGGTCGGCCGGGCGTTTCAGACGCAGGGGGGCGTGCTCCTGAAGTCGGAGGACGGCGAGCAGGAGACTTGGGATGGGCGCTGAGCTCTCGCAGAGCGTGCACAACGCGCTCGCGGCGAGCGCCCAAGCGGCGCTGATGGTCGCGGAGGCGTACGGGCAGCAGCTCCGGGCGCAGGCGGCGGAGCTGGCGCAGCTCGCCGATGCGCTCGGGAAGAGCGAGGCGCGGAGCGCGGAGCTGGCGCAGAAGTACACGGCGGCCAGTGAGCAACTCGAGACGGAACGCGCGGTGCGAGACGCGCTGATGAAGCCGCTTCGTGACGCGCTTAGCCCAAGTGAGGACGTTCCCGAGATCGAGCTCGTGATGTTCGCGGCGCAGAAGCTACGCGGGACGACGGAGCCGAAGCCGCGACGCGCCTCACAGGCGCCCCCGGAAGGGCAGAGCAGCCGATGAGCGTCCCTCCGCCCCTCTTAGCCGCGAAAGCCGCGCCTACGGTCTCCTGGGCGCCCCCCTGGGCCGCGGGGAAGATCGACGCCACCTACACGGTCTTCAACCCGACCGACCCGCCGCAGCGGATCACGATGCGCTGCCTCGTCTGCAACGAGACTTCGCAGCGGACGTGCGACGCGGGCAACGCGCGGGACTGGATCACTCGGTTCGCCGTCGTGCACCGGCGCCTTCACCCCTGGTGAGGTAATGCGAAGCGGCTCGACAGTCTCGTGCGTCGCTCCGCTGGCAAGCGCGATGACGGACGTTCCGCGCGACGAGCAGGGGCGGTTCGCGAGCAAGTAGAATCCTCTTGCCCTCCGGAGCGCGCGCCGTAGCATCTGAGGCGTGGGCAGCTCTCAGCTAGACGCCGACGCGCTCGACCTCTTAGCCCTCGCCGCGCTCGTCGTCTCCGACCGCGAGACCTGGACCCGCGACTACCGCGCCGCCCTGCGCTGGAAGCGCTCGAACCGCAAGCCCCTGCACATGGCGCCCGAGCACCATCCGCGGGAGGAGTACCGCACCATCTCGAGCTCCCCACGTGACGACCGCGCAACGGCCTGGAGCCTCGTCGGCGCCCTGGAGCTCGTCGCCGACTTCCCGGACGGTCCGGAGGTCATCCGCGCCATCGACCTATTTATGCGCGCCGCCCGTGGCTGGTCCCCCTCCCGCGTCGAAGAGTGCGGCCACGCCTGGATGCTCTGGACCCTCGCCCTCACCCTCGCGCGCAAACCCGGCCTGACGCTCGCCCCCCGTACTCCAGAGCGTCAGCCTGAGGTCGACCTCAAGGCACGACGAAGGGGCGCGAAGGACGACGCACCGCCGACCGAGCGTAGCTCCGGGCTACGGGCGTCCGCCGCCGTCGCGGCATGATGCCCTCGCGATGCCCCGCCGACCGCTACCGCCACTCGCCTCGAAGGAACGTACGAAAGCGGCAAGCACACCACGACCTTCGACACCGCGCGCCTTAGTTTCGGTGAAACGAGGGAAACGCGATCTTCAACGGACGGTTGCGCCGCTTCCTCCGAAGCAACCGAGTGCAACGCAGAACGGCGTCGAGGATGGCAGTGACAGGACGGATGAGGAGCGCGCGGCGCGGGCTGCGTTCCTCGAGCGGCTCGTCATGCAGGGGATTACGGCGGGTGTTCCCGGCGTAGCGCTCATCACACAGGCGCGTGACGAGCTGGCGCAGAAGTGGGGCGGGAAGCCGAAGCGCAGCGAGGTCGAGGAAGCGGTCCGCCGGATCGAGGAGCAGATCCGCCAGGACATGAGCGCGCACGCGCAGCGGGACCGCGCGCGGAGCTACCGGGGCCTGTTGAACGTCCGTCGCAAGCTCCTTCTGCAGTTCGAGGCGGCGCGCAATGCGACGACGAGCACGACGACGCGGAACACGACGAAGAACGGGAAGACGGAGAGCTCGACGGTCACGACGACGAAGACGGACTCCTACGAACTGACGGCGCTCGCCCGCGTACTCCTTGCGACCGAGGAGCGGCTCGCGAAGATGGCGGGCTGGGACGAGCCGGAGCGCGTGCACGTCGAGGTCGTCGGCCCGAGCGACCGGCTCCGCGCCGCGATGGAGAGCTTCAGCGACGAGGAGTTCGTGAAGCTCTCCGCGGAGCAGCTCGAGCACGAGCGCATCATGGCGGTCGCTCGTAAGCAGCTCGGGCTCCCGGAGCGGCAGTACGCGGTAACGAAGGAGGAGGCGAGCAATGGGTAGAGAGGCGAGGGTGAACGCGCAGGAGAGGCTTCAGGCGGGGGTGATCCCGGTCCGCATCGGCAAGCGCAACCGGGCGGAGGACCGGAAGCTCGCGGAGAAGCGGCGGCAGATCTTCCTCCCGGTCGCGAAGAAGGGCGCGCCGCTCGTGGCGGGCGAGATCAACGGGACGTTCGAGGCGGCGCGCAAGGTTCAGGCGGAGGTGCGGGCGGGCGTCCGTCCGCCGGGCAAGGTCGACCTGTCGGAGGAGCACCTCATCCCGATACCGGAGGTCGCGGCGCAGATGCTCGCGGACGCGGTCGTTTTGGTTACGACTACCGCGCGCCTCCGGTTGCGGCATCATGCGCCGGAAGAAGGAGAGGCGACGACATGAGCGAGTCGAGAACGAAGGTACAGTCCTGCAACCTCTGCCAAGCCATCTGGGAGGGCGCCGACCCGCCCGCGGTCTGCCCGCACTGCAAGGCGCCCGCGGACTGGACCGCCGCGGAGGTCGGCACGCACCCCGGCATGGTCGGCGGGCGCGTCTTCGTCCCGGGGACCGACACGCCGATGACGCGCATGCTCCTCTGCAAGGCGTGTCGGAAGCTCCACGTCGTGCGCCGGGGGGGAGCGGTACCGACGACGTGCGAGAAGTGCGGCTGCGCGGAGTTCCTCGAGAGCGGGAACCCGGCGGCGGCTCCTTCCGCGCTCGGGGCTCGTCCGGCGCCTACGGAGGGACCGACGGGGAACAAGCTGCGGAGGCTTCAGGAGCGGCAGGCGACGAGGGGGGGAGCGCCGTACGTTCCGCCGGCATCGACGTTGTTCTCAGAGGGGGCGGCGTCGGCGTCACTTCCGACGGTCTCGAACGACTACTGGTCTGATCGTGCGCGAAAGGCGGAGGCTCGCGTCGCGGAGCTCGAGGCGGAGTGTAAGAGTCTAGGTGACGGGCTTCTAGCGGCGAACGAGGCGATCGAGCAGTGGGGCGTGGAGGAGGCGGCGTACGAGCGGCAGATCAAGACGCTCGGGCAGGAGTGCGCGCTGCTCGGAACGCAGGGAGCGCCTCAAGTCTCGCCGGAGGACTACCGCAAGGTGTGGGTCGCGGAGCGCGTCGCTGCGTGGCTTGATCGCGAAGGTGGGGATCTCTGTAACGCGCCGGAGGATGGGCGTGCACTGGTGATCGCGCAGCTCTGGAAGACCGCAGCTGAGTGCTACGACGCCGGGCGCGAGCAAGGGTACCTTCCGTGATCAAGGCGCCCATCGCGCTCGCGCTCGTCCGCAAGCCGGAGGGGGAGCTGCTCTGCCTTCAGGGGCTCGGGAAGGTCGACCTGCCGGGCGACCACGTCACGCCCGGCGTCCGGCTCGAGGTCGTGCTCGAGCGCAAGCTCGCCTCTCTGGGCATCCACGCACCGCGTCTCTTCTTCCGCTGGGGCGCCGTCTGCGTCTGGCGCGGAGACCAGCGCCCGGTACAGGTCTTCGAGGCGCGCGGCTGGACCGGCACCCCTTCGGACGTCTGCTCCTGGGCGACGGAGGAAGAGATAGCGAAGGGACCGCGGCAGCTGCTCTACCGGCACCTCTTCGAGAAGCTGCGCGAGGGGGGCGCCTCGGCGGAGGCGGGAACGCTCATCGCGGAGGGGGCGCTGTTCACGAAGCCTCAGACGTTCTGTCCGCGATGCGGCTCCGCGATGAAGCTCCGGCGTCGGCGCCCGACCGACCCGGCGGCGTGGGACTGCCGCTCCTGCGCCTCCGGCTGGCAGCTCGCGGCGGGTTCGCTGATGCAGATCCCGGCGATAGGGGCGTGACGTGTTCCAGACCTGGAGAGCTCCCGCGGGGACGGTGCGCGCCGGCCCGATGGACGGGCGGGAGTTCAACATCGGTGCCGCCTGGTGCGCTCTGACCGGCTACCCGTTCCTCGAGACGCACGTCGTCGCGGACAACGAGCAGGCGGTCATCTACGTACGGGCCGGTGGCGTGCACGTCGTGATGGCGTACGGGGTGGCGAACCAGCAGCCGCGGAGTTGCGCCGGGCACGAGTGCGTGAGGAGGTCGTGATGATGCTGATCGGGTGGCATGAGGGTACGCGGCAGATCGTCTTCTTCGGGCCGGACGGCAAGCCGTACGCGGGCTTCAGGGCGGAGGACCTCCGGAAGCTACGCACGACGGATACGCCGAACGGGTGGAAGGGGGAGGACGGCGACTACAGGTTCGCGCTCCCCCGGATCGACAAGTCTCCGCTCGCGCTTCGGCATGGCAACTGAGCCTGTCTGGAAGACCGTTCCCATCACGCTCTGGGTGCAGACCGAGATTCGTGTTCCGGAGGATTGGGACGAGGAGGCGATCCGGTTCTTCGTCGAGGAGAACCACTGCATCGAGAACGAGATCACGAAGCTCGCGGAGGACATTGAGAGCCGGCCCGGCGAGTGTCGCTTCTGCGCGGTTGGCGGGGAGCTCGTCGGGCACGTCGACTGCGAGAAGCTCCGCGCGTCCGTCGAGGCGATGACGAAGGACCCTTGAGGTCGACCTCAAGAGGGAGCATCCTCCGGGACGGAGGAAGAGTCGATGCAGGTCGTGACGGCGGCGGAGCGCTGCCGGTGCTGTAGCTCACCGCTCGGGCCGCTCGAGCACCGCTGGTGCTCCCGTCCCCGCTGCCGCGAGGCGGCGTTTGAGGACGCGCTCCGGCGCGCCAAGACGCTCTCGGACGCGAAGAAGATTGAGCACGCGCGCAACGCCCTGCTCGCCAAGGCGCAGAGGGCGAAGACGGACCCGGTGGCGTTCTTCGAGCTCGTGCTTCGGGACGAGACGACGAACCTGCACGTCACCGTCCCGCCGCACCAGCGCGTGCTCCTCAGCTTCATCACGCATCCGGCGCACGACAAGGCGATCATCATCCTCCCGGTCGGAACGGGTAAGACCGTGACGTGCGGCGGGCTCGGGCTCTTCCTCCTGATGCAGAACCCGCGCCTCCGTGGCATCTTTGTCTCTGCGGCGCAGGAGCAGGCGAAGAAGCCGCTCCGGATCGCCCGGCAGATCATCGAGGAGAGTGCCGAGCTGCGGCTCATCGCGCCGGAGCTCATTCCGTCACGACGGCCCGGGGAGGCGTGGAGCGACACCCGGATCACGGTCGAGCGCCCGGCGGGCATCAAGGACCCGTCCTTCGCCGCGCTCGGCATCGACAGCAAGGAGATTCAGGGTTGGCGTGTCGACTACGCCATCGTCGACGACCTCCTGAACATCGAGAACACGGCGACGCCGGAGCAGCGCGAATCGACCTACAACAAGTTCTTCGGCCAGGTCGCGAATCGGATGGAGCCGCGGCAGACCTCCCGGCTCTGCGTCCTGAACACGACCTGGCACACGGAGGACTACGTCAACCGGCTTGCGCGGCACTGGCCCACTCTCCGGATGAGCGTCTACGGCGACGTGTTCGTGAGTAACGCGGACCGGGACTGGAGCCCGGAGGACCTGTACGTGGTCGGGACGCGCACCATCCAGGGGACGTTGACGGAGCACTGCCGGCTGACGGCGCACTACCCGGACCGAGCGCGCGCGAAGGTGCTCTGGCCGGAGCGCTACTCGACGGCCGAGATCGCGCGGCAGAAGGCGAAGTACATCCACGCGCCCGGGCTCTTCAAGAAGTTCTTCGAGAGCGACGCGACGGACGACGAGAGCGCGCTGTGCAAGCAGGAGTTCATCGACCGGTGCAAGCGCCGGGCGCGCGAGGAGGGGATCCTCGCGCTCGTGCCTACGTACGTCGGGGGGATGCCGACGTTCACGGGCGTCGACCTCGCCTGGACGCCGGATAAGAAGGGCGGGGCGACGTCGATGTTCACCTTCGGCATCGACCGCGCCGTCGCCGCTCCGGGCGTCTTCGTTTGCGCGCAGTGCTCAGGCGTGACCGAGGCGCTCGTCGCGCACCGGCCGGAGAAGTGCCAGAAGTGCGGCGCGGCGCCGACGGAGCTCACCGAGATCATGAACGAGCGCTACACCGTGCTCGACATCGAGAGCGGGCACTGGGACGCGCTGACCATCATCGGGAAGCTCTTCTCGAAGATCGCCTGCTTCCGGAGCTACGCCGCGGTCGAGAACAACGCGACGCAGGAGCTGCTTATTCAGACGGCGCGCGCGATGGGGAAGAACCTCCCCATCCGGTCGTTGACGACGACGCAGCAGGGCAAGGCGCACCCGTGGCAGGGCGTGATCGGGGTCTTCTTCGAGATGGCGACGGGGCGCTGGCGCTTCCCGAACGGGATGGACGAGGTCTGCCCGGAGCCGATGCAGCACTTCATCGACGCGTGCCAGAGCTACTCACCGACGACGCACACGGCGGACGTCCTGATGGCGAGCTTCGTCGCGCGCAACCTCGCGATGGAGCTCGGCTACATGGCGAGCGAGCCGGAGGGACCGCGCGTACCGGGGCAGATGACGGAGACGCAGCGGGCGCTCCGGCGCTGACCCCCCGTCGCCTTGAGGTCGACCTCAAGGCGCCCGATGGTACCCTCCTGGGCATGTACGAGGACGAGTACGTGGGCGCGGAGTATCAGGACGTTTCGTGCGACCTCCGGACGTACCGGGGCGATACGCTCGTGTTTTTTGTCCAAGCGTGGGCGCCGGCGCAGCCGCAGCCGACGGAGATGCACGAGCGGCAGGTACTTCAGGTCTCACCGAGCGCGTCTCCGCTCGGCATGCAGGTTCCCTCGCGTATTCCGCAGAACCTGACGGGCTGGTTCCTTCAGTTCACGGCGAAGAAGCAGACGGCGGACGGGGACAACCAGGCGGTCGCGGCGAGCAAGACGACGGGCGTAGCGCCGAACGTCATCACGTTCCCGAACGGGGCGGTGGCGGGGCTCACGAAGGTGAGCGTCGGTCCGCTAAGCACCGCTGGACTCGGTGACGGTGACGTGCGGCTCGTCTACGACCTCATCGGCATCGACCCGTCGGGGACCCGGACCGTACTGCGGCACGGACGCTGGACGGTCACGCCGACGGCGAGCAACACGACCGTTCCGGACTGAGGTCGACCTCAAGCCCGGCGCTCGTTACTCTCGCGTTCGTCTCGACGGACGGCGGGACCGGCAACGCGGGCGGCGGCGGCGGAGGTGGCGCGGGGGACGTGTTCCAGCTCAGTCGCGTCCGGAGCGGGAGCGGGACCATCGCGGCGAACGGCGGGGCTGGCGGCTCCGGACTCGGGACCGGGCTCGCGGGCGGAAGCGGCTCCGGCGGGAACGTCGCGCAGCACCTGTTCTGAGGTCGACTTCAGGGGTGGTACGCTCCGGGGCATGGCGGATTACACCAGCGTCGGTGCGCACCTCTCCGTAGGCTCGGACCTGGCGCCCGATGCGACGGCGAACTTCGACCTTGTCGTCCTGGCGGCGAAGGAGTGTCAGCACGACGGGGCTGCGTTTCCGACCGAGGTGCTCCGCTGTCCGCTCACGGACGGAGGGGCGGAGCCGACGACGGCGGAGGTGAAGAAGGCGCAGGCGTGCGCGGAGCGGATCGCCTGGACGCTTGAGCCGTACCGTGTGCCGTGGGACATCGCGAGGAAGTTCAAGCCGATGGCTTCTGCGAAGTCACACGACGTCGAGACGCCGCTCTTGACGGACGAGCAGAAGGAGAAGCCGAAGACGGTGCTCATCTGCTGCGAGGAGGGGATGAACCGTTCCTGCTGGCTCGCTGCGATGGTGCTCGTGCTCATCGGCGAGCAGCGGACGGGGAAGGACGCGCGAGAGCACCTTCAGCAGCTCCGGGGACCGGGGGCGTTCGGCAACGCGGGCATGCGGCGCGCGGCGGACGCGTACTACCCGCAGGAGCTCGAGGCGTACCGGCCGAGGGCGCAGGTCGAGAAGCCGGTGGGCGGGTACACGGTCCGATGAGGACGCGCCTTCACGTCTTCGACGCCGGACGCCAGCGCCATCAGTGGCGGCGCTTCCCTTGCTGGGTCGCCGTCGGCGTCTTCCCTTGGCCAGACCCCCCGAAGCACCCCCGTCCTGCCCGCAGGCGCCCTCAGGTGAGGCTTTCGTCGTCCCGGGGCTACGTCCCTACCCTCTCGCGTCCCGGCGCGCGTAGGAGGCGACCGTGCCGGTGACCGTCGCGGACCTGGTCGCGCGGAGCGACAAGGGGAGCTTCGTCCTCACGACGACCCCGGATACGCCGCTCGTAAGCGGCGCGGCGCCGATCCAGACGCCGCACCCGCAGCAGGCGCTCGTGCCGCACGGCTCCGCGCACCGGACCGCCTACGGCTGGAGCGCCGTCTATCGGACCCGGCGGCTCGCCGGGGACGTCCTGGTCGTCGACTCCGCGGTCGCGGCGAGCTACCTCCAGATGGTGCTCGACCACGTGTGGACGGCGTTCGACGTCATCGACCTGCGGATGGGGCTCGTCGGCTACCCGCCCAACACGCACCAGGGTCTGAGCCCCGGTACGTGGCCGAACCCGCCGCCGGGAGCGCCCCCGACCGGCGTACCGGACTGAGGTCGACCTCACGGTCTGCGGCATCATCCTCCGGCATGACGGCGAAGGTTCGCGGGGTCGTTGCTCGGGTGACGTGTACGCAGTGCGGCGGGAGGGGGCGCGTCACGAACGCGCAGGGTGAACGTCGCGTTTGCACCGTCTGCACTGGGAAGGGGGAGCGGCTCAAGAACATCTCGCTCGCGGAGCTCCGGGAGCTGCTCGAGATCCCGGAGCCGGTGCAGATCACGGGTAGGCCGCTACCGTCCGTGAAGGACGTGCTCGAGGAGCTTGGACAGCTTCCGCCGAAGACGCTGACGGGACGCCGGACGACCTTCGACACGATCCTCGCCGTGGTGATGGATGAGTCCGGCGTCTCGCTTTTGGATCTGGTCGGGAATGGACGTGCGCAGTCGTACGTGCGAGCGAGGCACGTCGCGATGTGGTTTTGCCGTGAGAAGCTCTCGATGAGCTACCCCGAGGTTGCACGCCTCTTCAGGGGGCGGGACCACACGAGCGTCATGAGCGCCTGCCGGAAGGTAGAGGCGCGCGCTTCGGGCGGCGCGCTCGATGACCTCTTCGAGCGGGTAGCGCGGCGTCTCGGCGTCGGACCTTGAGGTCGACCTCAAGGCGCGGCTGGTCCATCCTCCCGGAGCGGAGGAACGAAATGCTCAACCCCATGTGGCGCGTCGACGGCCGGTTCGAGGTCACGCCGAAGCACTGGTCCCCCTCGTCCGCGACGCACGAGCAACTCGCAGCGGCGATCGTGGCGCTCATCGCGGACGGGCGGCTTCAGGAGGTCATCGCGACGGTGCACAAGCTCGAGGTCATCGTCTACGTCTCCCGGGACGTCACGAGCGCGGGGCTGCAGGCGGAGCAGGAGCGGCTACAGAAGGTCGCCGACGAGGCGTTCGACGCGCACACGCCGCTCCAGAGCGCGAAGGCGGAACGATGAGCGCGTCCAACTACTTCAAGGTGCTCTGGAAGGACCACTACACGCGGTGCGAGGACGTCTTCCCGTTCGACGGCGCGCAGCCGGCGGAGCAGCAGCAGGCGCTCGTGCTCGCCTCCGGGCTCGCCATCCATCACGACGGCCGGATCGCGATGTGGAAGCCCCCGATCTTCGGCGGGCACGCGAGCATCCCCATCATCGGGGAGACGGCGTGATTCGCTTCGTCGACGCCTCCGGGTACACCGGGCCGAACGTCCGCTGGGCGGAAGTAAAGGCGGCGGGCGTCGTCGGCGTGTACTTCGAGGCGCAGGTCGGGAACGACGCGCCGAACGAGTTCTTCGAGGCGCAGGTCAAGGGGGCGCGCGACGAGGGGCTCTTGGCCGGTTTCTACCACTTTGCCGAAGCGCTCCCGGAGGATGGCGTGCACGCGAACCGCGACCCGCAGGGGCAGCTCGCCCTCGCCTGGAAGGTCGCGGAGCCGCTCGCGCCGTTCGAGCTCATCCCCATCCTCGACGCCGAGAGTCCGGAGCCGCAGAACTGGATCCGGGACCGGGTGACGAGCGCGTTCGAGTCCGGGTGGCTCGCCGCCGGGCTCGCGCAACTCGACCTCCTGACGGGCGTTCGCGCGGGCATCTACACCGGTGCCGGGTACTGGCCGGCGATGCGCGGCGCGGGGCTCCTCGACTGCTTCTCGACGCGCGCGCTCTGGTTCGGCAAGTACTTAGGGTCTCGGTCCATCTGGCCGGCGGACGACTGTTCTCTTCCGACCCCGTGTCCGCCCTGGACGCAGTGCGACGCGTGGCAGTGGGGCGATGAGCTGATGCTCGGCGGGGCGCGGCTCGACGGGTCAGTCGCCACCGACGCGGGCTGGCAGCGCTTCCTCGTGAAGCCTTGAGGTCGACCGCAAGGGGGTCGACAGAGCGCGCCGGAGGACGTAGGTTTCGCATCGACCTTGGTGGGTCGCGTGGGCAGGCGCCCCCGGAGTTGCATCGCGGCTCCGGGGGCGTTCTTCTTCCCGGCCATGAAGTACGACCTCACCAAGCTCGGGTACGTCAAGGACGCGGGACACAAGGCGGCGAAGTTCGCGCTTCACGGACGCGCGGCGGCGACCGTCTCCTCCTTCTCCGCAGAGAGCTTCGAGGGGAGCATCCTCGACCAGAACAACACGAGCGGGTGCACGGGGCACGGCTCGAGTCAGTGGCTCGAGGTCGCGTACAAGGTCGCGGGCAAGCCGCTTCCGTTCCGCCCCTCCCCGGGCGGCATCTACGCGGTCACGCGCATGCTCGACCGCGCGGCGGCGACGGACCCGGGGCAGGCGCTCCCGGCGCTTCAGGACTGCGGCGGGATGCCGAGCGACGTCATCGTCGGCGTCTCGACCTTCGGCGTCCGACCGCTCGTGCTCCCCTCTCCACTCGGGTTCCAGAGCGACATCGACAGCTCGAACGTGTGCGCGGAGGAGAAGCTCGCGCAGCTCGAGACGGCGGCGAACGCCATCCTCGGCGCCGCCCGGAGGATCGAACCGACGGCGGGGGGGTTCGCGCAGACGCTTGCGGCGGCGATTCAGAAGACGGGGAGCGCAGGGCTCGGCATCTACGTCGACACGGCGTTCGAGAACTTCACGCAGGGGGCGCCGCCGGTCTCGAGCGTGAACCTGAACGACCCGAACGGGGGCGGACACTGGATCGCCGCGACGAGCTTCTACACGCTCCCGAACGGCAAGCTCGTGTTCCGTGGTCCGAACAGCTGGACGCCGCAGTGGGGCTCCGCCGGGCACTGGGAGGAGACGGAGGACGCGCTCGCGCAGGCGTGCTCCGACTGCTACGTCCTTTATCTGTAGGAGCCCCCCGATGAAGCGTCTCTTCGTCCTCTTCTGCCTCGTAGCGCTCTCCGCCTGTCCGAAGGGGGGTCCGGCCAAGGACACCCTAGGCATCCTCGACGCCGGAACGAGCTACGGCGCGGCGTGCGCCAACCTCGCCGCCGTCGGCTGTCCGGAGGGCGCGATGCCGGACTGCGCCGCGGTACTTCAGCGTATGGTCGTGGCGAGGCTCACGAGCATCAACGTCGCGTGTCTCGCGTCCGCGCTCACGCCGGTGGCGGTGCAGGCGTGCGGCGGTGTCGCCTGCGTGAAGCCGTGAACGGCTGGTGGTGGTGGGAGTACGGTCCGGACACGGACGAAGAGGAAGACCCGTGGCGTGACCCGGAGGTGGGTGCTTCGTGGCGATGAAGGCGCCCGTCGTCGCAACCTGCCCGGACTGCGAGCAGCCGGGCGTCCTCTGCTGCTCCGCCTGCGGTAAGTGTGCCGAGTGCGCGCTGCACGACGACTGCGAGCGACACGACGAGAGCGTTCACGGCGCGCCGGACTACGGCGCGGAGGACTGACCTCTGCTACCTTCGCGCGCCGGAGGAAGAGAACGATGGCGCACAACTACGTGCTGGCGTGGGACCCCGACGGTAAGCTCCCGGAGGGGAAGATCGTCCCGAACGACGAGCGGTACTATGAGGCACTCCGGCGCGGCTGCGTCCTGCTCCCGGTTGCGCCGGAGGAGACGAAAGTCTCGCTCTCGCCCTGGGCGAAGTTCTCCTTCGGAGACGGCGAGCCGACGGACGAGGTCGCGCGCTACGTCGGGCGCGGCGCCCTCTACCTCGAGCCGGGCAGGGGGCACGTTGCCTGGGCCGGGCTCCTCCGGCACCCGGTTGGCGCGGAGCGCAAGGGGCTCGTCCGGCTCATCGGCAGTCCGCACCAGGCGCCTCTTACGCAGGCGCCCGCGGGAAGTGATCCGAGCGGCGGCGTCGAGCTCGCGCGCGCGGAGCTCTTCGGCGATACGTACGTCGTCGCCGCGGGGCAGATCGTCTGCCAGGTCGTGAGTCCCGGCGTCTACGCCTTCGCCCTGTACGGCTGGGCGCGCGCTTGTCGGCTCGCCTGGCTCGCGCTCTCGCAGCTCCCGTAGCTCCCGTCGCGCGGCATCATTGGCGACATGCAGCGGCGTCCGACCTTCGAGAGCATCGACCCCTTCGTACTCAACGACCGGCACTTCATCGACTGGGTTCGTGCGCGGCTCGGGCTGGACGGGATCCCGGTCACGCGCGGCTCGCTTCCGCGAAGCGTACGGACGCCGGAGCAGGTCGCGGTGTACCGGCGGAAGCTCCGGGCGCGCTCCTTGAGGTCGACCTCAAGCCCCGGCGACGGGTAGCCTCCGGGGCATGCAGTTCCAGAAGGTGTTCTATCGCTACGACACGACGCCGGACGTGAGCGCGACGGTCGCGATGGGGGCGGACTCCGACCCGCGGAGCGTCTACGGGACGCCCGGAACGGCGCCGAAACTTCAGACGCCGGGGATGGCGCCCGGCGCGAACGTCGACAACGTGCTTCAGTGCCGCACGAGCAGCTCGAGTACCGCGTCACCCGTCGAGCGCATCGCCGTCGTGATGTGCGGTCCGAACGGCGCGACGAGCCCGACCGGGAACCTGTACGTCTGGGACGGCTCGACGCAGCACTGGTACCTCGTGAACGCCGCGCCCGTGATGCTCCCGCAGAATCAGGTCGTGTACTTCGACGCACTCGCGCCGTGCGAGGCGCCGCCGGGCTCGAACGCCGGGGTAAGCCAGCAGGGCGCTGACTACATGCTCGTCGTGACGAAGAACGTCGCGCCGACGGCGGGGCAGTACTCCTTCGCGATGAGCGCGGTGCTCGGTACCCCCTGACGTGAGCTAGACCCTCCGCTCGGTGTAGCCTCAGCGGCATGGCCGTCGCAGCGCTCGTGAAGTTCGTGCAGGGAGCCACCATCGGGACGCCGGGGCAGGCGCTCATCGGGGTCGCCGGTACGGCGGTACAGGTCACGAACGGCGCCGGGGCGCCCGGGCCGATCACGACCTGGACGTTCGCGGTCATCGCGGTTCCGAGCGGAAGCGCCGTACCGCTTGGCGTTGCGCAGAGCGGACCGCTTCAGACCTGGAGCTTCACCCCCGACATTGCGGGTTGCTACATCATCGAGCTCTTCGTTCAGGACGCGTTCGGCAACACGGCGAACGACGTCCGGGCGTTCGGGATCAAGACCCCATCCGGGCGGCTGATCCCGAGCTTCACGGGGGACGCCTCGAGCCTGAACTTCGGCGGTCAGACGCAGGGCTGGGACCCGTACCTGGAGTCGTGGCTCAACGCGCTCGAGCAGCTCCTCGAGGAGAGCGGCACGATGTCGCTGCCGGTCTACACGGCCACCGTGAGCTACGTGTGCGACAGCCAGGTCACACCGGACGAGGTCGTCATCGTGAACTTCAGCGCTCCGGGGAGCGTGACGATGCCGGTGCCGACGAAGGGGCGACCGGTCACGGTGCGGGTCCGGAGCGCGAACCCGGGTACGAACACATGCGCGATCCTTCCGCACGGCGCGGAGAGCGTCGACGGGTACGCCGGGGGGATCATCGTCAGTACGGCGGGGGGACTTCAGTTCGTGGCGGACGAGTCTGGAAACTGGATCTCGATCGGAGTTCGGTGATGAGGAGACTTTTCGTAGCACTCGTGGTCCTTCTTCTCTCGGGGTGCAGCTCGGGCTCTGCGCCGAAGACGCGTCCGCTCGGTGTGGCGCCGCAGCCGCTCGAGATCGACATCCGGGAGCTCTCACGCGCGGATGCGGCGGCGGGCGCTACTCAGGTGATCGAGAGTATCGACGGAGGAGTACCACTTTGGGCCCCTGGCGGCGGTGGCTCGACCTATCAGGCCGGCAACGGGCTAGAGCTCGACGCGAGCACGTTCGCGCTCTACCCGCCGTACTCGCTCGCCGTGACGTGCCCCGACGCGAGCACCTACGACGCGATCGCGCATCCGTGCGTCCCAACCGCGAGCCACCTGCACGACCGAGGGACGCTCAGGTTCTACAAGGACGCTGGGTACTGGTACCCGGGAAACGTGTGGTTCGGCGCCGACTGGCCGACCTACCTCGGGACGGGCGTCGTCGCGGTCAACAATGACGCCGGGACTGTCACGATCGTCAAGGGCGACGCGGGCGGGGGTGAATGCATCGTTTCGTCCGTCGGCACCGGGATCGCGGCGTGGGGCGCGTGTGGCGGCGGGTCGGTCACGGTGCACGCGAAGGCGCCGCTCTACTGGGACGCGTCGAGCAACACGATGGAGCTGGGCCTCGTCGGCACCAATGGCGTGTACGTTGACGGTGGAGCCATCGGTCTCACTGTTCAAGGTGGGCTCGGTATCAACGTTACACTTCAGCCGGACGGCAGCAGCGTAGCCCTCCTTCCTGAATGCGCTTGCGGTTCGTCAGGTGCGTGCAAGGCGCTCGTCGGAGGTGTAGAGGTTTACTACAAGGACGCGGGCGGAATCTTTTGCGCGAAGCCGTACCTTACGCCAGGTACCGGAATCGGGGAAGATGGCGGCGTTTTCTATACCTGGAACGTGCCGGTAGCAGACCTTGCATCCTGTGGCGCGAAACAAGTAGTAGGCTCGGTCGACGGGTCGGTAATGTCGTGCCTGTCGTCAATAGGGCCGAGTGCAATTTCGTGCCCATTGACCGACCAAATCCTGATTTCGACAGATGCTGGAACCCAGTGTGTAACGCCCTCGGGTGATTTGACCACCTCGCAATCTGGCGTCGGCACGGTCCACGGCTGGGGCGACCTCGCGGTAGGGCTCGACGCCAGCTCGGGCGCGATCGAGTTCAGCAAGGGGAGGACCGCGCCGGGCCTCTATCAGGCCATGGCGGCGGACGGCTCGGTGCCGGTGGGGATCACGCTCGCACCGCAGGCGCCGAATCCGGGGACCACATCGGCCACGTTGTCGACGCCGGGGTCGGTGAACGTCAACCTCGCGGCGCCGGGCACGAGCGGGAACGAGGCCGCATTTGTAGTGAATCGCGGAGGATCGCCCGTTGTGGGGCTTGGCGGCGTCAAAGGGCAGCCTTCCGTCGCCCTGGACGGGATCTGGTTCGGCTCCAACGTTTCGACAGGGTCTCAGACTGCCGCGTCAATCATCTACAGCCCCAACAATCCGGGGTTCCTGACGATCCAGGGCACCACGGTCACAATCAACGGCAACCCGTACACCGCCGCCCAATACGCCCAGTTTGGTTATTGGGGGATGGCGCTGGGAGTGGCCTCTGGCGCGGGCTATTCGTCGGGAGTGTCCGGCGGCGCTCTGGGACTTGTGCCGGTCGCCGCCAACCCCTCTACCGCCGTGAGTGGCTCGGGGAGTCTTCTCTACTCTGATCACACGTCGGGCGATCTCTGTATCTACCCGCCCGGAGTGACTGCGCCGGTTGCAGACTTCGGTGCGTCGGCGATCAAGTTCGCGGTCCCGCTCAGTGGCGCGTTCGAGGACGCGGGCGGGGGGCAGATGAGGCCGCTCGGGTACAGCATGTGCGTCGTGCCGATCGGCGACGGGGGCAAGGCGACAATCACGCTCGACGCCGGGTGTCTCAACAGCCCAGCGATCCGACTGACGGGCAACCTCGGCGGCTCGCAGACGATCTCGTTTGCCAACGCCAACGTGCCGGCCGGCGCGTTGCTGGAGTATCGGGTGGACCTGACGTCGCTCGGTCCCGGCGCCAGCGCCCTCAATTTCACCAAGGGCACGGGGCCGACATGCACCCTGTCCGAGGTGCCGCTCGCGTTCATCGCGATCGAGTCGCCTGCCGACGGAGGCTTCCAATGCCGCTGAGGCTCGTGCTGCTGGCCCTCGCGCTCGCGGGCTGCGAGTCCCGCACGTGTCCCCCGTCGCCGGGCGGCGAGGAGACGTCCGGCGTGCGCGTCGTCGAGGAGTGGGTGCCGACGGGCGCCGACGGTGGTGCCGAGCTGATGTTCGTCGTCCGGCAGCACGGCGCGACACCCGCGCGGATCGGCATACGCCACGGACGGCCGTGCTGGGTGCTGGCGGACCGGATGGGCAACGTCTCGGGCGAATCGGCGTGCGTCGACCTGGCGAGCGTGGACGGCTACGTGCGGGCGGGGCGAAAGGCGGCGGGGCGATGAAGCGGACCGTGATCCTCATCCTTGGCGCGCTCGCGGTGTGGGCGTGCGCGTGGCTCGTGCTCGGCTGCACCGCCGGCCCTCGCGACGCTGGACCGGCGCCGGCTCCCGACCCTACGCAGCCGGTGCACGACTGGACGCAGGCGCTCGACGCAGGCGGGAGCTTCGGGCTCGAGGAGTGGCGCGGGGGCACGCGCTACGACGGCAAGCCTGCCGGCGAGTGCTTCGTGATCGTGATCCCGACCGGCCACACCGACTGCCTGCCGCCCGTGCTGCTCGCGGACCTCGCGCTGCAGGCCCTGGTCGCGCGACAGCAGGCGGCGGCGCAGAAGGGCGGGCACTGATGGCTCTACCTCCGCGCGTGCCGGTCCATTCGGGCGAGTACGGGAACGGCGCGCTACCGACACTCGAGTCACTTGCGAAAGAGGTCGCGAGTCTGCGTGACGAGTGCTCGAACACGCAGGAGATGGTCGGAAGCCTTACGGGCGAGATGAGCGCGGTACGCGGCGACATGAGCGCGGTACGGGTCGACGTGCGTACCGCGCTACACGACTTCGCAGAGCGGCTCGACGTGGTCGTGCGGGACCTCCGTGATGAGCGCCGCGGCTCGACGAGGCAGCCGGACCAGCGCGCGCTACGAGGGGACGATAGCCGCGATAGTTTCGCGGACCTCGACAAGCTCGACCCGACGCTGAACGGGACGGAGCGTGCGGTGCTCACGCGTGAGCAGCTCCACGCGCGCGAGCAGAAGGCGATCCGAGAAGCCATCGTGGCGTACGAGGCGGAGAAGGAAAAGAACCACGCCTTCGCGCTCGTGAAGGGCGCGAAGGGCGCGGGGAAGAAGAGCGGCATCGCGCTCCTCGCAGCGTTCGCGGGCGCGGTCGGCGCCGCGCTTGGGCATGTGTTCACGAAGCTCTTTCACTGGTAGGTGCGCGCTCGCATGCGCGCTGCTTCTCAGCTGCGCGACGTGGACGTCGACGGGGCGGCTCGTCAACGCGCCGTGCCTTCACGTAGGCGGTCGTGTCCACTCCGACGACCTCGGGCACGACTACGCTCTGACCGTTCAGGTTTCGACGGAGTGGGCGCCGTGCCGCGTCGTCTACCCGAGCCGCGCCGACGCCGGGCTTGAGGTCGACCTCAGGGACGGCGGGCGATAGGGTACGGGCTCGATGCTCGGCGCCGGTCGACCCCTACCCTTCAGCGCCGAGTCGCGCGGCGCCCCGGAGAGCGGTAACGCGGCGACGTTCAGCAGAAGGTTCTCCGCGCAGTCGCTCCTCAACTCGCCGCGCTTCAAGATGCTCGAGCGCCTGGAGAGCTACGCCGAGTGCACGCAGCACTACCACAAGCTCGCCGACTTTGACGGTAACGTACGACAGCCGGGACCGCCGCTCACGATCCCGATGTTCTCGAGCGCTCCGGCGCCGTTCTTCGTCCCGCTGAGCCAGCGCTACCCGCGGGCGCAGTACCCGCTCGCGAAGCTCATCACGACAGCGTTCTCCGCGCTGCTCTTCGGCGAAGACCGCTGTCCCGCGTTCGTGTACCCGGGCGACGACGATGCGACGGATTACGCCGGCGCGCTCGCGCAGGCGTGTGACCTCTGGCCGAAGCTGATCCAGGCGCGGAACTGGGGCGGCGGCTGCGGCACCGTCGGGCTCTCGTGGTGCTTTCACGCCGGGCAGCCGCGGGTCGAGATTCACCGCGCGAAGCACCTCGTCGTGCACGAGTGGACCGACCGCTCTGCGCTCGTGCCGCGGGCGGTCTCCGAGGTCTACACGTACCCGTACGAGGAGTGGGACGAGGAGAAGCGGCGCTTCGTCGAGAACTGGTACTGGTACCATCGCTATTGGGACGAGACGCGCGACATCCTCTTCCAGCCCTGTCCGGTCCGCGAGGACGGCAAGGTGGTCGAGCCGGTCTGGGTGCCGGACGAGGTGGTCGAGCACAACGACGGGGAGGCGCACTTCGTCTGGGTGCAGAACGTCCCGTCGGACGAGATCGACGGTCTGCCGGACTACGCGGGGCAGACGGACGACTTCGACGACCTCGATGTCGTCTACTCCGTCCTGACGCGCGGCACGGTACTGAACCTCGACCCGACGCTGGTGCTGAAGATGGACCCGGCGAAGCTCGTAACGCAGAACGCGGTGTCGAAGGGGAGCGACAACGCGCTGAAAGTTGGCGCCGACGGCGATGCGAAGTACCTCGAGCTCGCGGGCACGAGCGTGACGGCGGGCCTGGCGCTCTTCGAGGCGAAGAAGAAGGCGATCCTCGAAGTGGCGCAGTGCATCCTCGCGGACCCGAACGAGGTTGCCGCCGCCGGCATCTCGAGCGTCGCGCTGAAGCTCATCTACGCGCCGATGCTCTCCGCCGGGAACGTACTCCGGGGAACGTACGGCAAGGCGCTACAGCAGCTGCTCTCGCAGATGATGCGCGTCGCGCGGAACCGGGAAGGCGACGAGGTCGTGACGCTCCCCCCGCGCGTCGTTGCGGAGAACGACCCGGCGACCGGCGAGAAGAACGAGAAGCTGGTCGAGCGCACCCCGGGCGACAGCGAAGATCTGGACCTGAAGTGGCCATCCTACTTCCAGGCGACGGCGACGGACCGGACGGCGGAGATCACGACGCTCTCGACGGCGACCGGGCAGAAGCAGGTCATCTCGACGCAGACGGCGAACGAGGAAGCGGCGAAGGTCTACGGACGCGACCCGACGGAGGAGTGGAAGCGCCTCCAGAGCGAGCAGCAGGCGGAGCACGAGACGGCGGCGTCCGCGTTCGCGGACGCGGACGCGGGCGGGAGGACGACCAAGCTGACCAAGCCGCTCCCGGGCGAGGGGGAGCTCGAGATCAGCAGTACGGGGGCGGCGGAGCCGAAGCCGCAGCCGCCGATGGGACTACCGGGACAGCCCGGGGCGCCGGGCGGCGTTCCTGGGGGGGTACCGGGCGGCAAGCCGGGACAACCCGCGCCCGGACAGAAGGGCTCGCCGGGGGGCGTTCCCGGGGCAGCGCAGGGCAGCGGCGCGGGAGGCGAAGATGGGACACCCCCGATCGGAAAGCTCAAGGCTCCGAAGCTCCCAAAGAGCTGAGGCGGCGCGCCAGCTCCTGCTCGTGCACCGGACCTGGCTCGCGCTCGGATACGGCTGGAAGGCGCCGCGGAACTTCTGCTGCTGCGACCTCTGCGTTCAAGCCGAGAAGTACCTCCGCAGCCGGGGGCTTGAGGTCGACCTCAAGGCGCGCTGAGGTAGGCTCCGCGGAGTGAGTGCCGACCCCCTCGCCGTCCTTCGTCGCTCCCGCGCGGAGGCGATGCAGCTCTCGGAGCGCACGAGCGC
>Ga0181517_10001807_pt1 | contig 22986 bp, 19 predicted proteins | sample PEATcosm2014_Bin_31_FD_119748 | JGI IMG/M metagenome (GOLD analysis project Ga0181517, IMG submission 119748) | Peatland microbial communities from MTU Mesocosm Facility, Houghton, MI, USA - PEATcosm2014_Bin01_30_metaG | ecosystem: Environmental > Terrestrial > Soil > Wetlands > Peat | place... | reverse complement strand
TGCGCCGCGCCGCTAACCCGCGGAACCGGACCGGCGCGATTGCTCTCCGATGAAATCGGGCCAGGCGAATCGTTTCGCGTTTACCTGCCGTTTCGGCTTCCGGACGGCGCAACGCCAGCCGGCTTGGTGATGCACCACGGAGACGTCCCTGGCATTGCGATCATCGGGGCGGATCGGAGCTTGCTGCACCGGCCTGCGCTGCAGCGCGTCGACGTGGGGCAGCCTCGCTGATTGGGTGACCCGGCGGCCGGCGGCGGGTATGGCCAGGAAGAGTCTGGCGCCGAGAGTAGCCAATCCAGCTCCAGTATCCAGTTAAGGCGGCCGGGGTTTTGCCCTAGCGGGGCATTCTCGGGCCGGCGTGGCAGGCCGCTGCTTGGACAATTATTCGACGCCAAACCAGAATGGCTGCTTGATCCCCACGAAGACTCGGACTGCGGACCCAGGGGGTGCTTCATCGCTCGCGGTGCCGCCTAGTCTGCCCGCTTTGGAGATTGCGTCAGATAGAGCGTACACAAATTTACTCTCCGTTTTGGGGCCCGCGACTGCAATACCTGTCCTGACAGGGCCGGGTGCCATAACCAAACCCAAATGGTCCCACACGACCAGTGGCACAGACCGCAAGGCCGTGAGTATTGATAGTCCAAGTCCATATGACTCTGGGTCATTGGCGTACGATTCCAAGTACAACGTCTTTCCCTTGAAATCATTCAGCGATGCTGCCAGTTTAGGTAGTTCCTTTTGCGGGATGTGGCGGGCAGATATCAGCAACTGCATTTGTACGCGAGCCATGGCTTCGTCCTCGGCTCGTTTGCGAAGGATCTCCGCTTCCTTCTGGACGTACGCCGTTTTCTGTCGCTCGACCTCAAGCCTAATGCTCAGCTGTTTATTGAATTCTTCCACCTCTATCGCATGGTTCAGGGCTTCCCCGGCACCACCTTCCAGTAACTGGATCAGTCTTCCATTTTTATTGCGGAGTTGTGTTTGTATTTTACCCGCGCGCACGTCGATCACCAACTCTCCAGCTACGCCGCTAGCCACCAACACAGCTGCCAAGGCCTCAATCCCAAACTTCAGCTTGTTTGGTCTCTCGGGAGAGCGTATTGTCCCTCTGCGAAAGTCTTTGAGTTCCGTCTTATGCTCTAAGACCACTAAAGCAACTTCGACCGCGACCCCCACCACGACTAGGAACACCCAGAAGTGCAGCCAAGGGTCTAAGGAATTGGCACAGATCTCGAGAGACCTAATGGCGCTTCGCAATGCTTCCGCTGAATTAGCTAAGGCCGCGGCGTCCATGGATCACCTGAGAATGGTCAGGATTAAAGGCTTAGAGATTACGCCGATCGCGTTTGTGGTGCTTATTTATTGCGCGCTTGGCACTTCACCGTGTGTCAAAATATATTATCGCTAAAACCGCTCGCGAACGCCGAAAGCTGCCCCTGCGGCCGAATGCCGGGGGCTCGAAATAGGCATATCGCAAAGGGCAAGCCATCGGTCAGAATGAAAGTATGAAGGCTACCGCGGGCATCTTCATTGGCGCGTTGTTCGCTTCCGGGCAGCAGCCTGCTGCACCGGCGCCGGACTCCCAGCGGCCAGAGACCATTTTTACCGTTACCTCGACGCTGGTGCAGGTGGACGCCGTGGTGACCGACTCGAAAGGGCACCAGATCGCCGATCTCACGCCGGCGGACTTCCAGGTTTTCGAGGACGGCAAGCTGCAGACGCTGACGCACTTTTCGTATGTCCGGGTGGCCCCGGAGCACAAGGCGGCGCCGGACGTCAAGGCGGCGGGGCCGAAGCCTTCGCCCAACGCGGTGCCGGCCTTACCGCCCGCGCGGCTGGCGCAGATTCGGCCGGAGGACGTGCGGCGCACCATCGTGCTGATGGTGGACGATCTCGGCCTTTCCTTCGAAAGCATGGCATTCGTGCGGGCTTCGCTGCGCAAATTCGTCGACCGGCAGGTGCAGCCGGGCGACCTGGTGGCGATTTGCCGCACGGGCGCCGGATCGGGCGCTTTGCAGCAGTTCACGGTCGATAAGCGGGTGCTGTTGTCGGTCATCGACGGCTTGCGATACAACTTCAACGGACGTTTTGGTCTGAGTTACTTCGACCCGTACGGCAAATTCGGGCTGGTGTCGGATCAGCTTGGAGGAGCCGGCACGCCCAGCGGCGGCGATTCCCGTACGCTCGATGTGCGGTACGACATCGAACGCAACGCCATCTCCACCGTCGGCACGCTGGGGGCAGTCAACTATATCGTGGGTGCACTGCGCGAGATGCCGGGGCGGAAATCGATTGTGCTGTTCTCCGATGGAATGCAACTGTTCGAGAGCCCTTGTGGAGCCGGGTCCGCGGGCGGGAGCGAGTCTCTGGACGATTACGCGAACATTACGGCCGAGCTGCGGCGGCTGATCGACCGGGCCAACCGGTCGGGAACCGTGATCTACACCATGCACTCCACCGGCCTCCAGACTCTGCAACTGGACGCGCAGGACCGGCCGGACCTCGGTCACACCGGGGGATCGGCGACCGCGGCCCTCAACGAGCTGACGCAAGCCGGTGCTTGCGGCGGGAGGGACGCCACGAACAACATCCTGCAATCCAATCTCGCGTTCGTCGCGGACAAGACCGGCGGGCTGGCCTACGACAACGGCAACGATCTGAATTGGGCGCTGGACCGGGTGCTGGACGACCAGGCGGGTTACTACCTGCTCGGGTATCATCCGCCGGACAGCACGTTGAACGGCAAGAACAGCAGGAACGAGTTCCACCGCATCCAGGTGAAAGTGACGCGGGCGGGGCTGCACGTTCGCTCGCGGTCCGGGTTTTTCGGGGAGACCGACGAGCAGACGCTTCCGAAGTTCACTTCGCCGATCGAACAATTGCACGCGGCCATGTTGTCGCCGTTCCAATCCTCCGGCGTGGACGTGCGGCTGACGGCGCTGTATGCGGAAGTTCCCAAGCAAGGTCCGGTGGTTCGCAATCTGATGAGAATCAACGCGGCCGATTTGACCTGGAAGCGCGACGACCATGGCAACGACCTGGCGCAGATTCTGCTGGTGGCGGTGGCCACCGGCGCGAGCGACCAGCCGCTGGCGCGGGTGATGCGAACCTTCGACATACGGGTGGCGCACGAGAAGATGAACGAAGCGCTGCGGCACGGCGCTTTGTACACGCTGGACGTGCCGGTTCCGAAGCGCGGAGCGTACCAGATTCGCGTGGCGGTGCGGGATGAGGCGACGGCCAAGATCGGCTCGGCCACGCAGTTCATCCAGATTCCGGATTTGAAGAAGCGGGGATTCGCGCTGGCCAGCGTGGTTTTGCAGGATGGCGGAGAAGCGGCGGGCAAGTCCGACCCGCCGGGCATCGCGGCGGCGCTGCGGGAGTTCCGGCGCGGGGGCTCGCTCGAGTTTCTCTGCGTGGTCGAGAACGGCCGCAAGAAAGGGCTGCAAGTGGATCTGGCCACGCGGGTGCGCGTTCTGCGCGACGGCAAGGAAGTGTACTCGGCGCCGGCGCGGCTGGTCGACGTGCCAGGCAACGGGCGGGTGGTGTTGGGCGCATTGAAACTGTCGGATGCCATCACGCCCGGGGAATACGATCTGCAAGTGACCGCGGCGGAGCGCAACGGCGGCAAAGGCGCGGCAGCCGGCCAGTGGACGGATTTCACGGTGCTGCCGTAGCGCGGCGCGCGTCACCTCCTCGCGCGGATTGCATCTGAAATAATGAAGGAAGGAGTTACGGTGCCTGACTGGCTGCAGATCATACTGGTGATGGCCGCGTACATCGTGCTGATGCGATGGGTGCTGCCGCGGCTGGGCATCGGCACTTGAATGGCGAACTCCTGCGACGCCGCGGCGCGGCGTGAGGCACGGCAAAAAGCGAAGCCGGGCGAATAACGTATCGGCACACCGGGCCGGGCTTGCGCCCGGCGCTGGCAGGTCGGGGACCTGCTCCACATAGCTAACCAACCGTCTGGACGGTTCTGAGCACGGTCTCGATAGCCGGCGCGTGAAGCAGCGTGTGGTGAATGAGGCAGGCCTTGACGGCGCGCAGGATGCCGGCCTCGTGCGCGGGGTCGAGGGCGGGGACGGTGACTTCGATGCGAAATTGGGCCAGCCGGGCCGGCTGCAGAGCCTTGCCGGCGGTCACACGAATTTCGAGGCCATCGGCGGAAAGCGAGCGGGCCTTCAGGTACTGCACGGCGTAATAGCCGGCACAGGTGCCCAGGGCCGAGAGCAGCAACTCGGGCGGCGTCATGCCTTGGTCCTCGCCGCCGTTCTCGGGCGGCTGGTCAGAAACCACGCGATGCCCGCGCGCGATGGCTTCGAATCCGACATTACCCCGATGCTGAATGCTGACTTCCACATGGCCTCTACTTGCAGAGATGCGCTTCCCGGCCGGAGGTGACAAGCGGTCCCGGGTGCAGACCGATTTTAGCGCCGCGCGCGGGCCGCGTTACTGCCGGGCTGCGCCGGCCTGAGGGCGAAAGCGCGGCGCGGCGTGTTCGGTCAGCTTGAAATCGGGCGGCACCTGGAACAGGGCGGGCGCAGGCTCGGAGCGGCCGACATTGGTCAGCCGGGTGACGGTTTCGCCGCTGCGCGGATCGCTGCGTTTGGTGAGGACCGCCATTTGCAGGTCGGCCGAATACCAGCGTTCGGTCACCATCTGAATCGGCGCTTCATTGCCGATGGCGCCGGCCGCAATAGTGACGGTGGTGCGGGTTCCCTGCGCCGGGAGACCTTCGATGGCCGCGGCGCCGAGAGCTTCGGTTTTCACGGACTGATTGGCGCCCCCCGCGCGCATTTCCCGCCGCTCTTCGAAGCCGGCGGAGGAACGCGCGCCGTGCGCCGGTGCGGCCCATACCGACTTACTGGCGGTCTTGTGCGCGGGATCCAGGGCGTAGCTGGCGCCGGCCACCGGGTCATGGATGAAGACCACCTGCTGCGCGCCTCCGCCGGCGGCCAGCGCGCCCAAGCCCGCCAGCGTTTCCTCGCGGCGGGTGCGGCCTTCGCTGTCGCGAACCAGGTGCACGGTGCTGGTTTGGCGGATGCGGTTGCCATCGGCCAGGGTCTCGGTGCTCTCGGTAACCAGGTCTCCCGAAAACGGAGCGCCCTTGACCACGCGGCGCGGCACGCCGGCCTCGGCGCCGAGGAATCGCGGGCCGGCGCCGAAGCGGCCATGCCCGGCGGGCGGCGGATTCTGCGCCCAGGCAAGGGCCGCGGCCGCCAAGAGGAAAGCGAAACTGCCCGACATCTTCATCGTCTGCTCCCGCGACAGGGCTCGCGTCAATTCAGGAAACGGACGGCGCGCGCCATGCCATCCGGGCCCACCAGAACTTCGGCTTCCACGCTCTCCGCGTCGCCATCGTCGTTGGCCGGCATGCCCAGCGCCGTGACCGCGGAGCGCGGCAACTCCACGCGCACCAGGTCGACATCGTCATCTTGCGGCGAGCCCGCGGCATTGGGCAGCGGAACAAACGCGCTCTCTTCTTCCTCGCTCGCGGCGACGGCCGCGGGACCTGAATTGGCGGCAACCAGCAGAGGCGGCGGCTGGCGCACGCCGAGCCAGAGCGCGCCGGCAACCAATAACACCGCCGCGGCGGCGGCCCACCAACGGTGAACCTCGCCCGCGGCCGGCACGCGCTGGCGGTACCGTTCCCGGTACGCGCGCACCAGATGCGCTTCCACACGCGGCGGCGCCGATACATGCTTCATCTCCGCGGCCAGCAGGCGAAGACTTGCCGCCACCGGATGCCCGGCCGCCCATCGCGCGGCGCAAGCGGGGCACGCGGCCAGATGGGCGTCGAAACTTTCTGCGGGCTCCGGCCCGGCCATCTCATTCCAATATTCTTCGCAGTTCATATCGCACACCTCGCCGCCTTCCACGCCGGAATCGAAGCGCCCCCGTGGCGTTCGTCGCGTAGTTTCCCCGCCAGCATCATCCGCGCCCGGTGCAGCCGCGAGCGGACGGTGCCGATGGGACAGCCCAACGCCGCCGCGGCCTCGGCGTAATCCACTTCCTCCAGATCGCACAACACCACCACCTCGCGGTAACGGCGCGGCAAGCTGCTCACCGCCCGGCGCAGCGCATCGACGCGCTCGCGGGCAGCCAGGTCCGCCAGCGGATCGGAAGTATCCACCGGTTCGGCAAACCGGCCTTCCTCGGCGCCTCCGGTGTCCACGGGCACGTCGGAACGCCGCCGCTCGAACTGCCGCAGTAACAGCTTGCGCGCGATGCCGAACAGGTAAGCTACCAGGCTTCCGCGCTGCGGGTCGTAGCCGCACTCGTCTCGCAGCAACGCCAGGAACACTTCCTGAACGATATCCTCGGCGGCGGGCGGCGAGCCGCTCATCTGGAGGGCGAACCGGTAGAGGGCGGGCTGCCGCCGATGGTAGAGAGCCACGAATGCCTGCTCCTGGCCGGCGCGGAGTCCCTCGAATAACTGGTGGTCCGATTCCGGCGGCTTCATCTGCCCTCACTTAATTCTTTCATATTACGGCGCTAAAGTTCCACGATCTGCCGATGGCCACACGACGCATCCGCAGGGGCTGAAGCCCAAACCTTTCTCCCGCTCCTTCGGCGCGGCTGAAGCCGTGCCCTGATACGAAGCCTTCTGAAAGAGCAGAACCTCGCGTACCGCTACGCTCAGATTCATGCGAATTCACTAGGGATGCAGAGTTTCGCCATCTCTGCGCCGCGCGCCATTTTGTGAGCCGGGCAAGGTGTCATGCGGCCTAATCATGCTATGATGTGTCTCCGCTGGCGGAGCGCTCGCACCAGCCAACTCCCAATGAGTTCTCCCACTCTTCACAAGGTTCGCCGCGAAAAACTGCTGCTCCTCGCATACTGGCTGATTCCACCGCTTTTCTGTCTGGCCGTCTACTACTGGGGACTACGCGCCTGGTATCAACAGGACGACTTCGTCTGGCTCGGTCAGCGATTCCGCGTCGAAAACTGGCACGATTTTCTGCGCGCTGTTTTTGGGCCGTCGGTTCATGGCACGTTCCGGCCGCTGAGCGAGCGCCTGTTCCTGCTGGTGGCGGGCAGTGCGTTCGGCACGGATGCTTTTCCCGCCCGGCTGTGGGTCTTCCTGACGCAAGTCGCCAATCTCGCACTGATTTCTTCGGTGGCCCGGCGGATCTCGAATTCGCGCATCGCCGGATTCCTGGCCCCCATTCTCTGGACGGCCAATGGCGCGCTGGCGTTTCCCATGGCCTGGAGTTCGGCCTACATGCACATCCTGTGCGGCACCTGCATATTGCTGGCGCTCCACTTTCTGCTGCGGTACATAGAGACCGGCAAACGCTCCGATTACTGCTATCAGTGGATCGTATTTCTGATCGGCTTCGGCGTGATGGAGAGCATGATCGTGTATCCGGCGATTGCCGCGGCTTATACGCTGCTGCGCGCGCGTAAGCGCTTCTTGAGCACGCTGCCGTTGTTCGGTGCGTCAATTTTATTCTGGGTCCTGCATTCCATGTATGTGCCGAAACAGCAGGCGGGGACATACTCGGTGCATTTCGATTCTTCTATCCCCCGCACGCTCATCACTTACTGGAAGTGGGCGCTGATGCCGCGGGATTGGCTCGACTGGCAAGGCTGGCGGCCGGGTTTTGTATTAGTGGCAACTGTCACTGTAATCGCTCTCACGGTGGCTATCTTGGTCTACGTTGCCTACGCGGCTTGGCGCAGGAATCTGGCGCCGGCGTTCGGATTGTTCTGCTTTCTCGTGTTACTGCTCCCTGTGTTACCGCTCAAAGAGCATGTGTCGTATTACTATCTGGCTCTCCCGTCGATGGGACTCGCGTTAGTAGGAGCATTCGCGGCCGATTCGGCTTTCCGCTCCGGCTGGTGGGCCAGGCTGATCGCCGGATTGCTGCTGGCTCTGTTCCTTGTCGTTCAGGCGCCCTATACGGCTTGGGCGTGCAAGTGGTGGTATCTCCGCAGCCAGCGAGTGGAAGACCTGGTTTTGGGAGCGGTGGATGTGCGCCATCGACAGCCGGCTAGGACTCTCGTCTTCACCGGCATCGATGAAGTCCTATTCGCCGGGGCCTTCTGGGACGGTGCTTTCCAAGCCTTCGGTGTGTCGGGCGTCTACGCGGATCCTGGCCAGCGGGCGATGCTGACGGCGAATAGCGACCTGGAGAATCAGGATCTCTCGAACCTATTCCCCGACCCGGCCGATTTCCAACGCGGCCTGCTGGAGCACCAGGTGATCGTGCTCTCGGCGGCGGGCCCGGATCTTCAAAATGTCACGTCCCTTTTTGAGGCCAGGGCGGAAGCTTCACCTCTTCTATGGCCCCACCGCGTGGATGTAGCTAGCGTTCTTGCCGCGGACTACCTGCGTGGGATATGGTACGACCCCGAAGGCGGGCATCGTTGGATGGGGAAGAAAGCGGGAGCCGTCTTAGCTGGTCCCGCATCGCAAAACGAACAGTTACATCTTGCCGGTTACTGCCCGGGCCCGCAAGTCGCAGCGGGTCCTTTGATAGCCAAAATCCTGGTCGAAGGTGAAGAGATTGGGCAACTGCGTCTTACGCAAGGCGATGCCGGCTTTGAGGCTGCTTTTCCGTTGCCGTCACAATTCGTGGGAAGGGCGAGGATAGAAATCGCGGTTCAGTTGGATCGTACTTATCGGGCCCCAGGCGACCTGCGGGACTTAGGGCTGACTTTCGGGTCGTTCGAGATTCGCTAGTTAATTGGGCAAGCTAAAGCATGCCCTGCCTAGCTGGTCTTGGCCGACCGCTCGCGAGCCTGGCGCCAGGTTGTAATCGAGGTTACCCCATAGTTCCAGACAGCGCCCACGGCAAGGCCGCAGGCCCCTGCGAGATACCAGGGCACGCCGGCATCCTTGGTGAACTGGGCGATCCGGACATTGAGGACGGCGCCCACGAAGCAGGCGACGTAGAACGTCACCAGGCCTATCAGTACGCGCCTGCCGCGCAGGCGACGGTCGCGGTAAGTCAGGCTGTTGTTCAGGAAGAAGTTGGCAGTCATGGCGACGAAGGTGGTGATCGCCTGCGCCAGGAAGAACTGCATCTTCAGAACCGAGAACAGTAAGTAGAGCACGCCGATCGAAAGGACCAGGCCCAGGGCGCCCACCATGCTGAAGATGAAGAAACGGGGCGGGATCAGGTTGCCGATGGTTTTGTCGAGCAGCAACTGTAAGTACTCGATGCCGACCAGAATGTCCAGCTTGCTGATTCCACGGAAGCGTTTGCGGAAAGTGTAAGGCACTTCCGCGAAGCGGACCGGACGCCGCGACGATGCCACCAGGTCAAGAAGGATTTTGAAGCCGGTGCCGGAGGCGGAATGAATCACTTCCTCGAGGAAATTCCGGTCGACCACGAAGAAACCGCTCATGGGATCGCTGAGATCGGTGTGCGACACGATCCGGCTCAGCCGCCGGCCCAGATGGCTCAAGAGGAGCCGACGCCCGGCGAAGTCGCCCATCCCGCCGCCTTCCTTGTTGCGGGTGGCAGCCACCAGATCGAGCTTTCCTTCCTTGAGTCGACTCAGCATGGCGGGCAGAATCCGCTCGTCGTGTTGCAGGTCGGCGTCCATCACGGCGATGTAGGGCGCGGCGGTGGCCATCATGCCCTCAAGACAAGCTGAAGAAAGGCCGCGGCGGCCGATGCGCTGGAGGACTCGCACGCGCGGATTTGTCCGGGAGATGGCGCGGATCGCGGCCGCGGTGCCGTCCGGCGAATCGTCGTCGACGAAGATGACTTCGTACTCGATTCCCCCGAGCGACTGCCGCATGCTTTCGAGCAGAGGCTCGATGTTGTCCCGCTCCTTGAAAGTGGGAATCACAATCGCCAGCTCAACGGGAGCCGTCATGCTTGGACTTCCGAATCGCTCATAACATGCTAATAGCTGAGCGTGCCGGTGCGCGGTTGCTCGTCCGGGTTGGGAAGGTAGAGCGTTTGGCAGTGCTCGCAGCGGTAGATTTCGGCGTCGGCGCCGAACTTCTGCTTGACTTCGTCGCCAAAGAAATACCAGCGCTTCAAGTGGCCGGCGCAGAGCTTGCCTTTTTCGTCCTTTTCGCCGCATGCGCGCATGCGGGGGAGACGGATCTTCACCTTGGTGCCGTCGCTGAGCGTGTCCACCAACTCGGCCACCGGTACCGGCTTGTCGGAAACGGCGTATTTCGGATTCGCCATGGAGAACGTCCAATATAGCATTCGCCAGCCGCCCACCCTCTCATAACCCTCCGTTATACCGATATAAAAAAGTATTGAAGGTCTGTTTGGCTGGATCTATAATGATTATGGACGGATAGGCACCTCTTCCAGGTGGTGTACAGTATGAATCAGCTATCTGATTACAAACAAAGGATTACCAGCGCGGAATGTGCCGTCGAGCTGGTCCGCTCCGGCGACCGGGTCTGGGTGCAGCAGGGGTGTGGCATCCCGCTCACGCTGGTTGGCGCGCTGGTTGGACGCGCGGCCGAACTGCGGGACGTCGAGATGTGCCATATGTTGACGCTGGGCACGCTGCCCTACACGCGGCCGGAATATGCCGGCCACTTCCGCCACAACGGCCTGTTTCTGGGCGGCAACGCGCGCGAGGCGGTGGCGGAGGGCCGCGGCGACTACACGCCGATCTGTCTGAGCGAGATTGAAGGGCTTTTCGACCACGAGCTGCCGATTGACGTGGCCTTCGTGCAGGTGTGCCCGCCGGACGAGCACGGCTTCGTCAGCCTGGGGGTGGGCGCGGATTGCACCCTGACCGCGGCGCGGCGGGCGCGCATCGTGGTGGCGGAAATGAACGAGCGGATGCCGCGCGCGCTGGGAGACACGTTCCTCCATCTCAGCCAGATTTCGGCGCTGGTTCCGACGTGCCGGCCGCTGGTGGAACTCCATCCGGAACCGCCGACGGATGTGCACGCGCGCATCGCGGAACGCGTGGCCGCGCTGATTCCGGACGGCGCCACGCTGCAAATGGGAATCGGCGGCATTCCCAACGCGGTGCTGGCACGCCTCTCCGGCCATAAGAACCTGGGCGTGCACAGCGAAATGTGTCCCGACGGGGTGGTGCCGCTGATCGAAGCCGGCGTCATCAACGGCGCACGCAAGACCCTTCATCCGGGCAAGATCGTGGCGGGATTCATCTTTGGATCGCAAGTGCTGTTCGACTGCGTCGATAACAATCCCATGTTCGAATTCCATCCCACCAGCTACGTCAACGATCCCTTCGTGATTGCGCAGAACGACAATATGATCGCCGTCAACTCGGCGATCCAGGTGGATCTGACCGGCCAGGTTTGCGCCGATTCGATCGGCACGCGGCCTTACAGCGGATTCGGCGGGCAGCTCGATTTCGTGCGCGGCGCGGCCCGCTCGAAGGGTGGCAAACCGGTGATCGCGCTGCCGGCGACGGCCTGCAAGGGCACTCTATCGCGCATCGTGCCGGTGCTTGACCCCGGCGCCGGCGTGGTGACGTCGCGCGCCGACGTGCATTACGTGGTGACGGAATTTGGCGCGGTGAATCTGCACGGCAAGACGTTGCGGCAGCGCGCCGAAGCGCTGATCGGGATTGCCGATCCCCGTTTCCGCAACGGGCTTTACGATTTTGCGGTGCGATCCAACTATCTGGAAGCGCGGCCGAAGATGGTGGCTTGAAAAACCGCGCCCGCAAGCGGGCGTTGGCAAGCTAAAGCGTGCCCCACCTAACGCGCCAGACGGTGTTCGATCCGTCGTCGGTGACGATCAGCGATCCGTCTTTTGCAACTGCCACTCCCACCGGGCGGCCCCACACGTCGCCAGAGGGCGTGACGAAGCCGGTCAGAAAATCCTCGTACTCTCCGGTGGCGCGGCCTTTTTCGAGCGGTACCCGAATCACTTCGTAACCGGTTCGCTCGGCCTTGTTCCACGACCCGTGCTCGGCGGCGAAAATGTCGCCGCGATACTCGGGCGGAAACTCGGCCGCTTCGTAGAATGTCATCTCGAGCGAGGCGTTGTGCGGTTGCAGCAGCACATCCGGCGTCAGCACCTTGGACTGCAGCTCCGGATGCTTCCCCTGGTGACGCGGGTCCCAATGGCCGCCCATATAAAACCAGGGCCAACCATAAAAACCGCCGGGCTCGATGTGCGTGATGTAGTCCGGAACCAGGTTATCGCCCAGATTGTCGCGCTCATTCACCGACGCCCACAATTGCCCGGTCCGGGGGTGAACCGCGATTCCCACCGCGTTGCGAATTCCCCAGGCGTAGACTGCGAGCCCGGAGCCATCTGGGCTAGCCACCAGAATATCGGCGCGATGAAACTCCGCAGGGTTGTTGTCCGAGTCGTCAACATTGGAATGCGAGCCCACCGAGATGAACAACCTGGCGCCGTCGTTCGAAAAGGCCAGGTCGCGCGTCCAGTGGCCGCCGCCGCGAAGACGTCCGCCGCCAGGGATCTTCGCCACGACGGTTTCCGGCTTACCGGCGGCTTCGACGTCGCCGTTGTGATAGGGAAAACGCACGACGGAATCGGTGTTCGCCGCGTATAGATAGGCGGGATTGGGGCCGGGCGGATAGAAGGCAAGTCCGAACGGTTGGGTCAATCCGGCGGCGTAGACCTCCATTTTCTCCGCATGGCCGTGGGCGTCCAGACCGCGCAGCACGCGGATCCGGCCGGGTTCGCTCTCCACCACAAACAGATCGCCGTTCGGGGCGGTGCGCACCAGCCGCGGGTTGGTGAGGCCGGTGGCATACTCGGTCACGGAGAAGCCGCGCAGGGCTTTCGGCCAGGCATCGGCGGGGCGCGGGACCAGGCGTGGGCCATTATCCACCGCCTGAGTGGCGTAGGGTTGCGGCAGATCGGCAACCGTGATTTTGCGCACGGTCCCCGGCTGTTGGCGGCGATAATCGGTGAACGCCGCCTGGCCGGTTTCGACCTTAACGCCGGCGGGCAACGCGGCGTACAAGAGGCCAGCAAGAAGGGCGGCGCAGCATGACACGGGCAGAACGTAAGCGGGTGGTCGCAACATTGTGTGGGGTCCTCTGAGTAGTCGGGTCACTTCACATGATGTATGGGCAGGGGTCGGCGATTCGCGATGGGGACCGGTAACGCCGGCGGTCTTTTGCCGCCGGTGGCTTTCTTGTACACGCCCTGCCAAGGCCGCTTTCAGAGCACCGGCGGCAAGGCAAGGCCGACGGCGTTGCGAAAAAAGCAGATACACCCGGGCTACTGGCCGGGCGTCACCTTCACGCCATCGGCTAACGGCACATCGGTGGGCATGGCTACGGCATCGCCCTCGGCCAGCCCCGCGGTCACCTGCACCTGGGTGACGGTGGAGTTTCCGGTCCTCACCACGCGGCGCGCCACGTGGTCACCCTCCAGGCGGAACACCCAATCGCCCGCGGCATCGTGATGCAGCGCCTCCTTGGGAATCACCAGCGCGCCATCGGCGACCCCGGTGCGAATCTCGGCATCGATGTTGGTGCCCGGCAGCAGCTCGCGGCTGGGGTTGTCGATCACGGAGATCACGTCGCCCACCTGGCGCGAGCCCAGCGGCTGAATCGCGGCCGGCATTTTCTCGACCGTGCCGTGCCACTGCTTGCCGGGCAGCGCTTCCCACGTGATCTTCACAAGCTGGCCGGGCGCCACGCGGCCGAGCAACGGCTCGTCGACATACACGCGGACACGCACGCGGTCGAGGCGCCCCACGTTGGCCAGCAGATCGCCCGCGGCCAAATAGGCGCCCGGCCGCAAGACCAGCCCGTACACCTGGCCCGCCAGCGGCGCCCGCAGCACGGCCGCTGCCGCATGCGCGCGAACCGCGTTCAGCGCCGCTTGCGCATCGGCCAGCCGCGCACGCGCGGCATCCACGTCGGTCGCGCCCACCAGCGCCTTGCGCCGCTTGTCCAGACCCTCGATTTCGATCTGCGATTGCCGCACCTTGTCGGCTTCCTCCTCGACCTCGTGAGCGGTGGCGGCCTGCTTCTCCTGTAAACGCTTCAGCGCTTCGTAATCCTTCTGTTCCTTTTCGAGGTCGAAACGCGCACGCGCCTGGCTGTTGTCGATCTCGGTGAGTTCCGCCGGCCGGCCGCCCTGTTCGAGCGAGGCCAAATGGGCGCGCGCCTCATCCACGCGCGCCTGGGCGGCTTCGAGATCGGCGGCGCGCGTGGGGTCGCTGATTTCGGCCAGCTCCGCCCCTTGCGCGACCAGCTCGCCCTCATGCACCGCCAGGGTGCTCAGCAAGCCGGCGGTTTCGGCGCGCACCGGCTGCCATTCGTAGGGCTCGACTTTTCCATTCGTGGGCAGCGTGCTGACCAGGGTTTGCCGCTGGACGCGCGCGAAGCCGACTGCCGGCGGCCGGCTCCTGCGCAAGACTCCCCACACGATTATGGCGGCCGCCACCGCCAGCAACAGCACGGCGAGCTTCTTCAATCTGGTCTCCCCACCTATCTTAACTACTGTTTCCAGGGGCGTGACTCTCTCGCCGCCAGGATCTTTCTTTCGGGAGCCAAAGCAGGTCCACTATCGATAGTATTCTCTGCGCGGAGGATTCGACCTACCATTTTGGTTACGCACGGCGCGCGCGAGGTGTGGATGGTCCCTAAGATAGTGAAGACGTTTCTCTTGGCAATCGCCATCGTGATGTTGGTGATGGCGGTCTGGCCGCAAGCCCGGCTCGCGGTGGTCTGGGCGCTGGGCCGCTGCCAGCAGTGCTCGTTCGAGGATACTGTCAACAGCCACGCCCTGCTGTTTGACATGGAGAAGGCCGGCGAACAGATTGGCGCCGCCAGCAAAGTGATTGAGACCGACCCGAAGGGCTTCGAGCTTGTCGACACACCGATGGGCCGCTATTGGACGCCGCCGCACGACCGGTTCCTCAAATTCACGCTTGGTGAGGAGAAGCTGGAAATCTATGGCAACGATGCGGTCTCGGTGAAGGCCGGAGATGTGGTGTTCGATTGCGGCGCCAACGTAGGTGTGTTTACGCGGACCGCGTTGGCGCGCGGGGCGGCGGTGGTTGTTTCCATCGAGCCCGCGCCGGCGACGGTCGAATGCCTGCGGCGCAACTTCGAAAAGGAAATCGCCGCGGGCCGCGTGATGGTGGTGCCGAAGGGTGTCTGGAGCCAGCCGAGCGTGCTCGAACTCGCGGAAGGCGACGATGGCAACACCACCGGCGATAGCTTCGTGTTCGGACGAAACCAGAAGAACAAGGTCAATGTGCCGGTGACGACCATCGATATTCTCGTGGGCGAATTAGGGTTGCCGCGAGTGGACTTCATCAAGATGGATATCGAAGGCTCGGAAAAGGATGCGCTGCGGGGCGGAGCCGAGACCATTCGCAAGTACCATCCGAGAATGGCGATCGCCTCCGAGCACCTTCCCGACGATTCAACGGCGATTCCGCAGACCGTCAAAGCAATCTGGGACGGGTACAGCGTGCGCTCTTCGAGCTGCAAGGATAACTTGCTGAGCGTGATGGCTGAGGTCTTGCTGTTCCAGCCAAAGCCGTAGCCGTTCAGCGTCTATGAAGCGCAGCGCGATCCAGCCGTGCCGGCTCTCTGTCCGCTGTCCGGGCGATATGATTGGACCATGACGCGACGCGATCTCGGCAAGCTGGCCATGGTTGGCGCGGTGGCGCTGGACAATGCTGCCGCCAACGACAATCCACCCCAATACACTGGCGCTCTCGACGGTTTTGAAAACAAAGTGGACGCGGCCGGCTTCGACCCCGTGCTCTACACCATGAAGCTGCACGATGCGGCTCCGCTGCGGATGACCTTCCGCGCTTCCACGCGCGCCGAGGCCGAGCAATGGCAGCGCGACCTGCGAGCCAAGATCGCCGAACTGGTGGGCGGCTTCCCCGGCGAGCGAACGCCGCTCCACGCGCAGACGCTGGAGGTCCGCGAATATCCCGCCTACCGGCGCGAGAAGTTCGTCTTCGAGAGCCGGCCCGGCGTCTGGGTGCTCGGTTACCTGCTAACGCCCAAGACCAGCGGGCCTTTCGCCGCGGTGATCGCGATTCCCGGCCACGGCCGCGGCGTGGACGACATTGTCGGCATCGACGAACACGGCCGCGACCGCACCGTGAAAGGCCCTTACGAGTACGACTACGCCATCCAGATCGTCGAACACGGAATGGCCGCGGTGGCCATCGAGCCGATGGCTTTCGGCTGCCGCCGCGACGCCGTCACCAAGGCCAAAAGCCTGACACTCACCGCGTGCCAGCCCGCCGCCGGCTCGGCGCTGCTGCTCGGCCAGACCATGCTCGGCTGGCGCGTGTATGACACGATGCGCACCATCGACTGGATCGCCACCCGCCCGGAACTGGACGCCGCGCGCATCGGCTGCCTGGGCTGCTCCGGCGGCGGTACGTGCACGCTGTTCGCCGCCGCGCTCGATACCAGGGTGCGCGCCGCCCTGGTCAGCTCATCACTCAACACCTTCCGCGACAGCATTATGAGCGTGTCGCACTGCATCGATAATTACGTGCCGGGCATTCTCAACTGGGCGGAGATGTACGATGTGGCGGGCCTGGTGGCGCCGCGTCCGCTGTTCGCCGAAGGCGGACTCGACGACGACATCTTCCCCATCGCCGCCACGCGCGCCAGCTTCGACCGCGTGAAGAAAGTGTACGAGGTGTTTGGCGCCGCCGGCCGCACCGAACTCGAAGTCTTCGACGGCCCGCACGGCTTCTGGGGCAAACGCGGCCTGCCGTTCCTGGCGCAGCACCTGTCCACGGCCTAGATATGCAGAAGCGCGCGGATCGTCCAAAAGGAGTCGCCCAGTACTGGGACATGGTCGCCAGCCGGTATCTGGAGCTTTTTCGCGATGAGCTTCAGGGCAAGCCGTATGACCTGGCCGTCCTCAAGACGTTCGCCGCCGGCTTGCGGCCCGGTGCGAGTGTGTGCGATATCGGCTGTGGACCGTGTGCGCATGTAGCCCGGATCTTGGCCGATCAGGGTCTCGATGTGGTTGGGATCGATCTCTCGCCCAATTGCGTTGCGCTCGCCCGCAGGGAACAGCCCTCGCTCCGGTTCGAGACCATGGACATGGCGGCGATGGCGTTTGCAGATGGCAGCTTTGACGGTCTGGTTGTCTACTACGCTCTACACTACCGGCCGAAGTCGACTCTGCCTCCGGTGTTTCGAGAGTTCGCACGAGTCTTGCGCGCGAGCGGATGCATTCTGGTGGTTGCCAAGGAAGGCGTCGGGGAAGGCTGGGTCGACGATCCGATGGGAATCGCCGGCGAGGTTTTCTGGGCCGTATTTTCTCCGGATGAACTGCGAGAGCTGTGCGTCAACGCGGGCTTCCGAGAGGTCAGCAGTGCCGTAAGAGAGGCGTTGCCAGGGGAGATCCCCGTCCGGCGCATTTACGTGACCGCGGAGCGTGCGTAGGGCCGCACCGTTTCTGGGCAAACGCGGCGGGCCAGGCATGCCCGGCCCCTACTGCGCAACCGGAATCATCGCTCCTGTCGGTGAACTGGCGCCGCCGTAGGTAGCGATCACCTGGTTGTCGCCGTTAGCGGCGTTGGACGGCACCACCACGTTGATCTGGTACAGCCCCGGGTTGATCAGCCCGGCGAATTGCACCGTAGCCGTCGTCCCGCCGATGGTGACCTGCGGCCAGGGGGTGGGTAGCGCGCCCGTCTGCACATCCGATCCCGCCGTCAGCGTGGAAACCGGCAGGCCGAAGCCATCGCCGAACAGCAGGATGGTCTCGCCCGGTGTGGCCGGGGTGAACGTGTAGCCCGTCACCGACATGGAGGCCGGCCCCAGCAGGGTGTAGCCGGCGTGCTCCGCGGCAATGTGGATGCCATCGCCGAAGCGCAGGAATCCCGGCGACGACGCTTCCAGGTTCGCCGTATAAGCGGCGCTGGTCGCGGTGCCGTTGTTCACCTCGATCGCAACCGAACCGGTGGCGGAATCGAGCGGCGTGAGCACGTTTATCTGAGCGGCACTGACGAAATAGATGTACGCCGGCTTGCCGTTCACGGTGACGCTGACGCCGCCCAGCGCGGTCGGCATCTGGCCGGATGCAAAAGATGGCGCGCTGCTCCAGGTGAGGCCCGTGCCCACGCTGGCCGGAGCCAGGTTGGAGCCGTAGATGGAAATCCAGGCATTCTGCGCGATGTCGGCGCCTCCGCCGGAGACGCCGACGCCGGTGATGGTGGGCTCGGTTCCGGTGGATCCAGTCGCCTCAGCAAACACGTACGCGGCTCCGTTGAAGGCTTGCGAGTTGACGGTCTTGTCGCAAGCCCCGATGACGATGGTGCTCCCGCTCAACGAGACGGCGTTGCCGAAATGTTCGTTCGTCGTGGCATCGGAATCAGCCAGTTCCTGCTGCTCGGTCCAGACGCCGCCGCTGGGCACAAACACGTGCGCGACACCATCGCTGCCTGCCGCTCCGATCACCGCGGTGTTCCCGCTCAGCGAGACGGACCAGCCGAATTCGATGGCCGCGGAAGCAATCAGTTTCTGTTGCTGGCTCCACGTTCCGCCGCTGAGCGCAAAAACGTACGCCGCTCCCTGATTGTTGTTATTGCCGTAAGCCCCGACGAGTATCGTGTTCCCGCTCAACGAGACGGAAGCGCCGAATAAGTCGTTCTCCGCGGGATCGGAAGGAGCCAGTTCCTGCTGCTGGTTCCACACTCCACCGCTGAGCCCAAACACGTACGCGACCCCCCCGTTGCCCGAAGCTCCGATCACAGCGGTGTTGCCGCTCAACGAAACGGAAGAGCCGAATTGATCCTGCACCTGGCCATCGGAAGCGAACAACTGCGGCTGCACGCTCCATACACCACCGCTCTCGACAAACACGTACGCGGCTCCCAGGCTGGCAGTCTTTTCCGGAGCTCCGATCAGTACCGTGTTCCCGCTCAACGAGACGGACGTGCCGAAACCGTCGATCCCCGCGAGACCGGCAACGGCACCGGGAGCGGAAAGCGCCTGCTGCTCGGTCCACACTCCGTTGCTTCGCACGAACACGTATACGCTTCCGGGGCCGTAGACGTAGGGAGCCCCGACCACCGCCGTGTCCCCACTTACCGACACGGAGTAGCCGAATTCGGTGTAATCCCCACTACCGGGAAAAGTCAGCTCCTGCTGTTGGCTCCAAACGCCGCCGCTCTCGACAAACACGTACGCGGCGGCTTCGCCGGGAGAACCGATCACTGCCGTGGTCCCGCTTAGCGACACGGAATAGCCGAATTGACCTTCCCCGCCACCGGAAGGGGTCAGTTCCTGCTGCTGCGTCCAGGCCGGGTTCGCTACCAGCGGATACTCGGCCCCGCTCGCAGCCGCCAGGGCGGCGAGTGGAAATACGAGCGCGAGAGTCTGGAACCCGCGGACCCCCGTAAGCGTGTAACTGTGCATGATCGTCACCTCTTTCCGCGTTTGCGGAGCGCCGCTGGCTTTCATAGGATGCTGCGAAAAGGGCGCGGAGTCACGAAAAAGCGAGAAAACTCACGTCTGTGATTGGCTATACCCACACCTGGACGAAGCGGTTGGATCCCTCCGCAGCACACCCTCGACAAACACCTGTGATAAACATAACACAACCCCGGCGATGTCGCGGCATGCCTGAAGATCGCCGGCTCGACTTACCGGAATTCGGGGATTTAGAGCCTCCCTGACGCCGTAGTGTTTACCATTCAAGTTGACGTATAGTCGCCGTTTCGGACCATTGCTGCCGGCGCGGTCCGCAAACCGCCTTCCTGGGAACTCCGACAGCCAGGTTGGTGCCCATGGGGCGCACCCCTCCTCAATCGCAGGCCACCGGTTCCAGGCTGCGCACTTTGGCCGAGAGCGTGGTGCGTTTGAGCCGCAGCATGTCGGCCGCGGCTTTCTTGTTGCCGCCCGTCTTGCGCAGGGCCTGCTCGAGTATGCTGCGTTCAATCAGGGCGACCGTCCGCTCGTAGTCGAGGCCATCGTCAGGCACCGGCACCAGCGGCGTGTCGCCTGACGGGGCCGAAATCGCCACCCGGTCCTCGAACGGAAGCGGAAAGTCGCCGGGAACCAGCATGTCGCGGTCACCGCTCAGCGCCACAGCCATTTCGATCGAGTTCTCCAGTTGCCGGACATTCCCCGGCCAACTCTGGGCGCTCAATCGCTCGGCAGCCGCCGGCGCAATCGTTTTAAGCGGAATCTCTTCCTGGCGGCAGATCTTTTCCACAAAGTGCAGCGCCAGCGCCGGCACATCGCCCGGCCTCTGGCGGAGAGCCGGCATCCGTATCGGCACCACGTTGAGCCGATAGAACAGGTCCTCGCGGAATCTGCCTTGTTCGATGCGCCGCGCGAGATCGCTATTGCTGGCGGCGATCACTCTCGCGTCGGAACGAATGGTTTCCGAGCTTCCCAGCCGCTGGAACTCCCGCTCTTGCAGCACGCGCAGTAATTTGGCCTGCAGTTCGAGGGGCAGCTCGCCGATTTCGTCCAGAAACAGGGTTCCGCCTTGCGCCTGCTCGAACCGGCCCAGCCGGCTCTGCACCGCGCCGGTGAACGCGCCGCGGACGTGCCCGAAGAGCTCGGCTTCCAGCAGATTCTCCGGCAGCGCGCTACAGTTCACCGCTACCCAAGGTCCCTGGCGGCGCGGCCCAGCCAGGTGCAAGGCGCGCGCCGCCAGTTCCTTGCCGGTTCCGGTTTCGCCGGTAATCAGCACGGTGGCCCGGCGGGCGCCAACCAGCCGGATCAGGTGGCCCACCTGGCGTATCTCGCGGCTGTCTCCCACCAGCAGCCGCTCCCAATCTTCCGAGCCGGTTCGCGACGCGAGTTGCGCCAGACTGTGGGTGCGGCGCCGATCCAGAGCTTGTTCGATCTGTTGGTGCTCGTCCCCTGGGGCCACCAGAAACTGATGGATACCGAGACGCGCCAGCCGCACGGCATCGTTGAGCGTGGCCGACGGATCCCGCGCCAGCACGGGAACCCCGGGCGCCAGCCGCCGGACCTGCTCTAGCAGGTCGGCGGGAACCCAGTTGGGTATTGGAAAATCCAACACAATCACCCCGTAGTCCTGCCGGGCGAGGTGGTCGATTCCGGTTGCCGCGTCCAGGTACTCAACCGTCCAGGCCGCACCCCCCGCGCAAAATTCTGCCGAAGGTCTATCATGGCTGCCGCGAATCCACAGGACCTTGGTGGCATTCATAGCTGGTTAGTCCAAGCAATCGGCGGAATCCGCCGGGACTTTAGGATTACTCCAAACTAACTGCTCGTTCTGGCTAAAGCCCATGCCCGATCTTGCCGATATGACACGCAGCAGAGGAAAGCTAACGGCTATGAGAGTCTTTGATCGAAACTTGAGCAGCGGGTCGCCGGTCGAATCCGGGCGCACGCAGGAAACTCAACGCGCCAACACAACAGCCGGGGGCGCCTCCGCTACGCAGGCAGGCAGCGGAGACCAGGTGGAGTTTTCCAATACGTTGGGCAGCCTGGCGCGGGCCATGTCCACGTTCAACACCAATCTCGCCAGCAAGGTGCAAGCGCTGGCCGCACAGTACCAGAGCGGCGCCTACCGTGCGGATTCTCTGGCGACTAGCCGGACCATGATCGCTCACGCTGTGACTGCCGGGGATCAGTAATCATGCCGGAGGACGCGGCAAGCGGGCTCGCGGCAGTGCGTGCCGAGGTGGAAGGCGCGTGCCGGTCGCTGGTCCTGGCATCGCCGGAAGCGCTGACTTGCTGCGAGGGGGCGCTCCAGCGGGCTGCCGAGGCGCTGCGGCGGGGCCAAACCGCATGGGATTGGAAGTCGGCTGGTGAAGGCGCCAAGTTAGAGGCGGCGCGGCTCCAAGCCGGGATTCGCCGCGCCGGGCGCCTGCTCTCCAGCGCTTCTGGCTATCACGCGGGCTGGTTACGAATTCTTTCCGCTATGGCGGGCGGGTACTCCCCGCGGGGCGAAGCCGCCCCCATGCCGGGCATGCGCCGGATCTCGCTCGAAGGATGAACCGGAATGCCCAGCCTCATATCCTCTCTTTATGTTCAGGCGGGCGCCATCAACGCGTTCGAGCAGGCGATCGCGGTTACCTCGGCCAATGTTTCCAATGCCTCCACCGCCGGTTACGCCAGCCAGACTCAGACTCTGGAGGCCATGCCCGAGGACATCAGCCACGGAGCTATAGGCGGTGTCGCAGCCGGGCCGGTGGTCAGCTCGCGGGACCAGTATGCGGAGCAAGCTGTCCGCAATCAGCAAACGGCCTTGGGCGGGTCCACCGAGAGCGTCAACAGTCTGACCGGCTTGCAGTCGCTGTTCGACGTCACGGGCACCAGCGGTATTTCGACCGCGCTGAGCAGCCTGTACCAGAGCTTCTCGGCCTGGGGACAAACGCCCTCCGACGGCACCGCCCGGCAGGCTGTGTTGACGGCGGCCGGCAATCTGGCGGACGCCTTCCAGACGACGGCCTCCGGGCTGACCAGTGCCGCCACCACGGCGAACCAGCAATTGCAGCAGACCGTAACCCAGGTGAACACGCTGGTGGGGCAGTTGCAGCAACTCAACGCACAAGCCATCGGGAGCAACGGAAACGATTCGGGACTGGACGCCCAGATCAACTCCGCGCTCGAAAACCTGTCGCAATACATCCCCGTTACCGCCACCGAGCAGCCTGACGGAACGTACACGGTGATGCTCGGCGGCCAGACCCCGCTGCTGGTCGCCGGCCAGCAGTATGCACTGAGCTTTGACCTGTACCAACCGGATAATTCCACGATTCAGAACGCGCCTCCGCTGGCGCAAATCAAAGCCGCGGACGGCACCGACATCACCAGCGACATCACGGGCGGTCAATTGGGCGCATTGCTCAACTTCCGCAACGCGGTTTTGCCTTCGTACATGGGCGATGGCACCCAGGCGGGCAGCCTCAATACGATGGCGCAACAGTTCGCGGACACGGTGAACGGGATCCTCACTACGGGCAACATTTCCGACGCTTCCGCGGACGGCGCCACGCCGGCAGTGCCCGGCGTGCCGCTATTTACTTACGACACAACCAATTCGACCAACCAGGCGGCCAGCCTCGCGGTCAGTTCCACCATCACGCCCAGCCAACTGGCGG
>Ga0181517_10001806_pt1 | contig 22988 bp, 18 predicted proteins | sample PEATcosm2014_Bin_31_FD_119748 | JGI IMG/M metagenome (GOLD analysis project Ga0181517, IMG submission 119748) | Peatland microbial communities from MTU Mesocosm Facility, Houghton, MI, USA - PEATcosm2014_Bin01_30_metaG | ecosystem: Environmental > Terrestrial > Soil > Wetlands > Peat | place... | reverse complement strand
CTCCGACCAGCGTGTGCAGCTCGTCGATGAACAGGACGATGTCGCCCCGGGCCCGTACCTCCTTCACCACCTTTTTCAGGCGCTCCTCGAAGTCGCCCCGGTAGCGGGACCCGGCCACCAGGGCGCCGAGGTCCAAGGTGTAGAGCTGCTTGTCCCGTAGGGTCTCGGGCACGTCGCCGGCTACGATGCGCTGGCACAGGCCCTCGACAATGGCCGTTTTGCCCACGCCCGGTTCGCCGATGAGGACAGGGTTGTTCTTGGTCCGCCGGGACAACACCTGCATGACCCGCTCGATCTCGCGCTCGCGGCCGACCACCGGGTCGAGCTTGTGGTCGCGGGCCAGCTGGGTCAGGTTGCGCCCGAACTGGTCCAGCACGGCGCTGCCGGCCGGGGCCCCGGGGCCGGGGTGCGCTGTCGCCGGGGCCGGCTTCTCCTCGCCCGTTGGGTGGCCGGCGAGCAACTGGACGACTTGCATACGTACCCGGGACAGGTCGGCGCCCAGGCTGACCAGCACCTGCGCCCCCACACCCTCGCCTTCGCGGACTACGCCCAGGAGCAGGTGCTCGGTGCCGATGTAGTTGTGGCCGAGCTGGAGAGCTTCACGCAGTGAGAGCTCTAGCACCCTCTTGGCCCGCGGAGTGAAGGGAGGCGCCCCGCTCGTGGGCGACCCGGCGGGGCCCATCCTCAACTCGACCTTGGCGCGTACCGCCTCGAGAGTTATCCCGAGCGACTCGAGCGCCTTGGCCGCCACGCCCTCGCCCTCGTGGAGCAGGCCGAGCAGGATGTGCTCGGTCCCGATGAAGTTGTGGTTGAGCAGGCGCGCCTCTTCTTGGGCCAGCACCAGCACTCGTCGGGCTCGGTCGGTGAAGCGCTCAAACAACCTTGACAGCCTCCTCAGCGCCTACCGGTCCCCACACCCAGGCCACCTTGGTAGGTCCGGGGCCGACGCCCCTGACCGGCACGCCGCTCCGGGTGGAATTCATGGATGTCCTGTCTTTGGGGCTCCGGCACGTCAAGCGTACCCGCCCTGGCCCTCGGGCCCGAGATCATATTTGTGCATGCTGGGAGCAACGGCGAGCCCTGGTGGCGGCACCGCCGTACTGGTGCCGAGCGGTCACCTCAAGCCCCGCTGGGCCGGTGGCGCGCCGCCAGACCGATCGTGCAGGTCGAAGGCGGTCGATCGGGCACCAGGTGCGGGTGCGTGCCTACCCCCAACGGCAGGGCCACCGCAGCCACGATCGCGGGTGCCATTGCTGCCGCCCACTGGGCGGTCCGCGCCCAAGTCGGGCGCCGCCCCTCCTGCGTACGGCCCGCTCGGAGCCGTCCCCAAGCGCGGCGGGGGGTGGGCTCGACGAGGGGCGGGAGCGAAGCAACCAGGCCGTCGGGGACGGGCACGGCGCTCCGCACGCGTGCTGAGCGCCCGATGCCCGTGACTTTGGTCCCGAAGTACCGGCAAACCTCGCAGCTAGCAAGGTGTGCTTCCAGGACCGGGCGGGATAAGGGAGGCTGTTCTCCGTCCAACCCGGCCGAGATGCTCTCTTGGGCGTCCGCGCACGCGATCGGCGGTGGTTTTGGTGCGCGCCCTGTGACCGCCCGGCGAACGTTGAGCTTCACGACGAGGAGCCGAACTGGACCGGGACGTGCATGACCTGGCGCACGGCCCATCGGCTGGGCCCCGGGCTGAGCGACCAGAAAGTAAGGACGGTGACGTCTGCGCTCAGGGCGTCGACCGTGGCGCCGCCAAAGGCGACCGTCGCCGTCCCCGGGGGCGGTGAGGGCAGCTCCTGCCAACCGGCGGATCGTTGGCCGACCATCAGCGTTTCGTGGCCCGACGTCTCCCGGAGCAGGACGAAAAGGCCGGTCCCGCCGGCCGGCCCGAAGGAGGCCACTTGTTGGCCCGGGCTGAGCCGAAGAGGGGCTGACGCCGACCAGCCCCCGCTACCGGTGCCCCAGGCGGCGACCAGATCGGTCCCCGAGCCATCGACGAACGCCAACAACGCCGATGTCTCCCGGCCGGTTGTCCCTAAGGCCAGTACTTCGACGCCACTCCCGGCCAGCGAGCGAGGTAGGGCCGGGCCGACCAGGTGCCACGCGTTGCTCTGTCGAGTGAACAACCCGACCACTCCGGGACGGCCGCAGCTCCCACCTATTAGTGCCTGGCCCCCGAGGTAGCCGACAGCGGTGAGGGCCCCGAGCGCACAGGACCGGCCCGCCCCGGTCCCGGACAGCACGTTTTGGCTGACCAACGTGCGCCAGGTGGAAAGGCCCCCCGCAGTGACCAGCACCCGGGCCCCGCCCCGCTGGTTGACCAACGCCAGGGCGCCGCCCCCGCTGTTCCCGGCCAGAGCGTCGGGCCGAGCCGCCAGACCGGCGGTTATGAGCCCGGTCGACCACGAACGCTCCGGGTCGGCCGTGGCCACCAGTGGTGTGAAGGTGAGGTCGACCGAGGGCAGGACGCCGACGATAAGAGAGCCGCCCCCGGGCGAGAGGACCAGGCCGCCATTTGTGGCCGTAGCCGTGGCTTCCACCTGGTTGGACCATGAAGCGCCACCAGCGGGCCGGAACAGGAGCTGCCAGAAGGTGTTCAGCGGTTGGTCGAGGCGGCCCATGGGGACCGTCGCCCATGTCCCCGTGGCGGTCTCCACGGATGTCGCCAGCGGGGTGGGGACCGAAGGGCCGGCGACAGTGGCGGCGGCCCCTGAGCTTGGACCAGCCGCGCTCGAACAGGACTCCAGGCCGGTACCGGCCAGGGCCAGGACCGCCAGGGTGGCCGCCCCCCGAAAGAGGCGCCGATGAGGCTTGGTCTGGTGGTTCAAGGGTGGGCCATGACGCTTTTGATGGTGTCGGCCAGCATCACCGAGAAAGACGACTCGGTGGCGTTGGTTGCCGGTCCGGGATCGGTGTCCAGCACGTCGCGGGTATGCCCGTCGGCGTCTATGACATAGGCGTACTCACCGTGGCCCACCATGGCCCCGGCGGGCAGGTAGATCACCGCCTCGCCGTAAGATCTCCACACCCGGCGCAACTGGGGGAGCGAGCCCGTCAGGTAGAGCCAGTTGGGCAGGTGCGCGAGCCCTTCTTGCTGGTCGAAGGCGACCAGGTAGTCGGGTGCCAGGTAGCGTGGGTTGGCATTGACGGCCACCATCTCGACGTGGCGGGCGGCTGCGCCCAGGTAACTGTCCGCGGTGCGGAACTCCGAAGCGATCACCGGGCAGTCGGTCGTGCACGTGTCGTCGAGGAAGGTAAAGGCGACGGTCTTGCCCCGGAGGCTGGCCAGCGATACTGGTGCTCCGTGCTGGTCCACGAGGTTGAAGGCGGGGGCCGGGCTGTTGACGGCTTGGGGGGCGCCATCGACGGCTTGGGCCAGGATGGGGTCGGCGTTGGGCCTGATGGCTGCGACTGTCATAGGGACCGCTCCGATGAGGGTGATCCCTAGAGCGCCCAGAGCAGCCACGGACCGAAAGGTGTAGGTCGGGTTGTCCGCCAGGCGCGGCCACAACGGGCCATTGGCGGCCGGGGCACTGATCGGTACCACGGTGCCGTCGTCGGTTGCGGGTGCTCTGGTCATGGCCAGGTAGCCGGCTGTGAACAGCAGCGCCAGGGGCACCATGCTGTTGGGGTCGGTGCCTACCCCCCCTAAGAAGCCCAGGTCCTGGACCAGCACCCATACGGCGAGGCAGAACACGGCGCCCGCCACCACGGTGACGCGGGCCACCGGGGGCCGTGCGGTCAGGAAACCTGCCCCGAGCGCGGCTAGGGCGATAACGCAGAAGAGGTTGATGGACCAACCGTGAGCGGCGTCGAAGCGGCCGAAGGCCGCCACCCACGACGACAGGAACGATGGCTGAGGGGTCTGGGCCATCTGTTGGACCATGGCGGTGAGCGAGCCCGGGGCGACGCTGGGGTGGGCCTGGCCTTGCCAAAAACCCCGCCCGGGCCAGGCCTGGAGCACGGCCATGCCTACAAGGAACAGGCCCACGACCCGAAGGACGGCCTTACCGAGGCGAGGACCAGCCCAGGCGGCCTCCGGTAAAGCGAGCAGGGCGCCGGCCACGCAGTAGATGAGCGCGGCCCCGGGCGCACCGAAGAGCCACGACAGGCCGGGGGCAAAGATCCCCCCGAAGGCCTCACCGAAGATCCAGACGAGCAGGCCCCAGGCCACGCTGGCCAGACCACCCAGGCGTGACCAGTCGCCCCGGGGGGCCGCCAGTAGCCAGGCCCCGATACCCACCTGGAGCCACACCGCCGCCGCGGCGGCGGCGACCGGATGGTAGCTCCAGATGTTGGTGCCCGCGTTGACCAGGTCCAGGGCCCAGCCGGGCGAGCCGGCCGCAGCCGGTTGGACCACTTGGGGGACCATCCCGAGCGGCATCAAGGACTGGCCCTGGAGGATACCGTCGAGGATCCAGATGAGCCCGAACGAGACCCGCAGCAGCCGCCGAGCGGTGGGCTCGGGGCGTGACCAGGGTATGGGGAACGCCGGCCCTGGCCCCCCCGTCGCTCGCCGGTACTGCACTGAGCGCAGGATGTTCCACGCCACGGCCACCAAGGCGACGATCAACAGGACCACCAGGCCCTGGTGCAGGAGGGCGGCCTGGAAGGCGGAAACGATGGCGGGGTTATTTGTGCTGAGACCGGTGTTCATGCCAGGCATTGGCGTCCACCTCCCCCGGGGGCGCGGGGCTGCAGTTCATAATCTGTTAGTCGACCGAGGGGGAGCGGAAGTTCCTGGGAACTTCGGCGGGCCGAACCGCGCTCGCTTGGCCCCCCCCGACCGAGCTGGCGCCGGCGGTGGCGGGCTCAGCCTCGGGGCATCAACCGGCGCAGCCTATGCACACATGGGTTACGGGGAGCGCGGCCAACCGCTCCGCGGCGATAGGGCGCCGGCATGAGCGGCAGATGCCGTAGTTCCCGGACGCGACCCGTGCCAGCGCCCGGTCGACCTCGTCCAGGTGGGCTTCCGCTTGGGCCCTTAGGGCCGAGGTCCGCTCTCGCTCGAACGCGATCGTGGCACCCTCGGGGTCATGCTCGTCGTCGCTGTTCGCATCCAGCGAAGCGGCCACAATGCCTTCGAAGTCCGCGCTCAGGGCACGCACGCGGGCAAGAGCCCGTTCCCGCTCGAGCTCGAGGAGCACGTTTGCCCGCGCCTCGTTCACGGGGTTAGGGTACCGGCGCACTACGGCCGGGCCCACCCGTTTTTCTCGCCGGGCCCGGATATGTGTAGTTGACTGCGGTGGAATGGCTGACGCGCTGAGGTCGAGCACATGAAGCTGACGGTGCTCGGAGGGGGCGGGGCCCGGATCCCGGCCCTGGTGAGGGCGATCGTTGGTGACCGCCCGACCACCTTCGACCGCATTGAGCTGTTCGAGCCGAGCCCCGAGCGGCGAGCATCGCTCGGTCGGCTGTCGGTCGAACTAGCGGCCGCGCTCGGGCACCCCGGTACCGTCCGGGTGACCGCCGACGTGGCCGAAGCCCTTTCCGGCGCCGACTACGTGTTCTCGGCCATACGGGTCGGAGGCGACGCCGGCCGGGTTATCGATGAGCACGTGGCTTTAGAGCGCGGCGTCGTCGGTCACGAAACGACCGGTCCGGGCGGTTGCGCCATGGCCCTGCGCACCATCCCGGTCGTCCTCGGTTACTGCGACATCATCGCCCGAGTGGCGCCCGGGGCCACCGTTGTCAACTTCACCAACCCCTCGGGGATAATCACCCAGGCGATCAGCGCGCACGGCGCCACCAGAGCGGTGGGGGTGTGCGACACCCCGGCTCAGACAGTCACTCGCATCACGGACTTCCTGGGGGTGGGGGCACAACAGGTGACCGCCTCCTACGCCGGGCTCAACCACCTGGGCTGGATCTCCTCAGTGGTCGTGGACGGGCAAGAGCGCATCGACGAGCTCGTCGGCAACTATGAGGCCCTGCAAAAGTTCAGCCACCGGTTCCCTTTCGATGCCGACTTCGTCCGCCGGCTGGGTTGCATACCCACCGAGTACCTCTATTACTTCTACGACTCAGGCGCCTATGTGAAAAGGGTCACGGCTGCTGGTACCACCAGGGGGGAAGAAGTCAGCCGTTTCAATGACGAACTGCTCCGGGCGGTGGAGCTGGCGTTCGCCACCGGTGGCGTGCACGACGCCTGGGCCGTCTACTCGCGCCTTTTGGGCGCCCGGCGGGCCAGCAACATGCGACTTGATTTCGGCGACGAGCGAGCGGACGTCCGGCCCGCGGCCCCGGACGGTCCTTTGGACGCCGGGCCCCGAAAGGTGGGCGGTTATGAGGGCGTGGCGTTGCGGGTCATCGATGCCCTGTCGGGGGCGGCCCCGGCGCGCGTCATCGTGAACACGAGCAACGGGCCGGCCCTTGACTTCCTGGGCCCTGACGACGTGGTCGAAGTGCCGGCGCTCATAGACCGCCAGGGCGTGGCCCCGCTGGCCAATACCGGCCTGTCGAGAGCGAGCCGCGGTCTCGTGCTGCAGATGAAAGAGTACGAGCTGGCCGTGGTCGAGGCCGCCACTACGGGCAGCGCCGAGCTGGCGGCGTTGGCCCTGGCGTTGCACCCGCTGGTCCCGGGGGTCACCGCCGCCAGAGAAATGATGGCCGTCTACCGCGAACGTCACCGTCCGTTCCTCGACTACCTGCACTGACAAACGCCGTCCACCGACCCGAGCCCCGAGCGGCCGAGGCCCTGTCTGGCGAGCCATCTGGTCCTCGACTACGGGCGCCGTCAGCGGTCGGCGCTCTCAGGGATCTCGGAGGCAGACGCCCCTGGTGCGGCGGGCAGGTCGGGCCCGGCCGAGCGGGAGGAGGCGGGGCTGCGGACGGCGGCAGCAATGTCGGCCGAGCTCACGTTCAGGGGATGGTGACAGGCGGCCTGATGACCTCCCGGGTACACGGTCAGGGGAGGCTCGACCTGGCGGCAGAGGTCGCTGGCAGCCGGGCACCGCGTGTGGTACCGGCAGCCGCCGGGCGGGTCGATCGGGCTTGGCAGCTCGCCACGGACGGCATGGTGTGCCCGGGAGCGGCTCAGTCTCGGGTCGGGGACGGGGATGGCGGCCAGAAGGCTCAAGGTGTAGGGGTGCACCGGACGGTTGTAGAGCTCCTCGGCGGGGGAGAGCTCGACCACCTTTCCGAGGTACATGACCGCGATGCGGTCCGAGACATGGCGCACCACGCTCAGGTCGTGGGCCACGAAGATGTACGACAGCCCGAGCTCCTCCTGCAGGTCGTCGAGCAGGTTGATGACCTGGGCCTGGATGGACACGTCGAGGGCCGAGACGGGCTCGTCCAGCACGATGAGGCGCGGGTTGACGGCCAGGGCCCGGGCCACGCCGATGCGCTGGCGCTGGCCACCGGAGAACTCGTGCGGGAACCGGTTGGCATGCTCGGGGGCCAGCCCGACCTGGTCGAGGAGCCGGCCGACACGAGCATCGTCGCGACGCCCGCCGCCGGCCAGGCGCAACCCCGCGCCGATGATCTGGCCGACCCGCTTGCGCGGGTTGAGCGACCCCTGGGGGTCCTGGAACACGATCTGGATGTCTGCCCGGTACGGGCGCAGGGAGCGGGGCCCAAGCGAGGTTATGTCGTCACCACCGAAGCGGACGGTCCCGGCGGTCGGTCTCAGTAGGCGCACGGCACAGCGGGCCAGCGTCGTCTTGCCGCAGCCGGACTCGCCTACCAGCCCCAGTGTTTCGCCTTCCCCCACGGCCAGGCTGACGTCGTCGACGGCATGGACGTGGGCCCGCTTGCCCCCGGCTTCCCGGACCGGGAAAAGCATACGGAGATGGTCGAGCTCGAGCAGCGGCTCGACGGCGTTGGCGGCCGGGGCGGTCATGGGGCCGGCTCGTCCCCGGGCCGCCTGGACGCTCCGGCGGGCGCCCGCACCGGGAGGCCGATCGTACCCCCGACGACCCGGCGTTCCCGGGCCGTACCGAGATCGAGCCAGCAGCGGCCCAGGTGGTCGCTCGCCACGGGGCCGTCGCTTTTGAGATCAGGCTCGGAACTACAGGCTTCGAGGCGCCAGGCGCACCGGGGCGCGAAACGGCACCCGAGCGGTGGGTGGAGCAGCGACGGCGGGGAGCCGGGGATGGTCGGCAGGCGCTCGGGCCGGGGCTTGTCCAGACGCGGCGCCGAGCCCAGCAAGCCCCAGGTGTAGGGATGGCGAGGGTCGTAGAAAATCTCCTCCACGCTGCCCTGTTCGACGACGCGCCCGGCGTACATGACGACGACGCGGTCGGCCACCTCGGCGATGACCCCGAGGTCATGGGTTATAAGGAGCACCCCGACGCCCGTCTGTTCCCGCAGCGTCTTGATCTCGGCCAGGATTTGAGCCTGGGTCGTCACGTCCAAGGCGGTGGTGGGCTCGTCGGCGATCAGGATCTCGGGGGAGCAGGACAGGGCCATGGCGATCATGACCCGCTGGCGCATCCCACCGGAGAACTCGTGCGGGTACGAGCGGGCACGTTGGCGCGCCCGCGGTATCCCCACCCGGTCGAGCAGGTCGACGGCCCGGTCCATGGCCTCTCGTCGGCCCACGGGCTCGTGCGCCCGTACCTGTTCCACGATCTGGTCCCCGACGCGTTGTACCGGGTTGAGAGCCGTCATCGGGTCCTGAAAAACCATGGCGACCCGCCGGCCCCGGACGTGCTCGAGCTGGCGTTCAGAAGCCGAGACGAGGTCGAGGTCCCCGAGCAGGGCACGGCCCGAAACGCTGGCGTTGGGCCCCCGGGTCAGCCCCAACAGGGTCATGGCCGTCACCGACTTGCCGGATCCCGACTCGCCGACGATGCCCAAGAGCTCGCCTCGCCCGAGCGAGAAGGACACGTCGTCGACGGCCTGGAGCACGCCCTCCTCCGTGCGGAAGCTCACCCGCAGGTGCTCGACCTGGAGCAGCGCGGTCATCGCGCGCCGGTCGCTCGGATGCGGGGGTCGAGCGCGGCGTAAAGGATATCGGCGATGGTCGAGAAGATGACGACGGCAAAGGCGCCGAAAAGAGTGATCACCAGGACCGGGGGCACGTCCAGGGCGCCGATGGCCTGGCTGGCATAATTGCCGATGCCGGGCAGGTTGAACACCACCTCGATGATGATGGCGGAGCCCCCGAGCACAGCCGCTATGTCCAGGCCGGAAAGCGACACGATCGGGATGAGCGAGGTCCGCAGGACGTGGTGGACGAGCACGCGGCGCCGGGACAGGCCCTTGGCCCTGGCCGTGCGGACGTGGTCCTCGCTGAGCGTGTCGACCACGCTGGCCCGCAGCACCTGGGCATATATCCCGGTGTAGAGGATGGCCAGGCTGAACCAGGGCATGACCAGGTGGTCGGCCCAACCCAACGGGTCCGAGAGCCCGACGTACCCCGATGACGGGAAGACGTGGAGCTTGAACGAGAGAAGGTAGATAAGGACGTAACCGATGACAAACGAAGGGGCCGATATCCCGAGGAAATTGAGCACGGTGATGGTCTTGTCGATCGGGCCCCCGGCGTGCAGCCCGGCCGTCAGGCCCAGGACGATCCCGAGTACGAGCCAGACCACAGCCGCCCCGAGCACGAGCGACGCCGTTACCGGCAGGTCCTGGCGGAGCTGGGACACGACGTTGAGGTTCTGGGCGTACGAGACTATCCGGCCGGTGAAAACCTCCTCCATCGTCTTTAGGTACTGGACGTAGACCGGTTTGTTGAAGCCGTACGCCTTTTCGACGGCGGCGATGTTGGCGGGAGTGGCGGTCCTTCCGGCCAGGCGCAGGGCGGGGTTGCCGTTCGGGACGACCTCGAAGATGAGGAACGTGAGCACGCTCACGGTGAACAGCACCACGGCGGCCGAGGCGAGGCGGCGCAGGAGGAACCGTCCCATCAACGGCCCGCCCTTACTGTGGCCCGAGGGTCGAGCGCTTCACGCAACCCGTCGCCGAAAATGTTGACGCCGAGGCAGGCGACGACGAGCAGTGCGGCCGGGGCCAGTGTCAGGTAGGGGGCCACCGTGAACAATGGCGCCCCGGCGGACAGCAGCGTGCCCCAGGAGGCGGCGGGCGGTTGGACGCCGGCGCCGAGGAAGGACAGGGCGGCCTCCAGGATTATGGAATGGGCGAGCTGTAGGGCGACGAACACGACAATGGTCGAGGTGAGGTTGGGGAGGATCTCGCTCACCATGATGCGCAGGTTGCTCGTCCCGAGCGCCCGCGCCGCCTCTACGAAATCGCGCTCGCGCAGCGCCAGTACCTCGCCCCGGACCGGCCGGGCGACATAAGGGACGTAGACGATACCGATGACCAAGGTCGGCACGAATATCGACCCGCTGGTGAGCTGGATGGGCCCGATACTGATCCCTCCGGTAGCCAGGCTGACACCCAGGGCTATGGCGAGCAGGTACACCGGGTACGCCCACACGATGTCGAGGGCCCGGGAGATCAAACTGTCGGCCCACCCGCGGTAGTAGCCGGCCACCAGGCCGAGGATGGTGGCGAGGACTATGGTGACGGCGGTGGCCATGGCCCCGATGGCGAGCGAGGTGCGCCCGCCGTACAGGAGCCGCACGGCCAGGTCACGTCCGTCGGCGTCGGCGCCGAGGAAGAAGCGGCTGTGCCATGTCGGGCCGATAGGCACCCCGGTCACCGAGACGACGTCCTCGGACCTGCCGTTTATGTTGAGCACCTCGGTGATGTGCTGGTCGTTCGGGCCCGTGTGGGCGATGTAACGGGCGTAAACGGGCGCCAGAAGGCACAGGACCACCACCAGCAGGAACAGGGACCCGAAGAAAAGGGCCGTGTAATTGTGCCGTAGCCTGCGCAGGGCCAGCCGGTGCGGGCCCACGCCGGCGGTGTAAGGCCCCGCCGGGACGACCGGGAGCCCTACACCGCCTTCATAGATCGGCACGCGGCCGGTGCCGGTGCCGTCCAGGGTCATGGTGCGACGGTACTAACTAGCCCTTCAGTTCGAACGTCGACCAGTCGTCACCGAACACTGGCTGGAACACGGCGGTGGCGAAATCGACCCGGTCGGACAGGAAGAAGGGGACGCTTTCGTAGCCGAAGTTGAGCTGGTAGTCCTTGCTGTCGACGTACTTCTCCAGCGCCGCCCATTGCGAGGCCACGCTGGCAAGGTCGCTCGACTGCACCTTGTCGAGCCGGATGATCGTCGACTGGATGTGGGGGTCGTTGACATAGCCCAGGTTCAAGTTGTTGACGGGCTCGATGGACCGGGCGTCGAGCACGAGGTAGAAGTCCCCGGGGTTGGGGTAGTCCTGTGACCACTCGCCCCAGCCGGCCTGGGGGTCAACTTTGGCGGAGCCGATGGTGGGGTCGAAAACCCCGCTGCTCACGACCTTGAGGGTCGACTTGAAGCCGATGGCGTTGAGCTGGGAGTTGAGGTACGTCACGAAGGCCTCGAAGGGCTCGCGGTTTTCCGTCCACACCGTTACCGGTGCCCCCGTGAGCCCGGCCTTTTTGACCAGGTTCGTGGCTAGGGCGATGTCGGCCGGCGAGCCGAGCGAGGAGGCCGTGAACGAGCCGTTCCCGCTCGGGTCGCCCAGAGGGCAGGGCCCGGAGGCGGCGCCTACGATGCTAGGCGGCAGGTAGTAGCACGTGGGCGTGATCTGGCCGCTGGCCAGGCGCTGTAGGGCCACCCGGCTCACGGCCAGGTTGGCGGCTTCCCGGGCCAGGATGTTGTTGAACGGCGCGATGTGGGTGTTCAGCCAGAAATAGTCGGTGGCGGCCTCCGTTTCCGGCGTGTACCGGCCCTTGGCCTGGGTCGAGACCTGGGCCACGTAGGCGGGCGGTATGACATCGCCCCAGTCGAACTCGTCGCTGGTGTTGTTGAGCACGTCCTGGGCCTCAGTGTCGGCATTTGTCTGCACTGTGACCTGAACGGCATTGACATAGCCGACGGGGATGCCGGGGATATTGAAGCCGGCGAACAGAGGGTTCTTCTCCAACGTGAACGACACGTTGGGCTTCACGCTGGTGATCGTGTAACTGCCCACGCCGGGCGGGGGGTTGGTCGAAAGGGCGGTCATGGCCGTGCCCGTGGGCACCAGCCCGGACGAGGGGAACGCCAAGACGTTGTCGAAGGCGCCATAGGGAGCGAGGAGGTGGATGGTGACCTGGCCGGTGGCGTCGTTGGTGACTATGCCGCTGATCGTCTTGGACTTGCCCGCCTGGTAGGCGGCCGCGCCGACGATGTTGCTGGTGTAGAACGAGTCACCGCCCCAGCCGACCTTCAGGTCTCGCTCGATCGTATAAGTGAAGTCGGAGGCTTTCACGGCTACCCCATTGGAGTACTTGAGGCCCGTGCGCAGCGTCGCCGTGTACGTCGTGCCGGCGTTGGACACGACCGGCAGGGCGGTGGCCAGGCCCGGGATCAGCGTGTCGCCGGCCAGGCCGCTCTTGTGGGCGTAGGTGACCAGCGGGGTATAGGCCAGCCAGTCAGCCTCTTGGGACTCGCTGGAGTAGCCCGACTGGGGGTCGAGCGATTCCGGAGGGCTGCCCATGCTGACCTGGAGCGTCCCTCCGGGGACGTAAGCGCCGTTGACGGCGCTGGCGCCCGAGGTGCCCGCACCGAAGGTGCCGTAAGACGCCACTATGGCGATCAGTGACACCCCAGACGCGCCCACAAAGGCAAGTCGGTGGTTATGTCTCATCTATTTCCTCCCATTGTTTTGTCGTAAGCCGGAGTTCGGTCTTTGGGGCCAAGCTGGGCGAGCCCCCGTCCCCGCTACTCAACGCGAGCAAACAGGTCGGTCTCGGCCAGGCAGGCGCCGTGGTCTTCGGTCGTGAGGTCGCGGGCCAGGATGTACTCCTCGGTCCCGTACACGTCGGGCACGGCGCCCGGGTCAATAGACAGCGTCTGGGCTAACGCCGGTTTGATCTGGCAACGGTGCGCCCGCATCCCTTCTATCCACTTATGTGCGAACGGGGCGACATCGATGAGAGTGGTGACCCGCGCCTGGGCGGGGGCGAGCTCAGGATCTCCTCGGCCTTGAAGGCCGGCTCCTTCGCGGGCGGTGAAGGGGGCGTCCATCCCAAGGGCCACGTACTTGTCGTTGACCGAACGGCGATGTTCTCGAGACGTCACGAAGTAGTACAGCTTGAGCGGCTGCCACGGTGGCCCCGCGTCCGGGAAGGCACCGGGGTCGCCGGCCATGTCAAAGGCGCGGACGCCAAGCTCGTGCGCCCGCAAGTGGTCAGGGTGCGGGTACGCCCGCTGGTCGTCGGCGTAGGTGATCACGACCTGAGGCTGTACGCGCCTGATCAGCGCGACGACCCGGCGTAGCGGTCCTTCCAGCGGCGTGCGGGCGAAGCATCGTGGCGACCGCTCCTCCTCGGACAGGGTGACCGAGCCCGAGTCGGGGTAGTCGAGCATGACGACATCGTCGTAACCGACGATGGCGGCCGCCTCTTTCAGCTCCTGGCGCCGGATCTGGACAATGTTCGTGCGGTCGCCGACGGGGCCGAACTCCGGGTTGAGGACACGCCCGCTGCCTCCGTCCGTGCAGCACACGAGGACGGTACGCACGCCTTCGTGGTGGTAGCGCGCCACCGTGGCGCCGCCGGCCTCGGACTCGTCATCGGGGTGAGCGTGCACGATCAGGAGGCAGCGGCGCTGACCGCTGTAGAGCGCCACCCCCGGTGCCTCCTCGTGCTGTACCTGCGGCGTTATCAGTGCTCCCATCGTCGGACGGTGACCTTAGCCTACTTTCGCGATGGGAATAATCGAGTCACTTCGCGGTCATCCGCCTGACGGCGCCTGAACGGCCCACGGGCCAAACCTACATTCCTGTTCGCCCCGAGCGGGTGGCGGGGCGACCGCTCTTCGGGTGCGCGCCTGGTTGGCGCAACTAGCCTGGTCGGCGTGAACGTCCTGGAGCCCCCAGTCGTGGCCGAGGAGTTCTTACCACCGCCAGGTGCCGTCCCCGGACCGGCTAACGCCCACGAGGTGCCTGGCCACGACCGATGGCGCCGCCTGGCGCCCCATGTGCTCGTGGTCGTGGTGTACTGCGTGCTCGCGGCATTTGCGTACGGTGTCGTCTCACCGGTCTCGAACACCTTCCTCCCGCCGTGCGCGTGCAGCGACGTCGCCCTTCAGGCCTGGTTCCAGGCGTGGCCGGCGCACGCCATAGCCCACGGCCTCAACCCCTTCATTTCGACCGCGGTCAACTACCCCCACGGCGTCAACCTGATGAGCAACACCGGTGCGCCGCTACTCGGGATCGCCTTCGCCCCGGTCACGTGGGCCCTCGGGCCGGCGGCCGCTCTCAACCTGGTCATGCGGCTCGGCTTCGCCCTCTCGGCCATAGCCATGTACTTCGTGCTCCGCCGCTGGGCCCGCTGGTGGCCGGCGGCCTTCGCCGGGGGGCTCCTCTACGGCTTCTCCCCCTATGTCGTAGGCCAGGCCCAGGCCCACGACTTTTTGATGTTCCTGCCTTTCCCACCGCTCATCCTGGCCTTGCTCGACGAGGTGGTCGTCCGCCGCCGTCACTTGGTGCGCAACGGCGTCCTGCTCGGGGTGGTGGTGGTGGCTCAGCTGCTGGTCTCGCCCGAGGTGCTGAGCATGTGCGCCGTGGCTGTCTTCTGTGGCCTGGTCGTCCTAGCCGCCCGTCACCCGTCCATGGCCCGCCAGCATGTCCGGGAGCTCGTCCTCGGGCTAGGCGCCGCCACCGTCAGCTTCGTGGTCCTGGGCGCCTACCCGCTCTGGGTGTACTTGAAGGGGCCCTTCCATGTCTCGGGGCCACAACACCCCATAGACGTCATCGAGGACTACCACACGACTCTTGAGTCCTTGATCTTCCCCAACAGCCTGGAGCGGTTCGGGACAGCCGGTATGTTCGCCCGGGGCAACTCACTGGCCGGGGTCAACGCCGTGGAGCACGCCGTGTACCTCGGCGTACCGCTCATCTGCATCCTGGTGCTGATCGCCGTGCGCTACCGGCGAGCGGGCATCGTCCAGTTCTTCTCTTTGGCGGCACTGGGGTCCTGGGTCGTCACCCTGGGCCCGTTCCTGTACGTGGGCAAGACCCCGCACCCCAAGCTCCGCCTGCCCTATGACCTCATAAAGCACATACCGCTCATCAACGCCGGCATAGACGTCCGCTATTCGCTCATCATGTACCTGGCCGTGGCCGTCGTTCTGGCGGTCGGGCTCGACCGTCTGGTGGCGGAAGGCCTCTTCGCCCCCGGGGAGGGGTGGCGGCGCCGGCTGGGCGGCCCCTGGACGGCCACGCCCCGCGCCCGAGCCGGGTTGGGGGTGGTTCTTGCCGTCGTAGGGTTGGTGCCGTTGGTACCGAGCCTTCCCTACGCGTCGACGGCGTTCGGGGTGCCGAGCATTTTTACCGCCCCGGGGTCGCCGATCAGCAGCGGCGACGTCGTCCTGTCTTACCCGCTACCGGTGGGCTACGAGAACTACTCCGACGACCAGGCCCTGCTCTGGCAGGCAGAGGCCGGGATGCGTTTCAAGTTGATCGGCTTTCGGGGCGCCGTGGCCGGGCCGGACCACCGGCCGTTGACCGGCCCCCGCGTATGGCTGCCCCCGACTTCAGCGGAAGCCATACTTGTGTGGAGCCTTTACGGCCAGCCGTCCCCGCCGCCGGCGCAGGGCCCGGCCACCTCGCGGGCGATCAGGACCTTCCTGGCCCGCTACCACGTCGACGACATCACCATCGCCCCGTCGGGAGTGCCCACCGGCCCGGTCACCTCGTACTTTACGGCCGCCCTGGGCCAACCCCCTTCCGAGTTCCAAGGCACTTACGTGTGGTCCGGTGTCCAGCAGATGTTGGCCGCAAAATAGCGCTCATGCGGGCCTGAAATAAGGGGATTAGCCGGCAGCTCCGGGCGTCAGCCGGCGCACGAGCTCCCTCAGCCGGCGCTCGTTCATGTCGTAGGTGAGCTCGTGCCCCATATAGGGGTACACCACGAGCTCCTTGTCCGCGCTGGACAGCCGTTTGTACGTCCCGAAGATGGTGCTCGGGGGGCATATGACGTCCCATAGGCCAACGGTCATCACCGCCGGGCAGGTGATCATCCGGGCCAGGTTGGCCACATCGACGTAGGACAGCGTCCTTAATGCCGTCGCCTCCCGGTCTGGGTGCCGGCGCAGGTAGGTGGCGATCTCGGTGTAGGGGGCCTCGCCCAAGCTGACGGCACGCGGGAAATCGCACAGGAACGGGATGTCGGCCCACACGAAGCCGGCCCGGTCAGATAGGGCGGCGGCCGCCAGGGCCAACCCTCCCCCCTGGCTGCCACCGGTCACGGCCAGCCGTTTGTCGTCGACGTCGTCCAGCGCCGCTAGGCAGTCGATCGCCCTCACTGCGTCGCTGTAAACGTAGCGGTAGTAGTGGGTCGAAGGGTCCTGAAGCCCTCGGGTGACCCAACCGGAGTGGTGGCCGGCGTCCACGGGGGCCATGTCGGGGGAGTCGCCGTCCTGGCCCCGGCAGTCCATGGAGAGCACCACCATGCCCTGGGCGGCGATGGGGTAGAGCTCGAGCGGGCGGGCCCCCCGGCCGCCATAGCCGTGGTAGTAGACGAGGCCGGGATGGGGGCCGGGCCCGTCCGGTCGCGCCAACCATCCCGCGATGGGCGCGTCGTCCAGTCCCCGGAAACGGACCTGGTAAGTCGAGACGCCGGCCAGTTTGGGTTGCTCGGCGCCCAGTTCGAGCTCGGGGGCCGTGGATCTGGCCTGCGCCAGGGTTTGCGCCCAAAAAGCGTCGAGGTCGGGAGGCTCGGTGGCCTCTGGCTCGTACAAGCGCAGTTCGTCGAGAGGCAAGTCCGTCCTAGGCATGGCGCTTATTCTGCCTCAGCGACCCGCCCGTCCAGCAAACCACACGAGGCCACCGGGCGGCCCCCGAGGGCCGTTCGGGGGCGGTCCACCCGTCCGAGCCCCTGGTCCGGCCGAGTTACGCTTCTGGTGCCGGGCCTCCACTACGGCGGGCCCTGCGCCTCACGCAACCCACGGAGCTCACGCATGTCAGCGACAGCCAGGCCTGTCACCGGAGAAACGACCGGGTTGGGCCGCACGGACCGCTTTTTCGGCGGCCTGGGGCGCTTCACGGTGCGGTTCCGTTGGCTGGTGATCGTCGCCTGGGTCGCCATCGCCGTCATTTCGAGTATTGCGCTGCCCTCGCTCGGCAGCGAGGTCAACAACGACAACACGCAGTTCCTGCCCAACAGCGCCCCCAGCAACGAAGCCGCCACGCTGGCCGCCCCGCCGCCAGTTGGCCGGACCACTCGACCCCGACGGGGTACCCGTGGCGCCGGCAACGCTGCAGCTGTTGTACAAGGGCCTGGGCGCTCCGAGCGGGCTTCCCCTGGCCGAACCGGCGGACCTGGCCGGCCGCCTCCCCGTGATCGTTTACAACTCCTACCGGTCGTTAGTGGAGTTCGTGTCGGGCGACGGGCGGACCGTGCAGTTCGTGGCCACCCTCAAAGCCGGGAGCCAGGACTCCACTCCGGCCATGCACGCCACGCCGACCGTCCGCCTGGTCGTGACCGCGGCAGCCACCGCCTCGGGAGCCCAGCAGAGCGGGGTGGCCGGGGAAGCGGCCGCCCTGTTCGACGTGAGCAGCACTTCGGGCCACGACATGGTCGAGATCATCCCCGTAGCCATCATCGCCATCGGCCTGTTGCTGGCGCTGGTGCTGCGCAGCGCCGTGGCGCCGCTCTACCTGATCCTGAGCGTCGGGCTGTCGTACTTGGCCGCGCTCGGGCTGTCAACGCTGCTGTTCATCGACATCGGGGGCAGCGGGGGCATCACCTTCGTCTTGCCCTTCCTCATGTTCATTTTTCTTCTGGCCCTGGGCGAGGACTACAACATCCTCGTCATGACCCGGATCCGGGAGGAGGCGCGTAGCCGGGAGCTGTCCCAGGCCGTGGTGAGGGCGATCGGCCGGACGGGCCCTACCGTGACCTCCGCCGGCATGGTGCTGGCAGGGACCTTCGGTGTGCTGGCCTTCGAGGCCGGCAACGGGCCGGGCAGCGGTCAGATACGCGATGTGGGCTTCGGTTTGGCGATCGGCGTCCTGATGGACACGTTCCTGGTGCGCACGCTGCTGGTGCCCTCCACGGTGGCCCTGCTCGGGAAATGGAACTGGTGGCCCGGCCAGGTGCTCAAGGCTCCGGGCACCGAGCCTGAGCCCCCTAGCCCGGACGAGAGCGCAGAGGTCCTGGCCGGCACGGGGCGCTGAAGCGAGACCTCTCTCGGCGGCAGGAGGTCTGGCACGGCAAAGCGGGCCGCCCCGATACGGTCGTCGGCCATCCCGTAGTAAACGTCGAAGCGCTGCGGTGGGTCACCGGACCCGTTGAACAGGACCCGGGCAATACCGATGCGGGAGTAATTGCCCGTCGCCACCAGCCGCGGGAACAGGTACAGCTGCCCATCAGGGCCGCGAGCGGCAGCCGGGTTCGTCACGCCCTCGGCCTCCAGTGGGTTCCCTGGCTCGGCCCCATCACCTGCGAAAGGCGCTGCAACTGAAAGCCGGTCATCGGCTGTCCCTTGGCACGGCACCGTCCTGGTCGCCGTCCAGGCCGGCGGCGATGGCCCTGCCGGCATAGACGCGGCCGCCAGTCGTCGTCATGTTGGCCTCTCCTGGGTGGCCCGGGGGACCAGCTCGGTGCTCTCAGGTGACGACGACCTCGCGGTCGTCGTCGGGTAGCGCCGAAGGATCGAGGAGTAGTAACTGTTCGCCGGATGGGTCGGGCGGCACTGGCAAGACGTGTGAGGGTAGCCAGACGAGCACAGTGACGACGGCAGCTAGCGAGACGACGGCGCCGACAAGCAACGAAACCTCCAGGCCGTTCATGAACGCAGCGCGCGCGGCGCGGGCCAACAATGCGCCCGTAGCACCACCGACGCCACTGGCGACGGCCAGGGCGCCGCCGAACGAGCCGAGGATCGTATGCGTTATGTCGACCGGCAGGTGCCGCCCGGCGAGCGCCCGGCCCATGTGGTCCTGGTAGCGGGTCGCCAGCACGCTCCCTACCACGCCAACGCCTATCGCACCGCCGACCTGGAAGGCCATGGTGTTGACGGCCGACCCGACGCCCGAGTCGCCCTGGGGGACCGACCCCACCACCGAGTTGGTCGCCGTCGGTAACAACAGCCCGGCGCCGAGACCGATCAACAGCAAGCCGGGCAGCACGTCCCCGTAGCTAGTTGTACCCGTAGAGGTCGCTGAGACCTGCCACAAACCACCCGCCACGGCGGCGAGAGCGGTGGCGACGGTCAATTTGGTCCCGATGATGCGGCCCACCACCGGGGACAAGAGAGCGCACACCACGAGCATGCCGGCCATAGGCAGGATGCGTAACCCAGCTTGGAGGGGAGAGAAACCGAGGTCGAACTGGAGGAACTGGGTCATCACGAACAAAGCCCCCGCCAACCCGAACAGTCCCAGACATTCGGCGGCGGCGGCCACGGAAAATCGCCGCTCTGCGAACAAGCCCAACTTCAGCATCGGGTGGCGGCTGCGGGATTCCCAGGCCACGAAGGCGCCGATAACGATGAGGCTGGCGAGGCCGGCCCCGATGACGTCGGCTGAAGCCCAACCCTGGGTGGGGCCCTCGATGATGGCCCAGAGCAAAAGGCCCAGACCGGCGACCGACAGCACGACACCGACGGGATCGGGCCGCTCGACGGCCGGGTTCTTGGAGTCGGGCACCAGCACCAAGGTCCCGATTAGAGCGGCGACCACTATGGGGACATTGACCAGGAAAACAGACCCCCACCAGAACCGGGACAGGAGCAAGCCGCCGGCGATGGGGCCGATGGCGATCCCGAGCCCGATAATGCCGCCCCAGGTACCGATGGCTTTCGCCCGCTGTCTCGGGTCGCGAAAGACGTCGTTGACGATGGAGAGCGATGACGGGATCGTCAGGGCGGCGCCGACGCCCATCAGGGCCCGAGAGGGGATCAGGAGATGGACCGAGCCCGAGAAGGCGGCGGCGATGGACCCCGCTCCGAAGACAGCCAGGCCGAGGAGAAAAAACTTCTTGCGCCCGAAGCGGTCGGCCAAGCTGCCGCTGACGAGCAAGAGCCCAGCGAAGACCATGGCATAGGAGTCGACGATCCACTGCAGCTGGCTCGAGGTGGCGTGCAGCTCCCGCACCAGGGTGGGCAGGGCCACGTTGAGGATCGTGTTGTCTACATTGATGATCAGGGCGGCGGCGCACAGCACAGCCAACGCGGCCCACCGATGGTCACTTTTTGCCGCCAGTGGCGCGCTCATGCCGCCGCCCCGATGGTGGCGGGCTGGGGGCCGACAACTTCGCCCAGCTTGGGGACGCCCGGCGTCATCTTCTCCTCTGCGGAGGTGTTCACCTGGGGCAGGAAGACCACGGTGAGCACGGCACCCACCACGGCGATACCGGCGGAGACGAGCAGGGCCATGTCCATGCCGTGCACGAAAGCGGCGTCGACGGAGCGGAGCAACGCAGTCGAATGGATCTTTTTGGCTACCGCCACCCCACCGAAAACGCTCTGGCGCGCCGCCGCGGCCGCCGTCGCCGACAGCCCCGACAAGTCGACACGGGCGAGGTAGCCGGCGCTGAGCACGCTGCCGAGGACGGCTATGCCGAACGGGCCCCCGGTCTTGTTCACCGCCTGCAGTACGGCGCTACCGACGCCGCTTTTTTCCTCTGACAGCTCCACCAATGCGGCAGACATGGCCGTAGCCATGGCGATGCCTGTCCCCACTCCGGCGAGCACCATCCACGACCCTACGAACACCCCGCTCGAACCCACGCTGGTCAGGCCGCCGAGGAACAGCCCGGCCGCCAGCAAGACAAAGCCGGCGGCGACGGCCACCTTGGCCCCCACCAACTGGGCCACCCGGGCCGCAGGCAGGGCCCCGATGATGAGCCCGGCGACGAGGGGCAGCAGGCGCAGGCCCGAGCCCATGGCAGTGGTGCCGAGCACGCCCTGGAAGTACTGGGGCATGGTGAAGAGGACCCCGAGCAGGGCCAGTATCGGCACCACGGCCAGGACCACGCCCCAGGTGAACGAGGGCAAGGCGAACAAGCCGAGGTCGATCAACGGCTGGCCCCCCGGCCGGCGGGTCAGGCGGCGTTCCCAGGCGAAGAACCCGGCCAACAACACCAGCCCGGCCGCCATCAAGGCCAGGGCGCCGAGGTTGCCCCACCCGTCCTGGCCGGCCTCGATCAGCCCGTAGGTGACGGCCACCAGTCCGGCGGCCGACGCCACCACCCCGACCAGGTCCAGGCTCGGGCGCTGTGCGGCACGCGACTCGGGCAGCCAGGCGACGACGGCGGCCAGGCCGAGCGCTATCACCGGCACGTTGATCAAGAACACCCAGCCCCACCAGTAGTTGGTGAGCAGCCAACCGCCCAGGATGGGCCCGATGGGGAAAGCCAAGAACGTGGCCGCCGACATCAGCCCCACCGCCTTGGGCCGCTCCTGTTTGCTGAACATCACCGTGACGGAAGAGAAGGCCATGATCATCAGCCCGGCCCCGGCCAGGCCGACGAGCACCCGGGCGGCCATGAACTCGGCCACCGAGGTCGAATAGGCGCAGGCCACCGACCCCGCCCCGAAGAGGGCCAAGGAGACGACGAGGACCTTCTTGCGCCCGTAGCGGTCGCCCAATAGGCCGGCCGGGAGCATCGCCGCCGCCAGCACCAAGAAGTACCCCGACGAGAACCACTGGAGGTCCGACTCTGAAGCGTGCAGGGCCTTGGACAGCGTGGGCAGGGCCACGCTGAGCACGGTGCCGTCCACGCCCACCGCCAGCGCGGCCAGCACCAGCGCCCCTAGAGCCAACCACTTTCTTGTCCCCGGCATAGCGGTGGCCGCCGGCGAGCCTTCGAGAACTGTTGTCACGGCGTTCCTCCTCAAGCGGGAGGCGTCGAGCTAGTACGGGCCGACAAGCCAAGAACGGTCGTCCTGCCCCAACCAGGCGTCTCATACGGCCACAACCAAGCTGGCGCTACCGAGGTCCGGAGCAACGCTCCCGGAGACTGCCTGAACGGCTGAGCAGGATCCAACACGGCTACGGGACTACCCGACGTGTCAGCCCCCACGCTACACCAGGTGAACTGGCACTTCAACGAAAGCGGGGGCACCTCGAGGTGCCTGTCAGCATTCCCGGCGTCAGCCGGCGTCCGAGGTCAGCTGTCGGCTCGGGCGTCCCAAATGCGCTGAGCCGCTTCGACCTGGTCCCAGTTGGCCTCGACCCAGCGCCCGAGCGCGGCGAGAGGCTCTTCCAGGGATCGGCCGAGACCGGTGAGCTGGTAGAGGGTTGCCGTGCCCGTCCGACCGGGGTCGAGCTGTCGTCTGATGAGACCGTCGCGCTCGGCGCGTCGCAGCGTTTCGGTGAGCACCTTGTGCGAGACGCCCTCCAAGCCGTCGTGAAGGTCTTGGTAGCGACGGCCCCCAGCCGCCAGCTCGGCCAGCAGCATCAAGGCCCAGCGTCCCCCGATCAGCCCGACGAAGGCGAAAGGCCGTCCCCACTCGACGGTCATATGGAGGGCGTCGCCACAGTACTGCTCCTCACCACGAGGGCCCCCTCCTAACGCGAGTAGGCTCGCTTTAGCATACCCTGCAGTGCCGCTAACGCGGGAGCCCACGCGATAGCTTCCCGGTATGGCCAACGACAGCGGTCCTCCGCGGGCTCGCCGGACCGGCGGCAGGAGCGCCCGGGTGCATGCGGCGGTGCTGGAGGCCACCGTGGATGTCCTTTACGAGAGCGGGTACGAAGCGCTCTCGGTCAGAGAGGTCGCCGAGCGGGCCGATGTCCACGAGTCCTCCATCTACCGGCGCTGGGGGACAAAGGACAACCTCGTCGTCGATGGGCTGCTCAGCAGGATGGGCCAGGCCGTCCCGACTCCGGACACGGGCTCACTGCGCGAGGACCTGCTCGCCTCGCTGCGCGCCGTCGCAGCGTTCCTAGGCACCCCGCTGGGAGAAAATCTGGTGCTCATGGCGCTGAGGAACGACCTGCCGATCTTGGACGCAGCGCGTGACAAGTTTTGGAACGATCGCTTCACGCGTGCAT
>Ga0181517_10001804_pt1 | contig 23019 bp, 19 predicted proteins | sample PEATcosm2014_Bin_31_FD_119748 | JGI IMG/M metagenome (GOLD analysis project Ga0181517, IMG submission 119748) | Peatland microbial communities from MTU Mesocosm Facility, Houghton, MI, USA - PEATcosm2014_Bin01_30_metaG | ecosystem: Environmental > Terrestrial > Soil > Wetlands > Peat | place... | reverse complement strand
GCCCCGTTCCGGGGCTTTCTAACCGCTCCCGCGAGCCCCAAGGCTCGCGCCTTGGGCTACTATCTTTCGCCCTCCGGGCTTGCACTGTCGGTGTTACGTTAGCGCTTATGGGGTCCGCCCCACAAATCCGGCCGTAATCCCGCACGGCGCCGTTACAATCGGAAGGTGCCGTTCTTCTATCGATCCGGCGAGCAGATCAAAGTGGGAGACCGAGTGAGCCTTCACCGTGAACAGGCGGAAATCGAATCTGTTCACGATCCTTTGGACGATCCGCACGACTGGGCCGTCAAGAGGTACGGTGGCGGCGTAATGATTACCGAGCCAAAGACATCTGGACGTCTGTTCATTGACGGTTCCGGTCTACCTGACTACGAAGACCTTGAGTTCATGTCCAGAGGCGCATAGCGCTGGTGGCGTGAAGTATATAAATGCCCTATTTAGGTGGCATCGGGCACGGTGCCCTAACCCACCACGGCGAAACTCGCCTGCGCGCGCAGGTTCGCCACTCCCGCCGTGTAACGGTCGTCGGTCACCAGGAACGCCACGGCATCCTCCAGCCACTCGTGCCAAACCCCGTCGGGATCGTGCGAGGCCACCGTCAGCGTGTATTCCTGCGGGCATAACTCGCAGCGGAATTGAAAGCTCACCGCCAGCGTGCCGCCCTGGCGCACCGGCCCCAGCCGCAACCGCTCCAGGTCCGTGTTGGTGCCGTAAACATTGAATCCGCTGCGCGTGCGAATCATCATCCCCACCACCGGATGGGCCACCAGCGCCTGGTACCGCACGATGATCTTCACCGACGCCATCTCGCCGCTCCGCCAGGCCATGGTGGGATTGCCGTCCTCGCCGGCCAGACCAACGCCCACGATCTCGGCCCGCCCGTCGCCGCGGAAAAACCGCGGGTTGATGGGACTCGTCATCGTCCCGCCCCACGCGCGCACCCGCGCCGCAATGTGCCGGCGGTATGCGAGCAGAATCTCCTCCGGGTCGCCGCGCGCCGCCAGTTTGCCCTCGTGCAGCCACCAGACTTCGTCCGCCAGCCGCCGCAGCAGCTCCTCTTCATGCGACACCAGCAGAATCGTCGAGCCCGCCTGCCGCAAACGGTCGATCGCCACCGATGCGCGCTCCCGCACCAACAGGTCGTGGCGCGCAAACGTGTGGTTGATCGCCAGCACCGGCGCCGGCGCCAGGTTCAGTGGGTCGTCCGGCCCCAGCAGGCGCGCTCCGCTTTGGTTCTCCACCTCGCCCGACGCCGGCCGTTCGGCTCCGCCCGCCAGGCGCGCCAGCTCGCTCTTCCCGCTTCCGTTCTCTCCCACTATTCCGATTACCGCGCCGTCCGGCGCCGCGGCGTCGAAGTCCACCAGCGGCGTACTTGAGACGTGTCGAAAGACCAAGGCCATAGACGTTAGAATAGCAACTGCGACATGGATACTCCCAACCTGCTCGACTCGATGCGCGCCGACTGGAATCGCCGCGCCGTTGAGGACGCTAACTATTACGTGGCCTTCGGCCGCCGCCAGCAGTCCGACGAGGAGTTCTTCTCCGCCGCCAACGACACTGTCCGCCAGTTCGTAATGGAGCTAAAACGCTTCACCGGCCGCGATGCCGCGCTCGAAATCGGCTGCGGTCCGGGGCGCCTGATGCGCCCGCTCAGCGGCTACTTCAAGGAGATTCACGGCGTCGATGTCTCCGATGAGATGATCCTCCTGGCCCGCGAACGCCTGGCCCACACGGCTAACGCGTTCCCCCAGCAATGCTCCGGCGCGGATCTGGCCATGTTCCCCGACGATAAGTTCGATTTCGTTTACTCCTACGCCGTCTTTCAGCACATTCCCAGCCGCGACATCGTCTTCGGCTACTTGCGCGACGCCTTTCGCGTCCTCAAGCCAGGCGGTATCGTGCGCTGCCAGGTGAACGGCCTGCCGCCGCACGCGCGCCAATACGACACCTGGAGCGGCGTGCGCATCTCTCCCCAGGAAATCGGCACCTTCGTCGAATCCTCCGGCTTTCACCTCCTCGCGCTCGAACAGGTCTGGACCCAGTACATGTGGATCACGCTGCGTAAGCCCGTTCCGGACACCGGCCCGCCGGCCCCTTCGACCGCGCGCCTGCGCACCATCTGCAACGCGCTCTCCGGAGAAGCCGTCACTCCGGCTTCCGGCATCATGGCCGCGCTGGCCTTGTGGGTCGAGCGCCTGCCCGGCTCCTGCCACCTGCTCAATACCACCGTCACCGCCGATGGCCTCCCCTGCCGCCTCACCTGTATCGCCCCGCCGGCGGCCGATGGCGTTTCCCAGATCAACGCGGTGCTCCCGGAAAACCTGCGCAGCGGCCTGGTGATGGTCGAAGCCACGCATGACGGCGCGCCGCTCTGTCCGCCCGGCTGGGCGCGCATCGTCCCCGCCGGCCCCCTGGTTCCCCGCATTACCGCCATCACCGACGGCATCAACTTCCTGTCCGGCAGCCGCATCGTCAGCGGCGCCGTGAAAGTGACCATGGAGGAGGTCGCCCCCGGGGCCGATTTCCGCGCCAGCGTGGACTCGCTCGCCGCGCCCGCCATCGATGCCTTCTGTGCCGACCCCGTCGCCCGCCGTTGGGAGTTCAACTTTTGCCTTCCCGCCAACCTCGCGCGCGGACCGCACCGCCTGTCCCTCGCATTGGGCCGCCGCGCTTTTCCGCCGGTTTCAATCGAGGTGGCCTGATTGCGCCGCATCCTGGCGTCGGCCGCCGTTGCCCTGGCCGCCGCCGCTCTTTTCCTGTCTCTACCGCGGCGCCGGCAAGTCCGCCAACTGCCCGCCGGCGTGATCGAACTCCACTCCGAAATCGTCGTCGATGCCGATAGCGAGTTGCGCGGCGCGGCTTCCGGTACCCTGCTCCATCTGGCACCGAATTTCGCCGGCCGCGCCGCCATCGTCGTGCGCGGCGATAACGTCACCCTGCGCGATTTCTCGATCGATGGCAACCGCGCCGCCCTGGAAAACCGCGCCGGCCTGCCGCCTTCCGGCACTCCTTTCGCCGAATTCACCCGCGCCAACGGCGTCCTTGCCGACCGCGTTTCCCGCTTCGCCATCGAGCGCCTCCGCCTGCGCAACATCGCCGGCTTCGCCGTGCTGGCCAGCCGCGCCCACTCGGTCGATATCCGCCGCGTCACCGTCGCCGACAGCGGTTCGCGTAACCCGCTCGGCCGCAATAATTCGACCGGCGGCATCCTGCTGGAAGAAGGAACCACCGATTTCCGCGTCATCGACTGCGACCTCGAGAACATTCGCGGCAACGGCATCTGGACGCATTCCCTCTACACCTCGCCGCGCAATGCCCGCGGCACGATTGCCTTCAACCATATCCGCCAGGTCGGCCGCGACGCCATTCAGGCCGGCCACGTTACCGCCCTTTCGGTGACCGGGAACTTCGGCAGCCGCATCGGCTATCCCTTCGCCGAGGTGGATATCGAGAATCTCGCCACTCCGGTGGCAATCGACACCGCCGGCAACGTCGACGCGTCTTCTTATGACGGCAACCGCTTCCGGGAAATCGATGGCAAGTGCATCGACCTCGACGGCTTTCACGATGGCGAAGTCCGCGCCAACCAGTGCGTGAATCGCGCTCCGGCGGAATCCTACCGCTTCGGCCACTACGGCATCACCATGAACAACGCCAACCCGGACATGAGTTCGCAGAACATCCGCCTGATCGATAACCGGATCGAGGGTACGCTCTACGGCGGCATCTTCGTCATCGGCTCCGGCCATACCATCGCCCGCAACCGCCTGCTCGGCCTCGATGCTTCCCACTGCAACGAAAACGCCTCCCGCTTCGCCTGTTATTACGGCGCCGCCGATCCCGAGATCCTCGAAGCCGGCATCTATCTGGCCCGCGGCGCCGAGCGCCCCGCTCCCGCCAGCCACAACCTCATCGAAGACAACCGCATCACCGGTTTCAAAATGCAATCCCGCTGCATCCTGGCCGCCCCCGGCGTCGATGCGCGCTCCAACACAATCATCGGCAACTTCTGCCGCGACCAATAGAGGGCCATTGCCGCGTACGGGAGGGTTGATGATGCTTACCTTTGGTTGCGGCTTGCCGCTGGTGCACTGCGTCAAGCAGAAACAACGAGCGTGCTCGCGCCGCGGGGCAGTCGCCCCGGTTTTCGGGTCGATGCGGATTTCGCCTGCCAGCCGCACGGCTCGACATGCGCGGCGATCCGTGGACCGATGAACGCCTCGGGCCGCACGACGGACGATCGCTTCCCGTCGCCTGCTGGGATGGGACGATGGTCCGCGGAATCCCACGAAGAACCCCGGTAACGCCGGCGATCTTGTCGCCGGTGATTCGCTCGCGATAGCGGAACTTCGAGACGGTTTTTGTCGACCCAGTCAAGCCGTCTGCCTGAACGGGGCGCGACAGGCCACGAAAGGCGATGGTCTGTCCAGGTCCGTCCTACTTCGCGTACCAGTCGCGCAGCCGCACTCCGATGCCGGAGCCTTCGAGCGCCTTGGTGAATACGGTCAGGTCGCTGCCGCGGTAGTGATAGGGATAGACGACCGCCGGATGGAACGCGCGCACCGCATCGGCTGCTTCCTGCGGCGTCATCGTGTAAGGCAGGTTGAAGCAGATGAAAGCAACGTCGATATTCTTGAGCGCGCGCATCTCGGGAACGCCCTCCGTATCGGCGCTGAAGTAGAATCGCTTGCCGCCATAGGTGACCACGTAGCCGTTGTCGCGGCCCTTCGGGTGGAAAAACTCACCCGCTGACGGGCCGCGCACCAGGTTATACGCCGGCACGGCTTCAACCACGAACGGCCCCAGCGTTTTCGATTCGCCATTCGAGATCACCGTGCAGCCGGTGACGCCGGCGGCGACTGTCTTGGGCCCCAGAATCACGGTGCCCGGCTTGCGTAGCTTATCCACGATGGCCGGCGCCATGTGGTCGGGATGGATGTGCGAGATCAGAATGTAATCGGCCGCGGGCAAGCCCTCGTAGGAGCCCATGGCTGGGTCGACGTACAGCACTTTGCCGCCCGCTTGAATCATCAGGCTGGCGTGCTGGATGGGGGTGAGCCGGAGCGTTCCTGCCGAGGTTGGGAATTCTTCCGGAGCGGCGGCAAACCCCATGCCCGCCGCCAGAGAAAGGATCAATGCCAGACGTTTCATAGCAGTTGATTGTAGCCGAATCGGCGGGCGCGGCAAAGCGGGCATTCCGTGCACAAGTGCAAAAGCTGCCGTTAATGAACCGAGTTTTCCCCAATAAAATGCGTCTGACCCCGTCTGACCCCTTTTCGGCAAATGCGTCTGACCCCTTTTCACCTACGCCGAACGGTCAAGGGAGTGAAGCGAACCGGCGAGCCCCGGCAGGGGCGACAGACAATAGCCCGTTGCTCACGCACTGTGCTCACGCACTGGGGTATTCTCTGGCGCCCTCCGGGTTGGCGCACTGCGCCCCCCTGTAGCGGTCCCAAGCGGCGGACAGCCTCCGATTATCCGAATACTTCTTGAGAATCGGCTCCCAGTTATGTCACGATATAGTTTGACTATCGAATTAAATAGCGACCGAGGAGCTAATGGACCAGGCCTACGAGCTTTACGACGCCATCTTGAGCGGCAATGCCAAGGCTGCTGGCGCGCTTGCGCAAGAGGCGATTGACAACGGCGCCGACCCCGGCGGCATGGTCGCCAGCCGCATGATTCCGGCCATGGATGAGGTTGGCCGGCGGTTCGAATGCGGAGACTGCTACGTTCCCGAACTCCTGCTGGCTGGCCGCGCGATGAAGGCCGCGCTGAACGTGGTGCGGCCGCTGTTGGCGGCGGGTGCCACCGAGCGCGCCGGCACCGTCGTCATCGGAACGGTGCAGGGGGACTTGCACGACATCGGGAAGAATCTGGTCACCGCCGTGCTGGAGGGCGCCGGTTTCCTGGTTCACGACCTCGGCGTGGACGTTCCCGCCGCCCGCTTCGTCGAGGCAGTGAAGGAAAAGCAGCCCGACATCCTAGCGCTATCGGCCCTGCTGACGGTCACTCTCCCCGCGATGAAGAGCACGCTGGACGCTCTCGCGCGCGCCCAAGTGCGCCACCGTGTGAAGGTGATGGTGGGCGGCGCGCCCGTCACGCGCCAGTACGCCGACGAGATTGGCGCCGACGCCTATAGCGACAACGCGTTTGGCGCGGTCAAGCTGGCCCGCGCCTTGATGGGGGAAAACCCGCCATGCAGTACCGTGCGCTAGCCATTCCCGACCCGCGGCAACTGGTCTATGGCCGCTCTCCACGGCCAGTGAAGTGCGGCTTCGATCTCGAAATCGGCGGCGGCCTGGTCTTTCCCGAGGTCAATTTCACCCTTCCCGCGATTGAAATCCGCGCCGACACCTGGAGCGAGGTGATGGCGCAGTACCACGAGATGGCCGGCAACATCGTGCGCCGCGCGGTCGCCTTGCAGGTGCCGGGCATCGTTCTCGAGTTCGAACTGCTGCCGCCCATGACGGCGAATCCGCCGTGGGGCGCCGAAATCACGCGCCTGCTGCGCCAGCACCTGGCGGAGGCGTACGACCGCCATGGCTTGCGCAGCGCGTTGCGCGTCACGCCGACCGATATTCGCGATCAGACCAGGCCGCCGGTGCTGCGCGAAGGCGCGCCCTGGGAGAACCTGGCCCGGTCGTTCGAGATGTGTATCGAAGCGGGCGCGGACATCGTATCCATCGAATCCGTGGGCGGCAAGGAGCTTCATGATCCGGGCCTGATGTACGCCGACCTGCGCCAGATCGTATTCGCGGTCGGCGTACTGGCGCCGCGCGATACGGCATGGTTGTGGGATCGGATTTCGCAAATGTGCGGCGCGCAAGGCCGCGCGATTCCCGGTGGCGACTCGGCCTGCGGTTTCGCCAACACCGCCATGCAGCTTGCGCATCAGAAGATGCTGCCCGAAGTGCTGGCCGCCGTGGTGCGCGCGATGAGCGCCGTGCGCAGCCTGGTGGCGTTCGAACATGGCGCCGTGGGGCCCTCGAAAGACTGCGCGTATGAAGGGCCGGTCATCAAAGCCATCACCGGCTGCCCGATCTCGATGGAAGGCAAATCGGCGAGCTGCGCGCATTTCAGCCCCATCGGCAACGTCGCGGCGTGTGTTTGCGACCTGTGGAGCAACGAATCGGTGCAGAACGTGCGCCTGCTGTCGGGAAGCGCGCCGGAGGCTTACACGGAGCTGCTGGCGTATGACTGCCGGCTCATGAATATCGCCGCGTCCCAGGGCCACGGACTCTTACTGCGCGACTGGCTGTCCCAATCCGATGAAGACTTGAGCGCGCAGGCGGCGATGCTCTCGCCCGCGGCCACCTGCCGGATTGCCGGAGCCATCGTCAATGCCGATGACCAATATCAGCGGACAATTGCCGCCGGTAAGTCCGCCGTATGCGAGCTGCGCGAGCGCGCCGCCGCCGGAAGGCTCAAGCTCAGCGCAAAAGAAAAACAGTGGCTCGACCGGATCGAAGCCGAACTGTCCGCCTTACCCGGCGAAGACGACCTGCGGGCCGAGATGCTGGACCGCTGCGCAGATCTCTTCGCGCCGAGGAGTTACGGCTGGGAGTGAGGGGCACGGGCATACAGTGAGCGGGAATAATTCGCGTCAAGGCAGCGAGAACGTCCCTTCCGTCCGCTGGTTTCACAGCCGCTGTGTGCCCGCGGACTTTGCCAGCGCGCGATCGAGGGTGCCGAGGGGCAGGTGGCCGGCCTTGCGCGCGAGGTGCAGCATCAGGCAATCGGAAAAACCCAGCGCAGGCCGCGAACGGAAAAGATCGAGCGCGGCCTCGACGGCGTCGGAATTCTCGAGCGTCAGATCCTTGTGCTCGAGCAGCATCCCGAGCGCAGTGGCAAGCTCGGCGGCGCTGAATTCGTAGACCGTGGTGAGGACCCAGGTGGCCTCGGCCAGCGCGAGCACGGAGACCCAGGCGCCCTTTTCGACGAAGTGGTCGGCGGAATTGGCCTGGCGAAGATCGTCGCGCGTAATCAGCCGAACCAGAACGTTGGTGTCAACCGCGCGCATAACGGTTCCGGATGCGCTGCCGGATGCCCCGATTCATATCGTCGACCGTCCGTGGCGCCGGCTCCTGCGTGGGAAAAAGCGCGCGATGGATATCCTCGGAAGAGAAGCGGGCCGACCGCCGCACGACAATGTTGTCGCCATCCTCGTACCACTCCAGAACCGAGCCGGGACCGACGCCAAGCCTCTGCCGAACACCGGCGGGGACCGATATCTGCCCCTGCGCCGTGAGCTTAGAGTAAGCGATCGCCACGCCTTATATTACCACGGTAATGGACGCTTCAAACCGGTGCCACGGAGCAGGTAGGTCCTCGACCGGCAGACTTGGGCTCTATCGAAAGGACCGCTCCGTTGAAAATCGCGCCCGCCGGCGGGAAGAAAAGCCGAGATGACTCTCGGCTCTGCAGGCCGGACGGCCCGCGCCACGGTGCTCGGTTCATCTCTTTGGGAGGGCCGCCGGCCCATGGACCGCTCCCTATGGTCGCGGCTCCGTTTGGAGGCGATTAGGGGCCGTGCTCCAGCGTAGACCGCGCATTCCGGGCGACTATTGCTTTACAATCTCGACCCGGCGATTGAGCGTGCGCCCATCCGCGGAGTCGTTCGAGGTCACAGGAGCGTACGGCCCGTCGCCAAACGACTGCAAGCGGTCCGCCGCTACCGCGTACTTCGCGGTCAGTTCATGCACCACAGCGGCCGCGCGCAGCCGTGAGAGATCCATATTCCCGGCCAGGGCTCCCACATTGTCGGTATGACCGACGACGTAGAGTTTCAGCTTCGCATCCTGCTGTAGCAGTTTGACCACTTCCTGTAAAGCAGGGGCAGACTCCGGTTTGACCTCGGCCTTGCCCGTATCGAAGAGAATGCCGTTGACCACCATATGCCCGTTCGACGCGAGGCCGCCTGAAAGGGCCGCGGCCGTGGCTACGATCTCCTGAGTCAATGCCGTTTCAATCACTACGGTCTGCTCGTACATAATACCGCTGACTTGTTCGCGAATCCAGGTCTTACCCAGATGAAAGACAACGTCGTTGTTACCCGGGGCGTTGTACTCCAGGGTGTAACCGGCGGCCTTCAGTGCGGTCTTGAAATTGCGCATCAGTTGATCGCTACTGGTGGAATCCGGGCCTCGAACGTACAAGTAATGAAATTCGCCCTCCACCTTCTTAGCTGGCTTGCCCGGCCCCATCGGCATAGAGTAGATGCGGTCCGCACTGTCTTCGCAACCGCGAAATATGCTCCCCGGATAGCGTGTGACCAGAGGCGAGTCCTTGCACTCCTGGGCCATCGAGCAGGGAACCAGAATGGCGGAGATTAACAGGGAGAGAAGAAAGCCAAACTGTGTTTTCATCTGTCGTGATGGTATCACACACGTGTTTTCCGGGTTCTCTCGCACTTTTCGACCCTCTCGCAGTCGTCTTTTCCTGAAGCCGAGTACCTCAGCCTTAAATCCAAGCAGTGTGGAGAACGCAAAGCAACGCGGAGGTGTCCCATGATTGAATCTTCCGATCTTCGGCTGACGAGAATGCCGCTCGCGAACGGCGGCGGCCATTTGCCCGCGCTGGGCTTCGGCACTTTGATTCCCGACCCGGCCGTGACGAAAACCGCGACTGCAAACGCACTCGAAGCCGGATTTCGGCACTTCGATTGTGCGGAGCGATACCACAATGAGCGCGAAGTGGGCGAGGCGTTGCAGGCGGGACTCGCTGCCGCAGGCATCGCACGCGAAGACATTTTCGTTACCACAAAACTGTGGAACACCAATCATCGGCCTAACCGTGTCGAACCGGCCTTCGAGGCGAGTCGGGATAGACTCAGGCTCACGTATCTGGATCTGTACCTCATTCACACTCCGTTTGCATTTCGACCGGGAGACGACCAGGACCCGCGAGATCAAAACGGCAATGTGCTTTACGATACCGGAGTGACTTTGCTCGATACGTGGAGAGCGATGGAAAGTCTCGTCGGCCACGGCAGGTGCAGGGCCATCGGGCTGTCGGACATCGGCTTGAACGAGTTGTTGCCCATCTACGAATCGGCAAGAATCAAGCCAGCCGTGGTCCAGGTGGAATCCCATCCGTATCTGCCGCAAACGGAGCTTCTGGAATTCTGCAAGCGGAAGGGCATTGTGTTTTTGGCCTTCGCGCCATTGGGTCACGGAATGAGGCCGGGTGTGCTGGAAGATCCAGTCATTTTGGGCATAGCCGAACGAGTTGGGAAGACGCCGGCTCAGGTTTTGTTGGCATGGGCGGTCCAACGCGGTACGGCTCTGCTCACAACGCCCAAGAGTGGAGCCCGTGCGCGAGAGAATTTCGACATTTGTACACTTCCGGAAGACGCGTTTAACCAAATCAATCGCATTCAAACCCGGCAGAGGCTCAATCCAGTAGTGAAGACAGGCGTCCCCGGTTTCATCGCACAAGGCAAGTGAACTGCTGATAGCAACTGAAGCCAGTGTGCCTGCGAACCGAACCGGGTACAGGCACGAAGTTTCGCAAGGGCAGCGAAATTCGTGCCAGTCCCCGGTTTGGTTCGCGCCAAAAAAACGCGCTCCCGCCCGGCTTGTCGCCGGAGGGGAGCGCTGAAAAGGTCCTATCTCGAATTTCGGGTTAAGCGCCGCAGAGCCGTGCAGCGCCGCGATCAGGCCGCCAATCGAGCTTGAACCAGCCGGCGTGGGGTCCGGCTATGAGAATAGTCCGGCATTTGTAGCGTGCGTTCAACCCTGTCGCCTTTTGTTAACGGTACCGGTACGCAACATTGCGAGGAAGCAAGCGACTATTATCCTCTGGCTGTAAGCTAAGTAATCCGGAAGTACGCGAGTGATGAAAAATCACGCAGTCAACTGCGGGTCGAGCGCTCTGGGAGAGCTATCCAGTCACAAAATGCGACCGCGGGCGGGCGTTGGCAAGCTAAGTCATGCCCACCATCAGCCTCCTAAGTGCATCGGCGCCAGCAGTTACATGAACTTGATGCGGCGGAGCGCGACGGCGACCATGCGCAGCAGCATCCAGCCATGGCTCCAGCGCTGGATGTTGGTTTCGCCATAAGTGCGCGCGCCGTAACGCACCGGCATATCGGCGATTTTCAAATTGAAACGCGCGGCGCCGAAGATGAGGTCGAAGTCGCCGAAGGGATCGAAATCGCCGAGCCAGGAGCGGTTGTCGGCGATCACCTGGTAATCGCGGCGGCTGAGCACCTTGGTGCCGCATAGGGTGTCGCGGATGCTCTGCCCGAGCAGCCAGCTAAACGCCTGGCTGAAGAACTTGTTGCCGAGCAGGTTGAAAAACCGCATGGCCTGGTCCTGCATGGGGTAAACCAGGCGAACGCCATTGATGAAATCGCCGCGGCCGGCCAGCCAGGCATCGTAAAAGCGCGGCAGATCCTCGGGCGCGACGGTGAGGTCGGCATCGAGGATCATCAAAACATCGCCTTTCGCTTGCGAAAAGCCCAGCCGCACGGCGTCGCCCTTGCCCTTGCCGGTTTGGCGGAACAGCCGGGCCGGGTAACCGGGGCGGCGGGCGATTTCGTTTTCCACGGCCTGGTAAGTGCTGTCCTGGGAGCCGCCTTCGACGACGATCAGCTCGGTGCCCGAACCCATTTGCGGAAGCCGGTCGAAGATGCGCGGGATGTTGCCTTCTTCGTTGCGCGCCGCCACAATCACGCTCACGCTGGCCTGGCGGCCGGGCTGCGGCTCGGGCCGCGGCCGAGCCACCAGCACGTTGGTGATGGCGAGGTATGAGAACGGCCACAGCCGCACCAGGTAACGGTTAGCCAGCGTGCCCAACAAGGGAACATTCACCGGGCACATCAGCTCGCGGGAATGGCGGATGACCTCAAAGCGCGACAGGTAGAGAAGGTTGGAGACGTCGCCAACCGTCAGCCAGTTCTGCGGGAGAAGGCGCTTCGCCAGTCCCATGGTCTCCGCGATGCTGCGCGGGCCTTCCCACAGGCTGCTGTAGAAATTGAGGAAGACGCGCGTTGCCGGATGGCAATGATCGGCGATGCGCGCCAGAATCGCCTGGACATCCCAGACGTCGTTGATCAGGTCGGAGCAGACGATGGCGTCAAATTTCTCGCCGAGGTCGAAATCGTGCGCGTCGGCGGTGACGAAGCGGAGTTCGGGATGGCGCTCCGTGGCCAGCCGCACCATTTCGGGGGAGAAGTCGATGCCCACTCCGACTGACGGGCGCAAGCCGGCCAGCAGATCGCCGGTGGCACAGCCGATTTCGAGCACGCGCGCGCCGGGCGGGATGGCAAAGGCGAACCAGCGCTCAAGCTGGGCGCGATAGTAGCGGCGCAGCGGCTGCCAGCGCTGGATCTGGCGGGCGAATTCGTCCCAGAATTCTCGCCGCTGGTCGGTGTACTTGGATTGTTCGGGGTTTACCATCGCGCAAAAGAACCATAGCCACCGATGAACACCGATGAACACCGATGGAAACCAAAGATCTTATCGGTGTTCATCTGTCTTCATCTGTGGCTCGAAGGGATCTCTCCCAGCTCTCGGGGAATGGTCGCCGATCGGCGGCCGTTTCACTTTTTCTTGGGCGGCGCTGGCGGCTTCCATTTCCAATATACGGCACAATCCTGGCCTTTATCCTCGAACTTCTTGTCAAAAGCGGCGACCACGCCGAGTTCCTCCAACGCGTCGGTGTCCTCACAACTGGCGGCGGCGGAGAATCTTCCGGCGGCGATTTGTTTTTTCAATTCCGCCTTGGGGAAAATGTGCAGCAGCTTTTCCATCTCGGGTTTCAGTTGCAGCTTGTGCGAATCGTCGTGTTCCATGCCGGAAGGAGGGGTGCGGCGAGTCAGGAAGTAAATCGACTCGTCGGCGAAGACTGGCGCGTTGCGCGGCACCACTTCGTCCAGCTTGCGGGCGATGTTGGACAGCCGGCCCCACCACGGAGCGCCATCCCAATCGTCGTAGAGATCCCTGCCCAGAGAAATAGCCAGAATGGAACTGACGAACACCGCCGCCCAGCGCGGCTGCGGGGGCCGGGCGAACAGCGAGACGATGTAAGCCACGCCCGCCACGGCCAAAGTCGCCAGGAACGGAACAGTGAGCAGATAGTAACGGGCAAAAGTGGGATGGGCGGTGGAGATGTGCAGGCTCAGGCCCAGCGCGAGCCAGCCGCACAGATAAAACGGCGCGCGCGTGGCGCGGTCCCAATTGCTGCGGAAACGGACAAAGTACAGGCCCGCGGCCACCAGGATGGCGAGCAGAATCGCCTGCGGATCGTTGGCCCATGCGGTGAGCACGTCGGCATCGTGCTTGGTAGCGCCGTCCCAGGCCACCTGGCGGTAATACATGTGGTATTCGAAGATGTCGAAGCGCACCACGCGCGGCGCGCGCAGCACCATGGGCAGAAACGGCAGCAGCGGAATCGCCGCGCCACCCAGGAAGCCCGCCAGCTTCGTCCAGCGCGCTCCGGCGCAATTGTAGACCAGCAGCCACAGCAGCAGGATCGGCACCGCGGCCGAGCCAAGCAGGGTGGCGCCGGCGGCAGCCACTGCCGCGCATCCGGCCGCGGCCGCCGGCAGCCAACCGCGGTGATCCGCCGCCCACAGCGTCAAGCGGTATGCAGCCACGAGAAGGAAAAGGCACAGCGCATAGCCTTGCCCGATGGTCGAGTAATCCACGAACTGATGGTTCAGACCGGCCACGGCGACCACCGTCAAGGCGCCGGCGACGCGCCAGTTGGGCATAGGGAAGCGCCGGTAAACCGCGTGCGCGGCGAGCAGCACGCCAGCGGCGCCCATCATACCCGCCACGGCGTGCGCGGTTCGCCAGGTGTCGCCGAACAGCCGCATCCATCCGGCATTCCAATAGGCGTTTAGCGGGGCTTGCGGGAAAAAGAAATCCAGGTAGGGCGTCTTGCCCGCTTTGATGAGTTGCGCCGCCAGCAGGTGGAAACCCTCGTCCCAGGCGAAAGCGAGAGTCTGCGCATAGACCGCCAGTCCGGCGGTTAAGACGGCCGCCGCCAAGGCAAACGGCGCCCACGGCCGGCGCCAGAGTTTCTCGCGCGGCGGCGCAGCCGGCGCCGCGGCGGTCTCCGGGGCAGGGAATTGCGGCGCGACGTCGAGCGGATTGCTAGCTTCCGCCATGGCTCTATTCTTCGCTCCAAATCATGCGTGTGTGGTCGCGATCGGCGGTATTCCGGTCATCCAAATATATGGCGCCGGCGCCGGTCCATTCGGCCGATCCTGGAATCGGCCAGTCGGTAATCAGGTAATTGGTTGGATCGGCATCAACCGGATCGACATCCTTGATCCAAACGTGCCCGAAGACCTGGCGAAAGGTGGCCAGGACGTTTCGAGCGAAATCGGTTTCGGCGGCGCGATCCATGATGACGTTGGCCGCGGTGCGCTCGGAGACGGCGCGCACGTCGGCCAGGAACTCCCGGCTGAGCAACTCGGCGGGGATGGCTTTCCCGGTGTACGCGTCGAGCAGCGTGAAGCCGTAACGCACTCCCTGGGCGCGCGCCCGCCGCAGCGCGTAACGCGCGGAGAGTGGGACGAAACGGACTTTGGCCGGCAGCGGGCGCGGCAGAAAATGGCGCTCGGCGATGTCGAGCACCTCCGGGTCCACGTCCACCGCATCGACGCGCTCGACCGCGGGCAAGGCTGAAATGTCGCGGGGAAAGGTGAATCCCGCGGCGCCCACCGCCAGCACCAGCGCGCACGGCTCGGCAGCCAGCAGGCGGTCCGTCTCGAGCACGTACTCCACCGAGGTTTCGCCGGTATCGGCGAAGATGGCGGAAGCGCGTCCGCCGTTCAAATACATGGCGCGCTCGATCCGCCCGCTGGCTCGCCTCTCTTCCACGATGCGAATGGTCTGGTGCGGGCTGTCGAAGCGAAACCGCTGATTGGCGGGCACCGGCGATCCTAATCCAGCCCGGCTCAGCAGCGCCAGCACCGCCGCGCCGCCGGCCAGAACCATCCATCTCCGCGATCGGCTGGCGGCCCACAGCGCGGCAGCGGTAAACAGCAGCCCGCAGATCGCGTAACCCGACGCTCTCACGCCGAATTTCGGAAATAGGAAGACGGGGGTGACGATGCCGCCGGCGACGCTGCCCAGCGTGGAATAGAAGAGCACGCGGCCGGAGGCCTTGCCCGCTTTGCCTTCGTCGTTGGTCAACTCGGCCAGCAGCGGGACCGATTGCGCCACCAGGTATACCGGCACGGCGAATAGCAAAGTGGCCGCGAGGCCGATGGCCGGCGCCAGGCTCAATCCCGCATCCAGCAGGCGCTCCAACAGAGCGGCTTCAAAGGGGAACGAAACGGCTGCGTAAATGACGCCCGCCAAAAAGAGATTGACCGTGAGCGCGGTGCGCGTGCGCGGGCGGCTCCAACGCGAAGACAACTGGCCGCCGTGCCAATAACCGGCGCTCAGGGCGAAAAGGATCACGGCCAGCAGTACGCCGGTGAGCGTCATGCTGGATCCGACCACCGGTATGGCCAGACGGATGGCGATCACTTCGACGGCCAGCGTTGAGAAGCCCTCCGCAAAGGCGACCGCCCAAGCCAACAGCCGTGGATAAGCGTCCTGATTGATCATTCGCGCGTCCGAACCGGGAATTCTACATTTAACATGCGGCGGATGCTAGCCAGAAATCTCAACTGCTATCGGAGCCGCGTATCGGAGCCGCGACCACAGGGAGCGGTCATGCACAACTGTGTTCCGGCACAGGCCCTAAGATGCGTCCGGTACGGCTGGCGCACCACGCGCGAGGAGTCGATATTCGGTCCAAGATACGTACTAACCTATGGGATGAAATGACCCGTTTCGCGGTGGTAGCAGTTTGCCTGGCCGGCGTAGCGGCGAACGTCTGGATGGCGTGGAATCTGTTCCTGCCCGGCGCGGCGGGAACCGGACGCAACGATTTTCTCTCGCTATATGCGGGCGCGCAGATTGTGTGCAACCAGGATCTGTACGACCGCGCCAACGTGCGTGCCGCGGAGGTGCGCGCCATCGGCGAAACGGGGCTCCCGTACTCCCGCCTGCCGTATTTCGCGCTGCTCATGAAGCCGTTGACGTGGCTCAGGTACCGGACGGCGTATGTGGTCTGGGAGATGATGATGGTGGCGGCGCTGGCGGCCTTCGGCATCCTGTGGCCGCACGGCAGCCCGGCCGGCAAATGGATACTGTGCTGCTGGTCGCTCCCGGCCTGGGAGAGCGTTCTCAATGGGCAGGATGTCGCGCTGCTGTTGTTGTGGATGGCCCTGGCAGTGCGGTTGCTGCGCCGCGAAAGAGCCATGGCCGCTGGTGTGGTGTTGGCGCTATGCGCGGCGAAGTATCACCTTGTCATGCTGGTTCCGCTGGTGATTCTGGCGCAGCGGCGGTGGCGCATGGCGGCGGGAGCGGCGGCGGCGGGAGCGGCGATGGCGGTGGTGTCGTTTCTGGTTGCCGGCGCCACCTGGCCCTGGCGGTATCGGGCCGCGCTCGCGGATCCGCTGATGCAGCAGGGTGTCGCCCACATGCCGAACCTGAACGGCCTACTGAGCGTGGCGCCATTCAACCTGGCGCTGGAAGGCGTGGCCGCGCTTCTGGTAGCGGCCGCGGTGTTCCTGGCGGCGCGCCGCACGCGTGAGTTCGAGGGCCCGCTGGCATTGGCGCTGGTGGGCGGCCTGTTGGTCAGCTTCCACACCTGGCTGGCCGATTGCGCGTTGCTGTTGCCGGCGCTGATCATGACGGCCGGCGGCGGCACGGCCCGAGGCCGCGCACGGATTTCCTCGACCGCCCTAGCCACGCCGGTACCCTGGTTCCTGCTGCAACTGCCTTGGCCCTTGCCCGCGATCACGCAAGGGTTGCTGATCGGCCTTGTGTATGGATTAGCCGATGCGCTGGGCCTGCGCTGGCGCCGCACCGGCGCGGATCGAAGTACCCCGGCGGACGCGCCCGCCGGCAAGACCGGCTGAGGCCAGCTCGGTGGCCTACTGCGCCGGCGCCATCAGCGGCTCTTTCGCGCCGCGGTGGCAGGTGTAGCAGCTAACGTGCTGCTTACCGTCGGGGAACTGCGGGTTAATCGAGCGCACCAGCTCGATCATTTTGCGCGCGACCAGCTTGTGATGATTCTCGTCGCTCGCGAAGTCGCCCTGAATGTGGCAGAAAGTGCACTCCACGCCCAGGGCGATGCGAAACGCATGCATGGCACTCATGACCTCCTCGGGCTTGAGGAGTTGGAGGTTCTTGGGAACGTGTGGCGCAGCCTGGCTACCGGCGGGTGGCGCGGCTGGCGGCGGAGCTTGTGGCGCCTGGGCGCACAGCGGGAACACCATCAGCATCGTGAGTAGGAATCGCATTGAGACATCATACAACGGAATCAGGGCGGAAAGAGGGCTCGGGAGCGCGTCCGATCCGCTGGCGATGTATACTATACATCATGCACCGCACGCAGCTTTACCTCGATGACGATCTCTGGAAGCTCCTGCATGCGATCGCTCGCGACGCCGGCAGCACCATCTCCGGTGTCGTCAGAGGCGCGGTTCGGGAAAAGTACGGAATCGATCCGGCCATCCGCCGCGAGGCGTTCCAGCAAGTGGCGGGTCTTTGGAAGGACAGAGAGGACCTCGGCGGTACCGCGCAGTACGTGCGCCGTCTTCGCGGCGGCTCCCGCCTGAAGAAACTGGCGCGATGAGTGCCGTCCTCGTCGATACCGACGTCGTGATCGAGGTCTTGCGGGGGCGTGACCGCGCGCTGTTATCGCGCTGGTCGGCGCTGGGTGGCGGCACGGATGTGGTCCTATACTCGCCGGTCACCGTGGCGGAACTGTGGCATGGCATACGCCCGGCCGAGGAGGCCGCGGTTCAGGGGTTGCTCGATGCCATGATCGCGCTCGCTATCGACGCGCAGATCGGCCGCCGCGCCGGCGAGTATTTACGCCGGTTTCACAAGAGCCACGGCGTGGAAACCTCCGACGCGCTGATCGCCGCCACTGCCGCGGTGCATGGCTGCGCGCTTTGGACTCGCAACCGCAAGCATTACCCGATGCGGGACATCGAGCTTTATTAGGACTGCGACGATTCGATCGGCGCGCCGAGGACTCACCCGCCCGCACCAGCGCCGGACCCGGCTCGGAATCGCGCATCTTGAATTAGAATGGATGCATGATGCAGAGGGTGCCTGGCGTGGCCGCGCTTTTCCTGTTCGGTCTGGCGGGTGCGCGCGTGGTGGCGCAGGAGGCCGGCCCGCAAGCGCCTACCGTCACTTTCCGCGCCACGGCGCAGGAAGTGGTGCTGGATCTGGTGGTGCGCGACAGCCGCGGCCGCCAGGTGAAGAACCTGAAGCCGGAGGACGTCGCGATCTACGAAGATGGCGTGCTCCAGCCGGTCAAGAGCTTCCGCATGGTGAGCGGGCGCGAGGTTCTCGAACAACAGGCCCAGGAAGTCAAAGAGGGAAAGAAACCGGCCAAGGCGGTGACCACGCCGTATTCTCTCCCGGCGGTCAACCTGGTTTGCTTCGTATTCCACAACCTGGATCCGAACACCATCACCTTCGCGCTGGACGCAGTGCGCCAGTTTTTGGATCATGATTTGCCGCCGGGCGCCGCGGTGGCGTTCTTCCACCTGGGAAACAAGCTGACCACGCTGCATGGGTTCAGCACCAATCGCGTGGAGTTATCGCAGATCGCGGCGAAACTGCTGGATAGCCCGGTGCCTTCCTTCAACCGGATGTCGGATGCGGTGTTGAGCGCCACGCCATACCAGGTGTCGATTACGGTGGACGCTTCGACGGGAACCGCGGCGCTGACCATCACCGGCGGCGAAATCGCACAGACGGCGATTTCGGGAGCCGACGTCGGCACCAGCCTGAGCGACCAGGTGCTGCGAGGCCTGCTGGCCGACCAGCGTCGCGCCTTTGGCCACATCGAGGGGATGCGCCAGTGGGACCAGATGCGGATCCTGCTCAATGAGCTGGGGCCGCTGCCCGGCCGCAAAACCGTGATGCTGCTCAGCACGGGCCTCGCCACTACCGGCGATGCGGAGTTGTTCCAGGGGTTGCTGGACACGGCCAACAAGGGGCAAATCACGATTTACGCGGTGGATGTGAACGGCTTGACGCAGAATTCCAACGTGCAGGCCGGCAATAATACGATGGCCCACGCCGCAGCGCTGAGCCGGCAGCAGGGGCTGCGATCCAACAGCGCCGCCGCCAGCATGGAGAACTCGCGGCAGAGCGACTATATCAACATGGCCGTCCGCACCAGCGACACGCAGGCGACCTTGCGCAGCATTTCGGAAGGCACGGGCGGTTTCCTGATCGGCAATACCGACAACCTGGGTAAGCCTTTTGAGCACGTGATGGAAGACATCGGCACGCACTATGAAGCCACTTACCAGCCGACTGCCGAGAAACTGGATGGGCGGCTGCGCAAGATCGAGGTGAAGCTGGCGCGGGCGGATTTGAACGTGCAGAGCCGCACCGGCTACTATGCTCTTCCGGCGTTCCCTGGCTCAGCCGAGTTGACGCTGCCGCAGATGATCGGCCTGGCGGCGCTCAACGCGGCCAAGCAGCCGCACATTTTCGATTTTCGCAGCGCGGTGTACCAGTTCCGCCCCACCGCGGCGGGTGTCGAGCAAGCGCTCGCCTTCGAGGTGCCGGCCAGCGCCTTCACCGCCAGACCGGTGGTGGGCCAGAACCGTCATAGCCTGCGTGTTTCGTTGATCGCTCTGGTGAAGGACTCCAGCGGACAGGTGGTGGACGAATTCAGCCGCGACGTGCCGCTTGAGGTTCCCGACGAAAACCTGGAACAGATGCGCAAAAGCACCATACCGTTCACCCACCCGATTCAACTTCCGCCCGGCCGTTACACGCTGGAAACCGCGGTGGTGGACCAGGAAGCCAGGCGCGCCAGCGTCAGCCGGCTGGAGTTCGAGAGTCCGGCGGCCAAAGGGCTCGGTTTGAGCAGCGTGGTGCTGGCGCAACAGGTGCAAACCGTCAACGGCCAGGTGGATGCGGCGGATCCATTCGAGTTCTCGAGCGGCAGCAGGGCCACTCGCGTGATTCCCGAATTGTCGGCCGCGCTGAGCGCACAGGCACAGCCGCTGGCGTACTTCGTGGTTTATCCGGACAAGGCGGATCCCGCCAAACCGAAGATCGAAGTGGAGTCTCTGGCCGACGGCCAGGTGATCGCGGCGCGGACCCTCGACGCGCCAGCGGCCGGACCGAACGGCGCCATCCCGCTGGTGCTGCGCGCTCCCGCCCACGCCGGCAATTGCGAGTTGAGGATCACCGCCGTGCAAGGCAGCAACAAATCGGTCACCGAAAGTCTGGCTTACACGATCGGCGCGAAGTAACGAGTTGCCTGTGTGACTGACCGCCGCCGACCGCTCCCTATGGGTCGCGGCTCCGATACGCCTTACGCTTTGGCGACCACGCCGAGGACTTCGACGGCTTTCTTCACCACCGGATCGTCCTCCAGCTTCTTCGGCTGGGCCGCCTGCGGTTCGGGCTCGGCGATGGGTTCGCCGTTGTCGTCGTACTCGACTTGCGGCTCGGCGCCGGCCACCAAAGTGCCGGGCATGACGCGATTATCCTGAATCGCCTTGCCTTCGGGCGAATAGTATTTCGCCACCGAGAGGATCACGGCGCTGCCATCGTCCATGGTGAGAGCGCGGCGCAGCGCGGCGTCCCCGTAGGTCGGTTCGCCCACCAGTTGCGCGCGTTTGTTGCCACCGAGCGCGGCGGCTGCGATTTCGGCGCCGCCGGCCGTCCCGTGATTCACCAGCACGGCCAGGGGCAGGGAAGTGATCGCCTTGGCGGGATCGGCGTCGAAGTCCTGCTCGGGCACCTTCTGACCCTTGAGGTAAGTGATGCGGCCGCTCGAAAGGAACAGATTGGCTAAAGCGATGCCGTCTTCGGGCGCGCCGATCGAGCAGTTACGCAGATCCAGTACGAGTTTCTGCGCGCCGTCCTTCTGCAGTTGGCGGATGGCCTCGGCGGTCTGCTTCACCTGCTCGGGCGTCAAAGCGCCGATCCCGAGGTAGCCCACTCCACCGCCCAACACCTTCGTCTCGACCGGTGGAACCGTCAGGTTGGCGCGCGTGAGCGTAATGGTCTGCGGTTCCGGATGGCGCGCGCGGACCACGCTCAGTTCCACCGTGGACCCGCTGGCTCCCTGTAACAGCAAGCTGGCGTATGCGAGCGGCATGTCGCGGGTGGCGATGCCCTTGATGCTTTCGATCATGTCATGGGTAGACAACCCAGCGTTGGCGGCCGGCGAATCGGGCAGCGTGCCCACCACGCCCATCCAGCCCGGCTTCTTCGACAGCACCAGCCCCACGTCGGCACGCTTGAGGTCTTTGTTCTTCAGGTAGTCCTGGTATTGCTCGGCGTTGAGGTAGCTGGCGAAGGGGTCGATCGCTTCGAGCAGGCCGTTCAGAGCGCCCAGCGTGACGCTCTTCATGTCGGGCTCTTCGACGTATTCGCTCTTGATGTGCGCCACCACGTCGCTGAACACGCCGATGTGCTTGAGCGTGTCGGACTGATCGGCGCCCTTACTCGGTAGGCTGCCGGCGACGAGCAGGATCGTGAGACACGCAGAGGCGCTCACCACCAGGTATTTGATACGGCTAAGCATATGGTTTGAAGACCGCTCCGAGGGCCTGTGTTTCGATTATACCGCGGCCTCTTAGCGCCGTTCCGTCACAACCGTGAAGACCGCTCCCTCTGGTCGCGGCTCCGATGCGCGTTCCCATGCGCGAACCGAGCCGCGACCACAGGGAGCGGTCCAGCGGCGATTGAACGAAATATTCCATCACAAGTCCCTACCTCATTCGACGTGCGGCAGGGCCGTTTGGTGGCGATTATTTCCAGCCCATCCGCTCGCGCAAGCCGGTGATGTGCGCGGCGTGGTGCCGGCTGTGCCAGGCGTAGAGCGCCAGGTTCGTGTCCAGCCGCACAATCCCCAGCTCCGGGTGGCGGAATGTGCGTGCGAAATCGGCGTCGGACAAGCCCCCCAGCAGCTCCGCCCAGCGTTGATGAAGGCCATCCAGCAATCCGAGCGATACCGCGACCGGCAGCGCCTTTGCGTCCGGCAGTTCCGCCCATTTTGCCTCGAGATACGGCTTAATCGTGGGCGAGTCCTCGGTCAGCGCCAGGCGGAAACGGATGTATGCGTTCATATGGCTGTCCGGCACGTGATGAATTACCTGGCGCACGGTCCAACCGCCGGGACGGTACGGAGTGTTGAGCTGCCGGTCGTCCAGCCCCCGCACCGCGTCCCGATAATGGCCGGGCGCGGCGGCGATCTCCGCGATCAGTCGCGGCCGCTGGTCCGCCGCGACGGCGGCCTTGGAATCGAACTTGCCGATAGGATAGCTGAGGTCCATCGCAAGAATCATATCAGATGGAGCGTGAGGCAAGCTCACCCTGGCGGGCGGAGTAAAATAGAATTTATGGACTTTTCCCCCTCCTCGAGAACCGCATGATCGTCGATACCGTCCTGGCAAAGCTTTTTGGCACGAAAACCGAACGCGAGATCAAGGCGATGCAGCCCACGGTGGCGGCGATCGGCGATCTGGAAGCGTCGATGCGCGAGCTCACGGATATCGACCTGGCCGCGAAGACCATCGAGTTCAAGGAACGAATCGCGCAAGGCGAGCCGCTCGACGATCTGCTGGTCGAGTCGTTCGCGGTGGTGCGCGAGGCTGGGCGGCGGGTGCTCGCCATGCGGCACTTCGACGTGCAGTTGATCGGCGGCATCGTGCTGCACCGGGGCAAGATATCGGAAATGAAAACCGGCGAAGGCAAGACGCTGGTGGCGACGCTGCCGGTATATTTGAACGCGCTCGAAGGCAAGGGCGTTCACGTGGTGACGGTGAACGACTACCTGGCCAAGCGCGACTCGGAATGGATGGGCCGGCTGTATAAGTTCCTGGGTCTGCAAGTGGGAGTGATCGTTCACGACCTGGACGACCAGGAACGCAAGCACGCTTACAATTCCGACATCACTTACGGCACCAACAACGAATTCGGCTTCGACTACCTGCGCGACAACATGAAG
>Ga0181517_10001803_pt1 | contig 23039 bp, 18 predicted proteins | sample PEATcosm2014_Bin_31_FD_119748 | JGI IMG/M metagenome (GOLD analysis project Ga0181517, IMG submission 119748) | Peatland microbial communities from MTU Mesocosm Facility, Houghton, MI, USA - PEATcosm2014_Bin01_30_metaG | ecosystem: Environmental > Terrestrial > Soil > Wetlands > Peat | place... | reverse complement strand
TACATCTGCAATGAACACCCTGTATTGCCTCCCGGAGGGAGGAGGGATAATAGCCCAGGACAAGCGAAGCGCAGTCCTGGGTTGCGGCCCAAAAAGGGTTTGAGCCCCGTAGGGGCGCAGCGAGGGCTTCCCAAAATGGGTTGTTCATAGGGAGCCGAAGCGAAGGACCTGCGGTAAGTTTGGCGGGCGGAGGTTTTTGGCGGTCTGTCGGCAACTCTTCTCCGTTCCTGGCCACGGCACGGGGCTATGAGAGCGCCAAGAATCAGCTCTTGTCCAGTTTGCCGGTTGCTTGGGCGCAACTCTGCAACTTGATTTTGCGGTTTCAGCCTCGACGTCTAGCCCGCTCCCATGCCTCATCGTCAGCGATCTTCTTCTCTCGCCGCTTGAGCACCGTGTATAGGATGCAGCTATTTGCTGTTCCAGAAAGAATGTTGCAAGCGAAGAGGTAAAACAAAAAGGTCCCTTGAAGCCCGCTTCCCAAAATCGAGGAGTCAGCAGTTCCTGTATGGGCGAAGCCCCATATCAAGAGCCAACTCCAAGGCGTTGTAAGTGCGATAAGCGGGAAAAAGCCAAATCCCTCAGAGCTAAATTGGGTCACCATCCCGAACAGAAAGAGGATCAGCAAGGTGGACATATAGATCCCCACCCAGATTGCGGGCCAAGGCTTTTCACCGTTCTTTTTGAGATTGAATACCACATCATCTCCGCTCATCTGGTTTCCCGCAAAAAAGCATAACTTGTACCCCGGTAGGACGGTTGTCAATTCCTCAACAGCCGTCAAGTTAACTGCCCGCTTCGATCATCCCCAACTCGCGCAGCAGGAAGGCGTAGTCGAAAGCAATCTCCTTCAAATAGTCGTACCGCCCACTAGCGCCGCCATGGCCCGCTTCCATGTTGGTCACGAGGAAGAGCGGATTATTGTCAGTCTTCAGCGTGCGCAGTTTGGCTACGTATTTTGCCGGCTCCCAATACATCACCTGGCTGTCGTGCAGCGAAGTCTTCACCAGCATCGACGGGTAGTTGGCCGCCTTCAGATTGTCGTAGGGCGAGTAGCTCAGCATGTAATGAAACGCCTCGGCCTCGTTCGGGTTGCCCCACTCCTCGTATTCGGGAACGGTGAGCGGCAGGGTGGCGTCGAGCATGGTATTCATCACGTCCACGAACGGCACATGCGACAGAACAGCGCGGAAAAGATCGGGGCGCAAGTTCGCCACTGCGCCCATCAGCAGTCCGCCCGCCGAGCCACCTTCGATGGCGATGCGCGCCGGGTCTCCGTAGCCGTTGTTCGCAAGGTGCTCCACTGCGGCGATGAAGTCCGTGAAGGTGTTGCGCTTCACCTGCATCTTGCCCGCGTCGTGCCACGGCTTGCCCAGGTCGCCGCCGCCGCGGATGTGCGCATAGGCCATCACCACGCCGCGATCCAGCAGGCTCAACCGGTTGGAATTGAAACCCAGCGGCAGCGAATAGCCATAAGACCCGTAGCCGTACACATAGAGCGGATTCTTGCCCGCTTCGCGCTTGGCTTTGCTGTAAACGATGGACACAGGAACAGAAGTGCCGTCCGCTGCGGTCGCGTGGATGCGCTCGCTGGCATACAGGCTGCGGTCGAACCCTCCCGGCACTTCAAGCTGCTTCAAAAGCTTCGATACGCCGGTTGCCCAATCGAACTCGTACACCGAAGGCGGAGAAACCAGCGACTGGTAGCTGTAGCGAAAGACATTGGTATCGAAAATACGGTTGATCTGAGGCGCGGCGCTGTAAGCCGGTTCGGGGAAGGAAATTTCCCCCGTCCGAATGGCAGTCGGCCCCTCGCCGGTAAAAGACCACAGCCGCAAGCGCGGCAGCCCGTCTTCGCGCTCGCAGGCCACAAAGAAGCGCTCGAACAGGTCCACATCTTCGAGCATGATCTCGGCGCGATGAGGAATCAGTTCTGTCCAGTGTTCCTTTCCTGCCGTGGCCACCGGTGTCGAAACCAGCCGGAAGTTGCGCCCTTTGTCGTTGGTGCGGATAAAGAACAGGCCATTGCGATGCTCGACAAAATATTCGTGCTCGTCTTCGCGCGCCTGGATCAGGTTGAAGGCGGCGTTGGGCTGCCATGCGGGCAGCACCCAGCACTCGCTGGCCGTGTGGCTGGCCGATTCCAGCACCAAATACTGGTCGTCGCGGGTCCGTCCGATGGCAATATTGAATCGCTCATCGTCTTCCTGGTAGATCGGCGCGTCCTCCGCGAATGGCAGGCCCAGGATGTGCTTCCAAAGCTGATATTGCCGTTTCTGTTCCTCATCTTCCACCGTGTAGAAGAGCGACAGGTTGTCGGCAGCCCACGCCACCGTGCCGGTGCGCTCAATCGGACTGGGGCCTTCCGGGCTGGGCAGTGTTTCGCCCACCGAAAGGTCCTTGATCTGCAGCGCATATTGCCGGAATCCCTTGGTGTCCGTCGTGTAGGCCAGCCAGCGCCCATCGTCGGAGATGCTGGTATCGCCGATAGCGAAAAATGCATGTCCGACGGAGAGCTGATTGCCGTCGAGCAGCACCTCTTCCGTGGCGGACTCGTCCATTCCCGCCGCCGTTCCCGGCTTGCGGCAGTGGATCGCGTACTGGCTGCCCTCCTCCGTGCGCGTGTAGTACCACCATGCGCCCTTGCGATACGGAACCGAAACGTCGGACTGCTTCATGTGCGAAAGCATTTCGTCGTACAGCGCGCTGCGCAGATCGCCGAGCGGCGTCATGCACGCTTCGGCATAGGCGTTTTCCGCCTCCAGGTAAGCCGTGACCTCGGGGGCCTGCTTGTCACGGAGCCAGGCATAATCATCTGTGAGAACGGTGCCATGCAGGACGGTTTCGGTGTGTTCAATGCGCGCGACGGGGAACTGGGGTGTCTGTGTCATCTCGTTTTCAGTGTAAGTCTTGGCAGGGAATTTACCGAGCTGAAACGCAGGCCGGAATCAGCGTTTCTCTCATAAATGCAACAAGTTCGGGATCAAAAGGAAAACCATCACTTCAAGAAAAGGGGCGACAAGCAGGGGCGGAATCCGCTAAAACTTTCATAGCGTGACAAATCAAGCGAATCATTCCACCCCCAAGCCTGGGCAAGCGGGCCACAAGCCGGCTGAAGCGCCCCACATGGTGCAGAGCCTTGGCCTTTTCAGCTCCACTGCGCTCGTCATCGGATCGATGGTAGGCTCTGGCGTCTTCATCGTCGATGCCGACATTGCGCGCGGCACCAATTCGCCCGCTCTGCTTCTGGGGGCATGGGTGGTCACGGCGATCCTGACCATGATCGGCGCTCTCAGCTACGGAGAGCTGGCCGCCATGATGCCCAAGGCCGGAGGGCAATACGTCTACCTGCGCGAGTCTCTTGGGCCGCTGTGGGGCTTCCTCTACGGCTGGACCTTGTTCCTGGTGATCCAGACCGGGACCATCGCCGCCGTCTGCGTGGCCTTCGGCAAGTTTCTGGGCGTCTTCTTTCCGTCGATCTCGACCACCCACTGGCTCTGGCACATCGCCCATGTTCCCCCGCTGCGCGTCGGCCCCATGGTACTGGGCAACATGGAGATCGGCGTCAGCACCGCCAACCTCACAGGTATCGCGGTCGTGGTTCTGCTGGCGGTGGTCAACATCTTCGGCGTAAAGCTGGGCGCGCTCATCCAGAACATATTCACCACCGCCAAGGCGCTCTCATTGGCTGCCCTGATCCTGCTGGCATTCACCGTGGGCCGCAACGCCACCGCCTGGGAGGCCAACTTCGGGGCTGGTTGGAGCCACTTCTGGCAGAACGCCGGCTGGGGCACGATGCATGCGGTGCAGGTGGGCGTCGGCGGCCCCATGGTTCTGGTCAACCTGGCCGTCATTCTGGCGGTGGTGCAGGTAGGCTCGCTTTTCTCCGCCGATGCCTGGAACAACATCACCTTCACCGCCGGCGAAGTGAAGAACCCCAAGCGAAACATTCCTCTTTCGTTGATCCTGGGCACCGGATTTGTGCTCACCGTTTATTTCCTCGTCTCCGTGGCCTACCTGCTGGTGCTGCCCATGCACGGCGATCCCAACGGAACAACCGTGCTGGCCCGCGGCATTCAGTTTGCGGCCGAGGACCGGGTGGCAACGGCAACCCTGGCACAGATCTTCTCCTCCGGCGGCGCTTTTCTGATGGCGGGCGCCATCCTCATTTCCACCTTCGGATGCGCCAACGGGATGACCCTCGCCGGCGCGCGTGTTTATTACGCCATGAGCCAGGACGGACTGTTCTTCAAGTCCGTGGGCAAACTTCATCCCAAGCACAAGACGCCCGTGGCCGCTCTGCTGGTGCAAGCCGCCTGGACGGTTGTGCTTTGTGTTTCAGGCTCTTACGGCCAGTTGCTGGACTACATCATGTTCGCGGTGCTGGTGTTTTACATTCTCACCATCGCCGGGCTTTTCGTGCTGCGCTTCAAACGCCCGGACGCGCCCCGGCCCTACAAAGCGCTGGGCTATCCCTTCCTGCCCGCCCTCTATATCGCGATGGCGGCCTGGATCTGTATCGTATTGTTGAGATACAAGCCTCAATACACGTGGCCAGGTCTCGTTCTTGTTCTGCTGGGAATTCCGGTCTATCTCTTCTGGTCGCGCCGGACCCGGGAAGATTGAGATTTTTCAAATCGAATGACCGGCCAAAACCAGGCTGACCCCAACGGATGGGAAGGAAGTTCCTGATTCATGTCCAGACTGCTTCGTATTAAACCCATGTCGATGCTCACTGAAGAAGCGAGTGAAGTGGGCGAAAACACCCTTAAACGCACCCTCAGCGCGCTGAACCTGATCACGCTCGGAATCGGAGCCGTCATCGGCGCGGGCATCTTCACCCTCACCGGCCAAGCCGCTGCCCTGCACGCCGGACCCGCCGTGGCCTTGAGCTTTGTGGTTGCCGGCATCACTTGCGCGTTCGCAGGGCTCTGCTACGCGGAGTTCGCGTCTATTATTCCCATCGCCGGGTCGGCCTACACCTACGGTTACGCCACCCTTGGCGAACTCGCCGCGTGGATCATTGGCTGGGACCTCACACTCGAATATGCATTCGGCGCATCCACGGTTGCTTCCGGCTGGGCCGCTTACTTCAACAGCCTGCTGCAGCAGCTGGGCATCGTCTTCCCCCCGTCTCTGACCACGACCACCGGAAACGTTCTGGTGAAGTATCAGGGCATCTGGATCGACAGGATGTCGCTGCCGCCCGGCGTCAGCGACGCGGGCCTGCCGCACGTGACCGGGCTCTTCAATCTGATTGCGGTGCTCGCTGTTCTCGCGATCACCACCATTCTCGTGATCGGCATCAAGGAATCCGCGAACTTCAACTCGGCGATCGTGATTGTGAAGCTCGCAATCGTGGGGATCTTCCTCGCCGTCGGCGGCTTTTACCTGCTCCATCATCCGGGAGTTGCCAGCGCCAACTGGCATCCGTTTGTGCCGCCGCCAGACGGGCACGGAAACTTCGGCTGGGCCGGAATCCCTGTTGCCGCGGCCTCCATCTTCTTCGCCTATATCGGATTTGACGCGGTTTCGACTGCCGCTCAGGAAGCCAAGAATCCGCAGCGGGACATGCCCATCGGCATCCTTGGCTCGCTGGTGGTCTGCACCATCCTCTACATTCTGGTCTCGCTCGTCCTCACCGGCCTGGTGAGCTACAAGACGCTGAACGTTGCGGCGCCAGTGGCTCTGGCCATCGACGCTACTGGAGTGGGCTGGGGCTCGATGCTGGTCAAGATCGGCGCGGTTTTCGGACTCGCCACGGTCATGCTGGTCATGCTGCTGGGCCAGTCCCGCGTCTTCTACTCCATGTCGAGGGACGGCTTGTTGCCCAAGTGGGCTTCGGCGATCCATCCCAAATTCCGCACCCCATGGATTACGACAATTGTCTTTGGCTGCTTTGCTGCCATCATGCCGGCATTTCTGCCCATCAACAAGCTGGCCGAACTGGTGAATATCGGCACGCTGCTCGCCTTCACCATCGTTTGCGCCGGCGTGTGGATTCTGCGCGTTCGCCATCCCGAAATGGAGCGCCCGTTCAAGACCCCGCTCGTGCCTCTGGTGCCAATTTTGGGGATTCTATCCGCTGTTTACCTCATGACCCAGCTCGCACGGATTACCTGGACGGTCATGATCCTCTGGCTCCTTGTCGGCCTGGTCATCTACTTCGGCTACGCAATCAAGCACAGCAAGGTACAAAAGCTGGAGAACGCTCCCGAAGGAGACTGATCCAGCAATGACCGCACGCACAACGGCCTCCCGCATGGGAGGCCGTTGTGCGTGGGGCTATTGTTTGCCGAAGGGGTCGATCTGAACTAAACTAAGTGGACTTAGTTTAGTTGGGAGGGGCCAATGCGGACCATCAATATTCATCAGGCCAAGACTCATCTCTCTCGCCTCGTTGACGAAGCAGAGAAGGGTGATTCATTCATCATTGCCAAAGCAGGTAAGCCGAAGGTGATTGTGACACGTATTGATGAAAATCCCGCCCCCAGGAAGCGGCTGATCGGTTCGATGAAAGGCCTCTATACAATACCTGACAATTTCGAGGAGATCGACAGGGAACTGGACAAGGAAGTCGAACGGTTGTTTCTCGGGGAAGATGCTGGATGAACTTTCTCATCGACACCCAACTGGCAATCTGGGCGCTGTTTGATGATCCCCGCCTCAGCCGAACGGCTCAACAGATTCTCGACGCCCCGGAAAACCGGTTTCAATTCAGCGTCTGCAGCATCTGGGAAATTGCGATCAAGCGAAGACTGAATCGACCTGACTTTCAATTCGATCCACGCGAGGTTCGAGAGCATTTGCTGCGCAATGGTTGCGAGGAACTGACAATCTTGAGTAAGCATGCGGTCGAGGTTGACTCACTCCCGCCCATTCATAAAGATCCCTTCGACCGTCTGCTCATTGCCCAAGCTAGGGTCGAAGGGATCATTTTGTTGACGTGCGATCCGGTGATTGCCAAATATTCTGGCTCCATCCGAAAAGTTTAAGGCTGTTTTCACGCCGTCGTCGTTGCGCAGAACTCCTCAAATGCGCGGGCAAGTTCTCCAGCAATCTGCTGCGCCGTCGACTGCTCGATGATGTACCGCTGCATCAGGTAAACCAGCTTACCGTCGCGCAAGATGGCCACCGCCGGAGAACTGGGCGGGTTGCCCTCGAAGTAGCTGCGGGCGCGGTCTGTGGCTTCGCGGTCCTGTCCGGCAAAGACGGTAATCTTGCGGTCAGGCAGGTGGGCCGAGTTCGTGAGCGCCAGCCGTACTCCGGGGCGCATCTTGCCCGCGGCGCAACCGCAGATCGAGTTGACCACCACCAGGGTGGTGCCTTGTTGAGCCGCGGCTGCGTCTACCTCGGCGGCCGTACGGGCTTCCTTGAATCCGGCGCGCAGCAATTCCTCGCGCATGGGAATGACCATCAGTTCTGGGTACATGTTTGCCTCCGGCATGGGGAAATGCCTGCCATTTAGATGCTCCAAAGTCCGTGATGTAGCCTTTATTTGATGAAGATGATCGAAAATGTGTCGCTTGCGCCCTTTACAACCTTCGGAATCGGCGGCCCGGCCCGTTTTTTTGTTGCCGCAAGCTCTGAAAATGAACTCGTAGAAGCCGTGGACTGGGCCGCTCAGCGCAATCTCCCTTTGTTCATTCTGGGTGGCGGAAGCAACTTGCTGGTCTCCGACCGCGGCTTTGACGGGCTGGTCCTGAAGATCGAACTGCACGGCATTGAGGCGGAGCAAGCCCCCGACGCGCCCGGCCAGACCATCTTCCACGCCGCCGCCGGCGAGGATTGGGACGCCTTCGTGGAACGTACTGTCCAGGCTGGCTGCGCGGGCATTGAATGCCTGGCCGGCATCCCCGGCTCGGTGGGAGGCACGCCCGTTCAGAATGTCGGAGCGTACGGGCAGGAAGTTGCTTCAGCCATCGACCGGGTGCGCGCCTACGACCGCGAACAGCGCGCATTCGTCGAATTCAGCGCCGCGGAATGCGGTTTCGCCTATCGCAAGAGCCGTTTCAACCACGAAGATCGCGGCCGCTATATCGTCACCCGCGTGGACTACAGGCTGACGCCCGGCGGCGCACCGCAGATTCGCTACGGCGACCTCCAGCGTGAATTGGCGGCATTTGCCGCCGAGGGCAGGGAACCGTCCCTGGGCGACGTAGCGGCCACGGTGCGCCGCGTCCGCCAGTCCAAAGGAATGTTGATGGTCGACGGCGATCCGGACTGCGCGAGCGCGGGCAGCTTCTTCAAGAACCCCATCCTCAGCGTCGCGCATGTGCGGGGGATTGCCGAGATATGCGCCAAGGAGCCGCCTCATTTTGCAGCCGGCGAAGGAGTGGTCAAGGTGCCCGCTGCCTGGCTGATCGAGCAGGCTGGGTTTGCCAAAGGCTACCGGCTTGGCTCGGCGGGCATCTCCACTCGTCACACCCTGGCCCTGACCAATCGCGGCGGCGCAACGGCGCAGGAAATCCTGGCACTGGCCGGCGAAATCAAGCAAAAGGTGGAATCGCGCTTCCGCGTACACCTCGAAATGGAGCCGGTCCTGCTCGGTTTCTGAGCACTATTGGTCCGGCAGCTAGATATGGTCTGGGTGCCCCAGGTCCGGGGTCCCCACGGACGGGTCCTTGTCCGTGGGGTGGAGGTCCCTCGCATTTGGGCACTTGGGAAAGCACGTCCCTCGCTTCCCACACAGAACCCACCAACCCACGCGGCAAAATCTGCTGGCGGCTGCTAACCTATCTTCAGATATGAACGACATTCTGCACCAGTTGCGCTGTTTCGGATGCGGAGCGCGAATCTCGGGCGCTGAAGCCAGGCCTGATTTTCGCTGCGCCGTGTGTGGAGACCTGTTCGAAGTCGAATATCCCGGCTGGGTGCAACGCCGCGGCCCCAACCGCCCCAATCCCGGCGCGTTGAAGTGGTTGTGGCGCGAGCGTCGCAGCTCATCCGAGACGCTGGATCGCTCCGGCGTCTGGCGCTTCCGTGAGTTGCTGCCGATTCTGGACAACTTCGGCAACGCCGTCACGCTCTTCGAAGGAAACACGCCGCTCTATCACCTTCCGCGTGCAGCCAAAGCCCTCGGCATCGACCAGCTTTATGCCAAGCATCAGGGCATGAATCCCACCGGCTCGTTCAAGGACACCGGCATGACGGCAGCCCTGAGCGTGGCCAAGGAGCGTGGTTTCGAGTGGGTCGCCTGCGCGTCGACCGGCAATACCTCTGCCGCGATGGCCGCCTATGCCGCCCGCGCCGGCTTGCGCTGCCTGGTGCTGATCCCTGACGGCAAAATCGCCTGGGGAAAACTGGCCCAAGCCATGGACTACGGCGCGGTCACCTGCCAGCTCAAGGCCGACTTCGATGGCTGCCTCAGCCTGCTGACCAAAATCGTCCAGGAAGCGCCCATCTATCTCCTCAATTCGGTGAACCCTTACCGTCTTGAGGGCCAGAAGACCCCAGCCTTTGAAATTGCCGAAGCATTCGACTGGAATGTGCCTGACCACCTGATCGTTCCCGGCGGCAATCTGGGCAACAGTTCTGCGCTTGGCAAGGGCTTCCGCGAGTTGTACGAATTGGGACTGGTGGCCCGCATGCCACGTATCTCCGTGATTCAAGCCGCCGGGGCAAACCCGCTGGTGCGCAGTTTCGAGGCCAGCAAAGGCACTGTACTTGAACCTGTAGAAGCGCAGACCCGCGCTACCGCCATCCGCATCGGCAATCCAGCATCGTGGCGCAAGGCTACCAAGGTGATCCAGGATACCGGCGGCTGGTGCCTCGATGTCACCGAAGCCGAGATCTCGGTTGCCAAGGCCGAAATCGGCGCAGAGGGCCTGGGCTGCGAACCCGCATCTGCCGTTACATTGGCCGGACTGAAGAAGCTGCGCAAGCAGGGCGCAATCGGCTCCGCGGAAACAGTCGTTCTGCTGCTCACCGGCAATACCCTCAAGGACGCCGACTACACCATCGACTTCCATCGCGGAACCCTGCTCAAAGACGAGGAGAAAGCCGGTCTGGAAAGCGAGATTGACGGCCTGCGCCGCAACGCTCTGCAAGTCGACGCGACCATCCCCGCGGTGCTGGCCACGCTGAAGGGCAAAGCGGAATGAGCGAAAACGGGGTAAGCAAGGCCGGCAAAGATCTTCCCGCACCGTTACGGCTTCGTTTGCCGGCGACTTCGGCAAATCTTGGCCCCGGCTTCGACGCCTCCGCTGTCGCGCTCGACTTCTATTTGGAGATCGATGCGCATGCGGCGGAGGAATTCTCGATCGACGCCACCGGGCGCGATGCCGAACGCTGCTCACGGCTCAAGGACAACCTGATTCTGGAGATCTACAAGGATCTGCTGCGCCGCAACGGCAAGCCCGTGATCCCGCTGGCCATTCGCATGGATAACGGAATTCCTCTCGGCATGGGCTGCGGATCGTCCGCCGCGGGGCGTCTGGCGGCAATCGCCCTGGCCGTGCACTTTGGCGAACTCGGCTGGACTTGCGACCAGATCCTCGAAGAGGCCTGCACCCTGGAAGGCCACCCGGATAATGCCGCCGCCTGCTGGCTGGGCGGGTTCATCACCGCGACCACGGAAGGGCAGAAGGTGCATGTGGCTCGCGTTGCTCCGCCTGCGGAATGGCGCGTGATTGTCGCTTTGCCCTCGGAGCCGCTCGCCACCAGCAAGGCGCGCGCCGTGCTTCCCGACCTTTACTCCCGCGCCGAAGTTGTCACCAACATCCAGTCGGTCGCATTACTTGGCCTGGCTTTTGCACAGGCGCGCGGCGATCTGCTGCGCTTTGCCATGCGCGACTGCATCCATCAGCCCTACCGCTCGTCGATCTGCCCTCTGCTGCCGCCTCTTGTCTCCTTGTCGGGCAGGCACGGAATCCTTGGCGCGGCCCTGAGCGGCGCAGGTCCGGCCGTGCTGCTGATCGTCAAGGACGAGGACGACATCGAGGCGGCTTGCAGCGGGATCCGCAGCGCGCTGGAAGGCTTCCTGGAGCCGGAACTCAAAATCTGCAAGTTCGAAAACACCGGAGCTACAACAATGCCGGTCACCGCGGCGCTCTGACACTACCGAGAGCCGCGGTCGGTCCTGCGCGTGCGGATCGACCGCTAAATCGGGTGCTCCGTATCTGCGTTATCAAGCAGATAACCGCGCTCGAATCGTCGTGGCATATCTGCGCATTTTTTTGCAAGTCATTCATCGCCACATTACTTAAGATTTCTTGCTATTCCACCGGGATGATCCTAAATTCGCTGCGTGGGCAGTTCCGGGGGAGGGCTGCTCTAGCGCCCGCGACCCTCGCTTGGGTCCGGGCGCTCTGCTTTTGGGCTCCCGGATAAATATCTGATAACCACTGAAACACGAATCGGTTACGTATTTATGTGCGGGGCTTGCAAGCCTCCTTCCGGCCACCCGCAGAGCCTGTTTTGCGACCTTCCCGATCACCCACGCATCCTATGAGGGCACGGATCGAGTTGCTCAGCAGTTACACTGGTAAGAGAGCTGGACCGCAAGGAGGAATATGGCAGGTTTGGGAGTATTGGAAGTTAGCGACGCAACGTTTGAGCAGGAGGTGCTGCAGAGCGAGCAGCCAGTCCTGGTGGATTTCTGGGCTGTCTGGTGCGGCCCCTGCAAGGCAATCGGTCCCATTGTGGACAGCGTTGCCGCCACCTATGCGGGCAAGCTGAAGGTCACCAAGGTGAACGTCGATCAGAACGGGGCAACTCCGTCGCGTTTCGGCATTCGCGGAATCCCCGCCCTCCTCTTCTTCAAGGGTGGAAAGGTTGCCGACCAGATCGTCGGATTTGTACCCCAGGAAGTGATCGAAGAGAAGATTCAGAGACTGCTGGCTTAGTTTCTTACGTCTTTCTGAAATTTGATTTCCTTTGCAAATGAAAGAGCCCGGCAATACGCCGGGCTCTTTTGCTATCTGCCATCGCCGCCATGGTCAATTCTTGCGGGCTTTCACAGCCTCGGTCAGGGCAGGAACAACCTCGAACAGGTCCCCAACAATGCCGTAATCGGCAATCTCGAAGATGGGCGCGTCGGGATCCTTGTTGACGGCCACAATGCACCGCGAAGCCTTCATCCCTACCTGGTGCTGAATGGCTCCCGAGATGCCGAGCGCAACGTAAAGTTTTGGCGCGACTGTCTGCCCGGAACTGCCCACCTGGCGGTCTGCCGGCAGCCAGCCGCTGTCGCAGACGGGCCTGCTGGCCGCCAGTTCGGCATCCAACGCCGATGCAAGCTCCTGGGCCATGGGAATATTGGCAGCATCGCGGATGCCGCGTCCCACGCTGACAATCCGCTCGGCTGACCCCAGGTCGACTGTCTGTGCGGAAGCGCGAAAAGGCTGGCCGGGGCGGGTGCGGATCTGCGTGGCTTCCAGCGCCGGGGTGAAGGTCTCCACACTTGTGTCTGTCTGTGCCGGCGATTCCTGCGCGCGAAACGCTCCCGCTTGCACCGAAAGGAAGCAAGGCCCGCCGCCCGCATGAAGGTAATGGCCGTCCAGCCGGCCCTGCAGCATCTGGCGAACAAACGTGGGCCCGACCTGATCCGGGCCCCTCCGGCAAATTTCCACCACATCGCCCAAAAGCATTTGCCCCATTTTGGCAGCCAGCGCGGGCGCGTAGTCGCGAACCTGGTAAGTATGCGGAAAGACCACGTAACCAGGATCCGCCGTGCGCAGAAACTGCTCCAGCGCCAGCGCAAATCCATCAGCGGTATATGCAGCCAGAAGCGGATGCTCAACGCGAATCGCTTGCTCCACACCCCGCTCCGCTAGTTCGCCGGCCAGCTTTGCCGTATCTGCCCCGATCAGGATCGCGTGAACTGGAAGGCAGGTTATCGCACCCAGTTCGCGGCCTGCAGCAAGTGCTTCCCAGCTCAAGGGCGCAATCCTGCCGGCCCGCTCTTCAAGCACAACCCATACGCCGCTCATAGGACCCTCGCTTCAAATTGCAGCTTCTCCACCAGTGCGGCCGCTGCTTGTGCCGGTGTTCCCGTCAGAATCTGTCCGCTCTTTTGTTTGCGAATCGTGGACACGTGGTCCAGCACCGCTACAGCCGCGGTATCGACGCCCAACTCCGGCGCATCGATACTGCGCATTTCCTTCGTCTTCGCGCGCTTGATCCCCATCAGGGTCGCGTAGCGCAGCTTGTTCCCACCGGACTGGATGGTGAGTACTGCGGGCATGGGCAGTTCAATCATCTGCAGCCATCCCTCTTCGAGTTCCCGCTTCACATTGAGTCCTGTCTCGCTCTTCTCTACTTGCAGAATGAGCGAAGCATGAGGCATACCCAGCAGTTCGGCCAACAAAACGCCGGTCTGCCCGTGGCCCACGTCGTCAGACTGCAAACCCGTCAGGACCAGATCCGGGCTCTCCGGCCGGATCGCCGCAGCGAGCAGTCGTGCCGTACCCAGCGCATCGCGGTCCGGCCCGTCGCCGCAACGAATGTGCATTGCCCGGTCCGCGCCTTTGGCCAGCGCGTCGCGCAACACAGACTGCACACGGTCAGGCCCCGCGCTCAGCGCCACCACCTCGCCGCCATGCTGTTCCTTCAGTTGCAGCGCCTGTTCCAGCGCATAGGCGTCCGACTCGTTGAGGGTGTAGTTCAGATCGATCTCTTCGATCCATCGCCCGCTGCCGTCAATCCTGAACGGCGAGCCGGACTCGGGAACTTGTTTGATTGCGACAACGATCTTCATGGGCACCTGTTCCGCCTCCGCAGACTCTCAGTTTTTGTCCGGCAATCCTCGCGCCACCAACTGGGCTATGTCCAGAAGCTCTGGAGCAGGAGCGCTGCCGGCCGCCAGAGCATCCCGAAGCATGGTATTGCAAAAGGGACATGCCGCGGCAACTGTTTTGGCGCCGGTCCGCGCCAGCTCCTCGGCTCGGTGATGGCTGACGCGTTCGCCCGTCTCTTCGCCCAGAAAAGTCAGCCCACCGCCCGCCCCGCAGCAAAAACTGCGTTCGCGCGAACGCGGAGCTTCTGTCAATGTCCCGGCCAGGGAAACCAGTTCCCGTGGCTCGTCGTATACATCGCGATAGCGCCCCAGGTAGCAGGGGTCGTGGTAGACGATCTTGTCTTTGCTCTGCTGACGGGGAAGCCGACCAGCGTGGCGCGCCAGGAACTCTGTATGGTGTTCGATGGCAGGCGGGGTCCCGAACTCCTTCCAGTCTTCCTGGATGGTGCGCACGCAGTGCGGGCAAATGGAGAGCATTTTCTTTGCGCCCGCCTGGCCAATCGTTTCAAGGTTCGTTTCCGCCAGTTGCTGGAACAGCAGGTCGTTGCCCAGCCGGCGTGCCGAGTCGCCGCTGCACCGCTCCTTGCGCAGCACCCCGTAGCTGGTCCCCAGGTGATCCAGAATGCGCGTCAGATCCGCAATAATTTCGCGCCCTTTCGGATCGTAAGCACCCATGCAACCCAGCCACAGGCAGTACTCCTGGCTGCCGTCAAAGAGCGGCAATTTCAACTTTTGAATGAGCTTGTCCCGCTCGGCCGCGCTGCTGCCCAGCGGGTTTCCCATCCGCTCGAGGGTATTGAACAGCTTTCCGCCCGCCTCATCTTCCCACGCACCGGTGTTGACCGCGCCGCGGCGCAGGCCAATCATCAGCGGCAGGTGCTCCACTCCCACCGGGCATTGAAATTCGCACGCTCCGCAGGTAGTGCACTGAAAGGGCGCTTCGGGCGGAATGAACCTGCCCAGCAGCAAATCTGTCGAGGCAGGCCCTGATTCGTTGAGATAGCTCCTCAGGCCGAGCACGATTTCCTTTGGGTTAAGAACCTTGCCGGTGTTGGCGGCAGGACAGTGCTCGGTGCAGCGGCCGCACTCCACGCAGGAATAAGCCTGCAGCGCTGCCAGCCTGGTCAGATCCGTTCCCGCCACCAGCCCGAAATCCTCATCGCCAGCCAGCGGCGGAATGTGGCTGAAGCTCCCTCGCGAAAGGAAGACAGACACCGGGCTGAGCACCAGGTGCAAGTGCTTGGTGTGCGGAATCAGCGGCAGAAAGCTAAACAGGGCGAGCGTATGCAGCCACCACAATATCCGTGCTCCAGCGCTCGCCGGAGTCACCCAAAATGCGCCCAGGTAGGTCGCCATCAGCACAAAGATCAGCATGGCGATCACGCCGGATTCATAGGAGAGCTTCTTGCCCAGCCATTGCGGACGCACCAGGAAACGGCGCACAAACAGGGCTGCTATTCCGACCGCGCAGGCCGCGGCAAACAGCGCGGCAAGGTAAAAATAGAAGCGGCCCAGCCAGCCGGATGACTCCAGAAACCCGATCCCCAGCCCGACAGCGCAGTGGTTCAGCGTGACCAGGGCAAACACCAGGAAAGCCCAGAAGACGAACGCATGAGCCAGCCCTGGAAGCGGGCGCTGGCGAACCACCTTGGCCTGGCAAAGAACTTCCCAGAAGAAGTCCTTCAGCCGCGTGGTGAGGGGGAGAAGTTTGAAATCGGCGTCGGGTCGCGCTTTCAAAATGATCGCAAGCACGGTGCGGAAGCGGAGCCAGAATGCGCAGATCGAAGCCGTCGCCAGCGCAACAAAGATCAGCTTCTCGGCAAGAGAGAAGTATGCGGGCTCGGCTGGCGTACCAAAGGATGGCATCATAGGCGAACCACGCCACAATACACCAACCGGTGGCGTATTGTCCTGCGGAATTGAGGGATGTCATCCCCAGGAAAAGCGCATCCCGGGCTTTTTGTCGCGGTCCGGGATGCACCTTTGGAAACCGCCCTAGCAGCGCACGATCTTGGCCGAGTCGATGCCCTTGGTCGCATTGCGGGTATCGATCACCAGTTTCGACTGCTCGACAATCGCCTTATAGTCGTAGCTGGTGTGGTCGGTAACGATTATCACTGCATCGAAGTCGCCCAGGTTGTCGAGCGGCGTATTGGTCATGTTCAGGTCGTAGTGCCGCCCGTGGCCCACGCGCGCAAAGAACGGATCGTTGTAACTGACCACCGCCCCCTTTTCGCGCAGCAATTCGATGATCGTCAGCGAAGGGGATTCGCGCAGGTCGTCGATGTCGCGCTTGTAGGCCAGGCCGAGAACCATGATCTTCGACCCCTTCAGCGACTTGCACTGCTCGTTCAGTCCTGCCGTCGTCTGCTCGATCACGAAGTAGGGCATATTGATGTTGACTTCGCCGGCCAGTTCGATGAAGCGGGTCCTGAAGTCAAACTCCTTGGCCTTCCACGAAAGATAGAACGGGTCGATCGGAATGCAGTGTCCGCCCAGGCCGGGGCCGGGATAAAACGCCTGGAAGCCGAAAGGCTTGGTCTTGGCCGCGTCGATCACTTCGTGGATATCGATGCCCATGCGCATGCACAGCTGCTTCAATTCGTTCACCAGCGCGATGTTGACACAGCGGTAAATGTTCTCCAGCAGCTTGGTCATTTCCGCGACGGCGGGGCTGCTGACCGGTACCACGCGGCGGAAGATGGTGCCGTAAAGTGCGCCTGCAAGTTCAGAGGCTGCCGGTCCGCATCCGCCCACAACCTTGGGGATGTCGTGGCGCGCCACCGTGTCGTTGCCCGGATCTTCGCGCTCCGGCGAAAAAGCCACGTGAATCCCAGCTTCGCCGGCCTTGCGCGAAAGCTTCAGGCCGCGCGGATTGCCCGCTTCCAGCCGCGGTGCAACCTGCTCCTCGGTAGTACCGGGGTACGTAGTGCTCTCCAGAATGATCAACTGCCCTTCATGGACATAAGGCGCAAGGGACTCGACCGTCCCCGTCACGTAGCTCAAGTCGGGCTCGTGGTACTCGTTCAGCGGTGTCGGGACGCAAATGATCACCGCATCCATTTCGGCAATCTCCTTGTAGTCGGAGGTCGCCCGGAACCCCGCCTTTTGCGCTTCCTGAATCTCGGCGGGCAGAATCCGTACGATGTAGGAGCCGCCTTCGTTCAAAGCCTTCACTTTGTCGGCAGCCACATCGAAGCCGGTTACGCGGAACCGTTCGCCGCTGAAGAGCAGCGCTAACGGCAGGCCAACATACCCCATCCCGACGATCCCGATCCGGGCTTCGCGGGACTCCACCTTCTGCTTGAATGCTTGCACTGAACCCTCGATCAAAGTTGTCATGACTGAATTGTAAAACCCATAAGTGCTCCAACGCCTGTCGGCGCCAACTGATGGTTGTATTCTTGTCATAGAATTCAAACGAGTAGACTTTTTTTTGAGTTTTAGGAGACCCCATGTCAAAGTATCTCGTCACCGGAGCCGCCGGATTTATCGGCCGGTCGATCGCAGCGGAACTTATCGCACGAGGTGAGTCAGTGCGTGGGGTCGACAACTTCATCACCGGAAAACCTGCCAACCTGGTCGGCATCGAGCAGATGGAATTTGTCGAGGGCGATCTGCGCGATCCCGCTGTCTGCGCCAAGGTCTGTGAAGGGGTTGAAATTGTCTTTCACGAAGCCGCCCTGGCCTCGGTGCCGCGCTCCGTGGCGGATCCCGTGGCAACCCACGAATGCTGCGTGAATGCGTCCCTCAATCTGCTCGTCGCCGCCCGCGCCGCCGGTGTGCGCCGGGTCGTTTACGCCGGGTCCTCCTCGGCCTACGGAGACACTCCCACTCTGCCCAAGCACGAAGCAATGCTTCCGAGCCCCATCTCTCCCTACGCCGTAGCCAAATTGGCCGCGGAGCACTACATGGGCGCTTTTTCCAGGGTCTACGGGCTGGAAACTGTGGTGTTGCGCTACTTCAACGTCTTCGGCCCCCACCAGGACCCCACTTCGCATTATTCCGGCGTTCTGGCGCTCTTCTGCCGGTATATGCTGGCCGGTCAGCAGCCCACCATCTATGGCGACGGCGAGCAGAGCAGGGACTTCACCTTTATCGAGAATGTTGTCCATGCCAACCTGCTGGCCGCCGCCGCCCCCGCCGAGCTGGTCTCCGGAAAGATGATGAACGCCGCTACCGGTACACGCATCACCTTGAATGAGACCTTTGCGTTGCTGCGGGAACTTACCGGATACCAGGGCGAACCCGCCTATGCCGCTCCGCGCGCGGGCGACATCCGCGATTCGCTCGCAGACATTTCCCTCGCCGGCGAATTGATGGGCTACAAACCGGTTGTCGATTTCAAGCAGGGGTTGCAACGGACCCTCGATTGGTACCGGTCCGACCTTCACGCGAATCAGGGCGTTTGACCGCTTGTTGATGTCCCGGATCTGGGACCCCAACCTTGGCGCGCCTCTTTTCTTGCGCCTGAGGTGGGATGCCGCAATAGCAGCGCAGCCGGGAAGCCGCACTACTGCCGGACGCGCAACACGATGATGGTTTCATCGTCGAAGCGGTCTTGATCGCCCTGGAATCGGGTAACCTCGGCCAGAATCGCCTGCGCAATCTGATCGGCCGAGTGATCGCGATGCGCGCACAGAATGCCGGCCAGGCGTTCTTGTGAAAACATCTCGCCCTCGGCGTTTTCTGCGTCCGTGATGCCGTCCGACACAAATACCACCACGTCTCCGGGCTGCGCGGCAACACGAATCTCGTCGTAGGCCGCCCCCGGAAACAATCCCAGCGGCAATCCTTCCGCTTTCACAACCGTAGACTGGCCGGCGCGGCAGAATATGGGTTGCACCGCTCCCGAATTAGCCACCTGCAGCGTTAGATCTTCGTCGTTCCACAGCGCGAAGAGCATGGTCACATATTGCGATTCGAGCTTGCGCTCTTGCAGCGCATCGTTGAGCTTCGCCAGCATCGCAGCCGGCTGCGGGTGATGGGTCGCTTCGGAACGCATCATCCCGCTTACCAGGGCCGCAAACAGAGCCGCAGGCGCTGCTTTCCCACTCACATCCCCTAAAACGATTGCGGTCTTTCCAAGGCCGAAATCGAGAAAGTCGTAAAGATCTCCGCCGATGGTGTGGGCGGGAAGGAATTGCGCCGCCAGCTCGGAGTTCTTCAAGATCGGCACGGCATGAGGAAGCAGGCGCATCTGCACCTCGCGCGCCATGGTAATGTCGCGCTCAAGCTGGCGTTCCTGCCGCTTCACTGCCTGGTAGAGACGTGCATTTTCAATTGCGATTGCCACCTGTGCGGCCATCGTGGAGATCGTGCGTTCGTGCTCTTCGTTAAAGAAATTTGTGCGCGTGTGCTCCAAGTCGAGCACCCCGATCACGCGTCCCTTGTAGAACAGCGGCACAATCAATTCCGAGCGCGTCTCCTGGTTCATCGGCAGGTACCGCGCATCGCGGCGCACATCCGGAACGTTGATCAGTCTCCACTCCCGCACTGCCGCGCCCACCAGCCCGCTGTTGACCGAAATGCGCCGCTGCGGAGCGTGAGTAGTGCCGAAACGCCATGCATAGCGGGTGATCAGCGCTTCACCCTTTTCATCCAGAAGCATCACGGAGAACATCTGATAGTCGATCAGCCTCCGCAACAACTGCCCCACACGTTCCAACAGGGGATCGAGATCCAGGATCGAGGTCAATTCGACCGCAATCTCATTCAGAACCGAAAGCGTTGCGGCCTGGCGGGATACTCGCGAGTACAGGCGCGCGTTCTCGATTGCCTGGGCAATGCGCGAGGCCGTCAATGTCAAAAGGTGAAGGTGCTCGGGCCGGAAATACCCCGCAACTTCGCTCTCGATGTCCAACACCCCGATCAGGCGGTTCTTGGCAACCAGGGGCACTGCCAGCTCCGAGCGGACCGTCGGGTATGCGCAAAGATAATATTCCGATGCGTCCACGTTGTTCAGCAGGATAGGCTGCCGCGTCAGCGCCACCTGCCCCACCACCCCCTTGCCGAGACGGAACCGCATCCGCTCCACCTCAGGCGTGTGGCCGATCTGAAACCTCATGCGCAATTCATGGGTGCGATCGTTCAAAAGGAGAATGGCAAAGATCCGGTAGTGGATCACCGCGCGGACTAGTTCCGACGTGCGGACCAGGAGGGTTTGCAGATCGAGTGTGGTGTTCAGCGCATCCGCAAGGCGCATCAGGTATTCCACATCGGCAGGTTCGACGCGCGCGTTCACCGGGTCTAGTCGCGAGAGTCTGGACGGACGATAGTCGCCCTCAAACTCGAACGGATCTGGCGGCGATGAAGGAATGGAGGACATGGCGCTGAAGGGAATCATAACGGAAGCGCGCCTTTTGCCGTCAGCTTCACAGCAAAACCGCCGTCCCGGCCCGCCTGGCTGCGCAACCAGTCAAAAGCGCCAGAGAAGGCTACAGCGGTTCCAGGAATGGTGTACATCGGAGGCACTCCCCCAAGTCGACGCGAGCACCAGCGAGTGGCGACCCTGAATGAACTCAGATTGGGTATAGCTTTCCTGGAACCGCTCTAGCCTCCCCTGGCGCTTCAATGTTGCTCAAAATACCGGCAGGCGCGGCCGTTTTAGGCGGTCTGCGGATTTGCCGGGGCTGCGCCCTATTCCGCTCCCAACTCTCGGACGATGGCCACCGAAGCCGATGCGCCAATCCGGTTGGCCCCTGCTTCAACAAGTGCGCGCACGTCGGCAAGGGTGCGAATTCCGCCCGAAGCCTTCACGCCGGCTCGCGCCCCGGCCACTCCGCGCAGCAGCGCAATGTCAGCCGGCGTCGCACCCGAGGTGGAAAAGCCCGTCGAAGTCTTCAGGAAATCCGCGCCGGCCTGGATCGCGATTTCCGCCGCACGCAACTTCTCTTCCATGGTCAGCAGGCAAGTCTCCAGGATTACCTTCAAAAGACAGCCGTGCTGGTGCGCGATTTGGGCGACCGCGTGGATGGCAATCCCCACCGCCTGATGGTTCCCGCTCTTCAGTTGTCCAATGGGCAGAACCATATCCAGTTCGCGTGCGCCCAGGCGGGCCAAGGCAATCGCTTCGGTACTCATCGTCGAAACCAGTGACGCGCCCAGCGGAAAGCCAACTACCACGCCCACCGGGATGCCGGTTCCGTTCAGCATCGAGACCGCCGTGGAAACCCACAAAGGGTTGACCATTGCGCAGGCAAAACGGTATCGCACCGCCTCCTCGCAGAGTTTTTCAACCTGGGGCCGGGTGGCGTCGGGTTTCAGCAATGTGTGGTCGATGATCGAAGCTAAATTCTGCCAACCGGAGAGGGTTTGCGCGGCGAACGCTTGCGCATCGAAAATACCGTTGTCAAATTCCAGTTCATCTTCGTTGATCGGGGTAATGACGGGCATGAGCCGTGCTCCTTCAGTGAAACCAGAGTTGTTGTGCCCCGGCAAGTTCCGTGCAGGTCGCCGCTCCCAGGGGTCGCGTCGACTTGGATGCGGTGCTTTCGGGTTACTGCAACTTTTGGACTCGCTGTAGCCGAGGAAATGCCGCTCGAGTGTATTTGGCGGCTCGTCGGACTTCGTACGGTAAATGAGTATAGTGCGTGGAGGATCTCCGGGCCAAGTCAACCAGCGTAAGTGTCCTGGAAAATCCATCTCAGGTCTCTAGCGACGCAAGAAACTGCGCCATCAGCGGTCAAAATCGGCAGCGTTTCGGCCGGTCTTCAGCCCAGGCGATTCCGCGGAGATCGCGATGCGGCCTTGTGCTGATACATCAAACCATCGGCGCGCGCCAGCAATTCTTTCAGCGTCTCGTTGGGTAGGTGTTCCGCCAATCCGATCGATGCTTCGACTACCAGTTTGATCGGGTTAGCGTCTTCCTGCAGGGTGTAGTTGCCGCATACCCATTTCGACAGCCGTTCGCTCTGTGCCTGCGCTTCCTCCATGTTGCATTCCATTAGAATGATGAACTCGTCTCCGCCCCAGCGGCCGATTACGTCCGTCGAGCGGCAGGTGGACTTCAGTTCGGTGGCAAACTGCTTCAACAACTCATCCCCGGCCAGGTGTCCGTACTGGTCGTTCACAGTTTTGAAATGGTTGATGTCGATGATGGCTACACAGAAAGTCGAACCGGCCTCCACGTGGCGCTCGATATGCGACTCCACGCAGAGGCGGTTCTGCAGCCCGGTCAGGGAATCGGCCAAAGCGATCTGCTCGGCTTCCTCCAGCTTTGCCTGGTAGGTGGTGACCTCGGCCTTCAGCTTGTCCAGAACTGCCTTGCCCTCCGCGGTCATGCGATCAATCGAAGACTTCAACTCACCGGCGCTCTTCTGGATCGACTGGCGGATCTGGTAGAGATCGTCGAGGCGGGCTATCTTCTTCAGACTGTCCGTCACATCGGTAATCTGCTGAGCGCAGACCTGATCTCTTTCGCCCACCGACTCGGCCGTCTTGGCCATCGTCAGCAGGATCTCTTTCACCTCGCGAGTCCGCTGCTGATCGTAAAGCGCGGTGCGCCTTCCCCAATCCTGCAGCTTCTCGCGCACGGTGGCCTCGGCGGCCTGCAGCGACTCCTTGGAAACCTTGTCACCAACGGTTTCATCAACCATTTGAAGGTCCCGCTTCAGTTCGCTGGCCAGTATGGGGCTCGCACTGGCGCTACAATCCCCCATCTCGATGAGAGCCGAGCGGTATGCGGAAATGGCATAGGGGAACAGAGCTTTGCCTTCGGTATGGACCTTCAGAACCGGCTCCGGGGCAGCCGGTTGCGATGGAGCCGCTTGCGAGGAAGCAGAATCGAGATACTTCTTCAGTGAGATCATTTGCCCTCAAGCCTTCAGGTGGATGGCGCCGCTGAGAAACGCAGCCGCGGCTTATCAAAGTCATCATCGGCAATTCAGGGGTTTTTCATTAGAAACCAGGGTACGAGCAGGTGCTGAAATCCATCCTGCCAGAGCTCTTCCGCACGCAATCTCCCGTTTGCTTCCGCAAAGTGAAACGGCGGCCTGAGCTGGGTGCTCAAACCGCCGCGGTGAACTGTGGAAATTGGACTAAGGCTCTCGCTGCCGCGATGGCCCTGGCATCTTCACCAACAACCCCTGCAATCCTCAACTGCTTCGAAACGATGCCCGTGAAGCCGGGCCCCTTCGGCGACGGAATGCGTCGCTGTGTCTGAAGAATCCGTCTACCCGCGTTGCGAACCAAAGGTTGCAAACCCTGTGAAGATACGGTAGCGTCCCATGCGGTTAAGTGCTCTCCGCTGGGGCAATCATGGGGTCTGGGGCGCGATGCCCTAGGCCTCAGTCACCTCACGTTG
>Ga0181517_10001802_pt1 | contig 23052 bp, 14 predicted proteins | sample PEATcosm2014_Bin_31_FD_119748 | JGI IMG/M metagenome (GOLD analysis project Ga0181517, IMG submission 119748) | Peatland microbial communities from MTU Mesocosm Facility, Houghton, MI, USA - PEATcosm2014_Bin01_30_metaG | ecosystem: Environmental > Terrestrial > Soil > Wetlands > Peat | place... | reverse complement strand
ATACAACATCCCGGTGAAGGTGGCCATTCTCAACAACAACTTCCTGGGGATGGTCAAGCAGTGGCAGCGCATGTTCTACGACAGCCGTTACAGCAGCACCAAGATGATAAATCCGAATTTCGCCGCCATGGCCGAAGCGTTCGGCGTGCGTGGGATTCGGTGCGATCGCAAGGAAGACGTGAGCCGCGCGGTGGCGGACATGCTGTCGCACGACGGCCCGGTGGTGGTCGATTTCCAGGTCGAGCCCAACGAGCACGTGTATCCGATGGTTCCCAGCGGCAAGGGCCTGCACGAGATGGATCTGGGGACGCTGGCGTGAGGCTTGGCAACTTACGCTTCTTGTGCATGAATGTACGCATTGTGCGTAAGTGCTCTCCGCTGACCGCATGTGCGAAACACTGGTGGGCGGGATCGCTGAGAACGGCCTCCACGAATTCCGCGCCAGGCTCGCCTCTGAGAAATGCGATCATCGCGCAGGCGTCGAGAACGCGGTTCATCGCCGCTTGGCCTCTGCCGAAATCTCACGCTGCTTGGCGGTGGCGTAGGCCGTGCTGCTTGTTCGGACATGGGCGTACTTTCCGCGCACTTTTCGGAAGAGCGACGTTCGGCGACGACCGCTCGGCGGAGTAGGCCGTCTTGATTCAGGTGATGAGGTCATTGATCAGCCGTGAACAAAACGAACCGGCCTTCTTTCGCTGCCCTGATGTAAAGTGATCGGACACCTTGGAACCAAGTCCACGTGTAAAGGAAGTCCTCTTCATCCAAGGGGGTTCCATAGCGTTCCGCGTCTATCGCAAAATAACGACGCCGGAATTCCTCCTGAGTGATGGCGCGCAAAGCGGCCGCGATGTCGCAGACCTGCTCGGGCGACTTCAGGCTCATGATATAATCCGACCCCGTGTAGAGCAGCTCACCGGCAAGCACGGTGTGATTGAGTGGATATTCACCGCCGTCCCAACTCATCTCACCGTCGGCCAGAGTTCTGTGCATGGCGTCCCACGACTTGTCGCTCTCGGCCTTCAACTCCGGATGCCGCGAGAAGTAATTCTTTTCGATGACCTCATGCACATAGTCAAGTCGTGCCTGCTCGTCGATTAGCGAGCGAAGGTGTGCCGCTTCGTCCTTCGTCAGTGCAAAATGGACTCCCAAGCAACCCATATATCCTCATCGCTAACATTCGACGGGCGATGACAAGGCGGATTCGACCGTTGTCGGCTTCGGCCCGGCATCTTAGCGACTGAGAAACTGGCCGGTCAATGCCGCTGCGGTCAATGGGTTCGTCCCAGGAAGGGATTCCTAGTCGAGGCGAGATTTCATTCCTCAACGCCCAGGCTCGTCACTTCGGCGGGCGTTTGGGTGTGCGTTTGCGGGACGGTCGGGGCCGGGTGTTCGCTGACTGAGTCGATGCGGAATTGGCCGCTCAGGAGGTCGTTCTTGGAGAGCCAGCCAAGGACGGCGGTTTCGAGGGCGGAATCGAGGCTCGATAGTTGCGCGGGTGTGATGCGGGTCAGATAGTCGGCGTTGCCCAGGTCGTCAGCGGCCTGGGCGCGAATGGCGGCCAGGACGGGGCGGGCCAGGCCGGAGGCGTGCGGGTCGGCGGGGACTCGCCGGCCGACGTAGATCGCCTCCGGGAGTACATCCAGGCCGCCGATGCCTTTCAGTGCGGCCGATAATGCTTCCTCGCGCGTGCTGAAATTCCCGCGATAGTTCGAGCCGTTGTACGAATAGGAATACTCTGTCATACCCACTCCGCTATAGTCATTAGAACTCAGACTGCCTCGCTACGCACACTATTCTATATACGTCATGGCGCGGAGTCCGGTTTTGGAAAAAATCTTTCCCCCAACGCGATGTCTGGCTGTTATCAGGCGTGGTTATTCGATCGACAGGTCTACATCGATTGCGCTGTCGTCGGGAGGCCCGACCGGCTTGCCGTTGGCGGGCGGCGGTGTGGCGTTGCCGGCCGTGGCGGCCAGTTCGTCTATCAGCTTGGCCGGCACCTCAGCGGTGTTCTTGCACTTGGGATAGCCGCTGCAGGCCAGGAATTTACCCCGGCGGCCTTCGCGGATGACCATCGGCTTGCCGCATTCGTCGCAGTCGATGTCCGTGGCGATCGGCCCTGTGGGCACCGGCGGCGCCGCCGTCAGGCCCGCGGCCGAAGACACTTCCGCGGCCATGGTCCGCGCCTTTTCGTTGCCTTCGTTCAGGGCCGGCAGCAGAGCCTCGACCTGCTTGAGCTCGTCCCCTTCGAGCTTCTTTACCTGGCGCGTCGCCCGGCACTTGGGGAAGGCGCTGCAACCGAGGAACGGCCCGCGCTTGGAGTCGCGCAGGATCATCGGGCTTCCGCACTTTTCGCATTTGATCTGCGTAATGACCTTCATCTTGGGCGGCATGGGCCGGCCGTCTTTGTCCAGATTCAGGATCACCTCGCACATCGGCTTGCCGGAGGCGTCCTTTTTGCCGTATCCGCTGCAACCGAGGAACTCGCCGAAGCGGCCTTTGCGTTTGATCATTTCCCGGCCGCACTTGGGGCATTTGTACGGCGACTTTTCCTGAAGTTTGGGCTTGCCCTGCTGATCGACGGGCCGGATGCCATCGCATTCGGGATATCGCGTGCAACTGAGGAAGAAGCCGTTTTTTCCGATGCGATAGACCATCGGCTGGCCGCATTTATCGCATTTGTAGGGCGATGACGTGCCGCCGGCGTGCTCGATTTTGTCCAGCGCACCGTCCACCACGGCATGGAACGGGCCGTAAAAATCCTTCAGCAGCTTGATCCAGTCCAGGTGCTGTTCCTCGATCTGGTCGAGCTTGAGTTCCATACCGGCAGTGAACTGGACGTTCATGATCTCCGGGAAGGCCAGCACCAGCTTATCGGTGACGATGCTGCCGAGCATGGTGGCGTGGAAGCGGCGATCGATCTGCTGAACGTACTGGCGGTCCTGGATGGTCTGGATGATGCTGGCGTAGGTGCTGGGCCGGCCGATCCCCAGTCGCTCGAGTTCCTTCACCAGGCTGGCCTCGGTAAAGCGGGGCGGCGGTTGGGTGAAATGCTGCGTGGGGGAAAGATCGATGGGATAGACCGGCGATCGCGGGGCCAATTCCGGCAAAAGCTGATCGCCGCTGCTGACGCCCGCCACACGCATGAATCCGTCGAAGACCAGCTTGCGGCCGCTGGCGCGGAAGATCGCTTTTCCGGCGGGAGTGGTGGCGGCGATGTTGACGCTCGTCTGATCGAATTGTGCCGGCGTCATCTGGCAGGCCGTGAAGCGAGACCAGATCAATTGGTAGAGGCGGGATTCGTCGGGGCCGAGTTTGGCGCGGGCGGCGTCGGGCTGGAAACCGACATCGGTGGGCCGGATGGCTTCGTGGGCTTCCTGGGCGCTTTTGTTGCTGGAGCTGTAGACATTGGGTTTGTCAGGGAGGTAATCGGGGCCGAACTCACGGCCGATGAACTTGCGAGCCATGTCCAGAGCCTCGGCGGAGAGGTTGGTCGAGTCGGTTCGCATGTAGGTGATGTGGCCGGCTTCGTACAGCGTCTGGGCCGTGCGCATGGTCTTTTGCGCTCCGAAGCCCAGGCGGCTGGCGGCGGCCTGCTGGAGGGTGCTGGTGATGAAGGGCGCAGACGGCCGGCTGGTGGTCCGCTTCTTGTCTACCGATTCGACGACATAGGCCGGACCGCCGGCCACGGTTCCGATCGCCTTGACGCGATTGCGGGCCGGACCCTTGGCCTCCTCGTCGACGGTGGTCTTCTGTTCCTTGAGCAGATATCCCAGCGCCTTGGCGGCGGCCAGGGCGGCGGCGGCGTTGGAGGGCTCGAATTTGGCGCCCGCCCACTCGACCAGTTCCGCGGCGAAGGCCCCGTGTTCGGTCAGCCAGCGATCCTGCTCGGCACGGGTGGGTTCGGTCGAGTTACCGTTGCCATTTCCGTTTCCATTGCCGTTGCCGTTCAGGCCATTGCCGTTGGCGGGTGAGCCGTTGCTCTTGTTGTTGCCATTGCCGCCGGACGCCATGAACGCCGACCATTGGCGGGCGAGGTCGAGGTGTTTCTTTCCGTCGGCGGTGAAGATCGCTCCGATCTTCCAGAATTCCGCCGGCTCGAAGGCGTCAATCTCGCGTTCGCGCTCGACGACGAGGCGGACGGCGACGGATTGGACACGGCCGGCTGAGAGTCCCTTGGCCACCTTTCGCCACAGCAGGGGGGAGATTTCGTAACCGACGATGCGGTCGAGGATTCGGCGGGCCTGTTGGGCGTTGACACGATCGAGATCGATGTGGTGGGGGTTCTGGAACGCCTTCTGGATTTCGTTTTTGGTGATGGCGTTAAAGATGACGCGGACGACGCGCGAATCGGGGATGCCCAGGGCTTCCTTGAGATGCCAGGCGATGGCCTCGCCTTCGCGGTCCAAGTCGGTCGCCAGGTAGACCATGTCCGACTCTTTGGCCAGCTTTTTCAGTTCGCCGATGACCTTGCCGCGCGATTCGAGAATCTCGTAGCTGGGCTCGAAGGTCTCCAGATCGACGCCCATCCCCTTGGACGGGAGATCGCGCACGTGGCCCATGCTCGCTCTGACGACAAAGCCGTCGCCGAGGTACTTGTTGATCGTCTTGGCCTTGGCGGGCGATTCAACGATGACGAGATTTTTTCCGCTCTTGCGTGCCATGGATAACCTTCACGGCGGGGACGGCCCCATCCCGGCGCTGTATCGACGCTTCGCTGCCAAGCCTTGACGATTTTGCGGCCTGCCACAACTTAGCCGACTCCATCGCGGGGCGGGCAGTTTGGGGGCTGCCGGCAGTCCTGTCAAGGAGGCCGCGACAGCTTCTTGTCAAAAAATCAGTACGGTTGTCAACAGGTTGGGTTCAATCAATTGCGCCGCCGATAACTGCATTGGCTGGAAAGGGATTGCCGTAACGTGTTTCTAAAAAGCCACTTACGGATAGAGGGGCCCGCGGGATTCGATCGTCGAGGTTGTTGGCGACGGCCACGGATGGCAAGCAACGGCACCCCGCCGCGCAATTTTCGGCTTGCGCGGCGGGGTGCCTGCCATAGGCATGGGATGAGGTCAGGCTCCCGCGGTCGGTACAGGCGTCTGACCTGTCACCTGCGGCAGCGCGATTGGCTCCGGCGGCCTTGGCGCGGGTGTCGCGATGACAGGCTCCGGCAGCGGCGGCGGGGCGGCAAGGTGCTTGATCTTGAGGTTCAGGTGCGGGCTGAACGCCGTGCCGGCCGGGATCAGGTGGCCGAGGATCACGTTTTCCTTGAGGCCGACCAGTGTGTCGATCGCACCGCTGAGGGCGGCTTCGGTCAGAACCTTGGTGGTCTCCTGGAAGCTGGCGGCGGAGATGAAGCTCTCGCTCTGCAGCGACGCCTTGGTGATGCCCAGCAGGAGGGTCTTGGCGCGGGCGGGCTTGGGGCGCTTGCCCTTGGCCGGTTCCTTGCCGGCGGCCTCGGCGGCGTCGTTGGCTTCGCGAAGTTCGACCTTGGTGATGACGTCGCCTTCCTTGAAGCTGGTGCCGCCGGGGTCGGAGATCTTGAGGCTCTGGCTGATGAGCTCGTTGCCCTGGCGGAAGCGGTAGCGATCGACCACCTCGCCGGGAAGGAACTTGCTGTCGCCGGGATCATCGACCTTCACCTTGCGGAGCATCTGGTTGAGCATGATCTCGATGTGCTTGTCGTTGATCTTGACGCCCTGGCTGCGATAGACGTTCTGGACTTCGGCCAGGAGATATTGATAGAGGGCCTCCTCGCCCTTGATGCGGAGGATGTCGTGGGGAATGATGGGCCCGCGGATGAGGGGGTCGCCGGCCTCGACGCCGTCGCCGGCGTGGACGAGCAATTCCTTGTCGTTGGGAACGTGGTGCTCGCGTTCCATGCCGGTTTCCGATCGGATGATGAGCGTGGCCTTGCCGCGTCGCTTGTCGGTGCGGATTTCGACGTTGCCGGAAATTTCCGCCAGCACGGAGGGATCCTTCGGCTTGCGGGCCTCGAAGATTTCCGTGACGCGGGGCAGGCCGCCGGTGATGTCCATCGTGCCGCCGGCCTCGCGCGGCTGGCGGGCGAGCATGTGTCCGGCGTCGATCTTCTGGCCGTTCTTCACTTCGATACGCGCCTTGGCGGGCAGGTAGTGGAAGTCGAGAATCTTGCCGTCGGAACCTTCGATGGTGATGCGCGGATGGCGTTCGCCCTTGTGTTCGATGACGACGAGTTTGCCTTCGCCGGCGGTGGTCTGGCGCTCTTCCTCGACGCGGACGGTTTCGCCCGCCTCGATGTCCTCGTAACGGACGGTGCCGCCCTTTTCGGCCAGGATGGGCGTGATGTGGGCATCCCACATGCACAACTGCTGGCGCGGCTTCACTTTTTCGCCGTCGGCCACCAGAATGCTTGAGCCGTAGGGAACCTTGTATTTCTCGAGTTCGCGGCCCTTGGGATCGACGATGACCAGTTCGCCGTTGCGCTTGAGAGCGATCAGTCGCTTGGCGCCTTCAGCGTCGGTGACGGTGACGGCGTTGATGTCGCGGTGATGGACGATGCCGCCGGCCGCGGACTTGATGTCGTTCTCGATGAGCGAGCCGGTGGCGACGCCGCCGGTGTGGAACGTGCGCATGGTGAGCTGCGTGCCGGGTTCCCCGATGCTCTGGGCGGCGATGATTCCGACGGCCAGGCCCTCCTCGACGATCTGGTTGGTGGACATATCCACGCCGTAGCAGCGGGCGCAAACGCCGCGAGGGCTCTCGCAGGTGAGCGGGCTGCGGACGCGGATGCTTTCGAGCTTGAGTTCCTTGAGCTTGTCGGCGATGTCACCGGTGATGATCTGGTTTTCCGAGACGATGGTTTCGTCGGTGATCGGGTTGCGGATGGTATCTCGCGCGACCCGGCCGACGATCATGTCCTTCAATTCGACTTCGACCGTTTCACCCTTGTAGATGGTGGTTTTGGTGACGCCATTGAGGGTCTTGCAGTCCAGATCGTTGACGATGACGTTCTGTGCGACGTCGGCGAGCTTGCGGGTGAGGTAGCCGCTGTCGGCGGTCTTGAGGGCGGTGTCGGCCAGGCCCTTGCGGGCGCCGTGTGTGCTGGAGAAGTATTCCAGCACGCTGAGGCCTTCACGGAAGTTGGCCTTGATGGGGGTTTCGATGATTTCGCCGGACGGCTTGGCCATGAGGCCGCGCATGCCGCCGAGCTGCCGCATCTGGTCGACGCTGCCTCGGGCCTTGCTGGTGGCCATCATGTTGATGGGGTTGAGGTATTTGAGATATTTCTTCTGGACGGCGACCTCGCGCGAAACGGGCTTGCCCTCGTCGTCGCGGTAGTCGTTTTCCAGGCCGGTCATCAGGTCGTCGGTCACCTGCTTGCGCGCGTGAGCCCAGGTATCCAGAAGCTGGGCATAGCGCTCCTGCTCGGTGATGGCGCCCATGCGGTAATTCTTCTCGATCTTGTCAGCCTTTTTCTGGCCTTCATCCAGGATCGTGGCCTTGGAATCGGGGGTTCGGATGTCGGTGACGCCGAAGCTCAACCCGGCCAGAGTCGAGCGTTTGAAGCCCAGGGCTTTCATGGCGTCCAGCAGAGTGATGGTCGCGGGACGGCCCAGTTTGGCATAAGTGTCGGCGATCACACGGCTGCTGCCGGCGCTGGTCAGGGCGTAGTTGTAGAACGGCATTTCGCTGGGCAGGACATCGTTGAAGATGCAGCGGCCGATGGTCGTGAGGATGATGTGGCTGCCATATCGCTCCGGCCGCGGCTGTGCGACGTGGTCGGGCCGGCGACGGCGGCGATGTTCTTCCAGGGTCTTCCAGGATTGTTCGGAGATATCGACCGGCCCGCTCTTGTCGGAGGGGACAACCTGGGTGCGATTGCTGAGGCGCACGAAGATGCGCGAATGCATGGCGATCTTGCCCAGGTCGTAGGCCATCAGGGCCTCGGACACGTTGTTGAACATCGAGAACTCGCCGCGGTCGCCTTCGCGATCCACGGTGATGTAATAGATGCCCAGCACGATGTCCTGCGACGGCGCGATGATCGGGCTGCCGTTGGCCGGCGAGAAAATGTTGTTCGGCGCCAGCATCAGCACATGGGCTTCGGCCTGGGCCTCGATACTCAGGGGAAGGTGGACGGCCATCTGGTCGCCGTCAAAGTCGGCGTTGAAGCCCTTGCAGACCAGGGGGTGGATCTTGATGGCGTTGCCTTCGACCAGGACAGGTTCAAACGCCTGGATGCCCATGCGGTGCAGCGTCGGGGCGCGATTGAGCAGCACCGGGGCCTGGTAGATGACCTCCTCGAGGATGTCCCAGACTTCCGGATCGCGACGCTCGAGCATCTTCTTGGCGGACTTGATGGTGTCGGCCAGGCCGTGCTCTTTCAGTTTGCGGATGATGAACGGCTGGAAGAGTTCCAGGGCGATCTTCTTGGGCAGGCCGCACTGGTGCAGTTTGAGTTCCGGGCCGACGACGATGACCGAACGGGCGCTGTAATCGACGCGCTTGCCGAGCAGGTTTTCGCGGAATCGGCCCTGCTTGCCCTTGATCATGTCGGTGAGGCTCTTGAGCGGGCGGTTGGACGATCCGAGCACGGGGCGGCGGCACCGGCCGTTGTCGAACAGCGCATCGACCGCCTGCTGAAGCATGCGTTTTTCGTTGCGGATGATGACTTCGGGGGCGTTGAGATCGACCAGCTTCTTGAGGCGGTTGTTGCGGTTGATAATGCGGCGATAAAGATCGTTCAGATCGCTGGTGGCGAAGTTGCCACTGTCGAGAAGAACCAGTGGGCGCAGGTCCGGCGGGATCACCGGGATCACGTCCATGACCATCCACTCGCTCTTGTTTTCGCTGGAGCGCAGGGCCTCGACCATTTTCAGCCGCTTGGTCAGATCCTTGATCTTCTGCTTGCTGTTGGTTTTTTCGATGTCGCGGCGGATGCGGTCGGCCTCGATGTTGAGGTCGATGGCGCCCAGCAGTTTCTTGATGGCGTCAGCGCCCATCTCGGCGTCGAAATCATCGCCGTATTTATCGTAGGCGGCGCGATATTCGTCCTCGGTGAGAAGCTGTTTCTTTTTCAGCGGCGTCTTGCCGGGATCGGTGACGACGTAGTCCTGGAAATAGATGATCTTTTCGATATCGCTGGTCTTCATGTCCAGGAGCGAACCCAGGCGGCTGGGCAGCGCCTTGAAGAACCAGATGTGCACGATGGGCGCGGCCAGATTGATATGGCCCATGCGCTTGCGGCGGACGCGGCTGTGCGTGACCTTCACGCCGCAACGATCGCAGATGATGCCTTTGTACTTGGTTCCCTTGTATTTGCCGCAGGCGCACTCCCAGTCGCGCTCCGGACCGAAGATGCGCTCGCAGAACAGGCCGTCTTTCTCGGCCCGGTAGGTGCGATAGTTGATCGTCTCCGGCTTCTTGACCTCGCCGAAGGACCAGGACCGGATATCGTTCGGGCTGGCCAACTGAATCCGCACCGAGCCGTAGTCATTGATACGATCGTACACGCTTTCAGCCATGATCGTTTTCTCTTTCTTTTACTGGCACGGGCGCCGGGCCCGTGAAAATCTCATTCAATTCAAGCGGCACTGTCCAGCACAAAAAACTATGAATCAGCGACGGCCGGCACAAGCAGATATTGGTGACCATTCTGGTCCTGCAGATCTGCCTCGGCATCAGCAATCGCTTCATAAAACTCCCGGTCGCGCACATCGTTCTCTGTGGTGACGACGATCTGATACCAATCGTCTTCCTCAAGGATTGCCTCGCGATCGACGATGATGCGATACTTGCGCGGCTGGTGATGATCCAGAGACTCCTGTGCGCGATCCGCAATCTGGTTTCGCAGAGTCACATCGGTTACCTGACGCATGACATCACCTCACGCTCAACATCTCAAACAGCGTTGAAGCATCCCGGATGGAGTCCAACGCCAACGCGCGGTCCACGGTTACCGTTCTCTTGTAATCAGCATCAATGCGACGAGCCTGCAACCGACGAATGACCGCTCGCAATTCCCGAACGAACGACGCGCCGCGGTGCGCCAGATGACTGCCGATCAACTTCGCTTGCGCGTTGTGCGGCGGTGTCTGGCGTCCGGCTTGAAGAGGACAGCCGTGGCCAACAAGGGCGTCGGCCAATACCACGTGGGCCGCGTAATAGGCGCGAGACGCGGCGCTGCGCGGTTCGTCGGTCAATGTGCGCTTCGCCGCCTGGAGATTGTTCCTGCCTATTTCAATCCACGTCATCGCTGCGTCTCGTTCACATCAAATCCGCATCCTCATCATCCCTTCCGAGTCCTTTCTTCTTTTCGAGCTGGATGTTCAAACCCAGCCCGCGGATTTCGTTGCACAGCACGTCGAAGCTGACGGGCGTGCCGGCTTCGAGCGTGTTGTTGCCCTTGACCATGCTCTCGTAGATCTTGGTGCGGCCTTCCACGTCGTCGCTCTTGACGGTGAGCAGTTCCTGCAGCACGTACGCCGCGCCGTAGGCTTCCAGGCCCCACACTTCCATCTCGCCGAATCGCTGACCGCCGGTGCGAGCCTTGCCCCCCAGCGGCTGCTGGGTGATCAGGCTGTACGGGCCGGTGGCACGGGCGTGAATCTTGTCATCCACCAGGTGGTGCAGCTTCATCATGTAAATGTAGCCGACCGTGGTCCTCTGCTCGAAGCGGTCGCCGGTGCGGCCGTCGTACAGTTGCAACTTGCCGCCCCAGGGCATTTCGGCGTCAAGTTCACGTTCGCCGATCGTCTGGTGCGACGTCTTACGATCCTTGCGGCGCTGGCGGACGGCCGTATTGGCCTCCTCGATCGCCTTGTGAATCTCCTCTTCCTGAGCGCCGTCGAACACGGGCGTGACGGCCTGGAATCCCAGCACCGCCGCCGCCCAGCCCAAGTGCGTTTCCAGAATCTGACCGACGTTCATACGGCTGGGCACGCCCAGCGGATTCAGCAGGATATCGACCGGCGTGCCATCCTCGAGGAACGGCATGTCCTCCTCGGGAACGATGCGGGCAATGACGCCCTTGTTGCCGTGCCGCCCGGCCATCTTGTCGCCGACCGACAGGGCCCGCTTGGTCGCCACGTACACCTTGACCATCTCCAGCACGCCGCTGGGGAGCTCGTCGCCGCGCTTCATGTGCTCCATGCGGCGGGCCTTTTCCTTGAGGACGGCCTGCACGCGCGGCCAGAACCGGCTGGACGTGTTGGTCGCCTGCTCGCGGGCTTCCTTCGAGCCTTTGATCCAGTCGTCCTTATAGCTTTCGACCTGCTCGAGGATCACGTCGACGTTTTCGCTCTGACCGACCTTTTGGCGCGTGTTCGGGTCGATCATCTGCTGGCCGGTCACTTCGTTGATCTCGGCGATCATCTGCTTGAAGATCGCGATCGCCTTGAGGTTCATGTCCTTCTCGTAGCGGTCGATGTCCTTCTTGAGGGCCTTCTTCTGGTCGTCGGTCATGTGCATGCGACGGCTGAACCGCTGCGTGTTGATGACCACGCCTTCCTCGCCGGCGGGCATTTCCAGGGAGTCGTTCTTCACGTCTTCACCGGTGCGGCCGAAGATCGCGTGCAGGAGTTTTTCCTCGGGGGTCAGTTCGCTCTTGCTCTTGGGCGAGATCTTGCCGACCAGGATATCGCCCGGTCCGACACGGGTTCCGACGCGGATGACGCCGTTCTCGTCCAGATTCGCCAAAGCCCGCTCCGACACGTTGGGAATATCGCGCGTGAACTCTTCGCGGCCGAGCTTGGTCTCGCGGATTTCGACGTCGTATTCCTCGATGTGGATCGAGGTGAAGGTATCGTCCTTGACCAGGCGATGGCTGATGACGATGGCGTCCTCGAAGTTGTATCCGTCGTAGGTCATGAACGCGACCAGGACGTTTCGCCCCAGCGCCAGTTCACCCTGGTCGGTGGCGGCGCCGTCGGCGATGATCTGATTCTTCTTGACGCGCTGACCTTTCTTCACGATCGGCTTCTGATTCAGGCAGGTGCGCTCGTTGAGGCCGACGAACTTGCGCAGGACATATTCATCGGCGTTGTCGATAAGGATGCGGGCGCTGTCGACGTAGGTGATGACACCTGCGCGATCGGCGCGGACCACCATGCCGCTGTTCTGCGCCACCGGACGTTCCATACCGGTGGAGACGATCGGCGGATCGGTCCGCAACAGCGGAACCGCCTGGCGTTGCATGTTCGATCCCATCAAGGCGCGGTTGGCGTCGTCGTGCTCAAGGAATGGAATCAGCGCCGCCGACACCGATACCGTCTGCCGCGGACTGATATCAACGTACTGAACCTCTTTGCTCGGCACTGTCGCCAGATCGCCCTGCACGCGAGCCAGAACCAGACCCCGGCGCAGATGGCCGTCCTTTTCGACGACATCCGGCGGGGCCAGAATCGCCTTCATCTCCTCGTCGGCGCGAAGGTACTTCACTTCACCGTTGACCCGGCCGTCCTTCACGACGCGGTAGGGCGTGATGAGGAATCCGTATTCGTCGATGTCGCTGTAGATCGACAACGAAGCGATCAAACCGATGTTCGTGCCTTCGGGGGTTTCGATGGGGCAGATGCGGCCGTAGTGCGAAATATGCACGTCGCGCACTTCAAAGCCCGCCCGCTTGCGGTTCAATCCGCCCGGTCCCAGCGCCGACAAACGCCGTTCGTGCGTGAGCTGGCTCAGCGGATTGGTCTGGTCCACGACCTGCGACAATTCGCCCCGGCCGAAGAAAAAGTCGATCGAGCTGCTGATGCTCTTTGAATTCACCAACTCCGCGATCCGTCCCAGTTCGTTGGGATCGCGCATGCTTACGCGCTCCTGAACGGTGCGCTTGAGCTTGAGGAAGCCCTTGCGCAATTCCTCGGCCGACAGTTCGTCGATCGTGCGCAGACGGCGGTTGCCCAGATGGTCGATGTCATCGATGTAGCCTTCGCCGGATCGCAGCTTGAACATGTACTTTAGCGAATTGACCAGGTCCTCGCTGCGGAGCGTCATCACCGTTTCCGGAACGTTCTGATCGAATTTGCGGTTGATCCGGAAGCGACCGACCCGGCCCAGGCGATAGCGGTTTTCGTCGAAGAATTTTTCATCGAAGAGCGTGGACGCCTTGTCAAGCTGCGGCGGATTGCCCGGCCGCAAACGGGCGTAAATCTTCAGCAGCGCGTTATCGTGGCTTTCCGACGTGTCTTCCGCCAGCGTGTTGAAGACCAGCGGATCGGCCACCTTGGCGACACATTCGATGCTCTTGAGGCCGCTGGCCTGGATTTTGTTCACAGCCTCGCCGAGCTGCGCACCGGCTTTGACCAGTTCCTCGCCGCTCTCGGCATCGATGATTGGCTCGGCCGCGTAATAGCTTGCCTGGATCTGCGCGACCTTGACGGTTTCCACGGGATAAAACTCGCGGATGATCGATTCGGTCGTCGAGTATTTCTTGTCCAGCGCCCGCAGGAACGTGGTGGCGGGAATCTTGCTGCTCTGGTCGATGCGGACGGCCAGGGCGTCCTTCTTGGTAACCGAGCATTCGATCCAGCTTCCGCGCTCGGGGATGACGCGGCAGCCGTGCAGCGGGCGGTCACCTTCCTGAACTTCGACCAGGAAATCGACGCCGGGGCTGCGGTGAAGCTGATTGACGATCACGCGCTCGGCGCCGTTGATGATGAACTCGCCGCCGCCGATCATGATGGGAATCTCGCCCAGGTAGATCGAGTCCTCCATCACCTCGTCCTTATCCTTTCGCACGAGGCGCACCTGGATGCGGAAGGGCATTCCGTAGGTGAGGCGAAGGGCGCGGCACTCATCGGTGGTGTAGCGGGCTTCGGACAGGTCGTAGCTGATGTATTCCAGGCGGATGTTCCCGTCGTAGCTTTCGATCGGGAAGACTTCGCGCAGCAGGGCTTCGAGGCCCTCGTTTCGGCGCTGGGTCGGATCGACGTCCTTTTGAAGGAATCGCGTATACGATTCAATCTGCACGTCGATCAGGTTCGGAATGGGGAGGGCGTCGCCACGTTTACTGAAATCGCGCACTTCATGCTCAGGCATTGCTCAGTCCTTCTTCTTCGAGTCCGGATCACCCGATAAAATTAGCCGCCTTACAAAAGTTAAGCGGCTTTTGGGCAGGGCCACCTGATGGACGGCCCCGCGGAGCAACGAATTTAATCACCCAGACGCCCGAATCCATCGGTCCGCGCAAAAACAACAACAGACCCTACCCGTTCCCATCCGGAATCTAGGTTGGTCTGGTCATCGCGCCAATTTGTCGTTTCTCGTCTGGTTCAACTCCAACTGCTCATAGATTAGTGGTCTGTCAAGGCGATGTCAATGCCTCAACAACATGTATTTCAAATTCTTATGGGCCAACAAAAAGAGGCCGCCCGTGGGCGGCCCCGTTCGCTTGCGCAAGGTCTGCGCCCTTCAATGACGCTAAATCCTTATTTGGCCGTTACTTCAGCTCCACCGTCGCGCCTTCGGCTTCAAGATCCTTCTTCAGCTTCTCGGCCTCGTCCTTGGTCAGGCCCTCTTTCACGGGCTTGGGAGCCGCTTCGACCAGATCCTTGGCTTCCTTCAGACCCAGACCTGTCACCTGACGCACGACCTTGATGACCGAGATCTTCTTCTCGCCGGCCGCCTTGAGAACCACGTCGAACGTGCTCTTGGCCTCTTCCACCGGCGCTGCCGTGGCCGGACCGCCGCCGCCACCGGCCGCGACCATCACCCCGCCCGCCGCCGCTTCAATGCCGTAGGTGTCCTTCAAATAGCCGGCCACCTCGACCGCCTGCTTGAGTGTCAAACCGGAAAGCTTGTCGCCAAGCTCCTTGATATCCGCTGCGTACTCTGCCATGACAAACCTCCGGGCCGTGTCCAGCCCGCCGGGGACGGCCAGCCGTCCCAAAAAGTCGGACGCACGCCGCGTCCAACCAAGCCGCTTGCATCATCCCGTCCAAGAGCCCGACCCACACTGGGCCGGTTTAACCCCACCAGGGGGACAGTCGGTATCCGTCGAATGATCGTCGCGTATTCTGTTTTCGCCAAGCCCCACGGACAGCCGTCCGCGGGCACCTTCATAAGCCAATAATTTCAAGCTGTCGGCGCCGCCGGCGCTGCCGGAGCCGCAGCTGGCGCGGGAGCCGCCGCCGCCGCAGGAACGGCTGCCGCTGCGGCCTTCTCGGCCCTTTCCGCCTTCTCCTCGATGGCCTTGAGCACCGCGCCCAGTCGCCCGCCGGGGCCTTTGATTGCGCCCGCCAGTCGTTTTCCGGGCGAGAGGAGCAAGCCGACCAGGTTCGCTACCGCTTCCTCGCGTGTCGGGAGCTTGCTCACCTGCTCCAGGCCCTTGTCCCCGATATACAGTTCGCCGTCAAAGAAAATGCCGCGAAATTCGAGTTTGGCGTCGGCCTTCTTTTCCGCGATCAGGGCTCGGGCCAGTGTCGCGATGCTCTTGTCCGTGTAGATGATCGCGCTGGGGCCATCGAGAAGTTTCTCGAATCCCACCAGCTTTGTGCCCACTGCCGCCCGCTTGGCCAGGCTGTTCTTGACTACCGTCATCCGCGCTCCGCTGTCGCGAAGCCGGCGGCGAATCTGATTGTTCTTGATCGCGTCGATTCCGCGCGGGTTCAGCACGGCCAGGCCTTCCATGTTCTTCATCTTGCGGGCCAGTTCGCCGGTGATGAGATTCTTGACTTTCTTGCTCATGGGATTTTCTCGTCGGTTTTCTTGAGTTCCGAATCGTTCCTCGCGCGGCTATTGCACATCCAAAAATACCGCCGGCGTCATCGAGCCTTTCAGCGTCACTTTCTTGATGAACTGCCCCTTGCTCGTCGCCGGCTTGAGCTTGCGGATCAGCGCGATCATCGCGTTGATGTTGTCCACCAGCGCCGCCGGCTCGAACGAGACCTTGCCCACCACGCTGTGAACGTTGCCGCCGGCGTCGTTGCGGAACTCGATCTTGCCGGCCGAGTATTCCTTCACCGCCGCCGCGATATCCGCCGTCACCGTCCCCGCCTTGGGCGAGGGCATCAGGCCCTTGGGGCCGAGCACCTTACCAAGCCGGCCGACGAATCGCATCATGTCCGGCGTGGCAATCGCCACGTCGAAGTCGGTGAAATTGTCTTTTTCGATGCTCTGGACCAGTTCCTGTCCGCCGGCCTTGATGGCGCCCGCCGCCGTCGCCGCCGCCGCCAGGTGTTCCGGGCAGAAGGCGACCACGCGCTTGGTCTTGCCGACGCCGTGCGGCAGTGACAGGCTGCCGCGGATCATCTGATCCGCCTGCTTGGGGTCAATCCCCAATGAGAAGATGACCTCAACGGTCTGGTCGAATTTGACCGGCGGGAACGTCTTGAGCAGGCCGACGCCTTTCTCGACGCTCATGGCTTCGACAACCGCTTTCTTGGTTGCCTCTGTATAGCGCTTGGATCGTTTGATGGTTGCTGGCATATCCGCCGTCGCTCCTGTTGCGGGAAGGCCTCCCGCCTAAAGCTCCCACTGTTACGGCCCGTGGTTCGGCCTGAAGAATTCGAGGCGGGCATGATATGCGATCGGCTCTGGCTGTCAAGCCGTGTGACGCGAACTTTGTCAGCAGGCTGGCGCGTGGTCCGCCCTACAGTCTTGAACGGATACACCGAGTCTTGAACGGATACACCGAGTCACGTACCGAGGTTTCGTAGCACCGCGGTGTAAGACCGCTTGAAAATTTCTTGTTGAGCCACAGATGAGAAGCGAAATAAAAGCCGATTTCTGATTGCTTCAGTTCCAAATCGGCTTGCGACGCCCAAGAGTAGCGTATTGAAAAAGCTGGAAGAGAGCGACCGCAATCCCGCAAGGTCAACCGTAACTCTCGCAGTATTTCCAAGCGCTGCCACGACCGCCTCGGATAACAATACTGCGCTTGCGACGAGCCCTTGAGTTGGGTCGATATAGCTCGATGCACTTAGCACAGGAGAATCGTCCGCAAAAACACTCATGGATCTTTCTCCGCTTCCTCGCGCGACTTGGCTGGAACGGCAAAGAACACCCCCGTGCCAGCAAATCTTGTGCCAACGGACGTCGTTCGGAGACTGCCAGCCTTGTCGCTATAGCCTGCCACATCCTCCGTGATGATAAAAACACGTCCATTGAGCTGCTTGGTCACGACTGACCATAGATTGCTGACGCCGATTCCTTGATTGCCGGGGCGAGAATTGGCGCTGATGCCGCCCGCCACTGCACGCTCAACAGCCATCTTTGCGCTGGCGATCTCCGGATGCCTTCGGCCGAGTGTCGCGCCTATGCCAAGCCCGCAGTCAACGATTGCAATGCGTACCTCCTGAGGTCTTACCAAGTACCTTGCACAGTATACAGCACCAAATTTCGATTCCGCATGGTCCTCGACATTTTGTATGACCTCGTTTATGCAAACCCGAAGGTAAATCTCGGCGTCTTCAGAGATTATGGCGTGCTTGTGGACAAGGTCGATTATTGGGTTCGACGCGTTCCACGTGGCCTCCTTGATGACTTGTAGCGGGGCCGTCACATTGTTGGGATGCGTGATATCGGGGGCAGGGAGATCAAAAAGATGATGGTTCAGCCCCGAGAAATGCATGAAGCTGCTGGCCTTTGCCTCAAGTGGGGACAAGATCCTGTGTTCGCGAGCGCTGCTTCTACCCGTCAAGTAGTTTGCAAGCAGCAGAGCCGCAGCATAGGGGCCAAGGTACTGCACACGAGTCAGGTCGATGATGGCTTCACGGTCGCCTGGGATGCCTTGCAGGAACGGCACTACCTCCTTTACCAACTGGATCATCGAGACAAGGCTATCGTCAAGCGTGAAACCGATCTTGCAGACTACTGGCGATGGCGGCAACGATTTCGGTTTTGAAAAGAGCCCGAAAACCATCGGCCCATTCTAATTGCAATCCGGCCCGCCATCCACCGGTTGGTTTGGGCTGGCGCGAATTGCAGGGCATCGCGCGAGAAAGACCACCGCCTAGAGCTTTATCACCGCAATCCCCCCGGTCGTCGACCGGCAGCCTTCGAGATATTCGGCGCGTTGGGGGAAGAGGTCGCGGACTTCTTTCCAGAGGAGGTCGCCGCCGTTTTGCGTGGGGCCGGGGTCGGCAATGGGTTGGATGCCGTTCCAGGCCAATAGGCCGCCGGAGCGCAGCTTGGTGCGGTATTTCCGGTAATCCCATCGGACTTCGTTCAATGGGCGGTTGCCGCGGAAAAAGATGCAGTCAAAACGCTGTTGGCCGAGGATCTTTTCGACGGCCTGGTAGATCGCTTCATGATCGGGCAGGTCGGTCAGGCAATGAATCGTTTGGCCGGCGCGGGCCATGGCGTTGAAGAAAGGGATTCGCTCGGCGGTGAACGGCTGATCCGGCAGCGACGCAGCAATGATGTGGGCATCATCGGCGGCGATGCGGGTAAGAAGGAACAGCAGGCCGCCGTCGGTCGTGCCCAGGTCCAGCACCCAACGCGGCTTCCATTGCGAGAAACGATTGAGCAGGCGGACCAGGTCGCCCGGATGATCCGGCGGACCAAGCCGGGCAAATCTGGGGTCGGGACTGGAGAACGATTGCACGGCCGCGATCCAGTTGGGAATCGTGCGCGATGCGTGCAGCAGATTGCGGATCGACGCGCTGGCGGCGGCCCGGCCGGGATCGGAATCCGGCGGCAGTTCCTTCGGCGGCGCCGTTGGCGCGGCGATAGTGGTATCGGGCGGCGTCGGCGTCGCGCGGACCATATCCGGATCGTCGTGGACGCGGCGGACGGTGCCGGTTCGCGCCAGATTGCGAAGCAGATTGCTCGGATTTCGCCGCGTGGACGCGACAGATTCAAAAAACGACTTGAGCCTGGGCATCGCCACGTCCAGCGAATATTGAGTCTGGACCGTATGCACGGCCGCCCGCGCCAGGGGCGCGTAGCTCTGCGGATCGGCCAGCACCGCCAGCGATTTTTCGGTGAAGCCATCGACATCGAAGAACCCGTTCAGCAGGCCGTTCTCGCCGGGGACGATGTATTCGCGCACGCACGCCTGGTCGCTGGCCAGCACCACCGCGCCGCAGGCCATCGCATCCACCATCGACCACGACGCGATGAAAGGCTCGGTGAAATACAGATGCAGATCGCTGGCCGAGAGAATATCCGCCAGCGTTTCCTGCGGCACATAGCCGGTGAAGCGGAACCGGGAGAGATCGGCCGGCTCGTCTTCAAGAACTTGTAGGCGGAAGCTGGGCGCGGTGGTGTAGTTCATGTCGCCGCCGTAATAGACCTTATCGGTGCCGACGACGATGAAGACGACATCGCTGCGAGCGGCGGCGACGCGTGCGGCGATCTTCATGAAGATGTCAAACCCGCGCATGCGTTCGAATCCGCGCGCCACGTAGGTCACGATCTTCGCGTCGGACGGAACATTCCACGCCTTTTCGATGCGGGCGCGGGCGCCCTGTTGGCGTCGAAACACGGCCGTGTCGATTCCATCGAAGATGACCTCGATCTTCGATCGCAATTCCGGCGGGAAATAATCGCGCTGATAATGCGTCGGGCACCAGCCCCGATCGCAGTTGACGACATCCAGCAGGATCATCGCGTTCTTGGTCTTAATGCGCAGTAAATCGATCTCGGATACCGGAAGCTCCGGCCGGAATCCCATGTCCTGGCCGACGGGATGATAAAAGAATTCCAGGAAATTGATGATCGGGGCGTCATAGAGGTAGGGGAGAAAGAGCGAAGAGCCGAACCCGGTGTGCGCGATCACCAGATCGGGCTGGATTTCGCTGGCCGCTTTGAGGGCTTCATAAACGCCGTGGGCATGTGCGACGGCGTTTTCGAAGTTGCGGGTACACATGTGGTTGGAGAGCGTGGCGCCGCCGCGGGGTTTGTAGATGATCTTGCGGATGCCGGGGAGCTCATCCTCCTGCCGCTCGGTGGCGAAGGAGATTTGCCAGCCATGCTCGGCCGCAAGGCGGGTCGCGATATACCGGAACTGGGCCGGGAAATTCTGATGGATGAACAGAACGTGCATGGGGGGATGTTACAACGGCGGCGGGGTATCCAGAAAGGACCGACGCGAGAAGCCGGCGCGCTTGGAAAAATCGCGGCATCCCGCTTGACAAATCCAACACGGCCACTTATATTACTATCCAGTCAGTTATTTATTGGAGATGCCCGTGGAACCAGAAATAACCGCCGCGGAACCGCGTTGGCGTCGTCGCAAGGGCGATCGGCCGGTTGAGATACTCGATGCTGCGGCCCGCGTATTCGGCGAGCGTGGTTTCGCCGTGGCGCGACTCGACGATGTGGCGGCGGAAGCCGGTGTCACCAAGGGGACCATCTATCTGTATTACAAGAGCAAGCAAGAACTGCTAAAGGCGGTGGTCCGGCATTTCATCATAGATCAGGTCAGCGGCCGCGAGAGGGACATCGCTGAGTCCGACGCGCCGACCGCTGACATACTTCGCAACATCTTCTCCTCGTTCGGATTCCTGAAGGCCCAAGCCCCGCAGCCGGTGTTGGCAAAGTTGATCATCGCGGAGGCGCAGAACTTTCCTGACCTTGCCAGGTTCTATGTCGAAGAAGTGCTGGTCCGCTCACGGCAGCAGATTCGCGGCTTGCTTGAGCGTGGCATCATGCGCGGCGAATTCCGTCCAGTCGATACGCGCTACGCCTACTTCAGCTTCATTGGGCCGGTGTTCGCCGGGACTGTATGGCGGACGGTCTTTCAACCCTACGATAGCGAGCCACTCGATCTACGAAAGGTATTCGAAATTCAGATCGACATGCTTCTTCACGGCCTGCTGAAGCCCCCCCAAACTTCTCCAAAGGAGATTTAGCATGAATACAACAATCACAGTCCATCCCAAACTCCACCACTATGGCCTGGTCACGGCCAACCTGGATGCGATGACCGACTGGTATCGCAAAGTGCTGGGTATGACCGTCAACCACCGCTCGAACGTACCGGCCGGAGACCGGCAGGGCCCGCCGTTTTCAGGATTTGCATTTGTCGGCAACGACGAGATGGATCATCGCATCGTGTTCTTTGAAATGCCCGGAGCCACCGTTGATCGCGATAAGCGCCGCCACACGGGCATGCAGCACGTCGCTTTTGAATATTCCACACTCGACGAATTGTTGGGCACGTTTGCCCGGCTCAGGGGGTTGGGCATCCGGCCCTTATGGGCCGCCGACCACGGTGTGGGAACGTCGATCTATTACGAGGATCCCGACCAGAACATCGTTGAGATCAACGTCAATAACTATGGCAATCCATGGACGGCGACGGAGCGCATGCGAAGTTCGCCTCCAAGCCCGCCGGCCCATTTCGATCCGGAGAAGATGATCTCGGCTCGCAAGGCTGGCGCGTCGCCTTGGGAATTGCACGAGCGTGCGGTTGCCGGAGAGTTCGCTCCCGCCGAGCGGTTCGATCCCGACGCACAAAGCTGAAGTTCATAGACTTTGCCTCACATTGGATTGAGCAACATGCTTCCTCAGGACCTCTCGCAAAACCTCAAGGTCGATCGCCTGACAAAGCTGAGGGGAGATCTGAGGCTAAGTCGCTCGCCCGAAGAATCGCTTCGGGCGTTGCAGCGAGGCTTTTCCGATGGGAACTCGCTGTTCGGCTCGCTCCTGGTTTCGACCCGCGGTTTAGGCCCTGGCCAATATCGCGTTGTTCGGACGCAGTTGGCTGATCAACCCGCTGGCAATGCTGTTGCCACGGCGGGATCGGCGTCGGCGCCCGTGCAATCCGGCGGTGTTGTGGCGGCGATCACCGCGCCAGCCCGGCCGCAACTGTTGCAGAACGTGGATTGGGCGGAGGATCCGTTCTTCTGCCAGATGCTGCGAGGTTGCGAGTCAGTCATCGCGCTTCCGATTGCCGGAGATCGTCTGCCGATGAACTGGGCGATCTTGCTGAAGAAGGCCCCTGAGCGATTCACCGTGTCGGACCTGGAGGAAGCGCTCGAGCGGTCCATATTGGTCGGCGCATTGCTCGAGAACCAGGCGCTGGCGGCCGAACTGGCGTTGGCGCACGAGCGGATCGACCAAGAGGCCCGGCAGGTCGGTGAACTCCAGCGCGCTTTGCTGCCGGCTGCGCCACTTCAAGTCCCCAACCTCGAGATCGCCACGTACTATGAGCCCTCGAGCCGCGCCGGTGGCGACCTGTACGACTTCTTTTCGCTTGACCCACTCGCGGGCGGTCCTGCGGCGGCAGATCAGGCCGCTGCCGGCGCGTCCCGCTGGTGCGTCTTCATAGGCGATTCCGCCGGGCACGGACTGGCCGCGGCCGTCGTCATGGCCATTGTGCAGGCCGTGCTGCGGGCGCACCCGCCGCACGTCGTGAACCCCGCCGGACTGCTCGCCCACGCCAACCGGCAGTTGTGCGGCCGTCAGATCGGCGGCTTCCTCACTGCGTTTCTGGGCGTCTACGAGCCAGCCACCCGCCGGCTGACGTATGCGAACGCTGGTCACCCGCCACCGCTGCTCCGCCGGGCACTGGACGGATCGGTCCACCGTTTGGACGCGGTCGGCAGCTACCCGCTTGGCATTGACGACGCCGAGACGTTCGCGGAGGCGACTGTCGAGTTGGAGCCGGGTTCCACGCTGCTGTTCTATACCGACGGAATCATCGAGGCGCGGGCCGCGCGGAGCGACGATCTGTTCGGTATTGAGCGCCTCATCTCGCTGCTGGACGATGAGCCCGCACACCTTGCGGAATTGGTCGAACGCATCCGGCAGGTGGTGAGCCATCACCGCGCCGGCGAGGACGCCACCGACGATCAAACCATCGTCGCGGCGCGAGTTATGTAAGCCTGCCGACGGTGTCGCCGGCCGGAATTCCGTGCTGTCTCGGCACCACCTCCAGCGGCTTGGTAAGCGGCGAGGCTGCCGGGAAGCGTTGAACAGGTGTTGCGCAGTTGCTTTCCCGGCCGAATCGCGTCGAGTGTATGTGGCTGTCATGCGTAACGCGCCTTGCAGGAGTCGAACTTGCGTAACACTTCACCCGTCTGCAACGGTTTTTACGGGCAATGCGGGTAGTTTGCCGGTTTGAAGGAATTTCCGCAACGCGGCGGCGATCGTTTTGGTCGCGTCCAGGCCTCGCAGTTTCAGTGT
>Ga0181517_10001801_pt1 | contig 23059 bp, 20 predicted proteins | sample PEATcosm2014_Bin_31_FD_119748 | JGI IMG/M metagenome (GOLD analysis project Ga0181517, IMG submission 119748) | Peatland microbial communities from MTU Mesocosm Facility, Houghton, MI, USA - PEATcosm2014_Bin01_30_metaG | ecosystem: Environmental > Terrestrial > Soil > Wetlands > Peat | place... | reverse complement strand
GGACGGTGCCGCCTAAGCCGGGAGTGCCGCCAAAATGAACAGGGGCGAGGTAAAATGGCCCTCGTGAAACGCCTTTGCCTGTGGATGGTCAACGCGACGACGGCGGTATCGCTGCTGGTGTGTTTGTTGACCGTTACATTCTGGATCAGGAGTTATTGGCTGGGGGAAGGCTGGGAGTATTGGGGGCCGCCGGATCGCTCGGGGCGGCATTTCCTAAGCATGACCGCGAAATCCGCCGAGGGGCTATTTTGGATGGGCTGGATCTATCGGGACGACGCGGACGTGGCGGGAATGTCGCTGAACCAAAAGGATCGCTTCGGCTGGTGGCATGGTTCGGGAAATGCCCATGCACTTGCCGCATCCGAATATAAGTGGATATACAAGTCTCATCCAATTCTGTCACATTTTGGATTCGCCGGTTGGGACCGAACACAATACATGGGCAGCGAAGCTCACAGGGGCTTTATCGACATCCGCTATTGGTTGCTGGCAATCGTGTTCGGGATTCTGCCCGGCATCAAAACGCTCAACATTGTTCTCGCCAGCCGGCGACGGAGATATCGCCGATCCCACGGCCTATGCCTCGCTTGCGGCTACGATCTCCGCGCCACGCCGGATCGGTGTCCGGAATGCGGGACGATTCCGCCGAAGGCGAAATGAATTCCGCTGGAATGGGCCGGCGGACACTATCGGCGTGTGGCAACAATCGCGCCGGCCGATCTCGCGTCTTTTTCGCGTCGCTGGAGCGCGGAATTTTTCTCACGGCGGCCAAGGTGACAGAAACACCCCGTCACCCCGTCACCCCGTCACCCTGTCACCCTGTCACCCTGTCACCTCTTACGTTACGGCGAGGAGCGCCACGCGAAAAACCCCTCACCTCAGTCCTCTCCCCGAGTACAGGCAGAGGAGGAAAGGGCTGTCGGCTCGGACAATCGAGCGCGCTCGCACATGCGCTGTGATCCGGCTTACCGCCCCATCCACAGATACATCGGCCGGGGCGAGAGCAGATCGGTGATCGCCTTTTCGTCCACGTTGATGCCGTTGATGTTGATGCTCGTGCTCTGGGGCCCGGGGACCAGCAACTTGGAGCCGGTGAGCAATCGGGTGATATACGGCTCGGGGACATAGCGAAAGACGGTCGGGTCTTTCAGGCCGGCCATGTTGGCGGCGTAGGTGATGGCGTCGCTCTCGTAGCCGATCTTGTCGACCAGGCCCAGGGCCAGGGCCGTGTCGCCGCTGAAGGCTTTGCCGCTGTAGAGTTCGCTGTCGGGGCCGTTGAGTTTTTTACCCCGGCCGGCCTTGACGACGTCGATGAACTGCTTGTCCATGGCATCGACGAGGCCCTGCCAATAGGGTTTGTCCCGATCGGTTTGGGGGAGAGTGGGCGAGCCGGATTTCTTGTAGGGCGAGTTGCTGGAGAAGGTGGTGGTGTCGTCGATGCCCCACTTCTCCATGAGCTTGCTGACGTTGTAGTTGGGGATGTAGACGCCGATGTTGCCGGTGAGGGTGGCGGTGCGGGCGAAGATGTAATCGGCGCCGCAGGAGACGTAATACCCGCCGCTGGTGGCCATGCCGCCCATTGACACGACGATGGGCGGGCAGGGCCGGTCGGCATTGAAGGCGCTGCGGAACTCGATGAGTTCATGGGATATTTCATCGGATGCCGAGGCGGACCCGCCGGGCGTATCAACCGCCAGCACGATCGCCTTGACCGATTTGTCGCTCCTGATGTCCTGGAGATACTCGGACAATTTCGCGGCCGTGGAGTCCATGATCACTTCCTGAATGGGAACGATGGCGACCTTGTCAGCGCCGCCGCTGTGGATGATCAGGCGGTTGGAATCCACCGAACCGCCGACCAGGGCGAAGTTGATCAGCACGGAGATGACCAGGGCGATGAGCAGGAAGACGGTTCCGAGGCGCAGACCGCGGCGACGCTGGGGCGCATAGCCGGGCATCATGTACATGCCCGGAGGCGGCGCCATAGGCGGCGGGGTCCAGCCGGCCGGAGCGCGAAAACCCGGCGGCGGCATCGGCCCCGGCGCGCCGCCCGGCGGTGGCGGCGGGGAAAAGGCGTCTCGCGGATCAATCGGACCCTGGCCCGGCGGTATGGCATTGCTCATTGGTAACTCCTCTTTCTTGTTCCGCGCAGTATAGCACGAGTCGGGGCCGGGTTGGGAACGTCGATCGCACAGACGCGTGGATGACACGGTGACAGGGTGACAAGGTGACAGGGTGATGGGGTGACAGGGTGAGGGGATGGCGAGGTACCTGGCCTCAGTCACCTTGTCACCAAGTCACCAAGTCACCTTGTCACCTTGTCATCCCATCGCCTGCCGGCGGAATTCTGGAATACCCGATCGACATGGGAAGTTATCCTCTCTAGAGGACTTGGGTCTCGGCCCGCCCTGCCAGGGAAGAATCAGGCCCACCGCAAGTCTGTTTTGCCGAAATCGCCGCTGCAACTTTGGCCGCGGCGCGGTATGATGATAGTGACAGATCGGAGGAAACGATGCGCCTGTATGTGCAAGGGCGAAAGTTCGATCCTGCCGCTGAAAAGCCGGCCGAGAACCCTGCGGTTGGCACACCCCCCTTTACTGCAACGATCGCGGCCGGCTTGGGCGATGCGGGTTTCCACACGGTATCGCAATCCAACCCACTGCCCGAACCGCAGGCCCAGTCGCCGCCCGCTGGGCCAATTTCCGACGAGCAGCTTTTGTCGGCCTATCGCGCCGGCGACCGGGCCAGTTTCGATGCCCTGGTCAAGCGCTATGAGCGGGAACTGTATCATTTTCTCATCCGCTTCATGGGCAACCGGGCCGCCGCCGACGATGCGTTCCAGGAGACATTCCTCCAGGTGCACCAATCCGCCGACACGTTCGATGCCGCCCGGCATTTCCGGCCGTGGCTGTTCACCATCGCCGCCAACAAGGCTCGGGATCTGCTCCGTTCGCAGAACCGCCGCAACACCACGCCGTTGGAAGCGAGCATGAACCCCAACGACGACGACGGCGGCCGGTTTGTCGATATGCTCAAATCGCCCGCCGCACTGCCCAGCCAGCCGATGGAAGAGAGCGAGATGCGCGATCTGGTTCACCAGACGATCGCCGGCATGCCCCAGCATCTGCGGGAGATCGTGCTGCTGTCGTATTTTCACCAGTTCCCCTACAAGACCATCGGCGACATCCTGGGCATCCCGCTGGGCACGGTGAAATCCCGCCTGCACGCGGCGGTAGCGTTCTTTGCCCATCGCTGGAACGCGCTGCATCTTCCGCCGCCGACGTTGTGAACCGGCGACGGAACCTGTCGGCGGCCTTCTCACGCCCCTTCGATTGCGCCAGCCATCGCCGCGATCATCCCGTCGACTTCCGTATCGCTGTGCTCGCTGGAAAGCGTGATCCGCAAGCGGCTCTGGTTGGGCGGTACGGTCGGCGGGCGGATCGCGGGAATCCAATAACCCGCCTCGGCCATGCGCTGGGATATGCCTATCGCCTGCTGCGCATCGCCCAATATCACCGCGATAATCGGAGAATCGCCGCCGGTGATCCTGGTGTCCAAGGGCAATCCCGCCAATTGCGTCCGCACACGGACGCCCAATTCGCGGACCCGCGCCTGCCGGTGTGGTTCGTCACGCATTACGGCCAGCGCCGCCAGTACCGATGCCACCGTTGGCGGCGGAAGTGCGGTCGAATAGACATACGCCCGGCCGAAATTAACGATCGCGTCGCACAATGCCCGGCTGCCGCATACCGCGCCGCCGGAGCAGCCCATTGCCTTGGAGAGGGTCACGATGGTCACATCGGCCGACACGCCCTGCTCGGCCGCATAGCCGCTGCCATGCTGGCCGTACACGCCCGTTCCGTGCGCCTCGTCCAGGAGCCATGCCGCCGATGACGCGGCCGACAATTCCGCCAGGCGTTTCACCGGCGCGGCATCGCCGTCCATGCTGTAAATCGATTCGGTGATGATCACATCGAGCGGGGGCGGTTCGGCGGGAAAACGAGATGCGTCCCCGTTCTTGTCCACGGCGGCAAGAAGGCGCGATAATTTCTCGATGCCGTTATGCGGAAAAACGCGGAACGGGCAGCCGCTCAGGGCCACCGCGTCGATCAGCGACGCGTGGACGAGCTTGTCCATGAGCAGGCGGATTGGCCGGCCGGTGGATTCCGCGGCTTTGGCGATCGCCACAATCGCCGCAAGGTTGGCCTGGTATCCGCTGGGCAGCATGACGGCCGCTTGCGTACCCTTCCAGCGGGCGATTTCCTCCTCGGCCTGCGCGTGCAGATCGGTGTAGCCGCTGACGAGTGCCGAAGCCCCGCTGCCGGCGCCGTGCGACCGGGCCGCCGCACCGGCCGCTTCCCTCACACGCGGATGCCATGCCAGACCGAGATAGTCGTTGGTCGCGAAATTGACCATCCGCCGGCCGGCAATTTCGACGTGCGTCGCATCGAGATGCCGGCAGGTCACGCGGCGGCGCAGGAGATGCTCGTGCTGGCGCGCCTGAAGCGCGGCGGCGAGAATCTGTTCTAAACGCGTGCTTGTGGTCAATTCAATCGTATGATTGCAAGCCACCCCTGCTCACCCCGCCAAACCTTCAGCTTGCCCGTCGGATCCCTATGCCCATCATCGCTCAATCCGGCTCGTCCTCGCCTGAATCGTCAGCGTCGTCCTTTTCATCCACGTCCTCGCCGTCGGACGATTCGTCCATGTCGTCCAGATCGCCCGCGTCGTCGTCGATGGCAGCGCCGGTCAGCTCGCCGAGACGTCTTTTCATCATTCGGCCGAGCTTGAATTTTACGGTGCGCTTTTCCGGGACCTGAACCGGGGCGAGGGTTTTGGGATTCTGGGCGCGGCGGGCCTTGCGAAGCTTGGTCTCAAAGACGCCGAAGTCGCGGAATTCCAGGCGGTTGCCCTTGCCCAGTTCGTCAACAATTTCGTCGAGGAATTGCTGGATGATCCGCTTGACCTGCACGCGCCGGTGACCCACGCCATCAGCGATGCGATCGATGATCTCTTTTTTGGTTATCGTTGCCATATCTCCCTCGACCCAACGGTAACGCACGATGGGAAACAGACTTAACATACTATGCCGCCCCCGCCGCGCAATTGCAAGCCCCGACCGAGGCCGCAACAGGAGGTCCCATAATTGGAGGGCTGCGGTTTCTCGATTTGAGGGCTGTGCTGCGTCAAGCGGCCTGGCGTCCTGGCACACTCGCACCTTATTGCCACAAAGTGAAGTGCGTGAAGTTCCAAAACCCTTGAACCCGGCCACTCAGGCCGTACCATTGCCGGCATGAAATCCTACGAGGTCATCCGCCAGGCCGTCGATGAACCGGGCGTCAAGGCCGTCGCCGCCGCGTTGCGCGTCTCACCGGCCCTGGTCTACAAATGGTGTGAACCCGCCGCCGACAACGACGATCCCGATCAGAGCGGCACCAAGAACCCGCTTGATCGCGTTCGCGACATTTATATGCTCACGCGCGACATCGCCCTGATCCGCTGGCTGTGCAACCAGGCGGGCGGATTCTTCGTCGTCGATCCCGTGACCGGCCTGCGCAAGACCAACGAGGAATCCGTCGTCTCGGAAACCCGACGCATGGTGCGCGATTTCAGCGAACTGCTTCACGAGGTTACGGCCTCGTACGAGGAGCAGTCGAAGATCGACCTCAAGGAGGCCGACCAGATCCGCCAGAAATGGGAAGACCTCAAGGCCTGCGTCGAGCACTTTGTGGTCGGCTGCGAAAGAGGCCTCTACGCAAAAGTGAAATAGCCCCGGCTTTGCGACCTAACGACTCCGCAACCTCAGCCGACGCCGATGTCATTCCATTCGCCCGCCAAAATCAATCTGCACCTGCGCGTCGCGCCGCAAGGCGGCGACGGATATCATCCGCTGCTCAGTTGGATGGTGACGCTGGACCTGCATGACACGATAACGGCCACCAGCTCGCCCGGCGGCATTCGCCTCACCTGCGACCAGCCTGATCTCGCATGCGATGCCACCAATCTCATCGTCCGCGCCGCCACGGCCCTGGCCCATGCCGTCTCCGCGGAGGCCGAGGGATACGCCGATTCCTACACGTCACCGGATACGTTTGCGCCCTGCGGCGCCGATATCCGGCTTGCCAAACGCATTCCCATGGGTGGCGGCCTGGGCGGCGGCAGTTCCAACGCGGCCGCCACGCTCATTCTGCTCAACCGCCTTTGGAACATCTACTGGCCGATGCCGAGGCTGGCCCAACTGGCAGCCACACTCGGCGCCGATGTGCCGTTTTTCTTTCACGGCCCCAGCAGCATCTGCCGCGGCCGGGGCCAGATTGTGAATCCCGTCGCGCCGCCATCGCCGCGGGCGGCGATGCTGGTTTTGCCGGCATTTCCGATGCCGACTGCGGCCGTCTATCGCCGCTTTGACGAGCTCTCGCTGGGCGATGCCCTGACGGTGGAAGCGGAGTTTCCCGATTGGCATGCTCTTCGGGCGATCGAACTGCTGGAACATCTTGTCAATGATCTGGAGAAGCCGGCGTTTGATCTGGAGCCGCGACTGCCTCGACTGGCCGACCATTTCCGCAGCGTATGCCGGCGCCCCATTCGCATGAGCGGCAGCGGCAGCACGCTGTTCACGCTGTACGACACGATGGAGGAGGCGCAGTCCGCCGCCGCGATCGCCGTCGCATCGCTGGCAGACACGCCAGGGCTTTCGCCGGCCCGCGTTCTGGTGTCGCGCCTTGCCGGGGAAAGTGCACGACGGTAGTAATGCCATGTTCACGCCTTGTCGGTCGATTTTCGATGCGCATTGCCTGCTGATTGGCGAGTTTGCCTATCCCATACTGGCCCAAATCCAGCCCGGATCGGATGCGGCGGGGCTGCTGGTTCTGGCGACGGCCGTGGTCATTGGCCTGGCATTGGGTTCGGTGCGCGTTTATGGCATCCGTCTGGGCGTGTCGGGCGTTCTTTTTTCCGCGCTGGCGTTCTCGCAGTTTCATCTGCTGGCGCCGCCGCCGGAAATAGTCCTCGGGTTCCTTCGCGATTTCTCGCTGACGATTCTGGTGTTCTCGATCGGTCTGCAGGTCGGGCCCGGGTTTATCGAGTCGATGCGCGCCGAGGGGCTGAAGCTCAATCTTCTGGCGGTTGCAGTCATCCTGATCGGCGCCGCTCTGGCCGTGCTGGCCGCGTTCATTCCCGGCACAGCACCACATTCCACCAGCGGTCTTTTTTCCGGCGCGTTCACGACGACCACCGCACTGGCCGCCGGGCAGGAAATCCTGCGCCAGACACTCGCCGGCTCACCGGACAAGTTCACCAAAGCCCTGGCCGTCACCGGACTGGCGTACGCGGTGACATATCCCTTCGGCCTGGTGGGGCCGAGCCTGGTGATCGCCGGCCTGCGACGGGCGTTGCGGATCAACGTCGCCGACGAGCGAGCCGCCTTGCAGGCCGCGCAACAAGCGCGCCGCCCGCCGGCCGGTATTCTCGACATCGAGATCACCAACCCCCAATACACCGGCATCGCCCTGCGCGACCATCCCCTGGTTCGCGATTCACCGGCCTTCTTTTCGCGGCTGGTGCGCAACGGCCGAATGACCATCCCCACCGCCGACACCATCGTCCAGCGCGGCGATATCTACCGCGCCGTCGGCCCCGTCGCTGAACTGCAGAAGCTGGTTGAGGCCATCGGCCGGCCCAGCCCGATCAATATCGATCATCTCGCCACCAACATTCAGCGCATGGAGATACTGGTCACCCGCCCGCACATCCTGCGCAAATCATTGCGCGATCTGGCCATCCCGGCGCGAACCGGGGTCACTTTCACCCGCGTATTGCGCTCCGGTGTCAATCTGGTTCCGTCGGCCAACCTCACCTTCAAGTTCGGCGACACAGCCGTCGCCATCGGCCCGGACGAGGGCCTGAAGACCGTCGCCGCTGAACTGGGAAATTCGCGGGCTTCCCTCGATCAACCTCGCCTGATACCCATCTTCATGGGCATCGCACTGGGCATCCTCATCGGGAGCATCCCCATCCACCTGCCCGGCCTGAGCACGCCGCTGCAAATCGGCCTGGCCGGCGGCCCCATGATCGCCGCCATCCTTCTGTCGCAGCTTGGGAATATCGGCTCGGTGGTCTGGTACATGCCCGCGCCCTCCAATCAGCTCTTTCGCGATCTGGGATTGGCGGTTTTCCTGGCGTGCGTTGGATTCCAATCCGGCGACCATCTGCTGCAGCGACTCATCGACGGCGGCCTGGTCTTCGTCCTTTGCGGTGCGATCATCACCGTCGTCCCGGTCTTTGTCGTGGCCCTGCTCGCCCGCCGAGTGTTCAAGATGAATTTCATCACGCTCAGCGGAATGGTCGCCGGCGCCATGACCAGCACGCCCGCCTTGATGTTCGCCACGGAATTCACAGGGTCCGACGCCCCCGCCGTCGCATACGCATCGGTCGCCCCGCTGTGCATGCTGGCGCCGATCTTGAGTGCCCAGATTCTGGCAACGCTGCGATAAGCATCGCCGCCGTTTTGTCTTTCGCTGATCGATTGTTACGATGGTCTCCCAGCAGCGCCCGACGCCGCGATCGGGCCGTCGCAGTGTTGATATCCGTCCGCTTTTCAGGAGCACCAATGCACGCCCTGTTCGTTCATCGCTTGCTGGCCGTATCCCTTGCCATCGTACTGTTCGCCGCCACCGCGCGGGCGCAATCGGGCGCCGCACCCGCTACCAAATCCGCCACCGCCCCCTCGACCAGGTCCGCCATCCCCACGCTCTGGATCATCGGTGATTCCACGGTCCGCAACGGCCAGGACAACGGCAACAACGGCCAATGGGGCTGGGGCAACCCCATCGCTTCATTCTTCGACAAGGCGAAGATTCGCGTCATGAACAAGGCCGTTGGCGGCACAAGCAGCCGCACCTTCCAGACCAACGCCAACATGTGGCCCGCCGTACTCAAGCAGATGCAGTCGGGCGATTATGTAATCATGCAGTTCGGCCACAACGACGGCGGCAATCCCGCCGATCCCGCCCGTGCCCGCGCCAGCCTTCCCGGCAACGGTGAGAACACCACACAAATCCACAACCCCCTGACAAACCAGGACGAGGTCATCCACTCCTACGGCTGGTATTTGCGCAAATACGTCACCGACGCCCAAGGCAAAGGCGCGGCCATGGTTATCATCTGCTCGCTTATCCCGCGCAACCACTGGACCAACGGCGCGATCAACCCCACCGCCGATTTCACTCTCTGGGCGCAGCAGGCCGCCGAGACGGCCAAGGTTCCCTTCATCGATCTCAACGGAATGATCGGCAAGAAATACAACGCCTTGGGCGAACAGGTCGTGACCGACACACTCTTCCCCGTCGGCGAGACCACGCACACCGACTGGGCCGGCGCCGTCCTCAACGCGCAGACCGTCATCGAAGGCATGAAGAAGATCGACCACTGCCCCATCGTCGACGCCCTGCTGCCAAACCCGCCAACCGATCTGAAAAACCCGACCGGCAAAGCCAGGTAGGACGCCGCAACCGAGATTCGCTCGCAGCCATCGACTATTCGCCCGTCAGCCGCTGCCGCGCCAGGACTGCACTGATTCCGCGAATCAACACTTCCTTGCGCGGGCTGCCGCGTCCATGGATGATCTGAATATCCCCGGCCGCCAATCCCAGCGTCCGGGCCAGGAGTTTGATCACCGCCGCATTGGCCTCGCCACCATGCGCCGGACGGCTCACCGTCACTTTGATGCCGCCGCCGTATGCCCCCGCCACCCGATCGCGCGAAGCCCCCGGCACAACCTTCACGGCCAGAACCAGCCCCCCGTGTCGTTCGATCAGTTCAATCGCCATTTTTGACAGCCCGGAGCAATTTTATTGACACCGCGCACGGGCAAGTTTACGCTGATTGTCGTTCTGTATCACGTCCAAGGCAAGAAAAGGAGAGTCCCATGAGTCGTCGCGCCATTGCGGTACTTGTGCTGTTCGGCATCACATTGCTTGCCGGTATTGGTCTGAACGGGCCGTTTACGCCGGTTTCGCTCGCGGCCAGTCCCACGACGACCACCGCGCCGGCGACACAGTCGGTTTGGCGCACGATTCATAACGATTTCTTCCGCGTGGATGAGGATGGAAACCGCCTCAACGTAAGCTGCGGCTGCGTGCGCAAGTTCAACGACCTGTACTACTGGTATGGCATGAGCAACCGGGCCTACGATCACACCTGCTACGTTTCCAGCGATCTGGTGCATTGGACCAATAAGGGCATCGTGCTGCATACCGACATCGACGCCAATCGCAAGGACGTGCTGTATAACGCATCGACCAAACAGTACGTCATGTTCCTGAAATACAACGGCAACGCCGCCTACCTGGGAATCGCCACCTCGTCCACTCCCGACGGCAAGTTCACGTTCAAGAGCCAGACGCTCATCGACGGCTCGAAAATGGGCGACATGTCCGTGTTCCAGGATACCGATGGCAAGGCGTATCTCTGCTACGTGTGGGATCAGGCCGGCCCGAATCGTCAGCACGGCATCTACCTGATGTCGGCCGATTATCTTACGCTCGATAAGCGAGTGTATCTGTTCAACATCCCCAGCCGCGAGGCCCCGCACATTTTCAAGCGCAACGGCATCTATTATTACGGCACGTCGCGCACGGCCATGATCACATCAACGGCCACGAACTACTACACCGCGACCGATCTGGCCGGACCCTGGTCGCCGCCGAAGGTATTGTCCACGCCGGGATCGAACAATTCGTGGGATACCCAGTGCAATTTTATCGTCCCGATCCGGGGCACCGAGGGAACCACATACATGTATGACGGCGACCGGTTCATCAAGACCGCGCTGCGCCAGGGCGACATCCTCTGGCTGCCGTTTGAGTTCGACGGCGACACGCCGATCATGAACTACTACCAGGACTGGGATTTCAATCTGGCCACCGGCCAGTGGCGGAAATTTGACACGTCCCGCGATCTGGCCCTGGGCAAAACCGCCACCGCTTCGTCCGTCAACGGCACGAATGTCGCCAGTAACGTCACCACCGCCACCACGTATCTGAATTACATCAATTACCGCTGGGAAAGTGCCGCCAGCGATCCGCAGTGGATCATGGTGGATCTGGGCGAAGCGAAGGACATCAACCGCGTGATCCTGAAATGGCACACGAACTATGCCAAGGCCTTCAAGATCCAAGTCTCCACCGACGCGGCCGCCTGGACCGATGTGTTCAGTACCACGCATGGCTCAGCCTATACCGTGACCGACGAGACCTTCAAGACAACCACCGCCCGGTACGTGCGCATGTACGCCACGCAGCGCGGCACGCAGGCCGGGTGCTCGTTGTTCAGCTTTATGGTGCTGAAAGATTAGTCGTCAGCCCCGACTTCAGACTATTCAGAGGCAGATGATGGCTTGCCGGATCGGCATTTCGTGAAACCAAAAAGGAGAATCCTATGAGTGGACGCACAACCTCGACGTTCATGGTGCTCAATATCGCCATGCTTGTCAGCCTTGGTCTGAGTGGGCCGGCGACGCCCGCGTCCGGCGCGGCCAATCCCGCAACAACGACGGCCCCGACGACGCAGGCGGCTTGGGGGACGATTCACAATGATTTCTTCTGGGTCGATCAGAACGGAGATCGCATTGCCACACGCGCCGGGTGTCTGCGCCAATTCGGCAACGAGTACTACTGGTATGGCATGACCAACCGAGCCCGCGATCAGACCTGCTACGAATCCACCGATCTCATGCACTGGACCAACAAGGGCATAATACTGCACACGGACGTGGGGGCCAACCGCATGGATATGCTGTACAATGACTCGACCAAACAATATGTCATGTTCCTGAAGTACAATGGAGACGCCGCGTTCCTGGGAATCGCCACCTGCTCAACTCCCGATGGAAAGTTCACCTTCAAGAGCCAGACTCTCATCGATGGCGCCAAAATGGGCGACATGTCCATGTACGAGGATACGGACGGCAAAGCGTATCTGTGCTACGTGTGGGATAACGCCGGGCCCAACCGGCAGCATGGCATCTACCGGATGTCTCCCGACTATTTGACACTCGACAAGCGTATGTATCTATTTAACATCCCCAGCCGCGAAGCTCCGTTTATTTTCAAACGCGACAACATCTATTACTACGGCACGTCCCGCACCGCCATGATTACGTCCACGGCCACAAATTTATACACCGCCACTGATCTGGCCGGACCATGGTCACCGCCGAGGCCGCTGTCCACACCCGGCTCGAACAACTCGTGGGACACCCAGTGCGATTTTGTTTACCCTTTCCAGGGCACGCAGGGAACCATTTATATGTATGATGGCGACCGCTGGATCAAGACCGCGCTGCGCCAGGGTGACTTCCTGTGGCTGCCACTGGAATTCGACGGCAATACGCCGAGCATGAATTATTACCAGGATTGGGATTTCAATCTGGCCACCGGCCAGTGGCGGAAATTCGACACTTCCCGCGATCTGGCCCTGGGCAAAACCGCCACCGCCTCTTCGGTCGATGGCACGAATGTTGCCAGCAACGTCACCACCCCCACCACGTATCTGAATTACATCAATTACCGCTGGGAAAGCGCCGCCAGCGACCCGCAGTGGATCATGGTGGATTTGGGCGAAGCGAAGGACATCAACCGGGTGATCCTGAAGTGGCATACGAATTTTGCCAAGGCCTTCAAGATCCAGGTCTCCACCGATGCGGCCGCCTGGACGGATGTGTTCAGCACCACGAAGGGCTCAGCCTATTCCGTGACCGACGAGACCTTCAAGACAACCACCGCCCGGTACGTGCGCATGTACGCCACGCAGCGCGGCACGCAGGCTGGGTGTTCCTTATTCAGCTTCATGGTCTTGAAAGACCAATGAATCGCACGCCGGGGCGCCATGTAGCACGGCGACCTTCTTTGCGTCTTTGCGCCTTCGCGTGAGCTCGTATTTTTTTCCCGTCCGGCATTGACCCGTGATTGGGATTCAGTATTTTAGCTCTTCCGCGAACAGGATGTTCGCTCCCTCGGACAGGAGGTCCGGATTATGTCGCGCCCCACACGTCGCTCCGGGTTGGTTCTTCTGGCGTTCATCGCTTGGATCGGCACGGCCGCACTCGCCTGCGGGCCGTTCTTTCCCAATCAGCTCCTGCCGGATGCCGATTTCTCCGCACTGGCCCCGCCGCAGGCGAACTTCGGCCATGAAACCCAACGCCTCGTCGCAACGATCAAGCCACGCTTCGCGGCCGTCATGCCGACCACTCAAGAGTCGCCCCAACAGCAGTCCATCGACGCCGATCTGGCCGATCTGGCGACCGCACTTACCGCCACCCGCACGGCCGCTCCGGATCGCAATCGCCTGCTCGCCCAATATCGACAGGCTCGCGTCGATGCGGAAGCCATCGCTCAGGCGGCCGCTCATACGGATGCGGCACACGCGGGCGTCGTGCGTCCGGCCATAGCCGCCGGTCCGATCCAAACCCCGGCCGGCCTGCCGGCGGAATTCGCCGACTACCTGCGCGGCGTGATCGCCTTCGATCGGCAGGACTACGCCGCGGCTCGATCGGCCTGGAGCGATCTTCTGGCCCTGCCGGAATCCAGCCGTAAGAACAAATCCGTCTGGGCCGCCTTCATGCTCGGCAAATCGTACATGAGCGATAATCCAGCCAAGGCGGCGGAGTTTTTCGCCATGACACGCACGCTGGCCGCCGCCGGTTTTGTCGATCGCGTCGGCCTGGCGGCGTCAAGCCTGGGCTGGGAAGCTCAGGTTGATCTCCGTAACGACAAGTTTACAGACGCTATACATCTCTATGCCCAGCAAAAGGCCGCTGGCGATTCCACCGCGACCCAATCGCTGCGCATCGCCTGCACCAGGTGCCTTGAGCGACCGCAATCCTGGCCGTCGCTCGCGGCCGATCCTCTGGCACGTGACATAATCACGGCTCTGCTTGTCAGTTCGTCGAATGTGTTCGGCGACGGGATCGGGGATTCAAAGACAATCGCACTTGTCCACGGCTGGATCGATGCGGTCGAAAAGACCGGCGCGACGAATATCGACGGCGCTGACCGCCTCGCTCTGGCCGCCTATCAAGTGAACGATCTTGTTCTGGCCCGGCGCTGGGCCGATCGATCCGCCGCCGGCAGCCCCGTGGCTCACTGGGTGAAAGCCAAACTCCTGATTCACGACGGCCAGATCGACAAGGCCGCCGTCGAAATGGCCGCCGCCGCCACTGCCTTTCCGGTCGATGAAGTCTGGGCCCCCGCTGACAACGAGGAAGGCGCCGCGTACGGCCGGACGATTGCGCTGCATCCCCGCCAGCAGGTTCAGGGCGAATTGGGACTGCTCGACCTGCAGCGCCAACAATACGCCGATGCCCTGCGGCTGTTCCTGCAAAGTAACTATTGGGCCGATGCCGCGTATGTCGCCGAGCGCGTCCTGACCGTCGATGAACTGGCCGATTTCGTCAAACGCTCAAATGACTTGTCGCCCATCGACTGGTTTGGCAACAAGCGCGACCTGCGCTATCTGCTGGCCAGGCGTCTGGCGAGATTGGATCGCTCAACCGAGGCTCTACCGCTTTTCCCCGCCGATCTGGCGAAAACATACAAGGATTACATCGCCAATCTCGCCACCGGCCGGAATAAGAACGCAACACCCGATGCCCAGGCGGCCGCACTATGGAAAGCCGCTCAAATCGCCCGCGACGACGGCCTGGAACTCTTCGGCACCGAATTGGGTCCGGACAATTTCATCGTCGAAGGCATGTTCGGCGCAATGGCCGGCGCTGAGGACAATCAAAAGGAGAAACCCTATCGCGTCGGCAAATTGCTGGCCCCCACCGCCAATGAGATCGCCCGCTTTGTCGCTAGCGCCCTGACGATCGACAAGCGATTCCATTACCGCTATCAGGCCGCCGATCTGGCCTGGCAGGCCGCCGCCCTGATGCCCGATGAATCCGACCAGACCGCCGAGGTTCTCTGCACGGCCGGCACCTGGCTCAAAGCCCGCGACCCCGCCGCCGCCGATCGTTTCTACAAAGCCCTCTGCGCCCGCTGCGGCAAGACAACCCTCGGCCAGCAAGCCATCGCCTTGCACTGGTTCCCCGATTTGCCGACCAAGAAAGCCTGACGCCGCCTACGGCCGAGTGGATGGGGCCTTGGCGGGCTGACCGAGCCAAGACAATACCGTTGCCCCGTCTCCCCTGAGCGGTTCGTCGTTGGGATCCTTTGCTGCTGCCGATGCTGCTCGCATCAATGAGTCTCGATTCGCGGGCGTTGGTAACAACTCATCCGGCCTCGCGCCGGCCTTGGCTATTGACGCAAGGGTCTTGATTGCCTTGCCTCTGACGACCTCATTATCAGATGAGGCCAGTCGCGCAAAAACACACCGTGCTGCCAAGCGTTGGGACGGGGTGTTACCTGGATAGAAAGCAAGGTCGATCAAATACTCGATGCCCACAGACAAATCCCGCGGATAGAGCTTGTCGTTGGACCCTGTCTTCAGCGCGAGCTCAATAATCGGCACCGCAGCATCAGGATCAAGCCGTTTGTAGGCAGCCTCCTCTGCAAATTGGCGCTCGACAACGGTGCCCGACTTCGCCTCGTCGGCCAGTGACGTTTCCAGGTCATTTCCATGAAGTGAATCTATCGGCAACAGTCGTCGATACGCGGCGACCGTCGGATCGTCCGGCCCGGAAATGACGTAGACGTTGCACGCCCTGATCTGATCAGCTTTCTGAGGCGTCGCGTCGTTCGCGATTGGCATGACGACGATCAACAAAAGCGACTTTTGCTTGATGAGATTATCGACCGGCGGCCAATCGGAGAAGACTGGTCCCCTCGTCGGCGCCGTTTGCACGGTGTACGAAATGGTCAGGCCATCAGTCTTCTTACCGCGCACTGTCTCTTGAACGCTGAATTCCAACCGCCCTTCCTCGACAAATCTCTCCGAATTGTCGACGTCGTGTTTCGATGTGACGGTGCCGATGTAGATCGCGACTCCATTGGTAATTGCCAGGTACGGCGAGTGCTGAAATTCAACTTCATCATATGCGGGGCGTGTGGTTGAATCCGCCGCCAGGGCGGCGGTGACGAAACAGACGGACAAAGTTGCGACAATTGGCCATGTCATAAAGCCTCCGTCGGGTTTGACGGCCGATACGGTGAAAAGTTCCGGCGTTCCGCGCAGATTTCCGGATAAGGCTGCCTATGCGGCCCGACCGGGATTGCGGTATCGGGCCGTGTTCGCGCCCGCATTAGAAAAGCGTGTGAAACCCCGCGGTCCTGAAATGGCGGTCATTGCTGAACACATCCGTAATACCGAGGCGACGCATCACGACGAAGGAAATGTGATCGACGATGCTCGCGCCGCCGGCAGCGTCGCGCCGATAGGCCAACCACGCTTCCTCAAGCTCGCTGGCGGAAGGATCGATCAGATCCTTCTGCCCGATGAGTCGATCGCGCAGAACGCATACTTCGGCGCGAAATCGTGTCCTTGCGACGCTGTTTGCGCATTCCATAAGAATGTACGGCGACGTGACGAATCTCGTCCGCGGCACGTCCAGCAATTTGTCGCCGCGAAGGCGACGCTCTGCCATTCATCGTCCTCATCCCACAACGCGATCAGGCCGACGGTGTCAAGGAAGACCGTTTTCATGGCTGGTGCTCGTTATGGCGTGCCGCAAGGTCGGTCTGGCCGCTACGAAATCGGTGGGACAAGATCTCCATGATCGCCTTGCGGCCTTCTTCGCGTCGGGCGAGCTCGGCTTCATCCTCCTGCTCCTGGGGCAATAGAATATCCACCTCCGCCTTTTCGGGCAGATTCACCGGATTGAGCGGCCGGAACACGCCGTTCTCGTAGATTGCCCGGATTGTCATGCCTGCACCTCCACGGCTTTGGCCGTCTTGTTGCCGAAAATGCCGATTATCGTCATCGCAGGATCATAGGATACCGGATTGCGGGGCCATTGGAATGGCCGGCGCGCCGTTCGCACACTCCGCGCTCTTGCAAGATGGGGGCGGCGGATTTATTGTCTTTTTCGTTCCAATCGGGCCTGCGATCCGGTCAACGGTTCTTTGTCGCGTTTAGCCGTCGGCGCTGGCCCTTACGTTTGGCGGAGAAATAACTTGTCACGACCACGCATCTCGCCGCGACCCTCCGAAGTCGCGACGTTGACTACCCAGCAGATTCGTGCGGCCTTTCTGGTGGAAAATGTCTTTACACCCGACGGCCGCATCGAGATGACCTTCACCGATCTGGACCGCCTTGCCGTCGGCGGGGCCAGGCCGGGACAGAATGTCGTCGTGCTCGACAACGATCGCGAAACCGGCAGCGAATTCTTCCTGGCTCGCCGCGAACTGGGCATGATCAATGTCGGCGCACCGGGAACCGTCACCGCCGACGGCAAGGAATTCAACCTGGGCAACCTCGACGGCCTGTATGTCTCGATGGGCACGCGCGACGTGCGTTTCAAGAGCCGCGATCCCGCCCAGCCGGCTAAGTTCTTCCTTCTCTCCGCGCCGGCCCACGCGGCCTATCCGACCACGCTGATTGAGAAGAACAAAATCACCCCGCGCGCCATCGGCGCCCCGGCCACCGCCAATCAGCGCAAGATTCACCAATATATCGTCCCCGGCGCGGTCAAGAGCTGCCAGCTTGACATGGGATTCACCGAACTGGCCGAGGGCAGCGTCTGGAACACCATGCCGCCGCACACGCATTCACGGCGGTCGGAGATTTACTTCTATTTTGACCTCCCCGGCGACAATCTGGTGAGCCATTTCATGGGCGAGCCGACGGCGACCAAGAGCATCTGGGTCCGCAACAATCAGGCCGTCCTGTCCCCGCCGTGGTCGATTCACTGCGGTTGCGGCACGTCGGCGTACCGCTTCATCTGGGCGATGGCCGGCGAGAACCAGGTCTATGACGACATGGACAAGGTGGCGCCTGCGGACCTTCGATAGATACATTGTAATTTTCGACCTCAAGGGAGGTTCGTGTGGCTGTCAGCACTCTCCAAGTCCAATCGGCCGGGCCGGATCGCGTCGTCCGGTCATCCTATCGCTGGTGGATCTGCGCTTTGCTCTTTGGCGTGACCACGATCAACTATTGCGATCGGCAGGTGTTGGCCAACCTTAAGGTAACGCTTCAGGACCACCTCCATTTCGACGACGCCGCATACGGCTGGATCAATTTCGCCTTCACCACCGGGTATGCAATCATGTACGTGCTGGCCGGGCGGTTCATCGACCGGCTGGGCATTCGCAAGGGCCTGGCGATCGCGGTGACCGTGTGGGGGCTGGCATCGATCGGACATGCGTTTGTCTGGAGCGCAATCGGTTTTGCCGTTGCCCGGCTGATGTTGTCGATGGGCGAATCGGCTAATTTCCCGGCCGCCATCAAGGGCACCGCGCAGTGGTTTCCCAAGCGCGAGCGAGCCCTGGCGACCGGATTATTCAACTCCGGCTCCAACGTCGGGTTGATATTGTCAATACCGATCGCGATCTTGGCGTCCAAGTGGCACTGGCAGGTGGCGTTTCTCATTACCGGCTCGATGGATATATGCTGGCTGATCTGGTGGCTCTCGGCGTACCAATCGCCCGAGTCGCATCCCAAAGTCTCGCCCGCTGAATTGGAATACATCCGTGGTGGCTCGGAAGCCGCGCCGGTTCGCAAAGTCAATATTCCCTGGACCACGATCTTGCGCCAGCGACAGGCCTGGCCGTTTCTCATCGGGAAATTCCTGACCGATCCGGTCTGGTGGTTTTTTCTCACCTGGACACCGTCGTATTTGGCGAAGAATCGCCAGATGTCCGTGGCGGGCAGCGCTACGTCATTGATTATTCCATACACGGTTGCCGCATTCGGTTCGATCGCGGGCGGGTGGCTGTCGGGTCGCCTCATCAAGTCCGGTTTCAGCGTGCCGGCTTCGCGATACATGGCGATGGGCGTCAGTGCCATATGCATGCCGATTTCAATATACGCCGCGTTCGCCGGGCACGCATGGGTCTGCATCGCGTTGATCAGCCTCGCATTGGCATCGCATCAGGCATGGTCGGCCAATATTTTCACGACCAGCACCGACATGTTCCCTCCCGCCGTGGCCGGGTCGATCGTCGGACTGGGCGGCACAGCCGGGGCCATTGGCGGCATGGTCATGAACCTCGCCGCCGGAGCCGCAATACAGTTCGCTCCCGTCAACGGCTATATCGGCATGTTCATCTGGGCCGGTTCGATGTACCCGCTGGCACTGGTGATCTATTTTCTTTTCGTCGGCACGACCAGAACGCAGGCCGATGTGGTTCATGAATCACAGAACCTCAGCGTACCGCTCCTGGCCAGCGGCGGCGTGTTAGGCTTGCTGGGCGCATTAGGCGTCGTTCTAACATCCAGCCATTGGCAAAGCCTGGTGACAACCATGAAGGGCAAGAGCGGCGCCGCTGCCGGTGTTGCCGTCATGGCACTCTTCATCATCATCGGCCTCCTGCTTGCCTATGCCTCCCTGGGCCGAACCATACCGACAACAATTTCCGACAATTCCGCAAAGGCGTCCTGATCTCGACACATGCAACCATCTTTCAAAGAGGGATTTATGAACCGTACTCATCGCAGAATGTGGCTTCTTCCGATCGTCGCAACCGTCTTCGCTTTGCCGGCCGTCTTTGCCGCGGCGCAACCCGCGCCGGCCGCACCCGCCGCGCCGACCACGCAGGCGGTCAAGGCCGTGCTCGATCACGTGTTTACCCGACTCACCACCATCGCCTCGCCTGTCCTGATTGATAACCGCACCGGCGCGCCCGCGACACAAATCAGCGCCCCCGCTGCGGGCGCCGCCGCACCTGCGGCCGCCGCTGCTCCAGCCGCGGCAGCCGCCCCCGCGCCTGGTGCCGCTGGCGCCGGCGCTGCTCCCGGTGGCGCTCGACGTGGCGGTGGCGGCCGCGCTCCGGCCGGTGGTGGCTCCGCGTACGCTCTCCAGATGAACGGCCCGGCCAGCTTTGCCCCGATGGCATACCCGTTCGCCGTCGTTCACAACGGCATGCTCAACGTCGCCGCCAACACCGGCGATACCCGGTATTCCGACTACACCGCACGCTGGTTCACGCTCTTCCATGACATGGCCCCCAAGACGTCGGGCCTGGGCCGTGGCGATCCGTTCGTCCGCGTCAATCGCCCCGGCAGCATGGACGACTGCGGCGCCATGAGCGAAGCCATGATGAAGGCCGGTATCGCCAAGGTCGGACCGGACATGAAGCCCTTCATCGACACCGCCATCGCCTGGGTCAGCACCCGCCAGCATCGCGCTCCCGATGGCATTCTCGATCGCACCACGCCGTTTCCCCCGGACACGATCTGGGGCGACGATTTCTATATGGGCGGCGCACCGCTCGCCTGGGCCGGCAAATACACCGGCGATACCAAGTATTGGGATGACGACATCAAGCAGTCCAATCTCTTCGCCCAGCATCTGTACATGAAGACCGAGCACATCTACGCCCACGGCGCCCCGCTGGGCGCCAATGACAATCTGCCCAAGGTGGCCTGGGGCCGCGCCAACGGCTGGTGCGCCATGGCCCTCACCGAACTGCTGACCGTTCTTCCCGACAATTATGCCGGCCGTGACGCCGTCCTGGCCCAATATCAGGACTTCATGAAGGGCCTGACGCAGTATCAGGCCCCTGATGGGCTCTGGCGGCAGGTGATCGATCATCCCGAGGTGTGGGAGGAAACCAGCAGCTCGGCCATGTTCACCTACGCGATGTGCCGCGGCATCAACCGTGGCTGGCTCGATGCCGCCACGTTCGGCCCCGTCGTCGTCAAGGGCTGGGCCGGCCTGACCTCGCGCATCGACGCCGATGGCCATGTCACCGGCACCGTGCCCGGAACCAGCCTCACCAGAACCACGACGATCAACGACTACGTCAGCCGCCAACCCTCCGACGACGTCCACGGCTACGGCCCGGTCCTCCTGGCCGGAAGTGAACTCTACAAGGTCATCGATTCCGGGAAACTGGCCAAGTGATGCGGTAGGCCCGCCGCGCAAGAGCGTGGTTACATTCTCAAGCGCCCGCCTCTTCCTCCGCCTGCGATCGGGGGAAGAGGCGGGTCGACGGAGTGGGGCTCTTGGCGCGCCCTTTGCGCCTCAGCGTCTTTGCGGTTTATTGCCTTTCCCCTTCTATTGTTTGCCCGCGCCAAAACGGCTAATATGCTGGGCTTGTTCCAGCCAGACTGGCCGGTGCGCCATCTTCGTTGGTTCCAGGAGTGCGTTGTGATTATTGTGATGAATTCGCATGCGCCGCAGGCTTCGGTGGACCGGGTGGTCGCCGAGATCGTGCGGATGGGGTGCGCGCCGCATTTGTCGCAGGGACGATTCCGCACCGTCATCGGGGCCGTCGGCGAAGAGGGACTCATCGACCAGAACCATCTGGCCGCTCTGGACGGCGTGGAAAAAGTCGTCCCGATCATGAAGCCGTACAAACTCGCCAGCCGCGAGTTTCACGATGAGGACACCATCGTTGAGATCGGCGGGGGTTCGGTCCCGCGGGTGAAAGTGGGCGGCCCGCACGCCGCGTGTATCGCCGGGCCGTGCGCCGTTGAAAATGAACACATGCTGCGCCGCATCGCCCGCGAAGTTCGCGACGGCGGAGCGACCATCCTTCGCGGCGGCGTCTACAAACCGCGCACCAGCCCGTATTCCTTCCAGGGACTCGGCGAGGACGCCCTGAACTGGATGCGATCCTGCGGCGACGAACTGGGCATGCCCATCTGCGTCGAGGTCATGGACACGCGCCAGGTCGAGACCATGGAACGCAAGGTCGATTGCTTCCAGATCGGCGCCCGCAGCATGCAGAATTTCGATCTCCTCCGCGAAGTCGGCAGGACGCGAAAGCCGGTCTTGCTCAAACGCGGATTGGCGGCGTCGGTCAAGGACTGGCTGCTGTCGGCCGAATACGTGCTCAGCCAGGGCAACCGCGGCGTGATTCTCTGCGAGCGCGGCATCAAGACCTTCGAGGACAGCGTTCGCTATACGCTGGACGTGACCAGCATCCCCGTCGTGCAGGAGGCGTCGCATCTGCCGATCATCGTCGATCCCAGCCACGCCGCCGGCCGGCGGGAATATGTCCCGTCGCTGGCGATGGCGGGCATGGCGGCCGGGGCGCACGGAATCATCGTCGAGGTGCATTACTGCCCCAGCGAGGCGCAATGTGACGGGCCGCAGGCGTTGTTTCCGCCGGTGTTCACCGAACTGATGGGGCAATTGCGGCGCGTGGCCGCCATCACGGGCAAGGAATTTGAACCGATCGCATCCCCGCCGCCCACCGGCCGGGTCGATTCGGCATTGGGAGTGTCTGCATGAAACGCGTATCGTTTGTGGCGGGAAACTGGAAGATGAACACATCGCGATCGACGGCGATCGACCTGGCTCGCGGCGTGGTGCGCGGAGCAATGTCCGGCGTCGATATCGGCGTGGCCCCGCCGTTTGTCTATCTGGACGCCGTCGGCGCCGCCGTCGCGGGATCGACCGTCAAGCTCGGCGCCCAGGACGTGTACATCGAAAAGAACGGCGCGTTCACCGGCGAAATCTCCATCGACATGCTCAAGGACTTGTCGGTCAGTTTCGTCCTGGCCGGCCACAGCGAGCGACGGCATGTGCTTGGCGAAAAACCGGAACTGGTATCGAAAAAGGCGCAGACCATCTACGCGGCCGGGTTGACGCTGGTGCATTGCGTCGGCGAGACCCTGGCGCAGCGCGACGCGAATCAGACGTTCGATATCGTGCGGACCCAGCTTGGCGAACTGGGCACGTGGGTGACCGATCCACAGCGGCTGGTCATCGCCTACGAGCCGGTCTGGGCGATCGGCACCGGCCGGAATGCCACCGATGCCCAGGCTCAGGAGGTTCACGCCTTCATCCGCCAGACGCTGGCCAAGACCTATTCGCAGGATCTGGCGGACCGGGTGCGGATTCAATACGGCGGCAGCCTCAAGCCGGATAACGCCAAGGCTCTGCTGTCGCAACCGGATGTGGACGGCGGCCTGATCGGCGGGGCATCGCTGAAGGCGGAGAGTTTCCTGG
>Ga0181517_10001800_pt1 | contig 23064 bp, 22 predicted proteins | sample PEATcosm2014_Bin_31_FD_119748 | JGI IMG/M metagenome (GOLD analysis project Ga0181517, IMG submission 119748) | Peatland microbial communities from MTU Mesocosm Facility, Houghton, MI, USA - PEATcosm2014_Bin01_30_metaG | ecosystem: Environmental > Terrestrial > Soil > Wetlands > Peat | place... | reverse complement strand
CGTGCCATTGGCAGGTGCCGGAGTAGGCTGACCGCGGGGTAGACTCAAGTAGAAATGGAATCGATGAGCCCACCCAGAACAAAGGATACGAAGATTCCGTGTCCTCCGGTACCGTTGGCAAGACTGTATCCCTGTGAAAGCGGCGAATCTGTGACCAGAATCACATCCGCCGGAAACGGATGCCGCCGAACCGTTAGGACGCGGTCAGCAGAAGCACAAATGCCGGAAAATCTCCTGCGGCTGATCAGCAGCCAGATGGGAGCCAACTCGAAAAAGGCAGATATAAATGACCTTCTGGGCAGGGATTGAGCAAGTGCGATGATTTCGGCCATCGTGCTCTTGCTGCACCATTTCCGGCGCTCGACAATCTCTTTCTGGAAGTACCCGAGATGAGCGATCAGGCCACCGAAAGAAGTACAGCCACTGCGAAGAAAGACCAGTAGAACCTCCGCGCAGGAGCCGCTCGCTGGTTCGACTTGTGGCGTTGCAATGGGAGCATTACCGGATACGCCGCCACCGTTCATCCAGTGACAAGCCTCCTGCTCCGAGAAGAGCAATCGCAATGAGACCGACAAACATACAGAAATCCGTGCGCCCTTCGTGCATCGCGGCCCAGAATCCCTGCTTGAGCAGCATTGGGATCTTCGTGGTCGCAATCGCGACCGCTATGTCGATGAGCAACGGCACTACTGCAAAGGTTGTCAGAAGTCCAACAAGCAGGAGCGCTCCGCAAACAATCTCTACAACACCGACAAATGGACCTGTGAATTGGGGTAATGGGATACCGATCTTCGCAAAACGACCGGCGCCGAGTGCTGCTGGAAAGAGAAATTTCTGAATACCCTCCGCAAGAAAGACCCAGCCGACGAGGATGCGAACGAGCAGGGTGCCCCAGAAGAGGCGACGCGGGGAATCTTGTACAAACATCGGCATGGCAAACCTCACGTGAACTCTAGTCAGTGCCTAGAGACAGATTCTCTCAGAAAAGATCAACGATGGGCGGAAATGTGAGTAAAAGGCTCAGACCGAGCAGTGCCAGAGCAGCGGCGATGATCCGCCGAGCGCCGGGATAAACCGGCATGTTGTAGGGGATGCAAGAGCCCTACAGGATAGGAAGTAGCGAATCCATCCTGGCCTCGAGTCTTGCGGTTGTCATCGTGAGGCGGCAGCCGAAGCGTAGACAGAGGCATTGGTGGGCGGGGTGATCGAGCTTCGAAAAGTCGCATTTCAGGATGCCAACTCCATGGTGTGTAGGAGGAAGGCAACACGACAGCCGCGTTACCCGCGAGTGGCAAAGGGCGATGTCATCATCGTTCGCTACGCCGATGATCTTGTGATGGGCTTTCAGCAGCGAGTTGATGCTGTGCGGTTCCTCGAAGAGTTCAAGGAACGGCTGGCACAGTTCGGCTTGGAACTACACCCGGATAAGACCCGGCTGATCGAGTTCGGACGCTATGCGGTCCGGACCCGGAAGCAGCATGGAAAGGGAAAACCGGAGACCTTCAACTTCTTGGGGTTCACCCACTACTGTGGGCAGCGCCACAAGAACGAAACCTTCACTGTCTGGCGAATCACTGCGAAACAGCGGATGGTTGCGAAGCTGAAAGCCATCAAGGCCGAGCTTCAACGCCGGAAACATGATCTCACCAGTCAGGTTGGTGCATGGCTTCGGAAGGTTGTCACCGGCCACTACTAATACCATGCTGTGCCCGGCAATCTCAATCGGCTGCGCACCTTCAGACATCGCGTCAATCGACTGTGGCGCAACGTCCTCGTTCGCCGCAGTCAAACCGCGAGGAAGAAGTGGGAGAAGCTTACCCCGGTCTTGGAAAGGTGGATACCACCACCCAGAGTCCTGCATCCTTATCCCGATGCACGCTTTTACGCCACTCATCCTTCATAAGAGCCGTATGCGTAAACGCGCACGTACGGATCTGTCCAGTGGGCGCTCAGTGATGAGCGGGTCCACACCTGCGAATCATGCACTGTGTCAGTGTGCTCGAGGCAGGATGTGAGATCGAGACTGAGATGTTCAACCCAACCGGCGCTCCAGACTACCCGATCTTCCCATTCACACGCAATGCGCGCCACGCTACGGCCCCAGTGTCCCCGGTGTAGAACCGGGGAACTGTGCAGCTCCAGGTCGACAGACATCAAAGTGCACTGACGCGGTATAAGACGACCCCGTGCGATGGAACAACCGCACTGAGGTCACTGCCTGTTTTCTCCATCGCGCCCGTCCACAGGTTGTGCGTGGAATAGCCGTGTTCATTCCTGGGGAGGCCAACGGCAGATGCCTGTACGGAGACCTTCTCCGCCGTGTTGCCGGTGTTGAACAAACCGACGATCACGTCTCCGTTCGCTTCCATCTTGGCGAACACCTGCTGGTTGCCGGTATTGGCAACTCTTCTCGCAGCGATCGAATCCTGGTCAACCGCGAGGACTGCGATGTTCTTCAGATATTTCTGCAGGTCCCGTTGGTCGAGGTTAGTGAGATCGACGCCGAGAATGAGGGGCGCCGATCCAAGCGCCCAAAGACTCAGCTGCGTCTGACGCTCGATTGCAGTAAGCCCGTTGTTGCTGCCGTTCCCTATCTCGATGGAGTCATAGTCGTTGAATCTCCCCGAACCAGAGTAAGGCTGCCACTCGGCCACATAGTTGAAGCGTTTCTCAATGTCTCTCCAGCTTGTCAGCGGGTAGCTGCTGCCGTTCTTTTCGCATCTATAGCATTCAACGTCGGGTGCGAATTCCCATTGATCAGCGTACTTCATCAGGGTTGGGGTGAGGGCTTGTGTAAAGCTTCCCTGTGTGACGTCCAGGGCGATCGGCCGCCCGCATTGCCGTATTGCTTTCGACCATGCCTCAACGTCAGCGGCGTTGCTGTTTTTCATGCCGTCGATTTTGATGTAATCGACGCCATATGCCGCGAGCATCTCGACCCATGAATTGATGTACTCCTGCGCTCCGGGCTTACTGTAACTGATGCCGAGCATGCCTTTGCAGTTGTAGTTTTCCTCCGCCACAGACGGATCCGCAATTTGGACGGCCGTGTACGGCGTGCCTTTAATCGGCGTGTTCTTACTTACTGCTTGCCTCGAAATACCCGGTGTAACGTAGATCCCGAACTTCATACCGAGACTGTGAATGTAGTCAGCGACTACCTGTATGCCATCGGTATCTCCCTGTGGCGGGAATCTCGAAGAGTCCGTCACCCAGCGGCCATAACGATCGACGTTGGGACCCTGGCTGCCCGGACACTGGTACCAAAAGTCGTCCAGGTTTATGTAGTTGTAACCGAGTTTCTCCAAGCCGGAGTCCTTGAGTGCTCGCGCCTGAGCTTCGATCTTCGCTGCCGTGGGATCCTTGCGGAGAAAGCTCCAACTGCTCCACCCGAGAACGGGTCTGCGCTCGAGACCATTCTTCTCCGTCCCGGCGTTTTGCTGGCCGCCCCCAGCAGCCGCGCCTGCCGACAAGACGACCATCAGTGCAACCGTTAAAGCATGTGTCAATTGCTTCATGAAAATCATCCCTTTCTTTATCCTTGCCGGCGTCTTCCTTTGGGGAATCTACCGGCCATGGCCCAATTGAGAAGCTTAACGCAGAAGGGCACTCTCATGTTCCGGTCGGTTGACCGGCAAACCGGAAGTTACCCCGAAAATGAAGTTCTGTACGGATTCGCGACGATACAGGAGTTGGCCAGCACAGCGGCAGTGGGTCGCCTAGACACGCGAGTTGAGAATTCAGCGACTCCTAGGTCCTGGGCACCCGGCGATAAAAATCATCCGTGCGGGCCTTTCCGAGGCCCGCACGGATGCCACGATTGTCGGCAACAAGCACTTCTGGCACAGCGGTAGCCCGAATAGGAGTTATGTCCCATGAGTATCCCGGGCAACGTCTCTACGAACTGGCGTGGGGAGTCGACGATGCGCTACCAGGGCGCTTCATATCGCAAAGAATTCTTCCATGTTCATGAGGCCGCCGGAAGTTATTTTCCTTTGGACGCCAAAACGAGTTCGAGAGTCGGATTTGCCTCGCCCCGCTGAACCTTGACTTGCAGCCGGTCGCCCGACTTTCCGAAGAGAAGCTCAGAAGCCTCTTCTCCTCTGCTGGCAGTCAAAGGCTGGCCCCCAACGGCGACAATTTCGTCACCCGGCTGCACGCCGGCCTTCGCCGCGGGAGAGTCTGGCGCCACTGCTGTGATCGGGGCCTTGCTCGCATTGGCAAGGTCAATCTCAAAACCTGTCGAGCCCAGCTCTTCTGCCTTGATGAATCCGTACGGCTTGAAATGCCCATAACAAAAACTGATGGCAACCGGCGCCGCCGGCCCGATGCCGATGCAGGGAGCGAACTGGTTCTGCCAGTTGATCATCAGTTTGACCTCGGTCATGAAGCCTGAAGCTGTGGGGCCTTTGGGCGCAGTCTGCGGACCACGTACCAGGCTTACGTTCACTGGGGAGCCGGCGCGCTTCAACGTCAGGTTCAAGGTTTCGCCCCGCTGTCCGAAGACCGATTTGGCCGCGATCATCCCGGGAGTGAGCTCGGCCGCCTTGCCATTCACCGCTGTGATCATGTCGCCCACCTGGAAACCCGCACTGGCAGCCGGCGACTGAGCATCGATCTTTGTAACGGTTCCGTCGCTGCTGCCTTCCGTACCGACGGTGAGACCCGAGTAGCCAACCTGGTTGCTCACAATGAAGCCCGCCTGCTCGAAGAGCGTGGCGCATTTTTTGGCTGCAGGTCCACCGACGGGACCGATCCCGATACAAGGCGCCGTGGCTCCCTGCGGGTTCACAAGTTCGGTCTTAACCTGCCCAAAGCCGTGCGTTGCCGCGGAGGCCAACAACGCAGCCAGGAAACAACCTCGAAAACCGGCCATCATAACCTCCCTAGCCCCGTCGGACACACTCAGCTTGATGCGGTACTTGCCTGTCATGCGAACGAGTGGGGAAGCGGGGACTGTCTCTTCCACATGGTACGCGCCTTCGCGAAAGATTGTGTATCCGAAAATCTGGAATCCCTGCGGGCGTCGCGGCGCCTTGAATCGTAACTTCGGTGAGCAAAGGCAGCGCGCCAATTGAATTTCAGGATTTTACGCATGGGCGGTCGCCCGGGGGACACAGAGGGTTCCAGTCGCCACGATGCCGTTTCCCGATGAGTAACTTCCGAGTAGGCGACAAACCGCCCTGAACGCAGCTCTTCGGCTGTTTCAGCCTTTCAAAAAAAGGTGATATGGGAAGGCGGCTGTCACCGCTCTAGTGGTGACCCGCCCGTGAGCAACTGTGCCTATTACAACGGCATCGGTTTCGGCGACCACGGCGACAACCACGTCGGCTTCGCTCTCATCGAGAACGAGGAACGCACTCGCCAGGCGCTCCGCGGCATCAAGCAGATGCTGGCGAAGGGAGTCGTGCCCGCCGTCCCCGCCTGACCACTCGCTCACCCCCTTTAGTTTTGTTGCCCCATCCTTCACGCGGTCTCATGGGCGAAGGGTGGGAAGGTGGGCACCGGTGCCTCGCGGTGCGTGCGCGACAAAGAATACCTCACCTTCTCCCGCTCACGTGGTATAGCAATAGGCCCTGTCCATTTGGCCCAGGCTGAGCATCACGGGTCAAGCAATCTCCACAATCAAACTTTCCCCGAGGAGGAGAAATCATGAAATTCATGGTGGTGTGGAAGACTAGTAACTACAAGACTGCGGTTGAGCAGTTTCTCAAGACGGGCGCCCCAGCACCGGCTGGAGGCAAGACATTGGGCCGCTGGCATGTTCCAGGGTCAATGCTTGGCTGGCACCTGATTGAAGCGAGCGGCCCGGAGGTTCTTGCCGAGCACGCGGCCGAATGGGCGGATGTTTTGGAGCTGGAAATTCATCCGGTCATTGAGGACGCCACAGCCGCAGCCGCTATGCAAAAGATACACGGCAAATAACGCGGTGCCCATCCTGCGAGTGCCCCATCCTAGCTCTGCCAGGGTGGGGTTAACGGGCAGTTCTCAAGCTGCGTTTTCTGGGTAAGGGCCTGCGGCGGAATCCCTCCAACTACGAACTAGAGCGGTGACAGCCGCCTTCCCATATCACCTGTTTTTGGAAAGGCTGAAACAGCCGATCTCGGCACTGCGGAATTAAGCACGTGGAATGGGGATTCCGGAAAGTTTTTGGAACGAGTCTGGAGTGCCCGGCGGGGAGTTCTATAGGTTCCGGGCGAACGACCGGCTGTTCGGCAGTTACCAGTTGAGTCACATTCCCGAACGCCTTCGGCATGGACGATGCGTTCGTTTCCCTGATTTTGCCGGCAGCCAGAAACCAGCCGCTATACTCTCGCTCAATGTTCGCCTATGCTGGTTCCACCATGGCATTCGGCATCCAGGAACGCAAGCAGTTCGTCGTCGAGTGCAAACGGTGTCGATGTCAAGTTCCCGCCGGGGTAAAGGACTTCCCCTTCCAGTCCATTGTTATCACTTGCCTTCTCTGCGGGGAGCAGCGTCGGTACCTGCCTTCAGAGTTCTCACTAGGGAGACCAGACCACTTGGTTACGAAGCAGGCTCGGGCGCGGGTACCTTAAAAGTTTGACCTCGAACCTACCTTGCCCAATTCACAGCAATCACTCACTCACGTTCCCGTTTCTGATCATCTCAGTATCGATAGGCGCTGTGCGATGGGTTCATCGCAACCGGTGTCCTTGGGATGTGCGATTGTGACCGCTTTAAAGGGTCTGCTTTTCAATAGGATGGTTCTAATTCGACCATGAAGAAAACGCCCGAGCCCGACGCGTTTATCGAGACCAAAGCGCCTCCTTCGCAGAGAACTTTGCGCGGCCTGGACTGGCTCAATTTCCTTCTTGCAGATGTGCAGTCGGGAGTGGGACCGTTCCTGGCGATTTATCTAGCCGGCTACAGGTGGAACGAAGAAAGCGTCGGACTGGCGCTCACAATCGGCGGGATAGCGGGAATTCTCACTCAGACGCCGGCTGGTGGGTTGGTTGATTCATTGCGATCGAAACGTGCTCTAGTGGGCGTGGGCGTAGCTGCACTGGCCACAGGAGCGATGCTGATCGCGCTGTTTCCCTCGTTTTGGCCGGTCATGGGCGCTCAGGTATTGATTGGCGGCACATCCAGTCTCTTTCTCCCGGCCACCCGACACTCAAGGTTCGCGAATTGACGTTCCAGGATAGGACGCGTTCCGATGTGATCCTAATCGATCGGGATGACCAGACTGTTATTGTCGAGTGCAAGCAGGGACAGCCTACCGTGGCTGCCATCAATCAGCTCCGGCGTTATCTGGCACACCTCAAGAAAGAGAAGGGCATTAAATCGCGAGGAATTCTCGTTCACGGCGGATCCAAGAAACTTCACGATGAAGTAATAAAAGCAGCGGATGTCAACCCGAAAATCCAGATCGTCCAGCACCGACTCGCCGTCGATTTCGCGCGGTGCAACTAGATCAAAGGTCGTCTCGAAGGAAAGATCCCGTGGGAACGATCATTCCGGATCTGTAGGGTAGATCTGATGGGTGGGATCATACCAAAGGATCTCGAACTCGGCTAGCTGTCGAAATCCCCAAAGGCGCCGTAGATTTCCCAACCGAAACCGGAAAATTACATCCGAGTACATCTCCAGTTCAATGAGTCGATACTGAGCCTCCTCGCAGATTTGCTCAGCGTCCATGTTGTGATGCATCTTATGGCGTGAATTATCTGAGCCCGAAACCATGTTGTCGATCTCGCCCCAAGTCAACCTCGCCCATTCCTGAAGTTTAGGGAGAATCGTTTCGTTCCATTCTTGCTGGGTCCGTTGACGATCGACACCCCAAGACCATGTACCTAAGACGTCGGGGCTTTTGCAATTCCAAGTCACTTGTTCGCTGTATATCGATCCGGGATTGGCTCCAGCACGAGGCGTCTTCTGGACCGGCTGCAGCTCTGCACGAGCTTGACGCTCCTCTTTAACGCGCTCCCGGAGCCGCGCTGACTTTCCGTCTTGCTTTAGTTTTTCTTGGATTTGTCGAGCAATTCGGGCCTCACGCTTGTTCATCAGGCGCAAGAGTTGAATAGTACTCGGCCATCGCCGCAGGAGTTATCGGCGTGTTCTGTCCCTGACCGTAAGCATCCTTCCACGGATCTTCCATGTGGGTTAGATCGCTGAGCCATTGAGCATCACGCGCACCATAAAATTGGAGTACCCGATCGATCGTGTCACGGTCCCCATGCCAGAGCTTGCTGGAGTCGCCGCCCGGAATACTGTTCACTCGGAACGTACCGCGCGTGGCCGCCCAAAGCGGACGAACCACAGGCCCATTCTTCCAAGCCTCGATCTCCTCGGGGAATAGAAGATCGTCTGTCCAGACGATGGACCAAGCCTGGCTGTAATAAACCAGCTTCTGGAGCTTCATGGTCGTCATGGGGCCATGTGCTTCCAAAATGTACTGGGCTACATCCAAAACTGACGGCATGATCTCCTCCTTCGCAAGCCCCCACCACCATACACTATTAGACGCATATACGTCTGCTTCCGCTTCTATTGCAGTTCATCGACTGAATCACGAGTCTTAACATGCCCCCGCTACAGTTCTCGCTACAGAGTGACCGCAGCGCACTTGGGGATATGCTTTATCTATTTGAAAAGATTGGAGGCGCGGGCCGGGATCGAACCGGCGCATAAAGGTTTTGCAGTTTACCGAACCTCGCGTAAGTCGTTAAGAAAACAGGGCACTTCCGCTGGGCGAAGTCCCCAAAAACCGGCTTTTTAGCACCCATTTTTCGCTTAACGGCAGCTTAACGGCAGCTAGAATTCTGAGCTCTTCGTCGGCCCTTCTCGTCTCTGCCGGCTGGTACATGCTACCCCTTTCAGTCATCATCCCGGGCCAAAGCTCAGGACCAGATGACTCGAGGATTCTGAATCCGTTTCGATTTTCTGTCAAATTTCGACTTCAAGCTTACGAAAGGTGGAAGCCCGGCCTTTTCAGGGCCTTAATAAACTGTGTTTACAGCTCACTTACAACACTTCGTGGGCTGTCTGAATACGGCGAAATACGTGTAAAAACGGGCCAATCACGGGTGAGCGAACACGGGTGGAGATTTTCTAGGTCGCGCTCGGTATAGCGGAATCCATGTGATGAAAGTCTGCGATGTCACCTGGAGGTCAAGGGATAGGAGATAATTGCAAGCAATATGTCAGCGGTTCCTCAAGGCGACCATCCGATTCTTGAGCGCGGGGAGAGGCGAAGCTGCTGATCGTGGTCCATAAGAGTTGGCGAAAGCACGTACAGGCAGTCCCGCGTGGAGCGCGTGATGCGCCCCTATCGGTGGCTGCGGAAGCTACCCAGGAGCCGTGATCGCGGGTTGGTGATTGCAACGATGGTATGCCTTGCGATTCAGTTTTTGAGGAGGCGGCGGGAGTCGAACCGGACATCGGTGTTGAAAACGCTCAACTTATTGATTCTGGGAATGCCTGAATTGGCATGAATACCAAGATTTCCAAATCTACTGTACGGTCACTGTACGGTGATTTCCCAGAATTCCCACAACTCCCAAACTCCACCTTCGGACGGCCCTGACTATAGCAAAAGAGCATTCTGAAGTGCCTCCTCAGTATTTCACAGGTCCAGCGCAAGCTTAGATGAAATATCTTCGTTCGCCCCCGCATCCAGTTCGAGAAAGCGGAGCCCAAGGATGGCCAAAGCCTCCTCCACCCGCTCATCTCCGGTTCAATTCCTTGCGTGCGTTACCGCGTCTCGACGAGCGCCTGGTAAACCGGCCAATTGAGAAATGGAAGAGCATGTGTCCGACGGACTTTACATCCACATAGAAACTGGAGGACTGTCGCGTGTATGGAAACGGCAAGGAACCGTCATTGAGTCCCTTGGGTGCCCGCGACCTCTGCCGGACAGGGGGTCGATTCCATGCTGCCCGAAGGGAATCTGAAGCCTGAACCGCACACCTGGATTCTTCTCGATCAGTGAGCAATCTCGGCTGGTTGGGATTCGCGAATCAGGTCGATCGGTGGCCTTCTTCTCCCTTGAATTTCGTAGCGGGGAAGCGCGAACATAAGCAGGCACGGAATGAGGGCAGGTAGTGCCAGGAGCTGAATCGTGATGGGCCGATAAGTGCCCATCGCGTCGAATATGCGGCCTACCAGGATAGGGCCAGTGGCGGCTCCAATGGCGTAGGTGGTCCAGGTGAGGGCGTATAGGGTGGAGAAGCGCTTGAGGCCGAAGTAGCGCCCGAGAAGGTAGGGCGTGATATCGCCCTCACTACCCATGCTGAATCCGATAAGTGCGGCAGCGATCAGACCCGCGGTCAAGCTGCTGGCCACCGATAGCGTCACAATGCCGAGTACCGTGATCAGGAGCATGATCTGCGAAACACGGGGGCCGAAAAAGCGGTCGAGAAAGAGACCCGTAAGAAGGCGTCCGATCAGACCGGTAGCTCCGATGACGGAGACGGACCAGGCCGCGCCGACGGCGGAGACTCCGCGGTCGGTTAGCAGCGCTGAGAGGTGCGCGATGGTTCCATTCACGCTGATGGCGTAGAGACAAACGGTTGCGGCGATGATCCAGAAGGCAGGGGTCCTAAGGGCCCTGGCAACAGGTTCGCCAAGTTCAGTCGAGACATCCCGGTCCTGCTGAGCGACGGGGCGTTCCCGGACGAAAGCCGCGGTGAGAGGAAAGCCAACAGTAAAGGCAAGGAGACCGAGGGTGAGATATGCGGCGCGCCATCCCAGGTGTGTGATGACAGCCTGAACGAGGACGGGAAGCAGCATGGCTCCCAAGCCAGTGCCGGCAAGCATGATTGACAGTGCGAAACCGCGGCGGTAATTGAACCAGGTAGAAATGGCGCGGGAGTAGCCAATATAGGCGGTTCCAGTCCCCACCAGGCCAATAACAAAGAACGTGAGGTAGAAGTGCATCAGATGCGGCGTCAGCAATGCGAGCGAAGCATAGGCGGCAGAGAAAACAACGATGCTCGGCAGGACGATGCGGCGTGGCTTATAGCGGTCCAACAGGAAGCCAAGCCCGGGCGAGGCGGCGGCCAATGTCAGAGCGGCGATACTGAATCCTGCAGAGATGGCTTCGCGATGCCAGCCGAAACTCTCTGCGAGTGGCTTGAGGAAAAGGCCGAAGGTGTAAGGCACAATCGCCGCAAAGCTGACCATGATCCCAAAAAAGCTGGCTATAACGATCTTCCAGCCGGGGTAGGCAATTGCGGATTCGTCTATCTGGGCTTTGGCTGTCGGCGTTGTTTGCTCAGACATAAACGGGTATGACCTCGGCTAGCGATCTTTGCAGACTGATTTCGTGTTCTTACGCAGGGTGGAGGCGCCGCTGCTCCAAAGCAGTGTTCAGCGCTGCATTGTGGCAATCGCAGCCTCCGTCACTCCGGTGTAACCATGTTCAACAATCTGAGCAGCACGTGCCCGATAGATGGCGGGATCCTGAGGAGCCCAGGTATCCAGACCATCGACGTACCGGTTGCACATACAAAATACCGCTGCAATCAAAACGGTGTCGTGAATTTCTAGATCGGTCGCACCTTCAGCGCGCGCCGTGGAAATATCTTCCGCCGTCACGTGCTTGCCACCAAGCTGCACTTTCCCAGCAATGTTCAGCAGTGCCTTCAGCTTGGGGGAGATTGCAGCGCTCGGCCAGTCCGTCTTAACCTTCTGAACCAGTACTTCGTCGTGGCCAAGTTGCGCCGCCGCTACGGCACCATGAATTGTCTGGCAAAAGAAGCAGTCGTTGCGCCAGGAAACATGTGTTGCGATCATCTCCCGTTCGCCGCGCGACAGCGAGCTCTCTCCGCGCAGGAGCACGTTCACCAACTCGTTGAGTGGTGCCGCTGTCTCAGGGCGAAACGTCATGGGACCGAGGATGCCAGGAAACTCTCTGCCGAGTTCTTCGGCAATCGGAAGTTGAATATGAGCCATTGATGACGATCCTTTCGAGGGGAAGTTGCCTTGCTACAGGCAGAGCGGGAAGCGGAACCCGGAACGCGCCCATCCTACGCGGAGGTCACAGTCGTGTGCTTCCATCAAAGGATGGAGAGCGGTTCTTGCAGCGCTATATCGCGCCATGATGAGCTCGCTGTCACTTTTCGGAAGGTGCCTGACCCAGACGTCGAGCCATGGTGGTAAGCAGCTTGGGCCGAACACTCGGCCGTGTCCAGGGGCACTCGGCGATGCAAATTCCGCACGATGCTGATTCGGCAAAAAATGGAATGCACTTATCGAAGTCCACATACCAGCGCTCAACGCCGCGAACCATTTGCTTTTCTTCATTGATTGCTGCTGGTGGACACGCGTTCGTACATACCTGGCAGCTAGAACAGAACTCATCGGCGCCGAAGCGGTCAGGCTTTGTAGCCACAAGCGGCATGTCGGTGGTCACTCCAGCCAGACGCAACCCCGATCCATAGTGCCTGTTAATCAGCGAACCGTGCTTGCCCAGTTCTCCCAATCCCGAGGCAATGGCCGGCGGAATCAGGAGCAACGCGCTTGCAGACGGCCCTGGATAAGCCTGGGCGTTATAGCCCTGAGAACGAATCCAATTGGCGAGAGCAAAAGAAACACGCGTGCCTCGCGCGTACTGCTCACCAATTTCGGTTACGCCAATGCCGTTGCTTTCATCCGAAGGAACCTCTTTCAATCGTTCATAGTTGGGGGCGAGGGCCAGCACAATCACCCACGGCTCGTCGATCGCATATCCTTCGAAGACGTAGAGCGGCTCCATGGGCGCAATGCCAACTCCGCCAGCCTCATGCGCGAGCGCGAAATCAGTTGCTTCAGCCGCAAACTCCTCCGGCGAGGCCCGCCGCCGCACCGCAGCTACGGGAGTCAGTTCGGGATGTGTGTACGCCGCTACAAATGCCTCTGCCGAACCTGGACATTTCCGCGAACTGGTGCGCGCCACCGTTTGCAATTCGCCATAGGGATGCTTGTCCGGAGGATGCCAAAAGAAGGGCGACGGCCTCCGGCTAGCGCTTTCTCCGAGCCCATTAATCGGGTTTCCAGAAACCTTGAGGAGGGAAAGCGTCTCCGGCCTGGGCTCGTAGCTGCCTCGCGGGGGACGCCTGGGATTTCCAGACGCAGGCTTTGCCTCGTCCTGCACCGCCGCTCGTTCATTCGACATCGCTGTTCTCCTAGAAGCTCAGCCTTGCAGATAATTGAAACTGCCGCGCGGCTCCGGCAAATGTTGGAGTGCCAAAAGTCGGATTGTCCGGGCTGGTGACACCGTCCCCAAAGGCCTTGGGAATCGGCCCTGCGAACTCCCCCGCCCCATAGACCTGATCCACATCCTGCACATTAACGCGATTCAGGAGGTTCAACGCTTCCGCACTCAGGTTCAACTTAAGCCGCTCATCCAGGTTCAATCGCTTTTGAAGGCGAAGATCCGTGTCATAGTAGGATGCGCCGCGATAGGAATTGCGTCCTATATTGCCTACCCGATCGTTGAACGGGAAGCCATCGCCATTCACATCTGACCCCGCAAGGATGCTGTAGTACTGAGGGCTCTGCAAGGTGTTGATCATTGACATCGAAAAGTTGCGCAAGGGTGCAACCCAGGTGCTTGGTGATTCTCCGAGGAGGGTCAAAACCAGCCGATGCCGGACGTCGTTGTCGCTCACTGCGCGATCGAGTTGCGGCGCTAGATATTCTTGTGGCTCATCCTGTAGCTGGTTTTCCGTGGCGATGTCGATGGATTTTCCGTAGACATAGTTAGCGAGCACGCTGAAGCTCTGCCCAAACTCCTTGCGCAGGCCCACGTTTCCGGCGTTGTAGATCGACCAGCCTGAAGCCGTTGCCTCCAGCGCGAATCCGAAGTTGGGATCGGCCGGCGCGAACTTCTGTCTGCCATCGGAGAGAAAGCCGTTCGGCACGGCATTGATGCTGTTTGAACTCTCCAGATGAAGTGCATGGAGATAGTGAAATCCAACCGTGAGATACCACTTGTTCCCCAGCTCGTTTTCAACTTCCAGGTTGGCTTGCTCGGAGTAGTTTGAAGGATAGTTCCGTTTTACAAAACCCAATGGAAACTGCTTAAGGATTGCGGGGTTTGGGTAAGTTCCAGTGTGCGTAAAGTTAGCGAACGCGGACCCCGCAAGCACCGGGCCGGCCGCCCCCACCATGCCTGCTGGCCCAAACCCTGTAAGGTCATTTTCCGGATCGGCGAATTCAGGCAGAAGGGGCTGATTCATGTGCGTAAAAGGGGACGCACCGTGCCATCCATTGATCAGACTGCTGTATTCGAGCGATCCAGTGTATAGGCCAAAACTGGAGCGCACTACGCCTTTCCCGTTACGAAAAGCATAAGCAATCCCCACTCGCGGCTGGATATTCCCAAAATTCATGGGATTCATCTTGCCCAGGATGCGAAGATCGCTTGCCGACGGAAGAAAATCAAGGTCGTAGCGCACACCGAAGGAAAGTGCGAGGTTGGGCCGCGCTCTCCACTGATCTTGCACATAGAACCCGGTCAGTTTATGCCAAAAGGCGACAGCATCTGCAGCCTTGTGCGCCGGTCCATCCGGGCCGTCGTAGAATCCGTTCTCCCAGGGCAAGCCGCGCTGCGGCACTTGGTTTCCAAAATCTGCCCGGGTCTGCTGAAAGAGAAACTCGACAGCAGTTCCGGGACCGAAATGGCTGAAAGGCCCAGCACCAAAAAAGCTCTGCGGACTGAAAATCCCTACGCCCGGCGTGAAGTAGGGCGTTTCCGCGGAGAACCAGATTGGCTCAAACTCTACGCCGACCTTGATGGCGTTGGAGTCGTGCGTATATGTCAACGCCTCTCTGGATTGGAAATGGTGCTCGCTGTAGTAATCGACTCCGCCTAGAAATCCGCCGCTATAGAGCGTATCGGCGACATTGATCGCCGGCTCAAAACCGGCCCCCACCGGATCCATGTAAAAGATTCGTCGGCCAAAGGCAACCGAACTCTCCGAAGTCCAGCGGCTGTTGAAGAGATGAAAGAAATTTCCGTAAGCCGTCTGATCGTGAATGCGATTGTCGCGATAGCTCGATGGCAATCCCTGTCCTGGCGACGTGGCGGCAGTATTGCCATTCCTAACAGCGGTAAATAAGTAACCGGCAGACAAAGTGCTTTTGTCACTGAATACATTGGTGACTTTTCCAAAGGCATTGTCATAGTCGCCAATTTGTAAGATAGACCCCAGCTTTTCGGGCGAAAGGCCCAGATCAGTCTTGACTTCATTGATGCTTGGAGTGCCCGGCCCAAGGCAGCCCTCGGTGTCGATGCAACTCAGGATGAAATGCGAATAAATGGGCGATTGCGCTCGCCGCTGACCTTCGTAGCCAAAGAAGTAGAACGCTTTGTCCTTACGCAATGGGCCGCCCACTGTCGCTCCAAACTGGTTGAATCGCAGGGTATTGAACCCTCGAGCGGAGAGTAGATTGCTTGCGTCCACAGCGCTGTCGCGGGCATACTCGTAAACCGATCCGTGCAAGTCGTTGGTTCCGGATTTAGTGATCGTGTTAACCGCCGCGCCGAGATTCAAGCCGCCGCCGGCTGCGTCCGGACCGTCGACGACTCGAAATTCCTGCACCCAGTCCAGCGATGGGCTTACTCGCTGGACTCCGGAGACCGTGGTCGTATAGTTGACGCCGTCCAGGCCATAGAACACGCTATGCGTCTCGCGCAAACCTCCGAAGCTAATCTCGAGCTCCGATTCCTGAAATGCCGACTGGGCGCCCGAGCTCGAATTCCGACCGACTGTCGCCATCGGAGTTAACAGCACGAAGTCAATGAAATCCCGATCTGAAATGGGCAGTTCGGCAATTTGTTCTGGAGCGATAACTTCACTGCCTTCCGTTCGTTCTTTGTCTATGCCCGTCGTTGAATCGCGGACTTCGACTTGCTCTGTGGCAGCGCGGACCCGCAAAGTGATTTGCAGAGAGGCCTGCTGACCCAGCATCAGGATGAGTGGCGCCTGGTACGCGCCAAAGCTCTCCGCTTCCGCAGTGCATTTGTATTGTCCGGCCGGAAGTCCTGAAATCACTGCCAACCCGAGCTTGTCCGAAACTCCGGTCCGGACCACTCCCGTATCGACGTTACGAACGGACACGTTTGCCCCTGCGATAAGCTTGCCAGCTGGATCGGCCACCGTCAGGTTCACCGTGGCGAACTGCTGGCTGAGCATGGTCGAGGACCCCGCTGTCGCCAGTAGAAACAGCAGGATGAATTGATGCACGGAGCGGTGAAGAGCGCGAACACATAGTTGCGCGGCACGGCGTGCGTCCCCCTGGGGGAAGAGAGCGAGCAAATCATTCATTTGGAGATCCTCGACAGAATGTGATTTGGGAAGTGCGAAGCGGGGAGCCGCAATTCAGAGCGAATTATTGAAGATTCTCAGCAAGACTCGCAACGACCACAAGGACGAGATCTTCCTCCTCCTGAAGATGGAGAGAAGCCGCGCGGAGCAACGGGAAATGTCTGCAGAATTCCATCTTTCTGGAAATCCGCTTTCAGCCGCACGCTGCCCCGGCGCACGGGTTGGACCCGTGTTGGCCTCCCACCCTGCGCGGAAAGATCGGGAAAGCGCTTTCATGGGCACATCTATCCACCGAAAGCGCGGTGTTTGAGTGCAACTTTCTATCGATGCGAGCAATGCGCGGAACGGTTAGTATTCAAGGTCTCATGGTCGCCGCGGTGAACGTGTCGACCATCGATTCCGCGTTTTGGACTAGATCTGCTCACCCATCTTCGTTTTAGTACGATTCTCGAGGTCAAATCATGAATCGCCGAAGTTTCTTGCGAGCAAATGGCTCAATTTGCGCTGGTTGGGCTCTCACCCATACGTTGCCTGTTCTGGCGGATAGCCACTCCGCGAGCGGATGGCGAACGTTCGAGGTCGTCACCAGAGTAGAACTGATCAAGCCGGACGGTGCCAGTCATATTTGGCTGCCAGCGCCACTCATTCGCGACACGCCTTATCAGAAGACAGTTTCGACCCAGATCATTGCGGAGGGTGGAACTGCGAGGCTGAGCAAGGACAAGCAAGACGCCCTCGGGATCGTGTCCGCGATGTACTCCGCAAACGCCAACCCGGTACTGACGACGACCAGCCGCGTCTCGTTGAAGAACTACGCGGTAGATTTGTCCTCAAGGGGAACGGCGTCGCCAGTTTCACGCGCTGAACTGGACTACTTCCTTCAGCCCAGCCGATATGTTCCGACAGACGGCATCGTCAAGCAGACTGCGCTGAAGGCGACTACTGGCGCGACCACGGACATCGAGAAAGCGCGGGCTATTTACGAGTGGGTTGTGGAAAATACATTTCGTGATCCTAAAGTCCGCGGCTGTGGTCGTGGTGACATTCGATTCATGCTGGAATCCGGCGATATGGGCGGCAAATGCGCTGATTTGAACGCTCTCTATGTTGGGTTGGCGCGCTCGGTGGGCCTGCCGGCGCGGCACGTCTATGGTCTGCGCATCGCCAAATCAGAGCTGGGCTACAAAAGTCTCGGTGTGGCCACCGATAAAGCAACGAAGGGACAGCATTGCCGCGTGGAAGTCTACCTGCGTGAGCATGGATGGGTGCCTGTGGACCCGGCCGATGTGCGCAAAGTGGCTTTGGAGGAACCTCCCGGGAATCGTCCATTGGACGATCAAATCGTGTCGCGGGCCCGCAATTATTTGTTCGGGTCATGGGAGATGAATTGGATGGCATTCAACTACGCCCATGACGTGAACCTACCCGGATCCGTAAGCAAACCGCTGGTGTACTTCATGTATCCGCAGGCGGAAACCTCGGAAGGACGAGTCGATCCATTCGATCCCGACAACTTCAAATATGAAATCACGGTTAAGGAAGTGAGCTACCTCCAACAGCCTGCAAGATTCGAAATCCACCCTTGGCACCTCAGAACGCATTGCGAAGCGAGAATTGCTGCACACGTGGCGTGGTCCAAGTCGCGCTATGGACGCCTTGCGAACCTGTGGTTAGGTTGTTTCCGAGCGAGGTTCGGTTCGTATCGAAACGCACGGAGTTGGTTGCGTTGCAAACTTCCCAGGCGAATTCCAGCAGCGGCTGAATGCGTAGAACTCAACCGAATGATCGAGCAAGCTATCCATCGACCGATGCAGGACAGTGCGTCGGCCCAGCAACTACTATTTGCCCGTAAACTCCGCCGCACGTTTTCTTCCTCTGAACGAGGGCGGGTACCACTACTGGTGTCCCCGCCAGGATTTTCCAACTCACGGAGCCTTTGATGCGGCAGGTTCTTTGGCCCGGGTATCACGGTGAGCGACGCTCCACGGAATGTCAATCTACCCGTCGGTGTCGCTCCGGCTTTTTGTGCCAAGTCTTTTGGGAGAGTCGAAACAATATGATCTTCGTTCGGAATGTGTCGGCATTTGTAATACTCGCTTGCCTCAGTTTGTCTGCGCAACAAATCACGGGAAACATTCGCGGTACAGTTACAGACCCAACCGGTGCTGTGATTCGGGACGCCGCGGTTACAGCACGGCAGGCGGAAACGGGCCTGTCCCGCACGGCGAGCACCGATCGCGACGGTAACTACGTCCTTCTGGAACTCCCGGTCGGACACTATCGCCTGCAAGTCTCGGCGAAAGGATTCCAGGAGCATGTGCAGGATGGCATCACGCTCAACGTGAACGAGACGGCTTCGGTCTCTCCACATCTCGCGGTTGGATCGGAAAAGGAGCAGGTGCTGGTGAACGCCGATGCCGAGCTAATTGAGCCAACCGTCACCAGCATGGGCAAGGTAGTGCAACAGCAGGAGTTGGAGGATCTGCCCCTGAACGGACGCAACTTCTGGCAACTTGGCCTGTTGCAGCCTGGAGTCGTCCCCTTGACGCCCGGGATTTCGGAAGCGGGTGGATCGCTACGCAACGGCCAGGCTTATGCGGTCAATGGCCAGCGTCCTGAATCAAACAACTTTCTCATCGACGGAGCGAACAACTTCAACGGAGTTGACGGCGGATTCATCCTCAAGCCGCCGGTGGACGCTATCAGCGAATTTCGTATCATCACGCATAGCGCAAATGCCGAGTTTGGAGGCGCGCTGGGATCAACGACGAACATCATCACGCGGTCGGGCACAAATCATGTCCACGGGACGTTGTGGGAGTTCCTCCGCAACGACGCAGTCGACGCCAACAATTATTTCGCCCAGACGAAGGAACCGCTGAAGCAAAACCAATTTGGCGCCGCGGCCGGTGGGCCGCTCAAAAAGGACAAAACGTTCATTTTCGGCTTCTATGAAGGCTTCCGCAATCGGCAGGGCGAGACAGCACTGACCACAGTGCCTTCGGTGAAGCAGCGTACCGGCGACTTCTCCGAACTCCCTTACCAACTTTTCAACGTTTTCGCGAATGCACCTTACCCGAATAACCAGGTGCCGCAAGGCCAGTTCAACTCGGTTTCGAAAAACCTGCTGAGCTTTTTCCCGCTTCCAAACGCCGGCACAAATCTGTTCTCCACAACGCAGACCATAAGCAATGATACCGATCAGTTCGGCATCAAAGTCGACCATTACCTTGATCCCCACGACTCGCTCAGTTTCCGTTACATGTTCAACCAGCTCTCCCAACTCGATCCGCTATCGCCGGGCGGCGCCAGCGTGCCAGGCTTCCCGGTGGGAGAAGACCAGCGCGCGCAGAATTTTGTCGCGGACGAAACGCACACCTTTTCGCCCGCCGTCATCGGTGTGGCGCGATTCTCGTTCCTTCGCAACAAGTTCCTCTTCGGCGAGCACGAGGACCATCAGTCACCCTCAAGCCTCGGATTCCAATACAAGCCCAGTCTCGATATCGCCACTGGGCCGCCATTCATCCAGGTGAATGGCTATTCCACGGTTGGTGATCCCATCACCGGCCCGCGCAACACCTACGAAGACGTCTTCGATTTCTCCGGATCACTGAGCTGGGTGCGCGGCAAGCATGAGCTGAAATTCGGCGGCGGATACCAACATCAGCAGATCAACGTGCTGCAGGGGATCGCGACCAACGGCTTCTTTGTATTCGTGCCATTCCCGGTAACGGACGCCTTCGCCAGTTTCCTCATCGGGCAGCCGATCGTCTTCCTGCAAGGTATCGGCGATTTCTCGCGTGGGATTCGCGGCAACAATGCGAACTGGTACGTGCAGGATACGTATAGGGTCACGTCGCGATTCACAATCAATGCGGGACTGCGTTACGAGTTGCCCGAACCGTACACCGAAATTCACAACCGGCAGTCGTTGTTTGAGCCGGGGAAGAAGTCCCAGATCCTACCCAATGCGCCGGTTGGACTCTTGTATCCGGGTGATCCAAGTGTGCCCGCAGGCCTGATCCCTACCGATATGAAGGCATTTGCGCCGCGCTTTGGCATCGCGTGGGACCCGAGCGGGCATGGCAAATTGCTGATAACTTCGGCGTACGGCATCTTTTATGAGCCCTATTACACTGGACAGGGTGGGCCTTTGCAAGCACCGATCAGTGCACCTCCCTACCTCGGGACGCCGCAGGTGAGCCTGCCGGACTTCGCTGATCCATTCAACGGAAATCCTCCCGCCGCAGGCACGTTCTCCACGCCGCTCACAAACTTGACTCTGTCGCCGGCCCTGGCACTCCCTTATGCTCAGGATTGGGACCTAAACCTGCAGCAGTCGTTCGGGTCCGATTGGCTTTTCGAGATAGGATATGTCGGCACCAAGGGCACGCGCCTGCCGCGCTTCATTGAAGCGAACCCAGCGGTTTTCGTTCCCGGGACCGTGAACGGCCAGCCAATTTCGAATTCCAGCAATGCCGATCAACGGCGGCTCTATTCCGGCTGCACGCTCGCCGATCCGCCGAGCAGTTGCCAGTTTTCATCCACCGGCGAGATCGCGGGAATCGCTAACTCATCGTACAACGCGTTGGAAGCGTCACTGCGCAAGCGGTTCAGCCACGGGTTGTCATTCCTCGCGTCGTACACGTGGTCAAAGGCCATCGACGATGTTTCGTCGTTCAACATTACCGGATCAGCGTCGAAGCCAGTCGCAGGCGAAAACGATCTCGCCCAAGATCCGTTCAATCTCGCAGCAGAACGCGGCCTTTCGGCGTTCGACGCGCGCAATCGATTCGTAGGGAGCTATGATTGGGCGCTCCCTTTCTGGACCCAGGGGCAGAACTGGTATCAGAAGGCGCTCGGCGGATGGCAGTTGGATGGAATAGCCACGCTGATGAGCGGCACTCCGTTCACGGTCTTCGACTCGAACGACGTTTCGGCACAAGGCAGCGCGCCCGAGATCACCGGATTCTCTGCGCAGCGCCCCAACCTCGTCGGCAACCCCAATAACGGGCCGCGGACGGTGAAAGCCTGGCTCAACACAGGCGCATTCCAACGACTTGATCTCAAAGCAAATGCGGGGCAGTTTGGCACGGAAGGCCGCAACGTGAATATCGGTCCGGCTTTTGCCGACTGGGACTTCGCCACCCTTAAGAATTTCAAAGTGGCCGAATCGAAACAGCTCCAGTTCCGTGCAGAGTTGTTTAACGTCCTAAATCGCGCGAACTTCCATTTGCCCGACAGCGACATCAGTTCGCCCACATTCAACCATGTCCTTGAGGCTGGGGCACCGCGCCAGGTGCAGTTTGCTCTGAAGTTCATCTATTGAAGGGTTCGAACGAACCGATGTGGAAGTGTGGGCAGAAAACCGAGCGATGAGTTCTACGATTTACGCGAGGGTGATCAATTCAAGGCGAGGGAAGCATTGATTGCCTGCGCGAGATCTTGTGGATGAAATCCGAAGGGGCCGGATTTGCTCTTATACAAAATCCGGCCGCCCTGTCCGATCAGATAGAGGCGATCGGGCCAACCCGTGTAAGTCGACTCGACGCGATTATCGAAGCCATCGATCAACGCCGGGAATTTGATGCCCAGCCTGCGCACGCATGCGCCTGCCACGAAAGCGCGCTCTGACTCGTCTTTCGGGCTTCTGAAGAGTACGCCATCGCGCACGTTGGACTGCATCTGCCACACGTCGGTGGGATGCACCTCAAGAATGTAAACAGCGTAAAACCCGATTTTGCCTTGGTATTGCTCGGCCAGTTTATTGAGGGCGGGAAAGTCCAGTGAGTTGCTTGAAGCGGCCGACATCCATCATGGTGCCACGCAAAGCGGCTATTTGCGCAGTGAGCCGGGCGAGCGCTGTGCTGTGAATGAACAAGTTGTCGTTTCCCTGCTTCTTCGCCCGATACTGACCGAAAATCCCGCTGGCAATCCAGATAGATGTGACGTAGCTTACACTTCTATCTCATACTTACAGTGGACCCAATTCTCAATCATTGTCCCGATGCGCTCGCCTGAATCGCAGCATAAACTCCAGACATTCCCCAGACTAATTGCCGCAGAGCATGCGTGCTTGACTCATTTTGCCGTACGCTCTTTCGCAGATTCTTCGCTGGTCTTTGCGATCAGCGAAGTCTGGGTGCAGATTTGTTTTGCCTTGATCCATGGCAAAACTTCCGACTATTCGGAAGAACCGAGCCGAGGAACGTTGAGACTATGCGACCTGTTTTTCCGCCGCCCAGCACTTCGCATGGATTCATTAAATATTCAGAGAGCCACTCTGAATGCTTCGCCGTTCTGACTCCATCAATGGGATGGTGCGGTAGTCAATCAAATTGTCGAAGACGTTGGAGCGATCGGTTCGTACACTACTTGGTAATCCAATCGCAAGACGAAGCCGTGCTTCTGCCGCATCATAAGTGCGCAGAACCGGAACAAGAGGCCCGGCCTGGCGCACAGTGTATGCGCCCTCCAAGGATCCCAGCCTTCATCCGCGGGCCTTTTCTTAACATGCAGTGCTTCATTGAAGGAGAGCCATGATTCGTAAAATCTTGTTCGTTGTTCTTTGTCTGTTGATAATCCCAATCACAATCCACGCTCAAAGCGCAACAGCCTCTTTGAGAGGCGTGGTTACGGATGGAACCAAGGCAGTTGTAGCGGGCGCTGACGTCATGCTCACGTCGGTCGGCACAGCTCAACAGCATGCAGAGCGAACTGACGGCAATGGTGAGTTCTCGTTCCAAGAACTGTTCGTCGGCGACTACCGGGTCGAAGTACGATCTTCGGG
>Ga0181517_10001795_pt1 | contig 23102 bp, 14 predicted proteins | sample PEATcosm2014_Bin_31_FD_119748 | JGI IMG/M metagenome (GOLD analysis project Ga0181517, IMG submission 119748) | Peatland microbial communities from MTU Mesocosm Facility, Houghton, MI, USA - PEATcosm2014_Bin01_30_metaG | ecosystem: Environmental > Terrestrial > Soil > Wetlands > Peat | place... | reverse complement strand
TCCTGGCCGGCCCGGTTGCCCTAACGTGGGGTTCACATACTCGCTGAACACCGCGACGCTGGCGTCCGGGTCTCACACCATCACGGTGACGGCCACGGATTCCGCCAGCCCTCCCGACACCGGCTCGGCAACGATCACCGTGCATAAGTAAGGCGCGAAACCGCTTTTCGGGCGTGCGGAGGCAACCGAGCCGCCGGAAGGCGGTCGCTTGAAACAGAGAAAAAGACAAACAGGCCCTTATAATAAACGAGAGGCCGTATAACCGATCGCAGCCAGGCGACGTGCTACGCGGCGCCGGAAGGAGCAGCGTCTCATGGTTGAGAGTCGAGCACTTTCTTACGCCCGGACGAGGCTGATTTCACTCGCTTGCCTTTGTTTGGTACCGCCGTGCTGGAACAGCGCCTCGGCCGCAAACGCCGCGCACCGGTTGGCCCCCAGGGACGCCCCCGCGGACGATCATCGTCCGGCGATTGCGGCGACAGCTCAAGTTCCGCTCTCGTTTGAGCGAGCCACCAGCGGCAACATGGGCTGGACGGCACGCGGCAACGGATATCGAGTCGCAGTTGGCGCCAGCGAAGTCGAAATCGGGCTGCGCGAGGAGCAGTTGCGCATCCGTTTCGTGGGCGCCGAGGCAAAGGCGCCGTCCGTGGGCCTGGTCGCGCTGCCGGGGAAAGTCAACTACTTCGTCGGGGACGATCCGACGCGCTGGCTGCGTGACATCTCCACTTATGGACGCGTGCGCTACAACCGCATGTATCCGGGCGTCGACATCATCTGGTACGGCAAGCAGGGACAACTGGAATACGATCTGGATCTCGAGCCCGGCGCCGACGCCAGCCGGATCGCGATGCGATTCGAGGGCGCGCGGAAACTGGCGCTGGAGGCGAACGGGGATCTCCGCGTGGAAATGGCCGGCGGTTCCTTGTCGCTGAAACTGCCGGAGGTCTATCAGGAAGGAAGTGGCGGACGGCGACGCGTCGAAGGCCGGTACGATCTGCGAGCGGGAAATGAGGTTGGCTTCCGCCTGGCGGCGTACGACAAGTCACGCCGGCTGGTGATCGACCCCACGCTGGTGTACGCGACATACTTCGGCAGCGGCCTGTCTCTGTCCGTCAAAGCGGTGTCGGTGGACGGGTCGGGCAACGTATACATTAGCGGATACGCTCCTGGCGGCTCCATTCCGACAGTTGACGCCCTACAGCCGGGAAGCCTGGGCGGGAATGGCTCCGCCTACATTTCCAAGTTCGACCCGACAGGAAAAACGCTTCTGTACTCGACGTACCTCGGCGGGTCGCAGGGCGCGATCCTGACTGGGATGGCAGCGGACTCCGCTGGCAATCTAATCGGCGTCGGCACGACAACCTCCACGGATTTCCCGCTGGTCAATCCCGTGCGCTCGACTTTTGGCGGTCAGCAGGCGGCCTTTGCTCTCAAGATGAATGCTGCTGGGAGTGATCTTGTGTACTCGACGTACTTAAGTGGCACGTTCCAAGACTCCTGGACCTCCGCCAATGCTGTGGCTCTCGATGCCTCCGGAAACGCCTACATTACGGGCAGCATGAACGACATGCCAACCACGCCCGGCGCGCTGGCCTCCTGCTCAACGATCAACGGTTTTTGCGCTTTTGTCGTGAAACTGTCGAATACAGGCGGCGAGATTTATGCGGCAGCGGCGGGTGGGTCCGTTGGTAATGCAATCGTCGCGGATGCGCAGGGCGCGGCATATGTTGCCGGAGCAACCGCGGGTAGCAGCTTTCCGAACAATCCGCCCGGAGCCCAGAAGACCCACGCCGGGGGTGCGGCCGGCTTCGTGATGAAACTGAGCCCGGACGCCAGCTCACTCGTCTACGCTACGTTCCTCGGAGGCGGCGAAAGCGACTCCGCCAACGCCATCGCGCTCGGCGCCGGAGGTGTGGTCTACTTCGGCGGTCAGACATCGTCGCCGGATCTGCCAGTGACCACGGGGGCAATTCAGGGGACCTACGGAGGAAACACTGACGCCTTTGTGGCGAGCTTGAGCGCCGATGGCACCGCATTCGGGTTTGTTACCTACTTGGGCGGCGGCCGTTCCGATGCCGTCACATCGCTCCTGGCCGGCCCCAACGGGCTGATTGTGGCTGGCAACACATCTTCATGGGATTTCCCGGTCTCCAACGCGCTCCAGCCGGCCTTTCCGGGCCCGCCCTATACCCTCCTGAAGAGCACGAACTCCGGCGCAACGTTCATGCCAGCTGATAGCGGTCTTCCGTTCGTCTTTTCGAACAGCCGCGTTTTGCCAGACCCAACTGCCGGCGGCGTTATCGTCCTGGACACGGGCGACGGCATTTATCGCAGCGCCGACGACGGCACCAAATGGTCGAGCGTCGAGCCGTACAGTAACGGCACCGCCATTCGCAGTCTTTCCAATCCCTCTGTGCTTTACGCCACTGGATACAACGCGGGCTGCGACTTGTTTAAGTCCACCGACGGAGGCCAGACATGGAGCACGCCTTGCTACGGTCTGAACCTTTCCGAGCCGCTTGTCGGAATCAGTCCGACCGACCCAAACACGGTGCTGCTGTTCGACAGCGTCTTTGAATACCGTTCCACGAATGGCGGTCAGTCATTTCAGCAGGAAATAACGCTGCCGTTTTCGATGTACAGTTTTCAAGGTGGGCGCATAGTGGCGAGTCCGGACGGATCCATGTATGCGACCACGGGGGACTGGGGCGGTGGTCTGTATAAGAGTCCGGATGCCGGGCTGACCTGGACGCAACTGCTCCCTGGGCTCTCAACCGGCTATCTCCAGCTCGCGCTCAGCCCAAGCAACCCTTCTATTCTCTATGTCTCCTACCTCTATGGCCCTGGCAACGGTAATGTCTATAAGAGCATGAACGCCGGCGCGACATGGAATCAGATTGCGACGGGTGTAAGCGTGAACTATCTGGCGGTCGATCCATCCAACGCACAGACGGTCTATGGCGCCACCAGCTCCCGGGTCTTCGTCTCGACCGATGGCGGCGCCACGTGGACGCCCACTGGCGCGAGCGTGGACACGAACTCAGTTTTTGGCATTACGATCAATCCCGCCAACGGCGAAATCTATTTGAGCAGCACCATCCAGCAGACCGGGTTCCTCGCGGAACTGAGTACCGATGGCAAAACGCTGAACTGGTCCACTTACTACGGTCCTTACGGTCAGTTGACGATGGACGGTCTAGCGCTGGCCCCATCGGGTAATGTGTGGGTCGCCGGCTCGGTTAGTGGCGGGAGCCTGCCCATCACGCCCGATGCGCGGAACGGCAACAGTGCGGGTAACGGCATGGGGTTTCTAGCCAGTATCTCGGACGCTACGGCGGCCTGTAGCTACACGATCAACCCGGCGGCGCAATATTCGTACTCCGCCGGCAAGCTCGTTTTCTCGGTGACGGCGCCTAGCGGCTGTGCCTGGACGGCCACGCCTTCAGGCACCTGGATTCATCCGGTCCGCAGCTCGGGAACCGGCTCAGGCACCATCCCGGTCGACGTCGACGCAAACACAACAGGGAGCACACGCACCGGCGCAGTATCCGTGAACGGCCAGGTATACACGATCACGCAGCCGCCTCCAGGCTGCACGTATCAGTTGTCGAACCCGACAGCGACATCAGCTGGAGGCACTGTCACCATTACCGTGACCGCGCCGGCCGGCTGCCCTTGGGACGTCGAGTTGCAGAACGGCGATCCAGCAACGGTGACTTCGGCCACAACGGGAACAGGCAACGGCACGGTGACCATTTCGATTCCGCCCGACTCTGGCGTGCAGACCAGCACCTACTCTGTCCTGATCGGCGGCCAGTACGCGACCATTTCGCAGCTCGGCGCGTGCATCTATACGCTGTCGCCCCTCACCTTGCCCGCCACCGCCGGATCCGGATTGATAACCCTGACAATCAATATGGCTGGCTGCCCATGGTCTGTAGACCTGGAAAACCCATGGCTGAGCGTCGATGGCCCGCTCTATTACTCCCCCGGAACGATCTCTTACACAGTGACGGCCAATCTGACGGGCGCGCCCAGGGTGCAACAGATCACCCTGAACGGGAACCCTTTCACGATTACGCAAGCCGCAACCCCCCTGCTCGGCACCAGCTCGCTCCTGGTGGGCAGCACCGAGGGGACTTCTTCAGTCGCACTGGCTTACTATGCTGCGTGGACTGCCACCGCCAACGATTCCTTTCTGCACATTCCTCCCGGCAGCGCCAGCGGCACCGGTAACGCGGTGGTTGTGTTCACCTATGACTCGTTTGCCGGCACTGGCTCCCGCTCGGGCACCTTGACCATCGCAGGGCAAACGGTCACCGTGACGCAGGCGGGAGCGAACTACATCGGTCCGTACGGTTCGGTTCCGCTGACCACGCTGGTGTCGTCGGGACTGAATGGGCCTTTCGGCCTGGCGGTGGACGGCTCCGGCGACGTTTTCTTCGCGGACATGGGTAACAGCGCGATCAAGGAGTGGAGCGCCTCAACCCAGCAGGTGACCACGCTGGTGTCGTCGGGACTGGCGTGTCCCCGGGGCGTGGCGGTGGACGCCTCCGGCCATGTCTACTTCGCGGATACAGGCAATAACGCGATCAAGGAGTGGGTCCCTTCGTGGCAACAAGCGGAAACGCTGGTGTCCTCGGGTCTGTTTATGCCCTACGGCGTGGCGGTGGACTCCTCCGGCAACGTTTACATTGCGGACAGCGGCAACAGCGCGATCAAGGAGTGGAGCCCGTGGACGGGGGTGACCCCACTGGTGTCGTCTGGACTGAATCATCCCGATGGGATAGCAGTGGACGTCTCCGGCAACATCTACATCGCGGATACTTCCGACGTCCGGATCAAGGAGTGGAACGCCTCGGCACAGCAATTGACCACGCTGGCGTTTGCCGGGCTGTATTTCCCGACCGGCGTAGCGGTGGATGGCTCTGGCAACGTCTATATCGCGGACCCAAGCAACGTCGCCATTGACGAATGGAGCGCCTCGACACAGCAGTTGACCAAGCTGGCGTCGGCGGGGCTGACCGGACCTTTTAGCGTGGCTGTAGATGGCTCCGGCAACGTCTATATCGCGGACTTGGACAACAACGCAATCAAGGAGATTCCCTACACTTTCGTCGGCCCCGCCAGATTGACCGAGGCAGCCACGGCCGGGACAGACTCGCTGCTTCCTGTGCTTCCCTCCACGGCGTCTCTAACCGGCGTCTACGCGCCTGCCAGCGACCAGAACTGGCTCACCATCGGAACCGTTGCCAACGGAGTCGTCAGTTTCTCTTTTTCGGCAAACACGTCTGGGTCCTTCCGCGTGGCGCACATTACGATCCTGGGCCAGCAGATCACCGTGACGCAGAATGGTCCGACCGTGCCTACCGTCCACATCGATTCGCCAGCCCAGGGTGCGACGATTTCGGGCACGGTGACAGTCTCCGGCTGGGCCATCAACAACGATACGATGGCGGGAACCCCCATCGGCAGCGTGCACGTGTTGGTGGACAGAACGGCAGTGGGCACGGCGACGTACGGAGTCAGCCGGCCCGATGTGTGCGCGGCTTATCCTGGCCGGCCCAGTTGTCCCAATGTGGGGTACACATACTCGCTGAACACGGCGACACTGACGCCCGGGTCCCACACCCTCACGGTGACGGCCACGGATTCCGCCAGCCCGCCCGATACCGGTTCTGCTAGCGTGACGGTCTTCGTCGGCAGCGCTGCCGCCGTGATGCCGTCTGTCTTCATCGATTCGCCGGCTCCCGGCGCGACAGTCTCGGGCGTCGTGACGGTCGAAGGCTGGGCGATCGATAACGCCTCGACGGTGGGAACCGCAATCAGCAGCGTGCAGGTGCTGGTGGACGGAACGGCTGTGGGCACGGCGAACTACGGAGTCAACCGGCCGGATGTGTGCGCAGCGTTTCCGGGCCGGCCCGGTTGCCCCGACGTGGGGTTCACATATTCGCTGAACACCGCAGCGCTGACGGCCGGGTTGCACAGCATAACGGTTACAGCCAAGGATTCGGCCAGCCCTCCCGACTCGGGTTCGGCCAAAGTGACGATTATTGTCGGCAGCGGCGCTGCCGTGATTCCGACCGTGCACATCGATTCGCCGGCTCCGGGCGCGACAGTCTCGGGCACGGTGACGATCTCCGGTTGGGCGATCGACAACGATGCCAAGGTGGGAACGGCGATCGGCAGCGTCCATGTGCTGGTGGACGGAACAGTAGTGGGCACGGCGACTTACGGCGCGAGCCGGCCGGATGTCTGTGCGGCATATCCGGACCGTCCCGGTTGCCCTAATGTGGGGTTCACATACTCCCTGAACATGGCAACGCTGGCGTCCGGGTCTCACACCATCACGGTGACGGCCACCGATTCCGCCAGCCCTCCCGACACCGGTTCGGCAACGATCACCGTGATGAAGTAGAAAAGCGAGACGCACCAGTAGCGCGTTCGGTCCGTCAGTCGGAAGCGGGCGCCAATATCGGCTTCCAGTCTGCTGCGGCAGCTCTGCCCCGGCAAGCGGTTTTGTCGAAGGCGTTATGACCTGATCGGCGGTGTATGTAGCGTAGTCGGAGTTCATTTGGTCAACCATTGCAGAATTCTGCTCTGTTCATTGAGTGGCAAAGGTTCGCGATTTAATACAACCTCAATCAACGTCGTGGTGAAGGGGAGAAACAGGCTCCCGTTTCCGTCTCCCAGATCGGTGATGTCCAGTTCGACCGGCTCGGCGTTGGCGCTCAATTGTCTGACCTCGCTTCCATACCCTTGATATGCCATTAATTCCGTTCCGGTGGATGCGTTGATGCGTACCCGCAATGGAATCTTGCCCGCAGAAGTACCTCGGGGTAGCCGAACATGGAAACAGCGGAAACTAGGGTCCGGTCCATACGCGTGCACGTCTGTGTACATGTATTTGAATTCAACCCATATACCATCCGGCTGTTGAGTCAGAACCTCGATCATGTAATCAGTGATCCCGTCTCCCCTCTCATCAATGGCATGCACCACGAATTGTTGCCAACCCTCCATCGGTTCCTCCGGCCTTTCGCCGAAGACGTGCCCGAAGAACTTCTTGGCCTCTCCTTCCACGCCGGCCGATCCGCTTCCGGGATTGATCAGCATTTTTGGCAGGCCAGCGGCCCCATACTGCTTCGCTCGTTGCAGCCATGCGTCGTCGGTTTCGCCGCCTGGCTCCCCTACCTTTAGAAAGTCGACCAGCAGGTCGACCATCCCGTCGTCCGGGTTGGCTATAAGCGTGGAATGGTTCCGTCCATCCACTGGAATGATCGGGATGTCCAGACGATTCACCGCCCACGGAGAGATGGTGGCACGAGCGACCGGTTGTCCGTGCGGCCCTGTGGGCGTCCGGGTGAGATCGATCGTGATCTTCCTGGTATTCAAGCCGCATCCGGCCCAGCGCACGGTTCCATCAGTTCCCGGATCGTTCGCCACGCTGGATAGTCCATCGTACGGCTGGTTGCCGATGAATACCGTGACGAAGGGTGTTGCGGTACCTTTGTCGTAGTAAGGTTGATCTCCCAACAGGTCCGCATGCGCCAGTTCCCAGGTGAAGGCGCTACCCAGTTCCAGACCTTCAAGAACCCGATCCCCAGCATTGAGAAAATCCGGACCCAACTGCCGATTGCCTTTGACCAACGCTCCCAGCCACGTGCGTCCCTTGTGGGCCTGGGGGGAACCCCACGTGGCTGGGGCGAGTCCGATCATATGCTTTAAGCGTGCCAGCCGCTTGTTTGGTCCCACGGCCGCCCCGTTGTTCGTCAGCCACGAGCGCAACACCAACATGCCGGTGGAATGGACGATGGCATCGAACTCCAGGCTCTCGTCCCGTAGCACCGGATGATTGCGAAACCCGCGGTCCAGCCCTTCCGCAATGTCCTTGATTGTAATCTCGTTGTTCAGCGAAACGTAACTGCAGATATTGATATCCGTAGCTTCGACGCCCCTTGTCTGCAGGGCAGCGCGCAGCGGGTCAAAAGCCGTCCCTTCGTCCGAATATCCATGGATTAACACCAATGGTCGAGCCAATTTGTTTTCCTCCTTAAATGTTCTTAGAGCCAAACATCAGCGTAGTTGTTTCATGTCCTCTCGGCTGCCCGAGAGGGATCACTTGGCCGGAGGGTCCTGTTTGTTTGCCAGAACCGGGCGCAAGCTGGAAAGTTGTTTCAGCGTGTTGAACCAGAACGGCGCGCCAAGGCTCAACAGCGCGGCGGTAATGAGCACACCCGGAATCTGCGGCAAGTAGGGTTGGCCGCGCTTCCATCCGAACTGCCCCACGTCGAACGACGCCTTGGTGAGGATGGTCCGCAGGTCAGCGGCATCTTGCACGCGCTGGTCCATAAGTGCCTGATCGAACGCAGACAGCGCAGCGGACTGTTGCGCACTGTTTGTAACGTGCGCAGTGAGCCAGGCGCGCGCGGCATTCTCCGAGTCGATCCCCGATGGCGTGGCATCGGCCGTGGTTTTCGAATCGGCGATCGCCTTGGCGATAGCGTCGGTGTATATCTTGCCGACCACGTCCTTCGGTCCGTTGGGCAGCACCTTGCTGGTGAGGTCGATCATTTGCGTGGCGGAGCCGGCGACAGCCTCGCGGAAAGCGCCGTTAGTGTATAGCCCACTGAGCAGGGTCGCCGTGTTGAGGCCCGTTCCGAGCGCGAGCGCGATCCCGAACGCGACGGTCCACAAGCGGATGTAAGTGGTGAACCGTGCGGAGACACGATCCATGGTGGCGTTGAACCAGGCTTCGAGTTTTCCGGCCTCACCCTGGATCGAACTCACGGTGTCCTCCAGCAGTGGGACCGCGCGGTCGATGGGAAGTGCGGCCAGTGCCGGCGTTCCGGTCAGCAGCGCGAGGCGGCGGTCGCCGGCGAGATTCGGGGCCTCGATCAGTTTCTCGATCTCGGCGGGCAGGCCGGAAATGGTGGTGTACGCAGGCTTCGTCGAGAGGTCCTTCAAGATGGCGACGAGCTCGTCGGGATGAATCGCCGTGGCCAGCCGGATCCGGTCCGCCAGCCACTTCGGTCTCAGCGAGAAGATCGAATCTGAAATCAGAGAATGAGTGAGCACATCTTTAGCGGCCATCTTGGCGTATTCCGGTTTATTCAGCAGCGGACAGTCCGGAAGGTGCATAAACATGGTCTGCAGGCCCCACCGCAAGTTGGCGCCGCGATGGCTGAACAAGGCCGAGATCATTTGCGTGAGGATGGTTATCACCAGGCTGGCGCCGAGCATCACGACGGCGAAGCCGATCAGCGTGTCGAGATAGGCGAGCATGTAGAGCCCCTTTCTTTTCCAAAGATGATATCGCTTCGAGACGTGGTTGGGAAGGCTCGGGCGACTCGTCTCGTCAAGCGGGATTTCGCGTCCGGTCCACTGGCGCAGCCTTGGCCGATGCACGATCGGATCGAGGCGCGGGATGAGAAGCGCCTGCCGCGCTATCAGAAGCATCTGGCCGGGCAAAGACCACTAATCGCGGGCGAATTCGGCGGGTGCCCGATCGACGCGAGCGTTAACTACCATGACCGGTAGTCAGTCCGCCATTCGCCTCGAAGCCGCCACTCTCTCGCGCACATTGAACTCGAGTTTCCAGCGGCGGTTGTCGCGGGCCACGCACCAGAGCTGCAACAGCCCGGTTTCGGTGATCACGGTCTCGAAGGAGACCGGCACCACTTCGGAGGAAGCCTCGCCGGCGCCGAACGTCACTTCCATCGGAGAGAGTTCCTCAATCTCGCCGCTGAAATCCTCGATGAGATCGCCTGGCTGGTCGTTCTTGCGAGCGGCGGAAGTGAAGAACCGGAACTCAGCGGGCTCGCCGACCACCAAGCCAAACTCGCGGCCGGGGATGCGCACCTCGGTGCCCTCCTCCATGCCGAACGGCACCACCGTGAGCGCCTTGAGGGGAGCCGGAAATCCGGGCGCCGCGGGCATCGCGGTCTGAATGCCCACATAATATGTGCGTGGCACCCCGCCGCGGATGCGCACGCCGCGCCCGTACCTCGCCAAACCATGATAGGCGGCGCCACGCGCCACCGCGTGCATCAGGTCCTCGCCGCTGAGCGGCTTCACCGGTTCCAGACCCTCCTCGGCCAGCCAGGAATTGAGAGCGGCCAGCAGGCGCTCCCGCACCATGGCGGCCTTGAGGATGCCGCCGTTGAACAAGACGTGCGTAGGGCATGCGAGGCCGCTCGGCCCCCGGCGCACGGCTCCGTGTTCCGAGGTGGCCGATTGCTGGCGCAGGAAGCGCGCCAGGTGCCGTGTGATGGCCGGGTCGGCGGCATACGGCAGGCCGATTTCCTGCAACCCGGCGCGTCGCTGGCGCTCAGGCATGTCGTTGCTCTTGACCGCCGGCAGGAATCCCTCGGTCAGAACGCGATCGATATCGTCGCGGTGCAACGTGGCTTTGATGGTGCCGCCGACCACGCCACTGCCTTTTCCCAGAATCGTGACTGGCTGCTCGCGGACCTTGGAGCCGGGTTCCAGCAGCTTTTCTTTCGCGATGCGGCAGTTGCTCCATAGGGTCTGAAGCTGGCGGCTGTCGATGCGCGTGCCCTTCTCCGCGAGCCGCTGCGAAACCGAGCCGGCAAGTGCCAGGTCGATATTGTCGCCGCCTAACAGAAGGTGTTCACCCACGGCGACGCGATGGAGCACGAGTTCGCCCTCGCGCTCGGTGATCGCGATCAGAGTGAAGTCCGTAGTGCCGCCGCCGATGTCCACCACCAGGATCAGATCGCCCAACTGCACGCGCTCGCGCCAGTCGGGATGGCGTTCGATCCAGGCATAAAAGGCCGCCTGCGGCTCTTCGAGCAGCGTGAGATTCCGGTAGCCGGCCTGTTGGGCGGCCTCGAGCGTCAGTTCGCGCGCCACAGCATCGAACGAAGCCGGCACCGTCACCAGCACCTGTTGCTCGGCGAATGGCGCTTCCGGATGCGCCGCGTCCCAAGCCTGGCGCAGGTGCTCCAGATAGCGGCGGCTGGCCTCGACGGGCGAAATCCTATCGACACCTTCCGGAGCGCGAAACGGCACCAGCGGCGCCGTGCGGTCCACGCCCGAATGCGACAGCCAGCTTTTGGCTGAAGACACCAGCCGTCCGGCATTCTCAGCGCCCCGCTTCTGCGCCAACTGCCCCACCACGAAATTGCGGTCCGGGTCCCAGGGTAGCGCCAGAGATCCAGCGGGGAAGTCGGAACTGCCGGCCAGATAGAGAAACGACGGCAGCAGGTCCTCCTCGCGTACTTCGCCGGGATTGGTGAGCTGCGGAATCGCCATCACCTGCACGTTCGCCTGGGCGAAAGGATCTGCGTCCGCCGGGATCGCCGCGAAGGCGAGCGCCGAATTAGTGGTGCCGAGATCGATTCCAATGATGTAGGTGGATTTCAAAGGGATTCACTCGCTCTTGATCCAGGATAGCGTGTTGGCTTCGCCTTCGAAATTGCCGAGCCTCGATTAGCGGCTGAGGTCCAATACATCAACAGCTGTTCGATGTTGCCGCCTGAACTGCAAGCGACTTGGATTCCAGGCTGAAAAGGAAAGTATACTGTGGAGCGTGCGCAGTCTGTCTGTTCTCCTCGCATTTCCGCTCCTAGCCGCCCAGCCGCCTGCCACCTTCGTCGAGCACACCATCGCCACCGACCTCCGCGGAGGCTACCAGGTGGTGGTCGCCGACCTCAACCACGATGGCAAGCCCGACCTCATCGCGCTAGCGAGCGGCATGAGCGAACTCGTCTGGTATGAGAATCCCGGCTGGCAGCGCCACGTCCTCGCGACCGGCCAGTCCCGCATGATCAACTGCGCCGTCATCGGCAACGAAATCGTTCTCGCCAGCGAATTCAGTAACGAAGCCAAGAACTCCAGCGGCCTGGTCAGCGTTCTTCGCCCCGGCCCCGATCCGCTCCAGCCCTGGATTGCCAGCGAAATCGACCGCCTCCCCACCAGCCACCGCCTGCGTGTCGCGGATCTCTTCGGCGATGGTCACCCCGTCGTCGTGAACGCCCCGCTCACCGGCGCCAGAGCCAGCGCTCCCGACTACCGCGATCAAACCCCGCTGGTCTACTACCGCCCCGGCGAATGGAAGCGACGCGTCATTAGCACCGAAAACTCCGGCGTTGTGCACGGCATCTTCATCACCGATACCAATTGCATTCTGACCGCCAGCTTCACCGGCATTCACCAGTTCTGTGCGGCCAAGGCCGGTGGCTTTGATCGCACCGAAATCGCCAAGGGCGATCCGGCGCCCTGGCCCAAGTCCGGATCGAGTGACGTTGCCGTCGGCCATCTCGGCGCGACCCGCTTCCTTGCCGCCATCGAACCCTGGCACGGCAACCAGGTCGCCGTCTACACCGAAAGAAACTCGCAGTGGGAACGCGACGTGATCGACGATTCCCTGCTTGACGGCCACACCATCCAGACCGCCGATTTCAATCACGACGGCAGCGATGAAATCGTCGCCGGCTTCCGCGGCCAGCCCCATTCCGTCTACCTGTACACCTACGATGCCGCCACCAAACGCTGGACCCGTTCCGATCTCGCCAAAGGGGGCATGGGGGCCGCGTCTTGCGCCATCGCCGATTTGAACGGAGACGGCCGACCCGATATCGTCTGCATCGATTCCAACCATCTCAAGTGGTATGAAAATCGCTGAGCCCTAAGTGCTCGTGAATCTATTGCGCTCAGCGAGGAACGCGAACCGTAAGCCCCGCCATCGGCCTGCCATCGAGGACTTCGATTATTTCTGTTTTGGAGGCGTCCTGGGTGCCTGGGAAGAAGATCATCGGTGAATCCGCGTATTGCGTCGAGAGAATGAACTTACCAGCTTCGACACGATGGAAGGTGAAGCTGCCGTTTGCATCCGTATGTGTCTTCAGTGCATCCTCGGGACGGTACTCGCCAGTGAGAGCATAGAACAGAAACACTTCTGCGCCCGAAACCGGTGTCCATTCTTCGTCAACCACGGACCCGCGCACATTTACGTTTCCGAGACGGACACCGGTCGAGGCGCAGCTCCCGTTCACAGGAATGTTCACTTTGAATTCCACGTCTTCGGTACTGTCGTCGTCGGGTGTGAATGTCAGGCGATAATCGCCAATCGCGAGCCCGTTTATTTCGTAATCGCCAGACGCCGCAACCCGCGCTTTGTGGTCGCCGTCTCTCCCGGACGCAGTTACGGTTCCAGCCATTGGTCCCGTTTGGTATGCCGGACTCACAAAGCGAACAAGTCCGATGATGTCGCCGCTGACGCGGGTCGGGAGCGAGCGGAGAAATGCCAGGTCTTCCGTGGCTTCGCTCAACGGAGCCGTCCGGGTGCATTTTTGCGTTCGTATCTTGCCGTCTTTGCCGCGCCAGCCGTACACCAAATACCGGGCACCCAGTTTGAACTGATAATCGTTGGTCGTGCCGAAACCATAAACATCGACGAACGCGTCCGGCATATCCTCGAACGCTTCCTCGACGTGAAAGTTGACCTTCTGCACCGTCGCAGGAACCTCGTGTCCGCCCCGGTCGACCACATCGGATACGGTTACCACGGAGATCGCCTCGCCAACGAAGGTTGGGCTGCCATGGTGGAGCGCGTACCAGTCACAAGGGCTCGATGAGCCGACGCACATGCACGCACAAGTGCGAACGGCCATGCAGAGGAACAGCGCCGGAAGGGTCAGGGCCACTTTCATCTGCGTCACGACTCCGCACTATACCCGATGCCGGCACTGCGCGCGGCGACGCGGGTGAAGCTCGACCAGTCCAGGTCGGCTTGTCCATGCGCCATGGCCGAGAGTAAGTGATCTCGGATCAGGCTGGCGAGCGGCATCGGCGCGGCGAGTTCGTCAGCCGCTTCGAGCACCAGGCGAACGTCTTTGAGCCCCAGGCGCACAGCGAATCCAGCCGGCGAGAACCTTTCGTCGGCAATCAAACGTCCGTAGTTCGCATAGACCGGCGAGCCGAACAACGTACTCACAATCTCCAGAAAGGCGTGGGGCGGGACGCCGGCCTTACGCAGCGTGGCGAAGGCCTCGCCGAACGCCTCCAGCATGGCGGCGATCATGAAGTTTCCACACAGCTTGGCGGCATTGGCCTGCGCAGGATCGGAGCCCACGACAAATGTCTGGCGGCCGATGGCGTCGAACAGGGGCCGGCAGCGCTCAACGAGTTCCGGCGGCCCGGCGGCAACCACAAGGAGATTCCTGCTTTCGGCGGCATCCGGGCGGCCGAAGACGGGGACGCTCAAATACATCTGCCGGTGCCGACGGTGTTCGGCGGCGAGATGCCTGGCGAGCGCGGTGCTGATGGTGCTGCACGAAATGTGGATCGCGCCGGCTGGAAGCGCGGAGGCGATGCCGTCTTCGCCGAAGACGATCTGCTCGACGGCGCGGTCGTCGGCGACCATGGTCATGACCGCCTCCGATTCGCGACAGGCGCCGGCCGGGGAATCGGCAATGCGGGCGCCACCGGCGGCCAGGGCCTCCGCCTTATCGCGGCTGCGATTGAAAACAACCACCTCATGGCCGGCGCGAAGCAGGTTGCGCGCCATGCCGGAACCCATACGACCGAGTCCGATGAAAGCAATCTTCATACCAGTAAGGATAGTCGAACGGGCCGGCCCGGGAAACGGACTGCGCCGCGTGCTTGACGAAGTCGCCTTCCCCGGTGGGGTGGTTGCGGCGAACTCGAGCGCCCGAGTTCATTATGGCGGAGCCCGATAGGCGGTCGCGCCGGGGCAAAAAGCCAAAATGGTATAAAAAGACGCTATAATGCCTTGTTCGAACTTTCGGTGATGGAGCCCGCCATCAATCGCCCCGATCCCGGCTCGGGGATGGTGGCTCCTACTCGTAAAGAGCTCTGGTTCGGGGATGCCAGGCATTTATCGAAGAAAACGGCGTGACCCACACGCCGGATTCCGGCGAGTGATTCACGAACATGTCTTACAATTCATCGCTAGCGACGACACTGGACCTGGCGGAGGAGGTGGCGGAGCGATACGACATTGACGCGCTGTCCGGCCTTCTCGACAGGACACGCGCATTGTTAGGAGGCGCCGAGATCAGCGTTGCTGTGTTGGGACGATTCAAAGCCGGCAAGAGCAGCTTCCTGAACCATTTTCTCGGGCGTAACTTCCTGCCCGTCGGTGTTGTGCCGGTTACCTCCGTGGTCACGACAATCCGCTTTGGGGATCACGAAGAGGCGCGCGTGCGTCACCGGGATGGGAGCGTTCCCGAGGTGCCGATCGAGCGGCTCGGGAGCTACGTTTCCGAGACGGAAAACCCGGAGAACGCTAAGGAAGTCACCGCGATCACAGTGGAACTGCCGGAATTGAGGCGCTTTCGCGGGCTGCAGTTCGTCGATACGCCGGGCCTCGACAGTGCGCTGTCTCACAATACGCGAGCCTCGTTGGCGTGGCTGCCGCATGCGGGACTGGCATTAGTCGCGGTCAGCGTCGATCCGCCCCTTTCCCAGAGCGACATCGATCTGCTGAAGAGCCTTTACCGGTACACGCCGAAGGTCGCCGTACTGCTCACCAAGGCCGACCTCCTCAGCGAAGGGGAGCTTCAGGAAGTCACCGAGTACGTGCGCGCACAGCTTGCCAGAAACTTTACCGGATCGCCTCAGGTCTTCCCTTATTCGACGAAGCCCGGCTTTGAGCACTTCCGCGAGGCGCTCGAAGCAGAGCTTGCCGGCGGAACCTTGGAGCACTTCGCCGAAGAGCGCGAGTCCATCCTGACGAGGAAGATGGAAACTCTCTTGTGCGAATTAAGCGACTATCTGGCGCTGAGTGTCAAATCAGCCGAAATGCTTCAGTCGGAGCGGCAGGCGCTGAATCAGCAACTGCTCGGCGAAAAGGAAGCCCTCGACGATGTGAAATCGGTGATCCGGCTGCTGGTGCAAAATGCCTCGGCGGGAGCGCGGGATGATATCAGTCATCGGCTTGAGGCGTACCAGGGCGAAGTGGAGCGCGCGTTGTGCGAAGCCTTCGAGAGCGAGTTTCCGAAATGGACCAGTAGTCTTAGCGCGATGCGCCGCTCGTTCGAAGACTGGCTGGCGAGCGCCTTGCGCGACGAGCTTACGGCGCTTTCCGACCGCCATCGCGATTCGCTCCTGGAGCTTTTGCGCCAGGCGCGGAAACAGATATTTCGCGAGCTGCAACAGTCTCGAGACCGCCTGTCGGACAGCACGATGCGGGGGTTCGGCGTGCCGCTGCGAACGACGGAAACCGAAATCGGCGTCGTCGAGCCCAACACACCCAGCGTCAGAATCGGCCGGGTGTTCGATAGGAACTGGGAACTGCTGTCGCCCATTCTGCCTGCATGGGCGATCGAGGCCGCGGTTCGCCGCCATTTCGCGCGTGCGATCCCCCATCTGGTGGAACAGAATCTCAGCCGGCTCGCCACGCAGTGGGAAGAGAGCGTCAATGGCTCGCTTGGGGGCATCGAGAAGGAAGCCAAGCGGCGCCTGGATGAATTGATGGCAACGGTCGAACGGCTGGTGGCAAGCGGCAGCAAGAAACGGACGCCGCAACTTCGCGCGGACCTGGAGCGGATCGAGGCGGCGCGGCAATCCCTGCTTGCGGAGACTGCGAGCTGATGCGGCTGTTGGCGCTGGCCTGAATCGGCCTTGGGAATCGGTCGTCGTATCTTCACCAGCCACCGAGACGTGAACGTCGGACGGCGGGGCCCCCGTACTCGCATCCCGGACAACGCCAGCAAGGGAGCCCGTTCTTTGCTGCGGCCCGGGTGGCGTCTGTCCAAGGGCAGTCGTCGATGCAAGAATTACGAGAGCTCTTTGCCACACAAAACTGCCACTTCTAGGCTTAGCCGCTGACCTAACAACACCGGTCCGCAGGTTACCGTATGGCAAACGAATGCAAGCGCTAACCGGAACGCCCGGATCTCCTCCAGGCTCATCCGTTCTGTGCTTTCGCGCCGACGCGGCGCCATTTCATCCAGGTGCATCACTTCAGGTGGGTGGCTGGCCTGGCGCCACGACTGAGGGAGCGGGCGGCGGGATTGCAGGCGCAAGGCGCGCCGCATTGGGTGGAGAGCGCGCGATTCGTTCGGTTTTTCGAAGAAAGCGGTGGACGAATTCCGCTGGCGGAACGGCGTCTCCATATCGGCGAGTGCGCGCAGGAATACCCGCACCGGAATGCGGTGCGAGACATCGTGCTGCGGCTGCCGCGACCGGATGGGAACTGCCTGTATCGACACCTCCAGCATCAGGCCGCGGGCCGGAATCCCCGCGGCCCACGGCAGCGCCATCTGGTTGAGCCGTGCCAACATGGCTTTATTCCGCCTTGCTCTCGGTGGGGGATGGGCCAAAGCCGCAACGTTCTCGCATGCGTTGCCGGAATCGTTGCCGCTCCTCAGGGGTCATGCGCTTGGAGCGGGAAAAACCATGGCCTGCAAACCCGCCGAAGAGGATCCGGCACAGCGCCAGCATTCCAAGGGCTTGCCAGAAGGTAATCTGGCGCCAGCCGACGAGCGTCGGCAGCAGCCAATTCCACAGTTGCAGCACTACTTCGCCGCCCATGGCGACAAACAGCGCTATCGCCAGAATCGCCAGCGGCACCACGAAAATCCATTTCTTTCTCATTTTCAGTCCCTCATCCTTTCGTGAATTCGTCGTAAATGCCTCGCAACCGCTCGCGCAGATGCAGCACCGCATAGCGTTTGCGCGAGAGCAGCGTATTCACGCTCACGCCGGTCTCGGCGGCCATCTCCTTGAAGCTGCGCCCTTCCAACTCGTGCGCAACAAACACCTCGCGCTGCTCTTCCGGCAGCGCGTCGACTGCCAACTCGAGTTCGTCGAGAAGCGCGTTGCGGGCGTAAAGCGCCTCCGGCCCGGCAGCGGGCGAAGGCAGCAGGTCCTCCAACTGCAGCAGTTCGTCGTCCTCGTCCACGACGGCGGTGTCGCTGAAGCTCTCCGGCTTCTTCTTGCGAAAGAGATCGGTAATGCGATTGCGCGCCACGCGAAACAGCCAGCCGGTGACGTGGTCGATCGGCATCAGCAGACGGTTCGCTTCCACCAGTTCGTAGAAGACGTCCTGCAGAATGTCCTCAGCATCGCGCGGGTCGGGCACGCGCCGGCGAATGAAGTTCCGCAGCCGGGCCTGCTCCCGCTTGACCACTTCCGAGATCCGCTGGTCCTGTTCGAGTGCCATCAGCTCCAGGCTCGCCACATCCTTCACCTACGGTTATAGACGAATGACGGCTGCGGATATTGTAGGTCGCTGGTGAACCGATCGCATCCCAATCCGCAACTTGCAGCTCAAGGTACGTTCCATGCGTTGCCTTTCGTAATGACGTGCCATCGCGCCCAATCGGTGGAGGAGTTTCAGGTTTACGACGTGCGCGGGTGAATGTCACGAGTGTGCGAGCATTCCTCTGTCTCGCCCGGCGGCTCGCGTTGGTTCGGTCTGATCGGGCGTACCACAGCCGGCTTGGACGAAAAACCGCCATGCTGCCCGGTGCCCCTGTTTTCGAGTGGGCGGTTGGTCACCCGACCCGGGACGGTATGACACGACTGCGCCCAGGGGATACTGTCCGGTTGCGGGAATTCGGATGTCCTGCTGTGGCCGCTGCAGGTCAGGGAGCCACGGACTGCGATCCGCCTGGACTCTGTCGATGCCGTGGCGCTCGCCTGAGATCGCTGCTCACGCAGGCGAATGACGCGATGCGCTGAGGTGCGCCTGCGCCTGAGTTTGCGACCAAGGTCAACTCCTCAACGCCACTCCCCGACCGCCAGAAAACCGGCCCAGTAAAGCGGGTGAGTGCTGAGATGTGCGGCGCGACGATGAGCCAAAAGTGTCTGGGTAGCGTTCCGCACGGCTTCGGAGGTTGCCGCTCCCCGCAAAAAACGCGCACGATAAAGCTCCTGCATCCAAAGACGCGTACTGTTATCGTCTATCGGCCACAGCGACATGATGACGGTGCGGGCGCCAGCAAGTTGAAAGGCCCGCCGCAGGCCGAACACGCCTTCTCCCGCTTGAATCTCGCCGAGCCCGGTATCGCAGGCGGAAAGCACGGCCCAATCCAGCCCGTCCAGATTCAGAGAGACGATTTCCTCTGCGGTGAGAATGCCATCGCCTGGCCGCCTGCTGTCATTGGCGCCGGCCAGGGCCAAGCCGGAAAGCAGCAGCGGATTCTCGGTTGCTCCGAAAGAGCGCGTGGAAGTTGCGGTCGCAGCGGGCCCGCAGGCATCCAGAAAGAATCCGTGGGTCGCCAGGTGCAGCACGCGTTTGCCGGGGGCCGCCTCGAGAACCGAACTTTTTCGGGCGCTGCCACCGATGAGAGAAGATTCGGCGCCGCCGGCCTGTCGCCAGATGGAGGCAACGCTCCCGGCCTCCCGCTCCGCGCCGGGCAGGGGATCGAAATGCAGACTGCGGTAGACGTCGCAAGCCGAACGGGAGCCACGGAATCGGGCGGTTGCGGAGACTGGCGCTGCTCCTCCGTCAAATGCCGGGTTGGCAACCAGGAGCATGTCGCGCGCTTGGAGAAACGGCGCGGTTGCCGCAATGTCGCGCTCCGCCGAGAGGTAGTGAATCAGAAGATCGCTATCCGCCAGGTAGCCCTGGCCTACGGGCAAGGCAGCGAAACTGACCATATGCAGCGCCCCATCCGGCACGATGAAGAGCCGCCTGGCTCCCTTGCAGTAAGGAGCCAGCGGATCCCAGATCCGGTAGCGCAAGCGGGCGGCCGTGCGCCGATAGGAATCCTCGGATTGCCTGGGCGCCCTCCCCGGATCGAGCGCCTCCTGTGCGATCTTTCGCCGCACCTGGGCGACCAGCGCATCTACTTCGGCGGCATCCCCAAGGCCGACTACCGCCGGCTCGGGTTGTCGCGGCCGCAGCACCAGCGCCAGGTAACTGAAAACCGGCTGGGCGGCCGGATCCCGGGCGGGCGCGCCCAGCCGGAAGGCGGTGCGTGGATAGCGTACGAACGAAATCAGCGCCGCATCATCCGGCAGAGCCGCGGCGACCTCGCTCAGCCCGATTTGCCGGCTGTCGAATTCGCGCCGAAACGTGAGGCTCTTTTCCGCCAGCAGGCGCTCGGCCTGATATTTGGCTGCCCGCGCCCGGTCCAGGTTGGCCTGGTATTGCGAAACGGTCATGGACTTCGGGCCGCCCACCACCAAGCGAGCAAGCTCCTCCCGCGCCGCCACCAGTCCTTCCGCCAGACGCGTCACTTCCGGGTCTGGGTTCCCCGCTGCGCGGTGCCGCGCCGCAATTTCGTCGAACACCACGGCCCGCGAACGGATCAAGGCGTCCAGCGCCACCGCGCCCGATGCGCCCGACGCCGCCAGGCTCAGCAACGTGTTTAGGCCCGACATCCTCTGCCCCAGGGCTTTCGCGCCTACATGAAGCAGAGCCTCCCGTTCCGGCATGGTCCGGATGGCGATGAGATCGAAGTTACGGGTAATCTCCTCCGCCCGCTCCGCCAGTTCGGCGGCTGGCGCGGCATTGCCGCTGAGCGCCAGGTTCATTGCCTGCAGGTTCAAGTTGGTCGCCGCGAGCAGGCTCAAAGGGCCGTACAGGGCAACCCGTATCTCTCCCGCGCGTTCATAGTAAGAAGCCGCGGCATCGTACTGCCCGGAAGCGCTGAGCGCGTCGGCAAGATTGGCGTAGGCACTGGCGGTGCGCGTGTGCCGCTCGCCATAGGTCGCGGTGGCAATCCGTACCACCTTCCGCAACAGCACAGCGGCCTCGGCGGGTTTTCCCGTTTCCGTCAGCAGGAACGCGATGTTATTCAGGCATCCGGCAACCAGGACGTGATCGGGCCCGACGGTCTTTTCGTAAATTCGCAAGGCTTCCTGGTAGAGCGCCTTGGCGCGGGCGTAGTTGCCCAACCTGGTCAGCGTGCCGGCCAGGTTGTTGAGACAGATTGCCACCTCGCGTTGTTCGTGGCCCAGCGCCTTCTCGTACAGCGGCAGGGCGCGCTCGAAATCCGCTTTGGAGCTTTGATAGTCAAAGGTGTCCTTGAGCAACGAGGCCATGCTGTTCCAGACGTGAGCCCGTTCCAGCAAGGAATCCGCCGCGGCGGGAAGAGCCTCATGCAGGTCAATGGCTCGTTGAAACAGCTCTCGCGCCCGCGCGTAGTCCTGGTCATGCCGGGCCAGTTCGCCTACCAGCCGCAGCGTCGCCGCAAGTTCTGGCGAGTTGCGGCCGAACAGTTCCTCGCGGAGCGCCACCGCCCGCTCAGCCAATGCCTGGTCCTGAGGATCGTTGATGCGGCTGGAGGCAATGCTGAGCTCCAAGAGATCGTCCAGCACTTCGGCGACTGCTCTGGAATGCGTCCCCCAACCCGCCTCTGCGCGGACAAGCGCGCTACGCGCCAGTGGCTCGGCGTCCGCGTAGCGGCCATCCAGAATCAGCTTGCGAATGGCATCCTCGCCGGGAACCGTCTGGCCGCTTGCCAATACGGCTGCCGCCAGAAACGCCGTCAAACTGCGGGTCACGGTGCCGGGCGCGCCTCCGTAATGCCCTTGAGCAGGCTCTGCTCCTCCCGTTGGCGTGGTCCGCGCAATGAGATCGCTTTGCGAACCTCCGCGATGGCGCCGGTGACATCCTGTTTGCGCAAGAACGCCTCGGCCAGATGGAAGTGCGCCTCCTCTAACTCAGGCGAATCCTCAAGCGCGATGGTGGCCGTCAGGCATGATGAATGCATACAGTTTCTTGGCGCTGTGAGGCCGTGCGAAGCTTCGTGATCGCGGGCACAGAGAATCGCAAAGACGCGCGAGCCGATGACCTCAACCAATTCGGCTTAGGCCTGTCGATCCCCAGCCAGAATACGCACCGCCAGGCCAATGCGTGCGTCTCCATCACAGTCCTGCAGTGGGAGAAACCACAGCTTAACACACCGGAAGGACCTTGGAACCGTGAAGGACGGGACGTGAAGGACGGTCAGACTTCCAGCTTGCGCCACATGTCGTGGCGCTCGACCGGGTTCCTGATATGTGGCAGCTAGTCTCTTGTCCCAATGGTTCGTGCCATAGGTCAATCCGGTTGGACAGAGGTGGTGCGCTGGGCGTATCGGGCTATGCTGTCGAGGATTTGATCTGCCGTCCTGGTCCAGACGAGTGGTTTTGGCGCCTCGTTGTGCGCGCTGATGCACCCGCGGATGGCAGACTCCAACTCTTTGACGCTGCGGAAGACGCCTCGTCGAATGCGTTTGTTAGCGAGTTCGACGAACCACCGCTCCGCCAGATTGATCCACGAACCGTAGGTGGGTGTGAAGTGGACGTGGAAGCGGGCCGCTTGGACGCACGGGAAACCGGCGCCGGCACGAGTGCCGGCGCGGCACGCAGGAGTGCGTGCGCCACAAACGCCCACGGTTCAGCACTGCGCCGCGGCCCTCATCTTGTTCTGGCCGGTGCGGTCTTCGATCGTCACCGTGATCTGCATCTCCTTCTTGTTCCGCACCACGGTGACGGTGAAGGTCTGGTTCTGGTGGTTGGCCCGCAGCGTGCCCGTGATATCGTGCGAGTTGTAGACCGCCGTGTCGCCAATCTTCGTGATCACGTCGCCGGCTTTGATGCCGGCCTTTTCGGCGGCGGAATTCTTTAACACCGATTTCACCAGGACGCCCTCTTTCACGCCCAGGAATTCGGCGAATTGCGGCTCTTCTCCCAGCCCTTCGCCTTCGATTCCCAGCCGGCGCGATGGCGTGATGGTCATGATGCGGGGCATATCGAACGGCTGCACGGAGGGCATGGACGGCATTTCAAACGTCGGCGAGTTGCCGAAGATGTTGATGTCCATATCTTGCGACTCCAGCGAAAAGCCCTTGCGCGTCTCCACCGTCGCCGTCAAGGTGAGCGGGGCGCCGTTGCGCCATACTTCGACCTTCACCTGGCGCCCAGTGGGCGTTTCATGCACCAGGCGTTGAAACTGCGTCATGCCTTCCACCGGCTGCCCGTTGTACTCCAGCACCACGTCTCCCTGCTTAATGCCGGCTTTGTCAGCCGGGCCGCCTTCGGTCACGCTGCTGATTTCCACGCCGCGGTCTTCCTTGAGCTTGAGCGTCTTGGCTCGCTCGGCATCCACGTCCACCACGCCTACCCCGAGATAGCTGCCGCTGCCGCCCATAACCATCGTGCCCACGTGCCGCGGC